>Ga0209777_10004600_pt1 | contig 16220 bp, 13 predicted proteins | sample FrelakmetHBP12HB_FD_187147 | JGI IMG/M metagenome (GOLD analysis project Ga0209777, IMG submission 187147) | Freshwater lake sediment microbial communities from the University of Notre Dame, USA, for methane emissions studies -HBP12 HB (SPAdes)... | ecosystem: Environmental > Aquatic >...
CGTCCCCTAGTTGCGTGCAAGCAATTCAACTTAATCAACAACGTCCCCTAGTTGCGACTAGTTGCGATTCAATTCTTTTGAAGCCGAGTAAGCTGACAGACGATGAATTCGAGACTGTCAAGGAGCATACCACGGTCGGCGGAGACGCGCTGGCCGTTATCGAAAAGCGCATGCAGGGGAGATCTTTTTTTACCCTCGGCAAACAGATCGCCTACTGTCACCATGAGCGCTGGGACGGCATGGGGTATCCCCGCGGTCTGAGCAGCGATGATATACCGCTTTCGGCCCGCATAGTTGCAGTGGCCGATACCTACGACGCCATTACCACAGACCGGATTTACCGTGGGGGGGTGTCGCATGAGGAGGCGATGCGGAGAATCATAGAGAGCAGGGGAACGCAGTTTGATCCCCGCGTCGTTGATGCTTTTACGGCAAGCGAGAGCCGTGTGCTGCTTTTGAAGAGCGCAGGCCAAAATCATTTTTTTCATGCATCACCCGCCGGCTGACAGGCCTGCAAAAGTGGGCGGATGCAGCCTGCGTTTCATTTATGTGGCTGTCGCAGCAGTAATTCGCGACTCCCGTTTCAGCGTTTCCAGATCCTCTACCGTAAACGCATCCGAGCGGCACGGCAGCAGCGTATTGTTGTGAAAAAGGGGCTCCCGGGCGATGGGGAAGGGCGAGCAGGAAACGGCTTTTTTCCAGAAAGCGGTGCCCGGTATGGGCGAGTATTCGGTGAGATAGGGCCGCAGGCCGTGATCATGCACGAATGCTATGCTGTCGCGTACGCTTTGAACGCTTTGCCCGGGGAGCCCAGCAAGAATATACACGCCCACCTCGCGGTCCGTATAGCCGGCGGTTTTCAGCACCTGTGCTGCACGGGCAAAGTCGTCGCGCGAAGCCTTGCTGCCCGTAGCCTTCTGCAGACTGGTATCAGCTGTTTCAAGGCCGAGCCGCAATGTTTTAAATCCGGCCTGCATCATGAGATCCGCGATACGCCCATCGATACTGCGCACATGAAGACCGTTGGGCACATGAAACCGCAGGTCAAGCGCGCGCTCAATCACTGATTCAAGCAGTGGAATAATATGCCTGTCGGGATGAATGAGCAGGGCATCGTCATAGAATGCAAAATCGGTTGCGCCATGGCCGCAGTGCCAGTGCTCTATTTTATCGGCAACGCTGAACGGTTCGCGCTGCAGGAAGCCGGGCCAGAGAAGCCGTGATGCGCAGTAGGGGCACTGCAGCGGGCAGCCCCGCGATGTCAGAAGCGGTATGACTTTTTTCGACGTCAGCAGCTCGCAGGCAGGGCAGGGCACGCCATCATCTGCAGCGGGCGGCAGCGGTTTTTGTATGATTGCCGACAGGGCCTGAAGAGCCGCATTGTTGAATGGCCCCTGCACAATATGGCCGGCGCCGGAAAAGTTTTGCGCATGATCATGGCACAGCGTTGCGTATACCCCGCCGAGCAGCACCGGCACGCCTGTAAAAACCTCCTTTACCAGCTTTATGCAATCGATTATCCCCGGATACCAGTATGTCATCATCGAGCCTACAAGCACGGCATCGGGCCGCGGCAGGGTTTTCAGCTCCTGCTGAAAGACCTCGGGATACATGCCATAGCGGCTGTAGTTTCGCGGAATTTCTTGAAGGCATGCAGGCTTGAGGATCTGCTGCTTGAAAAAACGTCCCTGGCCTGACTCGCGGTAGTGCAAATTGGCTGTATCAGCAAATCTGCGCATACCGGGGTGATGCGAGTCGAGGCAGTCGAGCAGGTGCACACCGCAACCGCTTTTTTTTAAAAGCGCTGCAATCGACAGCAGCCCCACAGGCCTGATCCACAGGTCATAGGCGGCAAAGTCGTAAATCCAGGGATTTACCAGCAGTATGAACGGAGCGGACATTGCGGTCTAATATTTCTGGTGCAGTGGATGAATAAAAAGGTATAATTCAAACTTAGTACAAAGCCCCACAAAAGAGGGGGTGAAAAATTCCCCCTTTAGCAAAGGGGGTTAGGGGGATTTGTTAGGCAGCAAAAATCCCCCTGTGTCCCCTTTTTCAAAGGGGGGATTAAACAGGCTTATTTTTTTGTATAAATTTTGCCCCCTTGTTTGTGGGGAACTGTAATTAAAGCAACTGTACCCTGTGCTGAGCCTGTATGCAAGAGCAGAGATGTACCGTGAAAGGGTTTTGCCTGTGAACATACTCGTTGTGGGAGCCGGCGCCATGGGTTCTGTGTTCGGCGGCTTTCTTGCCGATGCCGGACACAATGTTGTGATGATAGCACGAAAAGCCCATGCCGATGCAATAACTGAAAACGGGCTTTTGATAGACGGCATCTGGGGAACGCGCAGGGTGCGTTCGCTGACAGTCTTTACCGCTTTCTCAGATATTGCCGATACAAAATTATTTGATGTCGTGCTGCTGTCGGTTAAATCCTATGACACGGCTTCTGCGCTGAGCGGTCTGCTGAAGGCCCTGCCCGATCCGCCGCCTGTCGTGTCTGTGCAAAACGGGCTCGGCAATATGGAACAGATAGCGCAGCTCGTCGGCAAAGAAAAGACCATCGGCGGCCGGATGATTTTCGGTGTCGAATTCGCCGGGCCCGGCCATGTGACGGTGACGGTTTCAGCAGACAATACGAAGCTCGGCGGACTCCAGGGCGGCATTGATCCGGCTTTTGTCGAGCAGCTTGCGCGCACGATCACCGCTGCCGGCATTGCAACAGATGCTGTTCCCGATATCCACCGGTATATCTGGGGCAAGGTGCTCTACAACTGCGCTCTTAATGCCCTTGCCACCATTATGGACGTGCATTACGGCAAGCTGCTTGCCTTTGAGGGCACGCGGGAGATCATGACGCATATCATTGAAGAGATTTTTGAAATTGCACGTGCCAAATCAATTGCTCTTGACTGGGCGCGGCCCGAAGAGTACCGGCAGCTGCTGTTCGACGAGCTTATACAGCTCACATTCGACCACCACCCGTCCATGCTTCAGGACATGCACCGCGGCAAGAAGACGGAAATTGATGCGCTCAATGGCGCAGTGGTTACAATGGGCGAAGATCTTGGCATCGATGTGCCCTATAACTGGACCATTACCCAGCTCATCAAAGCCAAAGAGCTCCTATGAAGGCAGGCGCGACAAATCAGATGCTGCTTGACGGCTTCTACACCTACATGGTGGCCGAGCGCAGGCTTGCCCCCAATACGGTTGAATCATACGGCCGCGACCTTGCCCGGTATTGTACTTTTATCGAACAGGGGCGGATGCAGCCGGTGCGGAGCTGTACGCGCGCTGATCTTTTAAGATTTTTGAGCGCCGAGCAGGCAAACGGGCTTTCCGCCCGGTCGATTTCCCGTATGCTTTCGAGCATAAAAACGTTTTACAACTATCTTATAATCGAAGGGGTACTTGAGCAGAATCCCTTTCAGGACGTGCAGACGCCCCAGCGTGACAGGAGGCTGCCGGGCGTTATGACGCGCGACGAGGTCGAAGCCCTCATTAATGCTCCCAATACTGAGTCGCCCCTGGGCTTTCGAGACCGAACATTCTTTGAGGTGCTTTATGCCACGGGCCTGCGCGTCTCCGAGCTTGTCGGGCTCAGGATGGACAATCTCAATCTCGACGCAGGTTTTGTGATTGTCATGGGCAAGGGATCAAAGGAGCGCATCGTGCCGCTCGGGGAAGCGGCGGTGGATGTGCTGCGGGCCTATCTGACGCAGGTGCGGCCGGTTTTAATGAAGCGCAGCGTCAACTCTCGTGTGTTTCTCAACCGCGAAGGGTTGCCCATGAGCCGGCAGGGCTTCTGGAAGCTTATAAAAAAATACTGCCTTGCCGCCGGCATCACAAAGAAGATATCGCCCCATACGCTGCGTCATTCATTCGCCACGCATATACTGGAGGGAGGGGCCGATCTGCGCTCGGTGCAGATGATGCTGGGGCATTCCGATATCGCCACGACGCAGATTTACACGCATGTGGCAGGCAGCACCCTGAAAAAGATTCACGATACCTATCATCCGAGGGGATGAATTCGCGCGAGGCGCTCGTTGAGCTGATATGGAAATAATCACCACACACATCAATGCCGATTTTGACGCGCTCGGGTCGATGATCGCGGCAAAAAAGCTTTATCCCGGCGCTGTGCTTGCATTTCCCGGCGGCCAGGAAAAAACCATCCGGAATTTTCTCGTCAATTCCGCCATGTACATGCTTGATATTGAAAAAGCCAGCAGGATATCCCTTGACACGGTAACCCGTCTTATCCTTGTGGATATCCGGCAGGCAGGCCGACTGGGGAAGTTTAAGCCCCTGTGCAGCCAGGCAGGGGTCGATATCCATATTTATGACCATCACCCGCCGGCGCCCGACGACGTAAAGGGTTCTGTGGAGATCGTGCATCCGTACGGCTCCACCACAACCATCATGTGCGATATCCTGCGGGAGCGACAGATTGAGATAACCCCCGATGAAGCAACGGTCATGATGCTCGGCATTTATGAAGACACGGGCAGCCTCACCTTCAGCTCCACGACCGAGCAGGATTTCAGCGCAGCGGCCTTTCTTTTAACGCAGGGCGCCAATCTCAATATTGTTTCCGATATGGTCATCAAGGAATTGACCGCCGACCAGGTCTTCGTGCTCAATGAGCTTATTGAGAATGCAACAGTGCACACTTTCAACGGCGTTGACGTGATGATTACCAAAGCCCTTTCTCCATCGTATGTGGGCGATTTTGCAGTGCTGGTGCATAAGCTTAAGAATATGGAAAACGTCAATGTTCTGTTTGCTCTTGCCAGCATGGATGACCGCATATACATCGTCGGACGAAGCCGCATTCAGGAGGTTAACGCCGGCGAGGTGCTTGCGGCGTTCGGAGGCGGCGGGCATGCTACGGCCGCCTCAGCCACGGTGCATGATATGACGCTCTCGCAGGTTGAGCAGAAACTGCTCAGCGTTGTTGAGCAGTGCGTCAGGCCGGTGAAAGTAGCCCGTGATTTCATGATATCGCCGGTGAAAACCATTGATATCGCAGAGACGCTCGACGCGGCAAGCGGGCTTCTCACACGGTACAATATCAACGTGGTGCCTGTGACCGACACGGGGCGGATTGTGGGGCTTATTTCCCGGCAGATTATAGAAAAAGCGCGGCATCACGGCCTTAAGGGTGCAGCTGTAGGGGAGTATATGTCATCGGAATTCGCTACGGTAAGGGGATCGACCTCCCTTAGTGAGATCAAGCAGCTTATCATCCGCGGTAATCAGCGTTTTCTGCCGGTTGTGGATGCCGGGAAAATAAAAGGCGCCATAACCCGCACCGACCTGCTGCGCGTGCTGCATGTCGATGCCGCCGATGACAGCACCGAGTTTGAGACCAGACTGACAACGCCGAGAAAAGCCTCGGTGAAGAGCGTGCTGGTCGAGCGGCTCCCGAAACATATTCTGCAGCTGCTGCGCGAGGTTGGCCGCTGCGCCGAGAGCATGGGCTATTATGCTTATGCCGTCGGCGGTTTTGTGCGCGATATTTTTTTGCGGGTCGAAAATCTTGACATCGACATTGTCATCGAGGGTGACGGCATACTGTTTGCGCGTGCTTTTGCAGCCGAGCATGGCAAACGAGTCAAAGTCTACAAGAAGTTCGGAACAGCGGTCATAGATCTTAAAAATAATGAAAAGCTTGATGTTGCTTCGGCCCGGCTGGAATATTATGAGAAGCCTGCAGCACTTCCCAAGGTCGAGTGGAGTTCAATAAAGCTTGACCTGTACCGCCGCGATTTCACCATCAATACCCTTGCCATTCGGCTTAACCCGGGGGTTTTTGGTGATTTTATAGATTTTTTCGGCGCACGGCGCGACCTAAAGGACTCTACGATCAGGGTGCTGCATAACCTGAGCTTTGTCGAAGATCCCTCGCGCATCTACCGGGCCATCCGGTTTGAGCAGCGCTTTGATTTTCACCTGAGCAAGCTTACCAGAACCCTGCTTGAAGGCGCCGTAAAAATGGATTTCCTGAAAGGCCTCAGCGGCAAGCGGATATTTACGGAGCTGACGCTGCTGTTGTGCGAGGAAAAAGCGCTGCAGATGGTGCGGCGCATGCATGAGCTGGGGCTCTTGAAATACATACATTCTGATCTTCAGTTTGACTCCTCCATGCGGCAGCTGTTCAAGAGCATAAGCAACGTGCTTTCCTGGTATGACCTTCTTTATCTTGACAATACCTGTGAAAAATGGTTTCTTTTCCTGCTTGCTCTGCTCGACCGGGTGAAACCCGATGAAATTGCAGCTGTCTGCCGGTATTTCGACATCAAGAAAAAGTATCGCGATGCCATCGTTACCGCCAAGACAACCGGCTATGAAATTTTGTACCGTTTTGCCCTGAAGCGGCAGCCCTCACATGCCGAAATCTACCGCATGCTCAACGGCCTGCCGCTGGAAGTATGCCTGTTTCTGATGGCCAAAACAGCTCGGCCATCAACCAAAAGATCTTTTTCTCTTTATTTTACCCAGCTGGGGGGCATCCGGCTGCATGTCACGGGCAATGACCTCATAAAACTGGGCATTCCTCCGGGCAGGATATACACCAGGATTCTTGACAGCCTGCTCGAAGCAGCGCTCAACGGCAAAGTTTCAGGCCGGGAGGATGAGCTGCGCTACATCAGGAAGAAGTTCGGCAAGGAAATACCTCTGCAGGCGCAGCAGTCGGGCTGAAATTTTTTTTGAAGGATGCACGTCATGAAGATAATGGCATTTATCGGCAGCCCCCGTAAAGGATCAAACGTTGACTGCCTTATCGACAAGGTTATCGAGGGCGCTGCCGGCAGGGGTGATTCTATGGTTGAAAAAGTGTATCTGTATGAGGCCGATATTAAAAGCTGCACCGGCTGCCTTGCCTGTACCGCGCTTAAAGGCTCGCAGGAATGCCCGCTCAAGGATGACATGGCCGGGATCCTCACGCGCATGACACAGGCCGACGGCTTTATTTTCGGCACGCCCAATCATGTGCACTCCATGTCGGCAGGGCTTGTGAATCTTTTCTGCCGCATGCAGCCGCTCATTAAGATGGAGATTTTCAGGGACAGCACCGGCGCAATCATCGACGCCCGTTCCACAACCGCCATCAGCGGCAAGCGTGCGGTCGTGGTCGTCAGCCAGGGTGATTTCAGCTATACGCAGTCGGCCCTCATATTCAGGGCCCTTGATTCAAACGCACGGGACTTTCAGCTTAAAAAGGTGGCTGAAGTATTCAGCGCGGGCAATCTTGAACGGGCTGCCGTTAAAGACAAAGAAGCCGATATGCAGGCTGCCTTTGCCGCCGGCGTCAAGCTTGCCGGTATCTGACCTTTACCACTAGAACAGAGGTTTTAATAGCGCCATGGAAATGCTTTTGATGATCCCCGTGCTTCTGTTTTCAGTTATCGCCCATGAGGTTGCTCACGGCTATATTGCCTACAGGTGCGGTGATAGTACTGCAAAATATCAAGGCAGGCTCACGTTTAACCCGATTCCGCATATCGATCTGTTCGGCACGATCATATTTCCGGCGCTGCTGCTCATAACACATGCGCCTATTCTCATCGGCTGGGCAAAACCCGTGCCTGTCAATCCGTATAATTTCCGCAACCAGCGGCGCGATCATCTGTATGTCTCTCTTGCGGGGATTACGGCTAATCTGTCGCTGGCCCTGGCCTGCACCATACTGTACGGCGTGTATATCAATATATTTCCGGCATCAAGGAATGACGCCCTGGTTATAATGTTCAACTACGGCATCCAAATTAATGTGGTGCTTGCGGTTTTCAACCTCATGCCCATACCGCCCCTTGACGGCTCCTGGGTGCTGTATCATCTGCTGCCGGACAGTCTGGCCGAGGCGTACAAAAAACTGTTTCCCTACGGCTTTATCATTCTGATGCTGCTTTTGATGACCGGCGTCATCGGAGCAGTTATGGTGCCTGTTAACCGGTTGATTATCCACTTTCTGCAGGCAATTCTGCAGGCAATTGTCAATGTGTAATGGATTATAACGTAAAGCTTGAAAATTTCGAAGGCCCCCTTGATCTGCTGCTCTACCTCGTGCGCAAGAACGAGATAGATATTGAGAAGATTTCCATTGTCACCATAACCTCGCAGTACATGGAGTACGTTGAGCTGATGAAGGCGCTCAATCTTGATATTGCCGGCGAGTTTCTGGTGATGGCGGCGACACTTCTGTATCTGAAGTCTCGCGCGCTGCTGCCGGCTTGCGACGATGATGAGGATTCTGAGGAGGCCAGGAGCACGCTTGAAGACCTCAAGCGCCAGCTGCTTGAATATCAGCAGTATAAGGATGCGGCGCAGCACCTGCGCGACCAGAATATTTTGGAAAAAGACGTTTTTACCCGCGCCTGCATCATCGAGCCTACAGACGATGATGTTCCAGCATTCAGGGAGGCCAGTATTTTCGAGCTGCTTGAGGCTCTGAAAAAAGTGATCGAGCGCACGGGCGCTAAAGCCGACGTCATGTCTGTCACCATGGAGCACATGTCGGTAAAGGACAGGATCAACCAGATTCTCGAGCGGCTTGAGGGCGTAAAGGAGGGTATCGAGTTTGAAGCACTGTTTGACGGCTTGCCGGAACGGCTTGAAATAATAACAACTTTTTTGGCCATACTGGAGCTTATCAAGATGCAGGCCCTGAAAGTGTACCAGAACACAAATTTCGGTAAACTGTTCGTGTACGGGGTGACCGACGACGAAGCGCCGGCGGAACCGACTTCGGATGAACTGACACAGGAGGAGTAGCCAGCTTTTTATGACAAAAGATGAATTGATGCCAATTATTGATGCGCTGATCTTTGCTTCCGACACGCCTCTGAGCATACAGAAAATCAAGCAGCTTATCGATGAGGATGCCGCCGCCGGCGTGACCCTGAAGGAGATCAGGCAAGCCATAGACGATATCAACCATGATAACAAGACGCAGCGACGCGGCTTTTTCCTCCAGGAGGTGGCCGGCGGCTACCAGTTCAGGACGCGGCCCAATTATTCGACCTGGGTAAAAAAGCTTAAGAAAATAAAGCCGTTTCGTCTCACCCAGCCGACGCTTGAAACACTTGCCATTATCGCCTATCGCCAGCCCATCATCCGGGCTGAAATTGAAAAAATCAGGGGCGTCGACAGCGGCGGCGTCATCAAGGCTCTTCTGGAGCGCGGGCTCATAAAGATAGTGGGCCGCAAAAACATTGCGGGCAGGCCATTTTTAATGGGCTCTACCAGCCGCTTTCTTGAAGTGTTCGGCCTTGAGAAGCTTGCCGACATGCCGTCGCTCAAAGAGATTGAAAGCCTTGACGACGGACAGCTTCCCACGCTTCTGCGGGAAAAGATAGGCGAAGAATTTCCCCTTGAGGATGAAACCGATGGTGAGGCCTCAGACCTGGCGCAGACTGCAACGGATGAGGATCTCCTGCTGGCCGCGAAATCCGGCGCTGAAGAGGCCGGTGAAACAGTGCCCGATTATGTGATTGAGCCGGTCGATGAGATGGTTCATGATGCAGGCGGAGAGGGCGCGGATGCCGACCCTCCTGCCGGGCGCCAGGAGGATGATAGGACATGAAAGAGCGACTGCAAAAAATTCTTGCACGGGCCGGCATTACGTCGCGCCGCAAGGCCGAAGAGATGATTCTTGAGGGCCGCGTGAGCGTCAATGGAGCCGTGGTGCTTGAGCTGGGCTCCAAAGCCGACGCCGGCCATGATGTTATTGAGTTGGACGGTATGGCCATCGGCTCTGCGGAAAACAAGATGTATCTGATGCTCAATAAGCCGCCGGGCTTTATCACGTCGGTTGAAGACCCGCAGGGGCGCCCGACGGTCATGACCCTTGTGACCGGCATCGCCGAGCGGGTCGTGCCGGTGGGGCGCCTTGATTACGAGACCGAGGGGCTGCTGGTTATGACCAATGACGGTGATTTTTCCCAGATGCTCCAGCACCCGCGCTTTGAAATCGAGCGCTGCTACCGCGTCAAGGTCAAGGGCGTTCCGGCGCGCATCGTTCTTGACAAGGTCAGGGCTGGGGTTTTCATAGACAATGTCAAGACAAACAGGTGTAAGGTCAAGGTAGTATCAAAGCTTGATAAAAATTCATGGCTTGAGGTTCGGCTCAAGGAAGGCAGAAATCGCCAGATACGCAAAATGTTTGAAGCCGTGGGCCACGAGACTATACGTATCATCCGCACAGGATTCGGCCCCCTTGAACTTGGCGCGCTTCCAGTGGGTGCGTACCGGTTTCTTAATAAAATAGAGATTGAAGCGATCAGGACGTTTGCAAAAACGCCTGCACAAAAGCCTGCAAAAAAACCTCATCCAAAGCTCATCCGAAAAACTTACAGATCAATGGTCACGTAGTAGCGTATTCCCTGTCTTCATCGGTCGTCACCGATATGGCTGAGGCCTTCTCTATGACATGCCAGTTTGTCAGCACATAGCCGCGGGCATCGATGATGACGCCTGGCCCCAGATGCGTACGAACTGATTCTTGCATGTGATAGCGGTCATCGAAGAAGTTGTCGAAAAAACGGTCGAAAAAAGGATCTCGCTGTCTGCTGCTGACAACGGCGGATTTTGTGTTCTCAACCGCTTTGACGACCGGTGTGCGCCTCAGGTCATCCACAAAAGCTGATGCAAGCAGGCACGGGAATATAAAAGATGGCAGCCATCAGTGCTGCAATGTGTTTGTCCATGATGTATAGCCCTTCGCAAAGCATTTATTGTATATTTGTTGATTGTATGTATTAAAAAGCCGTATTGTAATATGTTTCAGGCCACTTATTTTTTCTTGGTGTTTTTTGCCTGTAAAAATTTCCGCGCATGATGTTGCCCGAGAGCATGATCAGATCATTTCTGGATTTGACAGGTTCATTGCCGGGGGCCGGATAGGGGAAGAGGATATGGCTGAAGAGGAAAGCCCAATAGCGACCGGCCCGTGCTTCAGACCATCCTTTGGGGCACACACAATGCAGTATTTCGGGCTTCTGAAACAGCTCAAAAACACCGCAAAAATAATTTAGAAATAACTTGACAGGAATCGCGAAACAAACAGCTGATTAAACTGTTAAACTAAGAAAAGACCCTTACTTTGATAACCCAGCATGGATCTATCTATTTCAGTGACAAGCTATTTACAGTATGAATGTGATAGTGCCGATTTAGAATAATTTTCCCATGCGTTTTTTTGTTAGCAGTTTTTCTTTATTTCTGTCGCTTTTTGCGATAGAATTGAATTATAAAAAAAATGGCTCGTATCGTAACCGGGCGTGCAGTAACAAAATAATAAATGCAGGAGAGTTTATGAAAGGAGATCGTATGAAAAAATGTATGTCGGATCGAGGAATGGGGCTGTTTATTGCAGCCATGGTTTTTCTTTTCACGCTGACAACTGTTGTACAGGCTGAGGCCAGGCAAGCCAGTCTTAAAAGCCAGCTTCGTCAAAACGGAATATCCATGAAGCTGGTGAAGCTTGACCGTACTGATGGATTTATGTTCGGGCTTTCCATCACAGGCCCGCAGGGTCAGTCTGTTGTACTGGCCCCGGGGTTTAACAACACCCTTTTGGCGGAGACAGCCGGCAGTGAGATGACTCTGCAGTCTGACTCGACCGGTCAAATGCAGATCATTCAGGCAGATGGAACTGATTGGGCCTCTATACTGTGTTATGTGGAGGTCATTATCGGGCTGCTGAGAGATTTGTCGATATGCACAGAAGGAGACGTGGCCTGTCAGCTGAGTGCGGTTATCGGCCTTGTTACCGACATTATCAGCTGCAGCGCCGGTGATACTAGCACCACGAGCACCATTAGAACTACTAGCACCACGAGCACCATCAAATAAAGCAGCAGCTGAGCACAGGCATTGCCGTTTGCCACTTTGATACGCGGCTCTGTTTTAGAAAACCTGTTTTTAGTGGTGCGCAGGGTGAGTGCCGGAGCGTGCAATTAAATTAGATGGGCATGGGGCAGCCGTTGTTTTTTATTTGCAGACGCTCTCTCCGGAGAGGCATTAATACTGTTTAAGAAGTCTTTTTATGCCCTGTATGACCGCTGACACGGGGCCTGCTTCATGGAGCGTGCAGGTTTCGGCCGGCACATTGGCCGAAAGAAAAATCTCGTCTTTTTGATTCGGGCAGCCGCCTTCACGGGCGAGCTGCCCGCTTTCTTTGCAGATTGTTTTCGTGACGACGCCCTCGGGTATTTTATACCATGAGCCCGCCATGCACTGCGGCACTGAGGTGATGATATCGGCCCATATGGGCAGCGCAGCCGAAGCGCCGGTGTTGCGTATCGACTCGCCGTCGTCAAATCCAACCCACACAAGAGCCAGCAGATCAGGCGTATAGCCAGCAAACCACGCGTCGCGGGAGTCATTGGTTGTGCCGGTTTTTCCCGCGGCCGGCACGGTAACGCCGCGGCCGGAAAGGCTTCGGGCCGTACCTTCCGTCACCACGCTGCGCAGCAGCGAGTTCATGATGTATGCCTTATCCTGCGCTATAATCCGCTTGGCGCTCATATGCCGCAATGCAAGCACGGTCCCGTTTTCATCGATAACCTTTTTCAGCGTAAACGGAACCGGCAGAACGCCGCCCGAGGCAAAAGCGCAGTATGCCCGTGCAAGCTCAAGAGGTATGACTTCTGATGCGCCAAGGACCATCGACGGCGAAGGTGTCAGCGGAGTCGAGAAGCCGAACAGCCGTGCTGTTACGATGATGCGGGAAAGGCCCGTGCGCATGGCAAGATCGATGGTTGTCAGATTCACAGACCGGGCAAGGGACTCGCGCATGGTGAGCCGCGTTTCGGGTATGTTCTCGTAGTTTTTTGGTTCCCACTGCCTGCCGCCAACCGTCATTGTGCGCGGTTCATTTGAAAGCATGGTCGCCGGCGTGCAGATGTCAAGACTGCTGAGATAGACAAAAGGTTTAAGTGCGCTGCCGGGCTGGCGACGGGCCTGAGTGACGCGGTTGAACTGGCTCACGCCGTAGTCCCTGCCGCCCACCAGCGCTTTTATAGCGCCGCTTTTGGGGTCGATGACTACAACGGCTCCCTGCAGCTGCTTGCCGGGCTCATCACGGCGCAGTGCGGGCTGTCCTTTCTCAAGGCGTTCCAGCCCTCTACTGAGCGCCTGTTCGGCTGCCTTCTGTACCTGCATGTCGATGGTGGTGTAGATTGAAAGGCCCAGGCTGTTCAGCACCTCGGGCGGATACATATCCCGGAGCTGCTGCGCCAGGTAATCCATGAAATACGGCGCTTTCTTGTTGGTCGGGCTGTACGTGGCGGTACGCACGGCTGCTGCAAGGGCTGCCTGCAAGTCTTTTTCGGTGATCATATCATTATCGAGCATGGCCTTCAGCACCATGTCCCTGCGCTCCGCGCAGATTTTTTTGTCGGCATACGGTGAATATTGCCCGGGCGATTTTATAAGACCGGCCAGAACAGCGCTTTCGCTGAGCGTCAGATCGCTTACCTGCTTGCCGAAGTAGAAAAATGTCGCCTCTCCGAAGCCGTTGATTGATGCAGAGCCTTTCTGCCCCAGGTAAATTTCATTGAGATACATTTCAAGGATCTGTTTTTTGTCGTATTTGGCATCGATGATGAGGGCAATGATCACTTCATTGAACTTGCGGGTAAGTGTGCGTTCATTGGTTAAAAAATAGTTTTTTGCAAGCTGCTGAGTGATGGTTGACCCGCCCTGGCGTATGCCGCCATGCAGTAGGTTCACGAACAGGGCCCGCAGAATGCCGATCGGGTCAAGCCCGAAGTGGCTGAAGAAGTGACGGTCTTCGGCGGCAAGAACGGCATGTATAAGATGCGGGGGCGCCTGATCAAGCGTTATGAGCCTTCGGCGCTCATGCTCGTCGCCGTAGAAGAGCATGACTTCTTCGGGCTCAAGTTCGATCATGGGAAGGTCTTTGTTGCCGGTACGGGAGCTTAGTGCCTGTATGGCGCCATTGCCGATCGAGATGCGCACCGGAAAGCCTGGCCGCTCGACTCCGGGCATTTTGAGATCGTGCAGGAAAATATCGATTTCCGTTCCCGATACCTTCATCTCACCTTTCTGGCTGGGCTTTGAGGCAGTCTCACGGTAGCCTAGGGCTTTGAGCTTGTCTTTGAGTGATTCCGGGCGAACGCCCTGGCCTGGCATGAGAATGGTGCTGTCGGAGAAAACGCGGGAGGGTATATCCCAGCGCCTTCCTGAAAACCTGTTTTCGATTTTTATGGAGAGGTACAGGCAGTACGGGGCCAGCAGAAGGGAAGCGGCAAGGCCGCCGGTTATAAAAATACGCGCCAGAGCTATGAGCAACCTCCGGCGCGACTTCTTTCGAGGCTTCTTTTTTTGTGCAGGTCTTTTTTTTATCGGCATGTTCAGCTGTATCTGATACATCGTTGCCTAATGATACCGCGGCCCGCTTTTTTACTCAAGCTGAATTCATTCCCGGTTGTGAAGCGGGCGTGCCGCGCAGGCTTACTGCTTTCAGCAAACTTTATTGAAAAAGTGGTATTAAAGATTTGCTATTTTCTTTCTCATACTATAAGAAACGGAATAATGATCACTAACAGTTAGAGGAGGGATGACATGGTGAGAAAAAATGATTTACAAGAAAAACCCTCAGCCCGAAAGCCGCATGCGGTAAAGAAGGCGGCGAAAAGCTCAACGCCTCCTGCAGGCTGTAAAAAAAGATATTTTAAATCAAAAGGCGTCTGCAAGGTTACGTTTATGCTTCCGTGCATTGCCGCATTAGGGGCCGATATGGTCTGTATTGTCGGCGACTTTAATAACTGGAGCATTATTGCCCACCCCATGAAGCGTCAAAAGAACGGCGATTTTACCATCGCCATTGATCTCGATCCGGGTAGGCAGTACCAGTATAGATACCTGATTGATGACAGCCGCTGGGAGAATGACTGGTGCGCTGATACATATGTGGCAACCCCCTATGGCGACAGCGAAAACTCGGTTGTGATTGTGTAGCGGGCTGCTGTCCGTACTATATACATTCATTTTCAAAAGGAGCATGCCACGTGAAGAAGCACGTGCTGACGGTTATCTTTATGACTGTTCTTGCTGCCGCCATAGGCTGCAAAGAGAGTCAGCCGGTACATAAGGGCTGTACCGATTCAGGGGGGGGCCATAACCACCGTCAATTGCTGCGGATTAACCGGCGATTTTCCTAACACCTGTGCCGTAGGCGCCTGCGGATGCGCCCCCCAGTACAGTCATGAAGTGTATGTATGCGCCTGCGGCGCCGACAAATGTTTTGATGGCGCCGCATGTGTCAATGCAAAGATAGATGACGGGGCAGGCTTTCTTGAAACTGAAGGGGAGGGCAGCGAACAGGAAAATAAAATTCCTTCTCCATGAGCAGCAACCCCAAGGCTGGGGAATCAACACGTGACTGTTACAAATAATTCTCGTATGTGCGATACAAGGAGGAACCATGAAGGTTGTGGCATTTAACGGCAGCCCCCGCAAAGAGGGCAATACGGCGCAGTCGCTTGAAGTAGTGCTGGCGGAACTGCGGGATAATAATATAGAAACGGAACTGGTACACATTGCGGCACAGGGGCTCAGGGGCTGCCTAGCCTGCTACAAATGCATGGAGCGCAAAGACGGCACATGCGCCATAACGAGCGACCCCCTGAACGAGTATGTGCAAAAGATGCGCGATGCCGACGGTATCATTATCGGCTCGCCGGTGTATTTCAGCAATGTTACCGCCGATGTTAAAGCCTTTATTGACCGGGCGGGGCTGGTGGCGCGCGCCAACGATAATATGCTGCAGAAAAAGGTTGGCGCGCCCGTAGTTGTCATGCGCAGGGCAGGGGCTACATTTGCCTTTGCAGCCATCAATTTTTTCTTTCTCATCCAGCAGATGATCATTCCAGGCTCTGATTACTGGAATGTTGGCATCGGGCGTGCGCCGGGAGAAGTCCAAAACGATGAAGAGGGCATAACCACCTTTAAGACACTTGGACGGAACATGGCCTGGCTGCTGCAGAAGCTGAAAGCGGAATAATACTTCTCCATCAGGCAATCGCATAAGGCGGCAGCACATACAACCGTTGTGCCGCCGCTTTATTTTTTCGGGTCTTCTGGGTTTTTGTACCAAAAATACGTTGAAAACTTCTTTTCAGTATCGGCGAAACGGAGTTTGTAGCGCAGCAGCCTTTTGGCCGTACACTCCCCCTTTTGCA
>Ga0209777_10004601_pt1 | contig 16219 bp, 15 predicted proteins | sample FrelakmetHBP12HB_FD_187147 | JGI IMG/M metagenome (GOLD analysis project Ga0209777, IMG submission 187147) | Freshwater lake sediment microbial communities from the University of Notre Dame, USA, for methane emissions studies -HBP12 HB (SPAdes)... | ecosystem: Environmental > Aquatic >...
GGACTAACGGCTTCAGGGCAGGCCATCATTGCCGCTGCCTATCTTATGCCCAAAAAGAAAAAAAGAAATATTCTGATTCATGTAACTGACGGTGAGTCCAATCTGGGTTGTGATGTACAATATGCCGTTGATTACTGCCGCAAAGAGCATATTGATCTGATAACACTGGGATGCGGCTACAAGGACCGTGAAGCTATGACTCTTCAATATGGCAAATCCATCCAATTTTTAGATCACTTCGGGCAGCTCGCTGGTGCCATGGAGCGGCTTCTTAAATGGACATTTCTTTATGGGATGAAACCTCATTTTCAGGAAGACCTGCTTCTTAAAATAACCCAATCATCTTCTGAATCAGGAAGCAGCACACATGCCGATTATCATTAGAACGGTTTGTGATACTGAATTTTTAATAAAAGGTCTTAAAAGACCTATATTCCTTTCACAACTTAAAGGAGGAACTTATGGAGATCAAGAACAGAACGGCTATGGTCACCGGAGGAGCATCCGGTCTGGGGGCAGCTACGGTAAGGAAGATTATCGCGGGGGGCGGGAATGTCATCATCATGGATGTGAATGAAATAGGCGGTCAGGCCCTCGCCTCGGAATTAGGAAAAGCCGCCGGTTTTATCAAATGCGATGTCACTGCAGAAGAGGATATTAATAAGGCGATCCAGAAAGCCAAAGATCTTTTCGGCGGTGTTCACTTTTGCATCAATTGTGCGGGGTCCGGCTGGGCGGAGCGGACCGTTTCAAAGAATGGGCCTCATAATCTCAGCACTTTTGAAAAGATTGTGCGCCTGAATCTAATTGGGACATTCAACGTGGCCAGTAAGTCGGCCTTTGCCATGACCGCCAATACACCGGATGAAAATGGGGAGAGGGGAGTGATTGTCAATGTGGCCAGTGCCGCTGCCTATGAGGGTCAGATCGGACAAACTTCCTATGCGGCTTCCAAAGGAGGCGTGGTCGCTCTGACACTCCCTATGGCCCGGGACCTTTCCGGTCTCGGAATACGGGTGGCCACTATTGCACCGGGGCTTTTCAATACTCCGTTGATGGCCATGGTGCCTAAAGATTATGCCAAGGCCCTCGGCGAATCGGTTCCATTTCCCAGAAGATTAGGGCTTCCGGAGGAATTCGCCCTCCTGGTGGAAAGCATCCTGGTTAATCCCTATATCAATGGAGAAACGATCCGTCTGGATGGGGCGCTGCGCATGGCACCCAGATAGAAAACCAGGAGAAACTGTTCGACGAAAGTTCATGACTCAGAATATGGAATCGGGGACAGTTTCGGCATCTTTTGTTATTGGTTTATTAAATGTCTTTTTTACCCAAGACCCGCGCAGACGAAAGCCGGCTTTTTCCACGGTGCCTGCCCCAGACTTGATCCGGGGTTCGACGGGAAAAATCAATTCACCGACAAAGGCCGGGAGGGATCTGAGGGACAGTTCGTCCATCAGGGTTTTCTGTCAGACTTTGTCTGTCTTCTCGGCAGCAAAAATAAGGAGGAATGCGTAATGTATGAATGGAATGAAGAACAGGTCATGATCAGGGATGCGGTACGAAAATTTATTGAAAAGGAAATCAAACCCAAATTGAGTGAAATCGAACATGGAGATATGCCTCCTTATGAAATCCTTCGCAGGATGGTACGCACCTTCGGTATTGACGTGATGGCCATAGAAAATTTTAAGAAACAAATCGAATTTGAAAAAAAGGTCGAAGAAGCGAAAGCGAGAGGAGAAGAGCCCCCAGAAAGGAAAAGGGCAGGAAGGGGTGACCCCTCTATGACGTTGGTCCCGATCATTGAGCTTTGCCGCTATTGTCCCGGTATGGTAACGGCTATGGGAGTAAGCAGGGGGCTGACCCCTGCCGCGATTAACTCCCGCGGTACTATTGCTCAAAAAGAGCGGTGGGTTCCTGACCTTCTGACTATGGACAAGATCGGGGCCTGGGCCATCACTGAGCCGGATGCCGGTTCTGATGCCTTCGGTTCGATGAGGGCCACGGCCCGGCGTGACGGCGATGGCTACCTTCTCAATGGATCGAAGACCTTTATCACCAACGGGCCCTATGCGGACACGATTGTCTATATTTGCAAGCTAAACGAAGGCAATGATCTCAAGGATCGAAAGATATTGTCCTTTGTGCTTGACCGGGGCATGCCGGGCCTCGAGCAAACCAAACCATTGCAAAAGATGGGTATGCATAGTTCGCCCACCGGTGAACTTTTTTTAACGGATGTCCGTGCGGGAAGGGAGAGATTGATCGGCGAAAAAGAGCAGCCCTCTTCCGGGGGACGCGAAGCGGCCCGTGATACTTTCTCTATGGAACGATCCGGGGTTGCGGCCATGGCCTTGGGTATTATTGAGCGGTGCCTTGAAATGTCAATCGATTATGCCAAGCAGCGCGTGCAATTCGGCAAACCTATCGGCGAGTTCCAGTTGATCCAGTTAAAGCTGGCCAAAATGGCGGTTGCCAAGCTGAATGTGGAGAATCTGGTTTTTCGCTCCATCGAAATGGCGCGGGATGGTAAGGGACTGTCTCTAGCCGAGGCCTCGGCTATGAAACTGTATTCTGCTCAATCGGCAACAGAAGTGGCTATGGAAGCGGTACAATTATTCGGCGGCAATGGCTACATGGCCGAGTTTCAGGTCGAGCAGTTGGCCAGGGACGCCAAGGCCCTACAAATTTATGCCGGGACCGATGAAATTCAAATCACCCACATCGCCAAGAATCTATTGCGTAGCTGAGGCCTAAATCTTTTGAATCAGCTGAACCCAATTCCGGTTGTTCTCCTCTGATGCTGGGTTCGAGGCCAGGAGGTCATTTTTTGTAAAAACGGCCAGGGCCGTTATTTCCAGTACTGAAATTGTTTTATTCCAATTAATTCAAAAGGCCGGAACCGAGGCCTTAAAAATCAATTCGAAACGAATAAAATAAGGTTGAAGAAAAGGAGATTTGAACATGGCAAGTTTAAAAGAAGTGGTAGTTATCGATGCGGTGCGGTCCGCAATTGGGAAATCGGGCCGGAAAGGAATGGAAAAACAGGGCCAGCTCTGCCAGGCCTCAGCCCAGGATCTCATGGCCAATACCCTTCGGGGGTTATTGGACAGGGTTCACGCCCGTAGTCCCAAGTTCGATGAAAAAGAGATCGAAAACGTCATCATCGGTTGCTTGAGCCAGATCGGGGAACAGGGCGCCAATATTGGACGCATAGCCTCCCTCCTGGCCGGTATCCCCAATGAAGCGGCAGGCTGCACAGTGAACCAGTTCTGCAATGCCGGGCTCAAGGCCATCAACATTGCCGCCCACGAGATCATGGTCGGGGAAGGGGACATCATGGTCTGCGGAGGGGTGGAGATTATGTCCCACTACGCTATGGCCTCCGACATTCAGGTAGCCATTGCTGCCAAATATCCGGTTCGTTTGTCGTCTCGCCTTGCGGAAACCGGCATAACCGTCCCCCAAGGTCAATGCGCTGAGATGATCTCCACGGACCAGGGTCACACCCGGGAGGATCTGGAGCGCTTTGGTAGATGGAGCATGCAAAAAGCCATCGAAGCCGAGGGGAAGGGATGGTTTGCGGATCATATCATTCCATTCGAATTCGTCTGGGAGAACGTGACCCGAAAAGTGGAAAAAGACGAAGTTTTGCGGAAAAAAGCGGTGGAAGACCCGGAAGGATACCTTCAAGATCTTATGGCCCTTCCCACTCCATTCAAGGAAAAAGGGCTCGTCAGCGCAGGCAACTCCTCACAGATCGTCGATGGGGCGGCGGCGACCCTGCTCATGAGCGCGGATAAGGCTGAGGCACTGGGACTTGAGCCCCTCTGTAGAATTTTAGCCTGTGCCGTGGCTGGGGGTCAGCCGGTACCCATGCTCCTGGCGCCAATCCCGGCCGCGAAGAAGGCCCTCAAGCGAGCCGGCAAGACCATCAAAGACATGGACATCATCGAGCCCAACGAGGCTTTTGCCTCCCCATTACTCCAGTTCGCAGATGAGCTGGGCTACGACCGCTTCGACCCCAGGGTAAACCCAACGGGTGGGGCCATTGCGCTGGGCCATCCGATTGGTGCGTCCGGGGTCATTTACTTCGGGGAGATGGTCCATCATCTTAAGCGCACGGGCGGGAAGGCCGGTCTCCAGATGATCTGCGGTGGTGGAGGTATTGGTATCGCCACCGTGGTGGAAAGGGTTTGAACTCTGGAAGACCTCTACTTGACTTAAAGAGACAAAATGAATTGGTAAGGTTTAAAAATTAAGGCAATTAAGTATCTAACAATTAAGGATAGTGAGTTCGGGAAAAGAGCAAGGGGGGTTTTAGGGCTGACCACCTAAAACCCCCAGCTTCTTGGCCAGGCCAATCCATAGATCCATAATGATTTGATTACCCTTGGATGCGGATATCAAGACCGAGAAGCCATGCTTGCCCAGTATGGCAAATCCATTCAACTTCTGGATCATTTCGGACAACTGCCAAGGGCTATGGAACGATTGCTTCAATGGATCTTTCTCCGTCGTTAAACAGCTTTTTATTATAGAACCGGCCTGAGACCGCTTAAGTGAGTTGAACAGAGGGAAATAGTCAATCAACAAAAAAACCAAGAAAGGAGGTGACCCCCTTCAAATATCTGTCATCATCTCTTCAGAGAAGGGTTAAAGTCTGTTTTTTTTGGCACCACAGGTGGAAATCCGGTCCTAAAGAAAAAGGTGCCGGAAGAAGACATCCGTTCCACTGGCAGCGTACCATCATGTTTGGGGACTGAAATGGCATTATGTTATGGAGGAAAGGCTAATGATATTCAAAAAGACTAAATCCAATGAAGTGCCGAATCAGAATGCGATTTCCTGGCCCGTTAAGCTCTTTTACGGTATGGGACAGTATTCCGAGGGAGTCAAGTCCAGTGCCTTTAGTATTTTTCTATTGTTTTATTATACAATGGTCAAAGGGCTTTCCGGAACGCTGGCCGGCACGGCCCTGCTGATCTCACTCGTCATCGACGGCATCAGTGACCCCTTGATGGGGTCCATATCCGATGCCTGCAAATCCAGCTGGGGCAGACGGCATCCATTTATGTATATGTCCGCCATCCCATTCGCCGCCTGTTTCTTTTTACTGTTTTATCCTCCCCAGGGTTTAGGGCAAATCCAGCTTTTCCTGTGGCTGACGGTATTCTCTGTTTTGACCAGGGTATTCATGACCGTATATTGCGTGCCCCACATGTCGATGAATGCCGAACTAACGCAGAATTATTCTGAACGAACTCTCCTGGCCGCCCTGCGCATCCTGTTCAGTAATGTTGGTTATCTTCTGGTAGCCGCGGGGGGATTTGTTTTGTTTTTCCGTTCCACTTCTGAATACGCCAACGGGCAGTTAAATCCTGCGGCCTACCCGGTCTTTGCCGGGGTTTTTGCTCTCACCATGGTTGTGGCCTCCTTCCTTTGCGCCTTGGGAACCCACGGGCAAATTCCCAAGCTTCTTAGGATGCGCGAAAAGGTTGATCCTTTTAGATTTAAAAGGGTATTTAAAGAAATAAAAGATACTCTGGGGATATCTTCCTTTCGAATTAAGATATGCGCCGCATTCATCTATTCGGCCATGTTTGGAACGATGCTGGCTCTGGTTATCTTCGCCTTGACCTATTTTTGGGGGCTGTCATCCAGCCAGGTGGGTATTGTGATTATGACCTCTGTTTTTGCCGTGATCATCGGTGCGGTCTTCGCCCGGCCCATTTCATCCTTTATCGGAGAGAAAAGAGAGGCTTATATGATAGCCATAAGCTGGTTTGCCGTCTGGACCAGCAGCAGCATCCTGCTTCGATTGTTCGGCTTGCTTCCGCCTAACGGCCATTGGAGTATTCTCCCTTTGGTGACCATCACCAATGCGATTGCTTATGTTGGTAACGGGGTGGCCCAGTCTGTTTCCGCCTCCATGATCGCCGACATTACCGACGAACACGAACGGATATACCAGGTTCGTCAGGAAGGAATTTATTTTGGGGCGGTAATGCTGATGAGCAAAATTTCCACCGGTATGGGGACCTTCCTGGCCGGGATCATTACCGACATTACCGGCATTACTGAATTTGCCAAGGCCAACACCGGGGCCAACCCGAGTTCGTTATTCAGTTTTGGAATGATCTGGGGGCCTTTGCCTTTGGTCATGGTGGGTCTTGCCGTTATCATTGTCAAAAAATATGATATTGATCAATTGCGGCATGCCGCCATTCTGGATGAAATAAAAACGTCAAAATGGCTGCGGATGGCAATAGTCCTCAGGTTAAGGATTGAAGCGGCTACGATTTTTCGTTTCTAATAAGGATTCAACACTCAGAAATCACTCATCAACCTTGGGTGGCCGGATCAGCGGACGGTGGGAAAAATGTTAATTCCTCCATAAGACCTCAATAGCGATTGGTCTTCATTATTATCAGGGCCTGGGCCAGCAAATATCAAGCCCCCAGCGCCCTGGAAGATGATCCGTTCGTCCAGAGGCCTTTTCTGAAGGAAACTGAATAACAGGAGGTTAAACCATGAAAGTTTTAGTCGTTTATTTCAGCCAGACTGGAAATACGGAAAAAGTTGCTCAGGCTATCTTCCAAGAAGCCTCTCAAACCCATGAGGTCGAAACCAAAAAGCTTGAAGAGATCAAGGCTGGAGATCTGGCCGGGTATGATTTCGTTTTTATTGGTTCCCCCATTCATGCCGGTAATTTGTCCGGGCCGGTAAAAGACTTCTTGAATAGTCTCCAAACACCGCCCGGACAAAAAATGGCAGGCTTCATTACCCATGCCGGACCCGCCTATCCGGAGCAAATAATGAGCAAATTCACAGAACCGTTTAAGGCCGCCTGCGAAAAAAATGCCCTAAAGTATCTGGGTTGTTTTAACTGTCAAGGGTTCCTCAACCCAGCCATCCACGAGATGTTAAAAAAGAGCCAAAATTTAACCGATGAGCAATGGGCGGAAAGGGTCAAGCAAATGACTGATCATCCCAATGCGGAAGACCTGGCCAAAGCTAAAGCGTTTACCAGAGAAGTTTTGGCCAAAAACTGATCAGTTTAAAACAGGTCGGACAACATTTTCCTTTTTTGTTTGATAAGACCTTTCCCACCTGGGTCCCCGTTTTTAGGGGCCGTAAAAAATCTGAAATTCGGAATGCCTCCAGGATTTCAGAAGATTTTCATGATCGGGAATGATTTTAACTTTAGAGAGAAGCAAGTTATCTTTAAACCGATTTTTATCGATTGAACACAAGCAACTCCGGCAGGCCCCTGTTACTTGGCGAAAGCAACGGTCAACTTGCCTTTTCAGCACATCAAACTTGATTCTTGCTCGTGCCGGTTAAGGCGTCCGCAAGATGAAAATTGCCCAGAAAGGAAACCCCATGATCGATACCGCGAACCAATTGAAAATCCCCAGACCCGACCTGAATTTCTTTATTTTAAGAGAGGACATGGAGAACCTTGACCGATTCAACAAGATGTCGGAAAAGCATCCGGTAAATATTCTCACCACAGGGAATCAGGGATGCGGCAAATCCTCCCTGGTCAGGCAGTTTGCTTATATTTACAAAAGGCCCATAGCCACCTTCCAAGTGGGGCTTCTGCTTGAAGCCGGACAACTTTTCGGACAACAACGGCTCAAAGCTGGCGAAACTTATTATCAGGAGTTTTTATTCCCCAAGGCCATCCAGACACCGAGATGCGTCATTCATTTAGAAGAAATAAACCGGTCGGAAAGCCCTCATGCCTTAAATGAGCTTTTCAGCGTGCTTTCCGAAGAACGAAGCATATGGATCGATGAGCTCGGTATGGTTCAAGTGGCACCGGGGGTGATTTTTTTTGCAACCATGAATGAGGGAGAAGCATTCAGCGGCACGGGCGAAATGGATGAGGCCCTGAAAGACCGTTTTTATCGGATTCATCTAGAATATCTCCCGCATCATGTTGAAAGGGAAGTATTAATCCTAAAGACTCGAATCAACGAATCCAAAGCCGATCAAATATTAAAAATAGTCAACCGCATCAGGAATAACGATCAGATCGGAATGAGCGTATCCATCCGGCACAGCCTCATGATTGCCGAATTGGTTGCCATGGGAGCATCCCTTAGAGAAGCAATGATTTACAGTCTGCAAATTTCAAAAGACACCTTGGAATCCCTGCTGCTTTCCATTCAGGTGGAAACCGGTGAAACAGAAGCCGACAGAGGCGAATATACATTATACCTGAGGAATAGTTGACGACCATGGAAGTAAAATCCCCTATCTCTAAACCCTATTCAAAATTCTGGCGAATTAATCGTTCCCGACGCGAAGCCACAGAACTGGCCCTGGGTCTGAGAGCCGTGAGAAAGGTTGCGGGCCATATCGGCAGAAACGTTAAACCGATTTTTTGGAAGGGGATGGCTAAAAATGAGGGCCGGTTTATTCTCTTGGACCCCGATATGATAAACAGCATCTATCCAATCCCACACAAAACATTTGACCTTTTGGTCGGCCAGGTGGTTTTGGAGGGGTTGTCGTCCATGGAGTTTCACGAATGGGTAAAGGAAAGAACTCTGAAAACCCTTTCCGGATTGAATGACCATACTCGGCCATATATCGAACATATGATTACAGGAGCTGAGAATATCTATGTCAACGAACTGGCGAGAAATCGAATCTGGTCTTTTTATCTGATCAATTATTTTTCATATATACTTTCCCGAAATTTTCGGGACCCTGCTTTGCCGCCCACGCCGGAAAGCTTTTCCACTCTATGGCAAAAAAGATCCATTTTGAATCAGGTTCCGAAAAAATGTCACCCTTATTATGAAGACCTTCTTGACGTCCTTGAAAATTATACAAGGCATCTCGGATCAATCGCCTTGCAGTCTGCCATGAGCCACAGGCGGGAAGACAGAATAAAACTCTACGTTGAAATGTGGCTGAATATTGAAAAAATTATTTCTCAATGGGAAAGCTTTCAACTGAATCCGAATGCGGTTAATCTTTATGATGAAGCCGGCCCAAAGGGAAAGCCGGATTTTGAAGAAAATAAAGAAGGGGAAGATGATGCCGGTGAACCGGCTCACTCTGAGGAGACCCGGGGCCTTGTTCCTGAATTGGCAGAGGACGTCAGCATTATTTTAGACGAAAAAAACCTCACTGTTTTAAGTGTTGCCGTTGCCGTTGATGAACCCGGCGCCCGGCCCATGGAGACCCAGGTTGAAAAAGGACAGGTCACCGCCGATATTGCCCCTGATGATGTTCAGGTCCGGCGAATGCAAAAAATATTTAAAAAACAGGAGCTTTTAATAAGACAGATAAGACGAAGGCGCGTAAGGCGAGGGCTGGCTGAGGGCAAACTGGACGCGCTGCGTCTTTATCGAGTGCCGTTAGATGGCAAGGTGTTTAAAAATAAACAAATCTTTGGTCCTGATCATCTGTGGCAGATTTGCATTGTTGCGGATGCATCGGCGTCGATGAGCGGGAAAGATGAGCCTGCGGAGGGAAAACAGCGTTTGCGCCGCCCATGGGAGATTGCTGAAAAAAGCTTTGTTTCCCTGGCTACAGCGGCCAGGGGATATGGAAACCTGCTGGATATCTATGCCTACCGCGCGGAAAAAAATGTTTGCATTTTAACTCAATTGTATCATGGAAAAAACCTGTATTCAGTTTCGCCTTCCGGTAGAACGCCGTCCGGCCAGGCCATTATGGCCGTGGGATCTATGCTCAATAAAAAATATAAGAATAGCATTATCGTTCATATAACGGACGGCGCGGCCAACTGCGGGTTAGGCATGGGAACGGCCCTTGATTATTGCCGGAGACATGAAATCGATGTCTTTACCCTGGGGTGTGGTTGCAATCGACAGACGCGGGATTTTTTAAAGGAATTTTTCCCTCCAGGCCATTTGTATTTTTTAAAAAGCATCGATTATCTGGCCGATGGTCTTGAACACTTATTCAGGCAAAAAATACTGGGGTCGATTAAATGAGAAGCATTCAACTTGCATTTTTTCCGAAATGTTTGACCTTTGTAAAATTGGAGTAAAAGAAAATACCGGAGAAGATCAAATGGAGGCTCAGCTGTGAGCATAAATGAGACCGGGGATCATCTTGCATCTGCCTTGAGTCAAAAGGCTTATGATCATCTGATCAACAAGGAATATGAAAAGGCATTATCGCTTTATGATGAATGCCTCGAAATTTTTAAATCCTGCGAGGATTGCCGCCGTCTGGCCATGACCTACAACAATATGGGACTTATTCATGTTCAAACAGGGAATTTCGGCCTAGCCATGAAATGCTTTGAACATGCCTTTTCTCATTACCGGGCATTAAAAGACATCGACGGTCAGGCAAACCAGCTTCAGAATATGGGCTCGGTTTGCCGTGACATCAAGGATCATGATAAGGCCGTTGAGATGTATTTAAAAGCCCTTACGTTTTTTGAAGAAACCAAAGACGAATTTCAGATCGCCAACCAGTACAGCAACATTGCCTATATCCATGCCATGACGCATGAATTTCAAGATGCAATTACATGGTACACCCTGTCTTTGAATTTATATGAATCCCTAAACGATTTAGAAAGGGCCGGGCAGATAAGAAAAAATATCAATACATTGGGGACTGCTATCAAAGCCGCGAAGGACAATGAACCGTCATGAAGGGCCTTGACTTGGCGGAGAGATATTTTGAAACTTACGGTATGCCGCTGCTTCGAAATAAATTCTCAGATTATGTGGATCGGATTGCCGCGGGTCTGGTAGGAGATGGATCGGAATGTTTTGGGTTTGATGACCGGATTTCACAGGATCATGATTGGGGCCCCGGATTTTGCATCTGGTTAAGTGATGCAGAGCATCAGACCATTGGGGGTGATCTTGAAAAAGCCGTTTTATCCCTACCGCGGTCTTTTTTAGGGTACGGCCCCAGAATAATCAGCGAATGGGGATTCGGCAGAACCGGCGTATTCTCTATACCCCGCTTTTATCAGGTTTACACCGGCTTGGACCATTTACCGCAAAGCCTCGAAGAATGGCTTAATATCCCGGAAAACAACCTGGCCGCCTGCACCAACGGCCGAGTTTTCTATGATCCAAAGGGAGAATTTAGCCAGTGGCGGGAAACATTGCTGTCATTTTATCCGGAAGATATCAGGTTGAAAAAAATTGCTTCCCGGTGTATGACCCTTGCCCAGTTCGGTCAATATAACTTTATGAGATGCATCAAGCGAAAAGAATTTTTTTCAGCCCGATATGCGGAAACCAAATTTTGTGCGGATGCCATTTCCATGGTGTTTTTATTAAACAAAAAATACACCCCCTTCTTTAAATGGATGCATCGGGCCTTGGGGGATTTACCCATCATGGGAAAATGGTTTCACGAAAAAATTCAACAGATGGTCGATGCCGTGGATTATGATGAAAAGGCGGACCTCATTGAACAGATGTCGGGCATGATTATTTCCGAACTCCAATCTCAAAACCTGAGTGAATCAAACAGTCTTTTTTTGTTGGACCACGGGCCCCTTGTACAGCAGAAGATCAAAGATGACAATTTAAGAAAAAGAAATGTGTGGGTGGCGTAAGAACGCTTTTTATTAAGGGTCTCAAAATAATCTTGACATGAAGTGGACGGGCTTGTCTAACATAGGACTGGGGGGTCTTTTTTTGAGGTTGTCCACCCTAACGCCCAATGCTTCTTTGCCGGGCCAAATTTTTTAACTAAATCAAAAGCAGGCCTTCACCAATGCTGGAAATGGACTACGGTGTAGGCCCTACCTCGAATCAAACTTTGCTGGACGGGCCGGGTTAGGGCGATAAGTTTCCCTTTGGACAATCCTCAAAAAAAGACCCCCCAGTCCTATTGGGTTAATATTATTTTGAGACCCTTAATAAATGATTTCAGGCCTGAGAGGAAGTGTAGGACATGAGGCGCAACATCCTGATTATCGGGGGGAGCTACTTTGCCGGCAGGGTCTTTGTCGAGATGTTAGCCAAAGACATGGACAACCGCATCACCGTTGTAAATAGGGGAAACAGGCCGATAGGACAGCAGGGTGTTGCTGAAATCGTCTGCGACAGACACGATTATCGGTTAAAGGAAGCCTTGCCGCAGTTAAAATGGCAGGCGGTCATCGATTTTTGCGCTTATACGCCCCTTGATGTGGTTCAGCTCATGATGGCAGTGCCTAATGAAGCCATGGAGCATTATATTTTTATCAGCACCGCCTCGGTATATGCCGATACCATGAATCTTCCGGTAAAGGAAGATGCGCCGAAAGTCACGGCTCCGCAAAAGGAGTTGGGTGTCGCCGCGGATTACGGCTATAATAAATGGCAGGCGGAGCAAAAAGTTGCCGAGTATTGTGCAAAATCGCGTATCCCATTTACGATCTTGCGCCCAGCGATTATTTATGGAAAATACAATTATGCCCCACGGGAAAGCTATTTTTTTGACCTCATTGCCAAAGGAAAAACAATCATCCTTCCCAAAAATGAACTTGCCCTTTACCAATTTGTTTCCGTTTGGGATGTCGCGAAAATTATTGGTCAATGCTTAGGAAATGAGAGCGTTTATCATCAGGCTTTTAACCTTGCCGCGGAAGAACTCATTTCCTATAGGAGATTTATTGAGGTGTTGCAGGAAATCATGAATAGAACATTTTCCATAGATACACTCGAATGCAAAAAAATTAATGAACAGAATATCCCCTTGCCGTTTCCGTTGGAGCAGCATTTGATTTATTCCGGTGACCTGATCCGACGTATTCTGGGGTTTGACTATGCACCGTTTATCGAAGAAATGAAACGGACGTGGGAGTGTTATAAGCAAAAAGAGGGATTAAGCCTATGATGCCTTATCAAAAAGAAGAACTCATCGACAGGATTTTAACAATTGAACTCACCATGTTTTTAAACGTTCGCACTATTGAGCCAGCGCTCTGCCAGGAACATCCCGAGGAATTCAGGCGAAATCGGAAGGCCCAGTTTTTCACCTGGTCGGAAAAAACGTTGTCGAGTTACCTTGATGACCTGATGTCGGCAAATGAAAAAGGCAAAAATCTGATGACCATGAAATATGCCCGCATGGGAAATCAGATCCCCTGCCTAAACGACGACCCCCTGATTGAAAAGATCATCGAAATACAAATTGCCTGGCAAAAAGAGATATTCGCCCGGTATCCCCATCTCATGAGCGGGGCCAGGGCCATAGAAAGCCGACAGGATACCGACTTATATACCTCTTTTGAAAGCTATCTACGGGGGGAACTCGAAACGTATTCCAGCAACACTCTTCACCTACTTTATGAAGACATTCTGCATTACCTGGACAACAATCAAAGCATGAATGAACGGTTGTATGATTCTTTAGTTAAGGAACTGGGATATAACTCTTTAGATGAAGCGGAAAAAGCCGCAGAATAAATATTAAGATATTTTTTATGATGTCATAGAGTTGGATCAAATGAGTATTATCGTCACAATTCCCGCGTCATTGAGAAAGAAATGGCTTAAAGCTCAGGAGCAGGTCTCGTGTGAAGGAAAAACCATCGGGGAATGCCTCGACCATCTTGACCAGCGCTTTCCCGGCTTCAAAGAAACCATGCTTGACGAAACGGGGAACATCAGGGAAACTATCTCGATTTTCCTGCGTGGGCAAAATATCCGCAATCTTGATAAGTTGTCAACTGATGTCAAGGACAATGACGAAATCAGCATCATCCCCTTCATGGCCGGAGGGTAAAAATCCCATGATTATTGACGATATCAATTCCCATTTTATCTTTGTTTATCACCCTGACATTTATAACGGAAAGGCCTACACGACTTATCAGGGCCGGCGGCTAACTAACGGTGAAGTTCTGGAGTACTGGGGAAAATGGATTATTCTGGGAGAAAAATCATGGCTGGACGAATTAGCCAGAAATCTTGATCCATATGTTGAAAAAGAACAGATTCCTTGTATAAAATATGATCGAAAACCGCCGGAAAATTTGGAGTTGGAAGAATGCATTATGATGATTTATTGCGATAAACGCGCCAGCGAAGAGGTCTGGCAGATATTGAACCGGCATGGAGTCAAACTCAAGGCATGGGTTTCAGAAAGAGAAACCATGGAAATGTGGAGGCCGGGGGGAATGTTGCTGGAACGGTGGATTGTCTCCAATGGTCTAAGTGAAGCGGAAGCCAGGTCCGTCCGGGAGGATGCCCAATCCAAGCTGGGATATGTCTTTGATCATCCCGATGAACTCTTCCAGCCCTGGGCACAGTGAAAAAATATATTTGCATTTTACAATGAAAGTTGTTTTTGTGATGGGTGCATGTCGGAAAAAGGTTTTGAACCCAGGGGAAAATAATCTTCGGAAGTTGTTAACAGTCGCAAAAACAATATGAAATCACAAAAAGTTTTTCATTCGGATAAAACAAAAGATGAGGTTATGACTGATCTTCTCCTAACTTAAATGGTCGAATGATCCGAGAAAACCCCGAAATCCAGATAAGGGGCATCCTCATAGAATGAAAGCCGGGAGTCCGATGAGTCTATCTGAAGTTCGAGGGCTTTGGGTTTGGATTGGGGGTCTCTGGTTGGTTTGCTATAAACCCAATTGAAATGTTTCCCAAAGGGAGATGAAGAATCCATGGATCCGGTGAAAGTCCGGTTTCTGGGAACCGGGGACGCAGTCGGTAGCGGAGGACGCCTCCAGACGTGCATCCAGGTTCTGGGGAGGGATCAGAATTTTCTGATCGATTGTGGAGCCACGGCGCTCCCGGCCATGAAACGATTGGGAGTGAACCCCGCCTCTATTGGACTCATTCTGGTTTCTCATTTACATGGGGATCATTTTGGGGGGATCCCTTTCTTCGTGATGGATGCTCAGTTTGGACGGCGGATCAATCCGCTTCATGTGGCCGGACCTCCGGGGATAGAGGCCAGGGTCAAGGATGCCCTGGAAGTGTTTTTCCCGGGGTCCTCGCAGATTCAGCGGAAATTCGAAACTCGGTTCTCCGAGCTTCCGGAGGGAGAGGACACTTCCCTGGGTGAGCTGGTCGTGAGGCCCTATGGAGTCATTCATCCGAGCGGAGCCGTTTCCTATGCACTGCGGATCAAAGTCGGAGGGAAGATCATCGCCTATTCGGGAGATACGGAATGGACAGATTCCCTGCTCGAGGCCGCCTGTGGGGCAGACCTGTTCATCTGCGAAGCCTATTTTTTCAGCAAGAAAATCAAATACCATCTGGATTATGAAACCATTCTGGCCCATCGTTTGCAGTTCGGCTGCCGTCGAATGATCCTGACCCACATGAACCAGGATATGTTGGATCGGCTCAAGGAGTCGGAGCTGGAATGTGCGGAGGATGGCCGGGAAATCATCTTGGAAGTCCCCTGAGTAGAGGGAAGCCACAGGGAGAGAAAAGGCCAGCGGTAGGGGCTATTCAGCCGAGTGTTTTTTCCTTTTGACGCCGGCCTTGCTTTAAAGTGTGTGGGAAGTCAACCTGGAGTGATCCGGGGAGAAATAACGATCCAGAGAAAGGGAGAAAGATGAAAGGGGATCAGAAATTATGGATTCATGAGGGCGAATGGTGGACCAGTTTGTTGAATTTTCTGCCAGCGACGAGAAGGAATTTCTCCCTCTTTTAAAATTTAGACATACTGGCCCCTATGCACCCTGATCATTCCCTATCTCAAACGGTTGAGTGATCCGAGGAAATCCTAAAATCCTGGTCAAAGACTTCCTCATTTCTAAGGATAAACAACAAACCAACCTACCTATTTCCCAAGAACTATACTCATCAAACTGGTGGTTTAAAGCATTTGGGAAGTACCCCAATAATGAAGCTTTAATGAACTCTACAATTCGCCCCAGCAGAAGATGAGGCGGCTCGTAGAGTATTTCCCTTGATGGTAAGGGAATCAGGGCATCCTGTTTTTCTTTTTGACGAAGTCACCTGGAAACGTTACTATAGAAGCCATAATAGCGGACCATTTGTTCTCTTTCTCTTGGGTCCCCGAATTCTTGAAACCCTGCCCCCTTTTTTCCTGACAAATCAAGAGGGGAATCCAAAAAGACCATTGATTACATCCCTAAATTCAGGTATAAGGAACTCTAATAAAAAGAGGAGGAAGATAGATGGCTGATTTTACATTAGATGAAGACCAGAAACAGATTCAGGACATGATGCGCAAATTTGCCGAGAAGGAATTAAGGCCGGTTGCCCGG
>Ga0209777_10004602_pt1 | contig 16216 bp, 10 predicted proteins | sample FrelakmetHBP12HB_FD_187147 | JGI IMG/M metagenome (GOLD analysis project Ga0209777, IMG submission 187147) | Freshwater lake sediment microbial communities from the University of Notre Dame, USA, for methane emissions studies -HBP12 HB (SPAdes)... | ecosystem: Environmental > Aquatic >...
TCGTTGCAAAACCCGGGTTGGATGGCCATGATCGTGGGGCCAAGCTCCTGTCCCGTATCTTTGCTGAGGCCGGTATGGAAGTCGTCTACACCGGATTAAGGCAGACACCGGAAATGATTGTCGAGGCAGCGCTTCAGGAGGATGCCGATGTCGTCGGGCTGAGCAGTCTTTCGGGGGTCCATAACTATTTCTTTCCAAAGGTGGTCGAACTGCTGAAGGAAAAGAAACTTGGCAACGTTTTGGTTGTCGGCGGCGGCATCATTCCCCTAGAGGATATCCCAACTTTGAAGAAGTCAGGAATAGCGGAAATCTTTGGGCCGGGAACACCAACGGATACGATTGTCGGTTTCATAAAGGCAAACGTCAAGGCAAAGTAACATCAAGTATTGGCCAAGTTCGTTTGTTGCCGAACAGAACCACAAGGTACAGGGGAGGCTTTATATTGTCTCCCCTGTACTATTAAAATACAATTAGACTACCGGTTGAGATGCTCTTGTGATTCAAAGATGCATCAATCTGCAGGATCGAACAGATAGAATATGGATATTGATTATGTAGCAGAAATCCTCCAGGGCTCGCCGCTGGCCATGGCCCGTGTGATCACCTGGCTTGAAAACGAAGATGAACGGGCTCGCTCCTGCATGGAGAAAATTTATCCTCACACGGGAAATGCTTACGTACTGGGGATTACAGGCTCTCCCGGGACGGGGAAGAGCACCCTTACTGACGGGGTAACATGGCAACTGCGCAACAAAGGACTTACCGTAGGAATTGTAGCAGTCGACCCTTCGAGCCCATTCACGGGAGGGGCCCTGCTCGGGGACCGGATCCGTATGACCCGTCACAGTGAGGACCGAGGAGTTTTCATGCGCAGCATGGCAACCCGGGGCTATCTGGGTGGGCTGGCCCAGTTTACCCGAGGCGCAGTCAAAGTACTCGACGCAGGGGGGAAGGATTTTGTCATAATCGAGACAGTGGGCGTAGGACAGGACGAGGTAGACGTCATGCGTGTGGCAGATACCACGTGCGTTGTCCTGGTTCCTGGTCTGGGTGACGTGATCCAGAGCATGAAGGCCGGCATCATGGAAATTGCAGACATCTATGTGATCAACAAATATGATCAGCCTGCAGCCGATCAGCTCTTTTCCGAGGTGCGGTATCGTGTTGACCAGGATGCAAGTATAAAGGACCGCTCATGGGTGCCGCCGGTGATCCCGACAGTCGCTGTGGAAGGGAAGGGCGAGGAGGAACTTCTGGAAGCTATTGCGGCGCATCGCGTATATCTGGAACAGAGCGGCAAACTCCTCGAGAAACGTCGCAATCGCATACACGAGGAGACCCTTCAGATGATTCACCACGAACTCTTTCGCATCATCCGTGAGCGCCTTGCTGATAATCGGAGGATAGAAAAGATGGTCGAAGAGATCATGGACCACAAGCTGAATCCATACAATGTCGTGGAAAAAGTGGTCGACGAGTGGCTCCCCTCATCAAGATTGAAATAGATATTTAAGAGTCTATCATGGCTCGTCACCAGCTTAACCGTTAGAGACACACCTGCATGGAGCTCCATGCCTCTTCAGAAACAAAACGCCTCCTTCCCTATCAGATTTTTCCATGATGATTTCATAAGAAGTTCACTCGCTGAGAAAAGGCTTCTTATGAATGGCCATGATTACATGACTTTCATCTCTTAATCTACCTTTCTGCTAATCTTAATTAATTGAGGATCAATCATGAAACGAAAGAAAGCCACGGGCAAGCGGACAAATGTCATCGATTTCAAGGGACTGATGGACAAGAAAAAGATGAATGACATATGTGACCTGGATTATGAAGAATTCAAATCAGGCATAGCCGGGTTAATCTTGAGCATAGTCGAGGCGATGGGAAGAAATAATCGAAGAATTGATGAGTCCTTTAAGGGAATAACGGAACATCTGAAAATCGTGAACAAAGAACTTAATTTTCTCAAACAGGTGCTCTATGTGGAACGGATTTTAAATGGCGAACACAGAAATGGTCGCATGACCATCGAGCACAAGAAGTCTCTGGCCAAATCCTTCGGCATCGATTTCAATAAGTTTATGAAGCAGCTGACGGACGCGGGCAAGAGTCCTAAGGGTAAATAATTGACATAACGAGTGAGGACGCCGGAGATTGCATTTACCTCATGTTATCGTGATGTTAGAAGAAGATCATAAAAGTATTGACAAACGATAGGGGCCGTGTTAACTCGCACAAGGTTTTGTCCTAGGATTATTTTCTCTTATATCATTGCGCAAGAAATAACATATCTAAAGAAGGAGACAAGAAGTGATGTTTACGAAAAAAAAGTTTTTCCAAGCAAGTATCTTAGCCGTCCTTTTGATTCTTTTTGCAACACCTATACTTGCAAGCGAAGCGGAGTTAAACATTCCTGAATTAAGTGCATCCCAAAACAACCTCTTGATGATTGGATTTCTGATCTGCTTTGCCGGGATGGGTTTCGGCCTTTATCAATATACCAAGGTCAAGGCGCTTCCGGCCCACAAATCCATGCTGGATATCTCGGAGATCATTTTCCAAACCTGCAAGACATATCTTATTCAGCAGGGAAAGCTGCTGATCGTTCTGGAAGTGTTCATCGGTGCATGTATCGTTTACTATTTCGGCGCTCTTCAACATATGGGTATGAACGGCGTGCTTATTATCTTGGCCTGGTCCGTTGTGGGTATATTAGGCTCATACGGTGTCGCCTGGTTCGGTATCCGGATGAATACTCTGGCCAACAGCAGGATGGCTTTCGCTTCATTGGAAGGGAAGCCGATCAAACTGCTCAATATTCCGCTCACTGCAGGCATGAGCATCGGAGTCCTTTTGGTTTGCGTCGAACTCATCATGATGCTTGTGATTCTGGTCTTTATGCCCCGCGACGTGGCCGGCGCATCCTTCATCGGATTCGCGATTGGCGAGTCCCTGGGCGCGAGTGCGCTGCGTATCTGCGGCGGTATCTTTACGAAGATCGCCGATATCGGTTCGGACCTCATGAAGATAGTCTTCACCATTAAAGAGGATGACCCGAGAAACCCTGGCGTCATCGCCGACTGTACCGGGGACAATGCGGGTGACAGTGTCGGTCCTACTGCCGACGGTTTCGAAACCTACGGTGTAACCGGAGTCGCCCTGATCAGCTTTATCGTCCTCGCCGCCTTTCCCCAGTATCAGGCAGAACTGCTTGTCTGGATATTCGTTATGCGCATCCTGATGATTGTCACCTCTATCGGCTCCTACTTTATCAACGCGGTCGTCTCGACAGCGGTCATGGGGGATAAGGAGAAGGTTAACTTCGAGGCCTCTCTGACATCGCTTGTCTGGATTACATCGATTATTTCGATCATTGTGACCTTCGCCGTAAGCAAATGGCAACTTGGTCATCTCGCGGATAACCTGTGGTTCAAGCTTTCGATTATTATCAGTTGCGGGACCCTCGCGGCGGCGCTGATCCCCGAACTCGTCAAAGTGTTCACGAGCTCGAAATCCGCTCACTGTGCCGAAGTGGTTACGGCAGCGCGAGAAGGCGGACCCTCTCTCGATATCCTCTCCGGGTTCGTTGCCGGTAACTTCAGCGCCTTCTGGATCGGCATTTCCATAACCGCACTGATGTTCGCCGCTTACTATACCAGCACATTCGGACTTTCCAAGTTTATGGAATATTCATCGGTCTTCGCATTCGGTCTTGTGGCTTTCGGTTTCCTCGGTATGGGACCTGTTACGATCGCAGTCGATAGCTACGGTCCGGTCACAGACAATGCACAGTCCATCTATGAGCTGTCTTTGATTGAGACTATCCCGAATATTGAAAAGGAAATTGAAAAAGAGTTCGGATTCAAACCCCGGATGGATGTAGCCAAGCACTACCTGGAAGAGAATGACAGTTGCGGAAACACATTCAAAGCGACAGCCAAACCGGTTCTCATCGGTACGGCCGTCGTGGGGGCCACGACCATGATTTTCTCCTTGATCCTTCTGCTCCGCAAGGCCCTCGGAATCCAGCCGGAAATGATCTTGAACCTGCTGAATCCTTACACGCTGCTTGGGTTGCTCTGCGGCGGAGCCGTTATTTACTGGTTCACGGGTGCATCCACCCAGGCTGTCACCACCGGCGCTTACAGAGCCGTCCAGTATATCAAGAAGAACATCAATCTTGAAGACGAAGCCAGTCTGAGCGCCTCCATCGACAACTCAAAGGAGGTCGTGAAGATTTGCACACAGTATGCACAGAAGGGTATGTTCAACATATTCATCGCGATTTTCTCTTTCGCCCTGGCCTTTGCGTTCTTTTCCGCTCCGGTTTCCGGACCCGAGCCTGCATCCTTCTTTATCAGCTACCTGATCTCGATTGCGGTATTCGGTCTTTTCCAGGCGCTTTTCATGGCCAATGCCGGTGGATGCTGGGACAACGCCAAAAAGGTCGTGGAAGTGGATCTGAAAGAAAAGGGAACAGCTTTGCATCAGGCAGCGGTTATCGGTGATACCGTCGGCGATCCCTTCAAGGATACCTCTTCGGTCGCTTTGAACCCGATCATCAAATTCACGACACTGTTCGGGCTTCTGGCAATGGAAATGGCCATCGCCCCCGGGATGAGAGAAAGCGCCGGAATCGTAGGCATCGTATTCTTCCTCATTGCCGTGGTCTTTGTCTGGAGATCTTTCTATGCGATGAGGATTCCGGTCGATAAATTCGATAAATAAAGGAAATTGCGACTGCTGAAAAGAAAAAGCTAAGTCAAAATACTTAATCTTATGTTTTGAAAGGGGGCCGTGCAGGCCCCCTTTCTTATTTTGACTTACTGTTTATCTCTCCTTGGCGGCAAAGGAAAAGGGGCGAAGAAAGAATTTTTTATCGATTCGTTTTTCTGGTGAAGGTTAGGAGGATACCGGAGAGGAGGATATAGGCCAAGGCTATCGTGTAATGCGCGTTTGATGCAATCGTCCAGGGCAGGTACACCTCGCCTGCGGGGGACACCGAATGGATGATGCCGAAGAGGGTGAAGAGGGCACAGGCAAAGGTGCAAAGGGCGGCAAGCCGTGGTTTGCGGTCGATCAGAAACGCCAGCATGCTTCCCCAGAGGAGCGCTGTGAGGATAAAGCCGTTACTAAGCACCGTGAGGCTTTGATACATGACTTGCAGGCGGACGGGGAGCTTGTCGGGTGTGATGGCCATCGCGCCCAGAAACTGGCCGAGAATGATTATCACGAGGTTGGCAATGACCGGCATGAAGCTCAGGCTCACCGCCGGAGAATGAGCCTCGGGCGCTTCTTTGTAGGCTTGATGGACGATCTCGAAACCGATGAAGATGAAGATTGGGGCCAGTACGGCCCGGGGGATGATACCCACGATCACAGATAAGAGACCGATTACGGAACCGATACCGATAGAAATAGCGGTTAAGAGGGTATACCAGTGGGTAGCGCCCATTTTTTTGTAAGCCGGATGTCCGATATATGGCGTGGTCTGAGCCACACCGCCGAAAAAGGAGGCGATCAAAGAGGTAAACGCTTCGGTAAGCAGGATATCGCGCATGCGGTAGTCATCGCCTGCGAGTCGGGCGCTCTCAGTATTATTGATGCCGCCGATTATCGTCATAATGCCGAAAGGTATAGCGATGGGAAGATACTGTATGCTCTGTGGCAGAGTCTTGAGGAAGTCGACGGAAAAAACAGGGAGACACAGAGACATCTCAAAAGATGGTTCCTTGAACTCCGGAATATATCCGGCGTATCCCAGAATAAAATGGATGGCAGTGCCCAGAAGTACGGCGATCAATACACCGGGGACGCGGCCGGGGAAATTCATCTTTCCTAGGAGGACGGCAAATATAATTCCCAGAGCCACTATACCGACGACTACCTCGCTGAATATTTCGATGAGGGGCAGAAAACCGAGGAGCAAAAGGCCCACCCCGGCGATAGACCCCAGGAGACCGGCCGTAGGTATGACGCGCTGCACCCAGGCGCCGCAGAAAGAGGTTATGACCTTGACGATGCCAATCATGAAAAGGGTTGCCATGCCTATCTGCCAGGTGAGTACTGCGTCGCGTGTGACGATATAAGCAGGGCCAAGCACGGCATAAGCCAGGCCAATGGAAGAAGGCGTATCGAGACCGAGCGGCATGGCAGTAACATCTCTACGGCCCGTTTTCTTTTGCAATCGGATGGCTAAATAAGAATAGACGATGTCGCCAAAGAAGACCCCTACAGCCGTGCCGGGGATCATGTGTGTCAGAATGATGTCTGCGGGATAATTGAAGGTGAACATGAGGATAGCGCTCATAAAGATAAGGACACCGAGGTTGTCGAGAAACAGAGCGAGGAAGGCGGTCGTCTCTCCCCAAAACCTGCTCTGCTGGAATGCGCTTCCTGTCTTCACCTTGACATTTCACCCCACATCATATTCGGTCTCTCTCCCGCAGTGAGACCATTTATGATTTGAGCCGGTTGTTGCATCACCTCTTCGGGAGTCTCCGAAACATTTTAGTGAATCGCATCATCTCTGCCATATCGGACATGCGGATCTTTCCCGTCATGAAGGCCCATTCCGGTTTCATCTTGCCCAATTCGATGTCATGGTAGGTCTTATCCGCGACACTCACGGTACACTTTGCCTCACCCTTGAATCCGGCCTCAACGCTGCATTTGCCTTTCGCGATGTTTACCGTAAACTGCCCGCCTTCAGTTCCGGAGATGTCAAAATGGAATAGCGTTTCCCAGTCGCCGGCATTTTCGGGCAGAAAACGTTCAGGCAGGGCTTGAAGAATCTCAGCGGCCGTCTTGGGCCAGGGGACGGCTTCTTCCTTTTTTGTTGCACCATGCGCAGCTTCCTTCTTATTTGCCTCCTCCTGTTTTTCCAGTCTTTCGGAAACGGGCTGGTAACCCACCTGATCGATCAGGATGCGTGCTATGATCTCCCTCATGATCTCGGATGTGCCACCGACAATCGTTCCTACCCTTGCATCGCGATACATCCTGGAGATCGGATATTCATCCGTATAGCCATAGCCGCCGTAGAACTGGAGACATACATCGGCAGTTTTTTTGGCAAGCTCGCTCGTAAGCAGTTTGGCCATGGAGGAGAAATGGACAGCAGTCTCGCCCTGACTGTGAAGCCAGGCCGTGTAATACGTCAGTTGCCGGGCCGCTTCCAGCTCCGTCTGCAAGTCCGCAAGCGTATGCCGTATGGCCTGGAACTTCGCCAGAGGCCGGTTGAAGGCCTGTCTTTCCTTGATATATGCGAGGGTCGATTCCAGTCCGAGAAAGGCGCCGCTGATGGAGCCGATGGCGCCGACCAAACGCTCCAACTGGAAGCACTCCATGATGTAATAGAACCCCCTGTTTTGTTCGCCGATCCGGTTTGTGACGGGTACACGGACATCTTCGAAGGTGAGCTCCGCCGTGTCGGAACAGTGCCAGCCGATCTTGTGGAGTTGTCTTGCGGAAAATCCCGGTGTATCGCGATCCACTAGTATCAGGCTGATTCCGCCTGCCCCGGCTTCAGCGTCCGTTTTGGTTGCCACCAAGACAAAATCCCCAAAGACACCGTTGGTGATGAATGTCTTTGACCCGTTGATGAGGTAATCGTCGCCTTGTCTCACGGCCTTGGTCAGGATCGCCGCCACATCCGAGCCCGTATTCGGTTCCGTTATGGCCAGGGCTCCGATCTTTTTTCCTGTGATGGCGGAGATCAGATAATCCTGTTTCAACTCTTCGCTTGCGAAGCGGTATATGTACTCCGCCGCCATGTAGGCATGAACGCTGACAGCGGCAGCGAATCCACCCATGGTGGAGCGTGGCAGTTCTTCGAGGAGGACAACGGAATAAAAAAAGTCTGCCCCCGTTCCGCCATACTTTTCAGGGTAATTGATGCCGAAAAATCCTAGCTCCCCCATCCTGTTCCAGATGGCGCGGGGAATACGTTTATTCTTCTCCCATTCCTCTGCATAAGGGGTGACCTCCTTTTCAACAAATTGCCTGACCGTACGCCTGAATATTTCGTGATCCGCGGTGAAATACAGCGATTTCATATACACTCCTTATCTTCCTAATCTCTCAGCAACGGTTTTCAAAGCCCCCTTTGTAAAAGGGGGAAGCAAAACAGTGCGCCGTATTCGCAGGACTGAAGTCCTGCACTACGTTCTTTGATTTTTTCGTAGTGCAGACCTTGAGGTCTGCTCTTTTACATCAGACTTCTCCTTCTCTATACATACTATCAAGAAGGTCTTTATATTTTTCTTCGACGACCATTTTTTTCAGTTTCATGGTTGGGGTCATTTCACCGCCTTCGATGGAGAAAGGCGCCGGGAGTATGCGGTAGTACTTGATCTGCATATATCGGGGAAGCTGATCGTTCGCCGCGTCCACCTCTTTTTGAATTCTTTCGACGACCAGGGGATGCTTAACCAATTCCGGCCAGGAAAGGTCGTCTTTGATCCCTCTATATTCGGCCATCGCCTGTACGGCATTTTGATCCAATACAAGGAGCGCCGTCAGGTAGTTACGCCGGTCGCCGTGGACATAGGACATTTCGATATACCTGCCGCTTGAGAGCAAATTCACGATGGGAGCCGGTGCGATATTCTTTCCGCCTGAGGTGATTATGAGCTCCTTTTTTCGATCCGTAATGGTTACGCGCCCCTCTTCGTCTATTTCTCCAATGTCGCCTGTCCGGTAAAATCCATCGGGTGTGAAGGTGGCGTCTGTTTCCTCCGGGTTCCGCCAGTATTCCTTAAAGATATTGGGACCTCTTACTTCCAGCTCGCCGTCCTCGGCAAGACGCACCTCGACACGAGGCAAGGGCTTCCCCACGGTGCCGAAGCGGTAATCATGGGGACTGTTAAGAGTGGAAGGGGTCGTCGCTTCCGTGGCGCCCCATCCTTCGAGTATCAGGATATCCATGGCACCGAAGAACTCCGCTACCTCTTTGCTGAGAGGCGCTCCGCCGGAGACAGAGAATACTAACTCGCCGCCGAAGATGTCCTTCACTTTCTTGAAGAGGAGTGCGTCGGCGAGTCGCTGAAGAATATTTACGTGCCAGGGGAAAGGCTCGCCGATCATTCTGAGATGCCCCGCTTTCTTTCCCATACCAAGAGCCCAGGAAAAGATGGCTTTTCTTATGGGAGAAGCCGAGCGCACGCCTTGCATGATTCTGGCATGAATCTTCTCAAAGACGCGGGGGACAGCGATGAAAAAATTTGCTTTAACCTCACGGAAATTTTTGACGATGGTGTCGACACTTTCAGCATAGGCGATACAGCCTCCCGTATAGAGTAGCAGGTAATATCCGCCGAAACGCTCCATGGCATGGGCAAGGGGGAGGAAACTGATGTTCCGTTTAAGCTTGCTTATATCTCCCACATGCTCAATCAATATCTCAAGTGTTCTGACGTAATTATTATGCGTGAGGACGACGCCTTTCGGGTTGCCAGTCGTCCCGCTTGTGTAGATGATGCACATGGCGTCTTCACCGCTGATTTTTTCAGATAGTTCAAGGATTCTTGCAACCGCCTCAGGTGAAGGCTCTTCTTGCAGAAGCTCTGTAAATGGTAAAACCCAGGAAGGATCATTTCTAGAGAAGGGTTCGGCAAAAACAAAGACATTCTTAACACCGGGGATCTTATTCCTGACGGCAAGGATTTTTTGGAGCTGTGCCTCATCCTCTACAAAGAGGAAAGAGGCATCCAGGTCTTGGATAATAAAGGCAGCTTCCTCAGGAAGAGAGGAGGAGTAAATGGCAGAGCCGATGGCGCCGGCCAAAAGCGCGCCAGCATCGGCCTCGGCCCATTCCATACGGTTTTCTGAAAAGATGGCTATCCGATCGCCGGCCTGGAGACCTCTCCTCATCAAAGAGGAAGCGATACGGAAACAGATATCCTGGAATTCACCATAGGACATCGTCTGATAGCTCCCCCCAGATTTGAACATGAGCGCCGGGTTCTCTACGTGTAGGGAAAAACTGTTCAGGAGAACCTGATTGAAATTCTTGAATGTCATATTACAATTTCATTTCTTTATGCGGTGCAGGACTTTAGTCCTGCAGAAATAGCGCACCTAAAAGTACGCACTACATTTCATATGTTTTTACGTAGTGCAGGACTTCAGTCCTGCTGATGATTCCTCTCCCTCAATCCCTCCCACTAGGAGAGGGAGGTTCAGGCAGCACACCTGAAGGTGTGCACTACGTATAGAACCGCTGACCTCTTGCAGCGCGTTCACGGAGAATCGGGGCAGGTGTGAATCGCGCTCCGTGCTGCTTTTCCAGTTCCTCCAGAAGAGAAAGGATTTTCAGGAGCCCCAGGCTGTCTATGCAGCGGAAAGGTCCTCCAAGAAAAGGGGGAAAACCCAGGCCGAAAATGGCGCCGATATCGCCGTCCCGCGGTGATTGCAGGATGCCTTCCTGGAGACACAGGGCTGCCTCATTTATCATGGCAAGGGATAGCCGGTTCTGGATCTCCTGAGCATCAAACTTTCTTCGCTTGGTTCCACCGAAGAAGGAGTAGATATCTTCGTTAATACCCTTTTTCTTTTCTTTACCTGAGCCATCGCCGTAGAGATAGAAACCCCGGTTGTTCTTCCGGCCCTTGTAACCGGCGTGGAAGAGCTGTTCCATGACCGTGTTCGGCTGAGCCCCCCTCGCAGCAAAAAGCGGTCCCAGGACCTTTGAGACATGGGCTCCCACATCAATCCCAACTTCGTCCAGGAGGGCAATGGGTCCCACGGGATAGCCGAATTGGCGCATGGCTGTATCGATTTCCTTGATGTCTCCCCCTTCGCTAACAACTTCTAAGGCCTCGTTTAATAGAGGCGCCAGGATGCGGGTTGTATAAAAACCGGGACCATCGTTGACGATGATCACCGTCTTGCCCTGTCTGATGCCGACATCGAGTGTCGTTGCCCTGACCCAATCCGCAGTCTTTTCCGTCACTATGATTTCGAGAAGCGGCATCCTGGGAACGGGTGAGAAATAATGCATCCCGATGACCTGTTCCGGGCGTTTTGCTCCCGCAGCGATGCCCCCGATGGAAAGGGACGAAGTATTGCTGGCAAAGATGGCATCCTCCCTCATACATAGCTCTGTCTCCGCGAGAATCTTTCTCTTGAGTTCTAGGTCCTCGAATACGGCCTCAATAATCAAGTCCGCCTTTTCGAAACCCCGGTAGTCTATGGTCCCCGTAATCCGGCTGAATGTCACATCCCGCTGAAATGGCGAAAGGGCCTTCTTTTTCACCTTGCCGTCCAGATCCTGCCAGATCGCCTTTTCTCCCTGTCCGATGGCATCATAACTCACATCCCTGAGAACAACCTCCATACCGTTTGTTGCGCTGACATTGGCAATTCCTGCTCCCATGAGTCCCGCTCCATTAATGCCGATCTTCTTGACAGTGCGTACCCTGTCTTTGAGAGGATTCTTTTTCATAGCAGTCATGCTCAGGAATATCTGTATCAGTTCGCGGGACTGCGGGCTCACAACCAGCTCGCCGAATTTTTTTGTTTCTGCCTCCATGCCTGCTGCCGGACCTTTTTCCATTCCCGCTCTTACACACTCAATGATCTTGAAGGGCGCCGGATAATTTCCCCATGTCTGCTTCTGAACCAATTCTGTTGCCTTCCTGTAAATAACGCTGCGGGTGAGGGGAATGCTCTCCAACAGTTCCGCCAGAAGAGGCTGTCTTTTTTTGCGCTTAAGAGGTTGATCGGCTAGACCGAGGGCGGCCTTTTTCGCCGCCTGGAGAAGTCCGTAAGGATGGATGAGATCATCCACGAGCCCCATTTTCTTCGCCTGCCGGGGATAGATATTTTTCCCTGTAAGCATCATGTCCAGGGCGGCTTGCAATCCGACGAGGCGGGGAAGCCGCTGGGTGCCGCCTCCTCCCGGGAGAAGCCCCAGCTTCACTTCCGGCAGGGCGAGAACCGTCCTCGGGTCGTCGCTGGCAATGCGGTAATGGCAGGCCAGCGCCACCTCAAGACCGCCCCCCAGGGTTGCACCATGGATTGCAGCCACAATGGGTTTGGGGAAAGCCGCCATCCGGTTGAGAAGTACGTGTCCGTGATGGCTGAGCATCTCTCCTTCCTCTGGACTTGTCATATCCCTGAATTTCTCGATGTCCGCACCCGCGATAAAATTATCCGGTTTCCTGCTGATCAGCACGATCGCTCTCACAGTATCGTCATCTTCGAGACAGTCTAGCATGGTCTTGAACGTATCCACGAGGTCGATGGAGATCTTATTGACCCTCTCACCCGGCTGATCCATCCAGACTATTGCCACGCCGTTTTCTTTCTCGATCTCTGCGTAGGACATTGCTGTCTCCGTGTATTCTATTTCTTTCGTTCCAGGATAATTGCGTTTCCTGTGGCTCCCGCGGCGCAGGAAGCGACCAGGGCGAAGGTACCGTCTTCTCGAATAAGGCGATTGGCTGCCGTCGTAACCAGCCTGGCTCCCGTAGCCCCGAAGGGATGCCCCAGGGAAAGTGAACCGCCCAGGGTGTTGAATTTCTCCAGAGGAACTTCCCCGACTTTTTTGGATCGGCCCAGCTTCTCCCGGGCAAATTCGTCCGATGCAAGACATTTCAAATTGGCCAGGATCTGTCCGGCGAAGGCCTCATGAAATTCAAAGACGTCCATATCCTGAAGTCCGAGACCGGCCATTTCGAGGCATTTCGGCGTTGCATAGGCGGGCCCCAGGAGAAGTTCCTCAAAGGGATCCTGGGCCGTGTAGGCATAGGCGCGTACCCACGCCTTGGGCGTATACCCGAGCGATGCGGCGACTTCCTCGGCCATGAGGAGGCAAGCGGCAGCTCCATCCGTAAGAAAAGAGGCGTTTCCCGCCGTGACCGTCCCGTATTTTTTTACGAAGGCCGCCTTCAGGATGCCCATCTTTTCCAGGGAGGTGTCACTTCGGAAGCCGTTGTCTATATCTATAGGTTTAAAGTCAGGGGGTACCAGAACGGTTTCTATCTCGCCCTCCAAGGTGCCTTCGGCCGTCGCCCGTGCAGCTGCCAAGTGGGAACGAACGGCATAACGATCCTGATCTTCCCTGCTGACATGAAGTCGCGCAGCCAGACGGTCACAATCTTCCCCCATCGTTCGCCCCGTGGAAAATTCGGCAATGGCGGGGATTTCCGGAAGCAGGTCTCTGATGCCTATACCTTTTGGAAATTCCAGATAATCTTTGAGATCCTTGTATTTCTGGGCTTCCATGAGTTTCTTTCTCATGGGCTTCCGGTAACAGATGGGAATATCGGACAGGCTTTCCGTTCCCCCGGCGATTACTATATCTGCCTGGCTCGTTTGAATCAGGTCTACGCCGGTTGTTATCGCCAGATTGGCGGATATGCAGGCCATGGTAACGGTGAATGCGGGAATGCTTACGGGGAGGCCCGCTCCGAGTGCGGCCTCGCGCGCTACGTTGGTCGTTGCAAGGTTGGCAATGACCGCTCCCATAATGACGCGGTTGATTTTTTCGGGTTCGACCTGCGTCCGTTTAACGAGAGCCGCGATGGCGAGTCTTCCCAGGTCGTAGGACATAAGGTCTCTGTAGCCTGTCCCCGCCCGGAGGAATGGGATACGGCATCCGTCAACGAGAACAGTCTTTCGACCATAACCTGCAGAGGCTCTCATTTCTCTTTCTCCATAATTTTATCTGAATGAAAAAATTCCTTCTCGACTGAAATAAAACTCCTGCAAAATTTATCGACTTCGCCCTTTTGGGGGTTCTTCTGGCTCTTGCGGAAATTGTAGACCAAAGTGAACTGCTGCAATTTTTTACCACATTCTACATCAGAGTTCTATGATTTTGATTATTGCCGTCAAAATGTTAGACGATGGGGAAAATTGAGAAATAATTCTTGCCGAAAAAATAAAAAATTTGCGTCGCTGAAAAGTGAGGAACGACGGAAGATTGATTGCATTCAGAGGGCTCAGCAGATATATTTGCCGCGCTTTTCGATGACGGACATCAGGGATGAATGTCTTTTATATCATAAATAGGCTATTCTGATTTCGTAATTATGGAAATTTATCTCTTCCTCGGCATTGTCGCCTTTTGCGCCGGATTCGTTCAGGAACTTTCAGGGTTTGGTTCGGTCCTTTTGTCCCTGCCGCTCTTGGCGCTTTTCTTGGATGTAAAGACTGCCATTCCGGTGGTAGCACTCTTTGGCGTGGCGTTGACCATATTCCTTCTGGTGCAACTAAGACAACACTGGGATTGGAGGAAGATTTACCGCCCCTGCTTGGGCTCTATCCCTGGAGCTCCGGTGGGGGTGTGGTTTCTTACTCGGACGGAGACGCAATTGATCCAGTGGACAGTCGGCGCTGTCCTTGTCGCCTATGCCCTGTATAGTCTTTTATTGAAGCCTGCTCTCCGGTTTACGGCGCCCGCATGGGCGTATCTCTTCGGCTTCGCAGCGGGATGCCTGGGCGGCGCCATCAGCGCCTCCGGTCCACCCGTTATCATCTATACTTCATTGCAACCCTGGAACAAGGATCAGATCAAAGTTACCCTTTAGGGATTTTTTGTTATATCCGGCATCGTGGTTGTTATCTTCCAGGCCATGGGTGGGCTCGTTACGGGCATGGTTCTGCGGTACTTCCTTGCAGTCCTTCCTATCTTGCTGCTTGGAACTTGGATTGGATCATTTCTCTATGGGCGAATCAGGGAAGAAACTTACAGGAGCATCCTGCTGGGACTTATGGGGTCTCTTGGGCTATTGATGCTTTTCAAATAACATCTTCGTAAAAAAATTCCGTTACATCTACAAGTCATTAGAAACGATTTTGGAGAATTTTGATGATTACGGATAGAAAGATGTTCAAGGTCAGCCGATTTGTTCTGCTCCAAGGAATCAATCCGATCGCCTTGAGATTCCTCTCCGCAAGGATTTTCCTTTCTTTACTGATATCTTTGAATCGTTGCGCCCGATTGTCGAAAAGAGTCTCGAATGGTTCAATGCTTGGTAAACTTACTTCGGATGACTTTCCCAAAACTGATCCAGTGCGAGCATCAATCAATTTTATTCTCACAACTATGATGAGATTCCTGCCGTCATATAAACCAATATTGGATAAGCCAACTTCAACAATGGGACCTTTTCTGCAGACCCTTGCCCCGTTACTTTGCGGAAGCTTTCTTTCTGCCGGCACCGGCGGCCTTATCCTTTGGTGCCGCCGCCTTGATCACATCGATGATCCTGTCGATCATGTCACGCTGCTCCTTCGTCATACCTTCCAGGGTCAGCCCCCACAAGAGGAATGACATCGCGCGACGGCGCTCTTCTTTGCTGGAAAGCAGCAGGGGCAGCGCGTGTAGCGTGCGCTCCGGTTCCAGCATGGCCATGACCTCGGCCTGGGCGCGCATAAAGTGCACCTCGTCCTCGGTGATTTTCGACAGCGCCTCATCCGTGCGGATGATCTCGCTTGCCTTTTCCAGGCGCAGCAGCGGGATGGAACCCGCGAAGCGTCCCACGAGGGCACTGATTCTGGCCAGTGCCTCGGGGTAGCCGCCCTTTTCGATGTTCACCAGTGCTTCCTGGACAAAGGGAAGTTCACGGGGGTCCTGTTTCGCCTCTATAGGCTGGCCGGGCTTGACATCCCCCGAGACCCCCAGGGCGATCATCGAGCCGTATATCTGAAAAAAGGCCGCCTCGCATGCTGCATCCCTCAGATCCCGGAAGAGGTTCCAGGAGCCCGTGATCATTTCTGACCACGCCTCCTCGAACCTGCGGAAGGGATTGTCCTTCGAAACGGGCTTCCTGCCTGCCTTCACGGCGGAGGTCATGGCTGACAGGGGCCACATCATCGGGTTCAAATCGCTGAAGAACCAGCGCTGTGACCGCAGAGGGTGAAGCATACGCCCCAGCTCCGCGGTGGTCTCGTTGACCATACTCCTGACCAAGGGCCTTCCGTAGAGCGTGTAGGCCTTTTCGTTCATCGCCGACACCTCGGCGACGACTTCGAAGGGCTTCTCGTCCTTGCGCTCTAGGCGGTTGAGCCGCCGGAGATCCTCAAGTTGAACCTCCCGGAAGCTCGAGAGATATTTGTCCTTACCCTCGCCCGACGTTTCCTCGAGCTCCATGACGTAGAGGCCGGGCCGGAGGATCTCTATGTAGTCGAGAGCCTCGATGATTTTCGTATGTTCCTTCTGGGCGACCTTGCCTGACACGAAAATTCCCAGATGCCCCAC
>Ga0209777_10004603_pt1 | contig 16213 bp, 13 predicted proteins | sample FrelakmetHBP12HB_FD_187147 | JGI IMG/M metagenome (GOLD analysis project Ga0209777, IMG submission 187147) | Freshwater lake sediment microbial communities from the University of Notre Dame, USA, for methane emissions studies -HBP12 HB (SPAdes)... | ecosystem: Environmental > Aquatic >...
GGATCATGAAATGACCGAGGATCCCCGGATCACCAAGATCTTCTGGTTCATGCTGAACCGTGCAATCGAATGGTTCCCCAATGAGCGGAATTTCCTTTTAATCGGGTGCGAAAAAGCGACAAAGGACGGAAATCCTGATGTGAAAAGTGAACTGCTCGCCATCGCGATCGAGCGTTTTTTCAATGATATGCAATTTTTACGGGAGATGTACTGGCTCAAGCTCGAACAACGGGATGCCGGCGGGGTTGCGGGCGTTGTCAAACAGATGACCCAGCAGTTCCCGGACGAGATCGAACCGGTCTACTATGGGCTCAAACTTGCCGTCATTACCGGCCGGGGCGAGACATATTCCCGGTTCCGGAAACTTGCCGTAAGCAAGAATTTTCCTGCAAACATCCTCCTTTTTCTCGATTTTGCGTTTGAACTGATGAGTGGAAAACAATACGAAGCGCTTGCCTGCCTCGACGAGATCAGAGCCAGATTCGGCCCACACCACTATTATGTGATCTTGCTCGATTACGTGACCCACGATTTCCAGTCAGATGACGAAAAAAAGGTCAAAAAAGCAAAGAATGTGCTGGTCGACTCACTCGATCATTACTGCATGAAACTCTTAAAGATCAAAACAGCCTGATCTTCAACCATAACCGGATCCCCTTCAGAGGTTAAGCACCTGCGGGCAGGCATCTGACGTCCCGGCTTGTGTTGCGATGGTAATGGAGGTTTCGCCATAGAGGAGCCCGAGCCCGTCCCGGGCACTGAGTCTCACTTTTTCCGGGGTGTTGTTCACTTCGCTGATATGGGCGAGTATCATGGCGTGTACATTCCCACCAAGCGTCCGGAGGCAGAGTGATACGGCATCGTTGGACAGGTGTCCCCGTGCCGACCTGATCCGCCTTTTTAAGGATTCCGGGTAGGGGCCGTTTTTCAGCATCTCCACACAATGGTTGCTCTCGAGCACGACCCCGTCGCACCGGTGCAGGCGGGATAACATGCCCGAATTGACGATACCGGTGTCCGTGCAGCACCCCAGCCTGATGCCATCTTCCTTGATACAGAACCCGCACGGCTCGTTTGCGTCATGCGATGTGGCAAACGGTTCGATGACAAAATCCCCGATACAAAACTCATCGTTATAGGTGCAGCTGTGGATGTCCAGAGGGTTGTCGGATGTCCGGCGGTTGGTCAGGAAATCGTGCAATGTACCCCGGGTTGCATAGACCGGGATTTGGAGCCTGCGGGAGAGGACATCGACACCGGAGATATGGTCCCCGTGCTCGTGGGTGACAAGGATCGCACGGATAGAGTCAGGTTGTTTCCCTGCGGAGGCGAGGCGGTGCAGGGTCTCCTTTGCAGAAAGGCCGGCATCGATGAGCAGGGCACCGCCCGACCCTTCTACGAGGATACAGTTGCCTTTGCTCCCGCTTGCAAGGATGGTGCACTGCATTGCATGACAAGGTACGATCCGATGATATTTACGTGATGGCAATGGTGCATCAAGGGGAATTTTTCCGTGTCCTAGTCCGTAATGATGCGATTGTGATTGCGGATGCAGTACGGCCTATCCTGACCGTTCCTGTTTTACCTCAGAAAGGTTCTCTTCAGGAACAGGATCAGGAATCACGTGAACCGCAGTGGCTTTTATTGTCGCATTCACCCGCATCAGGGGGGCAAGAGCGAGTTCCTCGCACGAACGCCGCGTGAGCAGTGCGGTGACCGGGATCCCGCAGTCAACGTGCACGCGTGTGAAGGGTCCATAGGGCAGAAGACGGGTTATCGTGCCCGCAAGGCAGTTTCTCGCGCTGCTTGCGGGAAGGCAGGTATCCGGCAGCGAGAGCGTAACCTCCTCCGGACGTATGCAGAGGGCTACCCGCTGTCCTTTCAATAACGATGTGACTGCCTCGACTCGGGTACTTTTGATCGCGATTGTGGCGAGGTTGTTTTCATTGGATTCAACAATGCCACCGCGAACCGGATCGATTCCGACAAAGCTGGCGATCGCACGGTTTACGGGATGGTAGAATATGTCGTACATCTCCCCGGCCTGGACAAGCCGGCCCTCCATCATGACACCAATCCGGCTTGCAAGGCGCTGCCCCTGTCCCATGTCGTGGGTGGCGATAACGACAGTAGTCTTTCTCTCCCGGTTGATCCATACGATGAGATTTTCTATGATTTCTGTGGATACAGGGTCAAGGTTTGCGGTAGGTTCGTCGAGAAGGAGTACTTCCGGCCCGGTAACAATTGCACGGGCGATCGCGACGCGTTGCATCTCTCCCCCGGAGAGTGTGGTTGCCCGGCGCTTCGGGAGGCCGGAAAGTCCAACCATCTCCAGTGCCGATGTGACACGTTCATGGATCAGGTCTTTCTTCAGTCCACGGAATTCCAGACCAAAGGCAATGTTCTGCTCTACGGTTGTATTCAGCACACCGGGTTTCTGGAAGACCATCGCCATCCGCCGGCGTATCGCCCGTCGATCATGTTCAGTTCCATCAGTGTGTAATCCATCAAAGGTTATGGTACCTCGGGTAGGCCGATCGAGCAGGTTGATGAGCCGGAGCAGTGTTGTCTTGCCGCTACCGGAAGGTCCGATGAGTGAAAAGATCTCGCCACTCCTGATTTCGAGGTCAATCCCCTGCACGACATCGCGGTTACCGAACCGGCGGGAAAGCCCCGATATCCGGATCATGCCCGCGGCCCTCCCCGGACCCTGTCGGAATCCGAGAGCGCACCCGAGGTGATCAGGTTCATGATAAGGACCACGACCAGTGCGATGGCGAGCAGCACAATTCCCAGCGCAATCGAGAGCCCGAAGTTGCCCATGCCGGTCTCGAGTGCGATCGATGTAGTGAGCACCCGGGTCTCACCCCGGATGTTGCCGCCGATCATCATTGCCACACCTACTTCAGAGATCGCCCTCCCGAACCCGAGGATCACCGCACCTAGGATGGCGAACCTGGCTTCCCGCACGATCTGGGCGATGCTCTGGAATTCTGTTCCCCCGAGCGAGATGAGCGTGTCGCGGATGTTTTTATCGACACCGGAAAGTGCGGTAATCGTAAGCCCAATCATAATCGGCAGGATCAGGATCGATTGACCGATGATCATACCGACAGGAGTAAAGAGCAACCCGAAAAACCCAAGGGGCCCGGACCGGGATATGAGCAGGTACACGAACAGACCGATGATGACTGTCGGGACTGAATACAGTGTCTGGATTATGGTAATCAATACACGTTTTCCCGCAAATTTCCGGAAGTGGATGAGCCCTCCAAAAGGTATCGCAATAAGCGTGGCAATTGTTGTGGCAGACAAGGAGATGAAAAGGGAGAGTGCCGTGACTTCGAGGAGTTCTGGATTGAGGGAGACGATCAGCTGGATCGCCTGACTAAACCCGTCAATGATCTCCTGCACTGTAATCACCCGTGTTGTTAGTTTTATTTTGGTCAGAATGGATTAAAAAGAGAAGGTTGGGTGATGACGCATGAAAGCGTCCCCGCCACATCCTCCTGATCTCATGGGTAGTTACCCTGAGAACCTGTTTTTCCGGGACGATTAAACCTTAACGGCGACCACCGGTTTGAGGGCATCCGGCACATTACCGTATGCCTCAGCCGGCACGATCGAGGTCTGACCATCCGCGTTGAGCACCGCCTGGCCATCGCTGCTTACGAGCAGTTTTACAAACTCATATCCCATAGCCGGGGTTCTTGCGCTCACCGGAACGGTGACCGCATAAATGATCGGCATTCCAACTTCGGTAACCGTGGTAGTTCCCGATGGGCGTTTCACCTGCATGGTCTGGTAGAGTGACATCTTATCCGGATCGGAAAGGTCAATCTCTGACGGGAGTTTGACGTACTTCAGCCCGCTCTGGATTGCGACGCTGCTGTATTCAAAACCATAATCGACCTGCCCGCTCTTGATAAGCGGGGTGATATCCGGTCCGGTCGGCGTTATCGTCAGTTTCTTTCCATCAGGTGCCGTGGTTGTCACATCGATCGTCCAGACATTGTTGGATACTGTCTTCGTGATCTTACTGTAGGGTGTGACAAGGGTGTCGAAGATGAACGGGAAATTGTATTTTCCTTCTGCAAGTCCGATGGTCATCAGGGACCGGTATCCTGCCGGATCTGTTTTCGGGTCACTGATCGCATAGCTTACACCATCGCGCCCCAGGATCATGTACCAGTTGTCCTTGTTGATCTCCTGTGCATATTTACTCTGGTCCGAGTAGCAGAGGACCATAGTGTTCTTGGCAAAGTTTACATAGGACGTTGCATTCGCCGGATACAGGTACTTGGATATGAGCGAATAGTCCGCACTTGCGAGCACGTCTGCTTTCTGGTTCTGCTTGTTGACCTTGTCGACAAGTGCTCCGCTGCCCCCGGAGAAGAGCTGGACATCCACGTCGGGATGCGCCTTCTCAAACATCTTCTCGAGCTTGCCAAATGAAGTCTGCAGGCTGCCTGCATGGTATACCTTGAGCGGGCGAGTTGCCGTGGCAGGTGTCGTGAAGTCAGCAGTCACACCTTTCGGAACTCCCGCCGTCATGGGCGTGAACAGTCCCTTACCATACTTGTCCTTCCCGTAATTGCCGATGTCGGTCAGGGTTTCCGGTGAGATAAGCCAGTTGATGAAATTATTTGACATTGCGATCTTATCCGGCTGTGGATTTGCCGGGTAGACCGTCATCACACTGTACAGGTTCATCAGGCTTGACCCTTGAGTAACGAGCGGCACAAGGGTCAGTTTTCCCTGGTATGCAAGGAATGTACCCTCATCGGTGTAGGTATAGGCGCCCTTTTCACTCGCCATCTGGAGGGTATCCCCCATGCCTTTTCCGGCTTCTATGTACCAGTTCCCGGATTTCTCGACGTCCGTTGCATAGGTGTATTTCGCTGCCTTCCACACACTCTGTTCAGACGTGTGCGTGCCCGAACCGTCACCGCGGGAGACAAACATGACACCCGCTTTTCCAGCCTTGCCCTGTGTCAGGATAGCCGCGAATGCCTCTTCGGGAGTTTTGCCCTTTATACCTGCGGGATCGTTGGCCGGGCCGACAATCATGAAGTAGTTGTAGGCAAATGTGCGCCGGTTCAGCCCGTACCCGTCTTCGAGGAATGTCGCCTCAGATGAGGGAGAGTGAACGAGCAGGACATCAGCGTCGCCATTCTTCGCGAGCTCGATTGCCTTACCTGTGCCCTGTGACGTAATCAGGAGGTCGACGTTGTACTTTGCCTCGAACTTCGGCTCTAAGTAATTGAGCAGTCCGGTATCGTACAGGCTTGTTGTTGTCGCAAGCAGGAGCTTTGGCTTTTCAGCAGTCACCGGCTTTTCCGTTGCAACCGGTGTTGTGCCAGCCGGGGCCGGGGTTGCCGTTTGATTCGATGTCGTACAGCCTGCGATGATTACTCCTCCGACGATGAGGAATACTAGCAGTATTAGGGAATGGTTGAAGGAACCTCTCATACAATTCAGTCCTTTTGCGATCTACCTGTGATTTATTAATAGATATTATTTCTTTTTTGAATTTGTAAAATGAATTTTATTAACCAATTGGTAAACAGGTGATATACCAGCGTACACTACCAGAGGAACGGTATGATGGAAAAAAAAGATGAGCGTGGAATCTTCAATCGGTCTGGCATTTCTTTGTGATCTCTGTAAAAATCATGTGCCCGATGATCCCCACGATCTCCGCCTCATACTGCGCCTTCATGATCCCGATCATCTTCCGGCTGCCGTTTGCGGTCGTCATGATACCGACCCGTTCAGCGCGAGTGACGAGTTCCTCCTGCTCCATCATGGCAAAATAGGGGAGCACATAATAGTGGGGAACGTCGAGAAACTCTGCGAGCCTGCGGGTGGTCGGGAATTTTATCCGGATAGTGTCTTGAGAAAACGAGATCGTAATCGAACATTCCAGCAACTGGATGCGGACTGCGGCATCAAAAAGGACATCGACTGAGAGCGCGACCATGGAATTATGTCATGAAAATAGTGGGTCTGATGAGATAAATATGATCGGTTCGTTGTAAGCATCCTTATCGGAGAAGGTATAACAAAAATCAGGCATATAAGAATGAGGGGTCTCCTCCCCACAGTGGCAACTGAAGGGGAATATTCGAGGTTCCTTTATTCCCCGGAGACCCGAACCTGATAACACCCATTTCTGGGCATACGAGTGTGTGTTTTTCATTTAATAAAAATATATTGTTAATCTAAAATTATTTACTATTCACTGGTCTTTACAGGGAATCACGCGTAAATCCGGCACTATCAACCCTCGTTCGGATCACCTGCAGATCCTCGTAGTATCTGGTATGACGCATACAGGTAGATAACCGTCTGGCAAATGAAAAGAATAAAACATAGTATTTTTATTTTCTGACAAAGTAAATTACCTGAAGATTTATGGGCTGCTTAAATTTTTAAGATGACTCCCCGGATACATTTTCAGGTGGTTTTAAGCACCGGGCAATCCTTGCACTGTTCCCGTTTAGGTAATGATTGAAAAACCATGATACCACCATCGTGATCAACATGAAAGGACAACCCGTTCCGTGCCCGCCCGTGACGCAGGAATACGACATTATCGACATCAATGAAGAAGGTAACCATCATACATGGGTGGAAGTGTGCGTAGAAGACAGTGTCAACCTGATTGTCAATGGCAACCGGGTTGCAAGTCTCACGATCACACCCCGTGACCTCGAAGCGTATACCTACGGCTACCTGGTCTGTGAAGGGATTGTGGCAGATAAAAATGCGATCCGTTCAGTTATGATCGATTTTCCCAATATTTACGCAGAGGTGTCCTCGTTTTCGCGGGAAGTTTCCCTTGAAAACTGCGAGATCCGGAGCTCCGGCTGCGTGGGCATAAGGACAACATGGTCTTCATTAAAAGAGCCGTTGGGGGACGGAATTACAATAGACCTCCAGACCCTCTTTTCGGGCATGAAAAAACTCAACGAATCTGCCGTCCTCTGGCGAGTCACTGGCGGGACACACTGTACCGCCATCCTGGATGAACATGGGACGGTACAATCAGTAATCGAGGATATGGGGCGCCACAATTCGGTTGACAAAACAGTAGGCAGGGCACTCTTGGACGGTGTCGACCTCTCCCGGTGTTTCATGGTCTGTACCGGGAGGATGCCGGCGGGGATGGTTGCAAAGGCCTACCGCGCTGGGATCCCGATTGTTGCAAGCAATACCGCCCCGTTTTCCACAGGAGTCTGTCTGGCAAGACAGGTGAACATGACCCTTGCAGGTTTTGTCCGCCCCCCGCGGGCGTACATTTACAGTGTTCCCGAACGTATACGGCTCCCGGATGCTTCCGGCTGACGGTGAAACTTAAAAAACGGGATTTACCGTTTTGGATCAACTACGGATCTTCTCATAATATTTCATCGAGCCGCATGACCCGCAGTGATCGCCCTCGATAAGATAATCCGGGACCGTCTCCCCGCAACAGGGACAGGTCACCGACTTCCATTTCCTTTTACCGGCTACCTTGATACGGACATGTTCGGAGGAGAGGATCTGCCGCCCCGCACGGAATATCTCCGTCTGGAGGGATTTACCCATCGTCGCCTTGTCATATTCCGGGCTGTTGGCATACCAGGAGTCGATGACCGGGAATTTTTTTAACTTTTTGAGATCGACATACACCCGGATGGCCTCGGCTGAGGATCCTGTTGTTGCGGCGTTTAAGGTTATCGCAAATTTCCCGATCGGGACGATCTTCAGCCGGTTATTACCCGTTGTGCAATGAGCGATCACCTGAAGGGCATCCGGCAGACATTTGGGCGTCTCGCAGACACCATAGATCTTCTGATCCGGTGTAACACCGAGCAGATCCATCGCATAATCGACCATGAATGCGCCGATTAGAACGCCAGGTGCAGGTGATGTATGGAATACCACACACCTGTTTATTGCGTCTTTGATATGTGGTGGGAGGTTGCAAGCATCCATGCGGGTATTAAGATCATTAGAATAATGGGAGGAAACGACCTTCATCAGTAAATATTGATATGCATCTGATAAACAATTTATCAAAGATAATGTGTTTGGATTAATTATCCCATCAGGCAGTCTTGCCAATTTAATCAATGATGAATGGTGATCCTTTTTTCTGATTTAATGGCTCGCCTGAGAAGGTCAGCATTATCCATCAGGGTGTTTTAAACCACACGCAGCCAGAACTTCTTGCGGATCCAAGGGATTTTTCTCGTTGGCATTTGCGATGAGCGCGGTAAGAGAGACCAGAGACAAGGGAACCCTGATGCCATACAATTCCGTTGTTGGTACCGTCATGTTCCTGTTATTGAGTACGTATTTTCGCACGGTCCATCGGTCAACGATAATTCCCAGAAAGGCAAGATGAGCGGACACTCGTGAAAAAGGCATCGTCTGCCCGAGAGTTATGCACAGGTCTACGACCGGGGATCCGATTCGTGTTTTTGGATAGAACGGGGCATAAGCTGAAAAAATTTTCCCACAGGTGGTGCACCTGAACCTTTTCACAATAACATTAATTGTCTTATTTTTCTGTCCATCATTAAGTACTGCAAATTGTTTTTCTCTCCTGTCATACCCTGTTGCAGTACCCCCGCAGTCAGGGCAACAACGATACCGATCAAATACAAGGACGTCACAGGCAGAGAGCGTAGTCTGAATAATATCACAGAGAATAGGGGGAATCCGAAGACGTTTCATACTACCCTACCTGGGGTATACCAGCCGGAGACATCCCTCGATTTTTCTGTGGAGATAATCTGGTGTAATCCCCAATTGTTAATTATTATAATTAAACCCACTTTTAATCTCCAAATTTCGATTGCTCTTCAGAATCATTATATAATTTTAGTATGAACCTTGGTTGTTAAAAATTTAATTTGTTTAACAAATCCAAAAAGTAAGGATTTGTTATTCCAGTTTATTAGTAACAAACGGTGGTAATTGATGAGTGACACAAAAACAGAATTGAAATACGTGCCCACCACGTGCCCGTACTGCGGTGTGGGATGCGGGCTCAACCTGGTTGTCCAGGATGAAAAATGTGTCGGGGTTGAACCCTATAAGCGGACCCCGGTGAACGAAGGCAAGCTCTGCCCTAAAGGAGCGACCTGCTGGGAATTTGTTCACAGCCCGGACCGGTTGACAAAACCGCTGATCAAGAAAGGTGACAAGTTCGAAGAGGCCTCGTGGGACGAAGCCCTCGGCCTGATTGCAAAGAAGTTCAAGGAGTCCTCCGACAAGTTCGGGCCAAAATCCCTTGGATTTCAGGTTTCGTGCCGGACTCCCAATGAAGACTGCTATATCATGCAGAAATGGGCTCGTGTGGCGTTCAAGACCAACAACATCGACAACTGTGCGCGTATCTGCCACGGGCCATCTGTCGCCGGGCTCTCGCTCTCGTTTGGGTCCGGAGCCGCGACCAACCCGTTCGAGGACGTCCTGAACTCAGACCTCATTCTCATATGGGGCTCGAATGCGGTCGAAGCACACCCGCTTGCCGGCAGGCGTATCGCGCAGGCAAAGAAGAAGGGGATCCCGATCATTGTGATTGACCCCCGTTACAGCGCTACAGCAAGACTCGCAGATCAATGGCTCCGGTTTAACCCGTCCACACACATCGCGCTCGCCAACTCCATGATGTACTGGATCATCAAGGAAGGCAAGCAGGACAAGGAGTTCATCGAGAAGCGTACCAAGGGTTTCGAGGATCTCAAAAAGACTGTTGAGAAGTACGCCGATGCCGAAGCGATCACTGGTGTACCCACCGAGAAGGTCAAGGAGATCGCATTCAAGTATGCCGCAGCTAAGAACGCTGTCATCATCTACTGTCTCGGTATCACCGAACTGACGACCGGTACCGACAATGTCCGATCACTCGGCAACCTCTCGATGCTCTGCGGCAACATCGGCCGCCCCGGTGTCGGCGTGAACCCGCTGCGTGGCCAGAACAACGTGCAGGGTGCCTGCGATATGGGTGCGTACCCGAATGTATACTCCGGGTACCAGAAATGCGAATTGCCCGAGATGCGCAAGAAGATGGAAGACGCATGGGGCGTTACTGGCCTGCCGGACTGGTACGGCGTGACCTTAACCGAGCAGATCACCCAGTGCGGTGACCCGATTAAGGCAATGTACATTCTCGGCCTGAACCCGGTTGTTTCATATCCGGACTCAAACCATGTCATGAGGTCGCTTGATAAACTCGACTTCCTCGTCATCCAGGATATCTTCTGGACCGAGAGCTGCAAGTACGCTGATGTCGTCCTGCCGGGCGCCTGCTTCGCGGAGAAGGATGGAACGTTCACCTCAGGAGAGCGCCGGATCAACCGCGTCCGTAAGGCAGTCAACCCGCCCGGCGACGCAAAGGCAGACTGGGAGATCTTTGTCCTGCTCGCAAAAAAGATGGGACTCAAAGGGTTCGATTTCAAGTCAGCGGAAGATGTCTGGAACGACATGCGCTCTGTGACCCCTTCGATGTTTGGTGCAACCTATGCAAAGATGGAGAAGCCCGAGTCCGTGCACTGGCCGTGCCCGACCATCGAGCACCCGGGAACCCCGATCCTCCACAAGGAAAAGTTTTCTGCAGCGGATGGTCTGGGCACGTTCTTTGGCCTTGAATATCGTCCACCGGCAGAAGTAGCCGATGCCGAATATCCGTTCACGCTGATGACCGGTCGTGTGATATTCCACTACCATACCAGAACCCAGACGGACCGCTGTGCGGTGCTGCATTACGAGGTGCCCGAGTCGTATATCCAGATCAACACTGATGATGCAAAGAAACTGGGTATCAAGCAGGGCGAGAAAATCAAGGTGCGCAGCCGCCGTGGTGAAATTGAGACGCTTGCCCGCGTGACTGATGACGTCGCTCCAAAAGTATTGTACATGCCGATGCACTTTGACAAAGGAGCAAACACCCTCACCAACACGGCACTTGACCCCATGTCCAAGATGCCGGAGCTAAAGCACTGTGCTGTTGTTGTCGAAAAGATTGCGGGGGCGAAGTAAATGACAAAGAAAGGCGACATGCTCTACGCATGGACGAATGATGCAGAGATCCAGAAGAAAGCCGAACTGGGTGGTGCGGTAACCAGCCTCTGGAAGTATGCCCTTGAATCCAAAATGGTGGATGCGGTGCTCGTTGTCACGAAGGGTGTAGACCTGTATGACGCCAAGCCAGTGGTCATCACCGACCCCGCTAAGCTGAAGGATACTGCAGGGTCACTCCACTGTGGTACTCTGCTCCTGCCAAAGCTCATCAAGAAATACCTCAATGGAGCTATGGACAAGAAGATCGGTGTAACCGTCAAGGGGTGCGACGCGATGGCCTTTTACGAGTTGGCCAAGCGCAAACAGATCAACCTTGACAATATCGTCATGATCGGTGTCAACTGCGGTGGATCGGTCAGCCCGGTCACCGCACGAAAGATGATCGCCGATAAGTATGGTGTCGATCCCGAGACTGTCCACAAGGAAGAGATCGACAAAGGCCAGTTCATTATCGAGTACGAGGGAGGGCACAAGGGCATCTCCATCGATGAACTTGAAGAGCAGGGCTATGGGCGCAGGTCAAACTGCCGCCGCTGCAAGATGAAAGTCCCCCGACAGGCCGACCTTGCATGCGGCAACTGGGGGGTTATCGGGCCCCGCGCCGGCAAGGCAACCTTTGTGGAAGTCTGCAGCGAGAAGGGTGCAAACCTTATCGAGGGGGCTGTCAAGAAAGGCATCCTTGCGACCGAACCGGCAAACCCTAAGGGTCTTGAGATCCGGGCAAAGGTCGAAGGCGCGATGTTCAAGCTCGGTGACAAGTGGCGCAAGCACGACTTCGAAGGCCTCGGGGAAGGCAAGGAACGCTTAAAGAAGATCATGACAGAGACCTCGCGGTGCATCAAGTGCTACCAGTGCATAGACCAGTGCCCGATCTGCTACTGTGTCGACTGTACTACGAAGAACCCAAGTTACGTGGCTCCCGGAGTACTCCCGGTGGATTTCATGTTCCACCTGATACGGTTCGCCCACATCGCCGACTCCTGTGTGAACTGCGGACAATGCGAAGAGGTCTGTCCGATGGAGATCCCAAACACGCTCTTTATGCATTCCCAGCAGGTAGAACTGGAAAAGATGTTCGGGCACACACCCGGTGTCGATATGTCCCTCCCGCTCCTTGCCCTTGTCGAGGAGAAGGCTGAACGTGCCAGGCTCACTAATACCGGCAGCGACATGATCTACGAAAACGTCTTCAATCCGGGGTCAAAACACTAATCACTTTTTTTCATTCGTAACTGAGCAACACTTCTCTGTCTATTACCGATTCATACGGAAAAAGTCTGTAGGGTGTCTTTGGATATTTCCCTGATTGTATGATCTTCATAGTATTGGTGGGTTGCTCCGGTCTGTGACAGGTCATACCCGGAATATTCTGACAGGAGACGGTGATACTCCGGGGATCGGATCGCGGCGATGAGAGAACAGATCTTTGGATCACCCAGCATTTCCGGTCGTATTGCCAGTCCATACCGTTGCAGCCCGGTCGGGATAAAGTAAAGACCAGCAGCAGCAGTGATCCCGGCATTACACATACCGGCATCAGCAATCTTATTGCGGATTGCAGTCGCAACAGCATCCGGTCCGTTGACTTCATGGTTGTAGCCATGCACCGATGCCGGATCGATCCGCCGCGAAGAAAGCATGGCATCGAAGAGCATCCGGTATGCTGAATCCTTTCTTGTGTTGATCCACCGCACGTTGACAAAGTCTTCTGGATCCAGTTCAACCCGTGATGCGATTCCTGTCTCAATTGTCGCAATGTGGATGAGAACAAGACCTTCTTTGGGCATGTGTTGCATCAGGAACGGACAATCGGGAAGCAGGGAAAATGCCGGAAGGCTCATGGGGGCAGCATGGCAGGCGTTCTTCTGCATGGCGAGCAGTGCTCCAATATTTCCAACTTCACTTGCATGGATGAATAATCCTTTATTATGGACAAAGTTTGCCAGATCTTCCAGTGAGGGATCCAGAGAACCTGATACAATCAGGGTACGGTCGATCCTGTTCGGATCGGTTGTAAGTATGATATCGACTTCAGATTCACTCTCATATCCTTCAAGAGGTGCAGGTATGTGGGTGTACCCGTTTGCCCTGACCGTTGCCATCTGGACGCCGGATCCCCTCATGTGGGGAACACACCAGCATGTCTGTCCTACACGGCCTGCATAGACCGGAACAAAATCATCGAACCCAAGATCCGAATTGATTGCCGAAGAGAGCTTTGCCCGTAACGTGTTACGCTGTACCTGGGCAAATCCCCATGCTTCAAGAAGAGGAGCGGCAAATTCACGGAGGATTGTCTGGGCAGCCAGCGGATACCCGGGAAGTCCAAGGACGGGTTTTTCCCCAATCATCCCCAGCATAACAGGCTTACCCGGTCGGATTGCGACCCCGTGAAAGAGGAGTTCACCCAAAGAACTGATAACCCCTGCCGTGAAATCCCTCGTTCCTGCGGATGAACCCGCAGAGATCAGAACAAGATCATTATCCCGTACAGCTGTCTTTAACATTTCCGCAATCAGGTCCGGGTCATCACGGATAATCGGGTACCGTTTGCAGTGTGCCCCCATGGCACTCAGAAATACCTGTGCCATAATTGTGTTGCTTTCGACAACCTGCCCAAGGGTGGGACGGACTCCCAGAGGGACAAGTTCACTTCCCGTGGGAATAATCCCGATCTTGATCGCTTTGACCTCGATGTGGGTAACACCATACGTGGCAAGCGCCCCGATATCAAAAGGTCTCACGAGATGACCCGCCGGGAGCACGAGTTGGTTTTCCTTGATATCCTCTCCCACAGGACGTACATGTTGGTTTGGTGCGATGGATTTCCGGATCTGGAATTTGTCCCCTGTCTGCCAGGTATCTTCGATCATGATAACCGCGTTGAATTCCCGCGGGACGATATTTCCGGTGTTCACCCGTGCGAAATGTTCGAGTGTTACCGGTGCCTGCTCTGATGCGCCGATTGTATCGCTGCTTCGTACCGCAATGCCGTCCATTGCCGAGATGTTTGCTTCAGGGACAGAGTATTGTGCATATACCGGTACGGCAACCACCCGGCCGACAGCCTGGGTGATCTGGATTGTTTCCCTCCCTTCCGGTACCTGAAAGGATGTTGTCAGGATCGACAGGGCCTGTTCCAGAGATGTGAGTGTGAGATACCGGTTTACCATTCAAGTATCACGATCCGGATGGCAATGAATAGAATATCCGAACAGATATCTGAGTATCATATAGATAAATCATTACTCATTAACATAATCCTTTTATCAACAAGGATATAAGTAATGGTTGCCCGTTGAGGGTGCAAAGCCCCGTTCATTATACCGGGTTCTAACCTTGAACAAATCCTGTGTAATGTTGCCATATCGTACCAGCTATGTGGAGGAAATACGGGGCTCCTCCATTTACATTACCGATACTCATATCCCTTGTCAATACCTCTTCTGCAACATAAATATGATAGGACTTTCGCGGTTGGATTACCTTGATCCTTTCTTTTCATTCTGATGGATTATCCCCCGTATCTTCTTCTTGCTCAACTTCATCGTTGAACATGTCTTCGGGTTAACAATCCGGATTTAACTCATGGAATCCGATGGGTTTAGAGAGCGAGCTTGCCTGAACACTTTTATCTGTATTCCCGAGCAGCGGATTGAAAAGACCCATGCCATTGGACGCATCTCAAAGTCAGGACAATGTCTTGGAAATTATCACGTCATTATTGGTTGCATAATCTCGACAGCTTCGAGAAAATTGTCCTCGCATTGATTGGATAATTGAGATTTTTGGATTATTGTTCTGATATTATACTGATTGTCTCACGGGGTTGAGGGACATGACATGGTAATCGGGTCGCGGAATACTAAACCGGGTTGCCACCCCTGAATTGCCGGGGCAGAAACTGAAAGCTGCGGTTGCGAATGCATGGTTCCAGCACTGGCGTAAGGTGAGCCGGCTAAAAACACGGCATTTATTTCTTTGAACAACAAAATTAAAAATCCGGTAATGCAAAATAAAACCACCTGCCCGTTCTGTTCGCCATACGCTGATGACATCATCGCAAGGAATACCTTGTGCTATGCCCGCTGGGACCGGTTCCCGGTCTCCAAGGGACACCTGCTGATCATGCCGTTCCGGCACACACCGGATTATTTTACCCTGACTGCCGAAGAGAAGCTGGCAATGGTGGATCTTATCGAAGAATGCAGGACAATCATCGAGGAAAATTTCACGCCGAATGGGTATAATATTGGTTATAATATCGGCAATGCTGCCGGCCAGACCGTCATGCACTGCCACTGCCATTTCATCCCCCGGTACCGGGGGGATACCGACAATCCGAAAGGAGGAGTCCGTCGCGTCGTCGCCGGGAAATACTACAAGGATCCCATGAAGAACAGCAGCCGGTTATGATCTGTCAGCTCTTCGTGTTCCTGCACATTGCAATTATCTCAAAAAAGGAATGGGGCGGGGATTAGGGAGCGTGACCCATGATACAATCGTGGGATCATTGTATATCCCCGAAATATCGAGTGAAATTAAAAAAAAACGTGAATTCAGTTCGCAGTCTTCTTATGCCATTGTTCTCATCGAAGCCAGCCGTTCTGGCATTTGTTTTCGGAAGTACGACTTCAAAACACCACATACCGGGCATTTCCAGTCTGCCGGCAGAGCAGAAAAATCAGTTCCGGCTTTTACAAACGGACCATCCGCCTGTGCCAACCCGGTTTCTCCAACACCCGTCAAAAGTATTGTATATTTTTTCGCCTCTCCTTTTGCCGGGTCATAGACATGACCACACATCTTGCAAATATACGTGTCCATATTTGTAACCTCTCAAAAATTATTTTTTCAGGAAGATTTTCCCATAGACCGGTTCACCTTTTCTCTTGGGATGGCGCTCGCCAAGGTCACCGATATATTCGGCGAATTTGGCCTTTGTGCCTTCCACCTCAAGATCGACGTCGCCGACAAGCTTGAAGCCGGGCATCATCAGCCCGATCTTTCCAAACACAATGACTTCGCCTTTCACCATCTGGCCACCGACACGGCGGTTGACATTTCCCTTGATGACGATCCTTCCGCCTTCCGCATGGGTGGCTATATGCACATCGGCATTGCCTTCGACAAT
>Ga0209777_10004604_pt1 | contig 16212 bp, 12 predicted proteins | sample FrelakmetHBP12HB_FD_187147 | JGI IMG/M metagenome (GOLD analysis project Ga0209777, IMG submission 187147) | Freshwater lake sediment microbial communities from the University of Notre Dame, USA, for methane emissions studies -HBP12 HB (SPAdes)... | ecosystem: Environmental > Aquatic >...
TTTCTTCGTCGGCGCGCGCGGTGAGCAGGACGACGGGGATGCTCTGCGTGGGCGTGTGCTCGCGGATTTCCCGACAGGCCTGCAATCCGTCTTTCTCCGGCATCATCATATCCAGCAGGATAATGTCCGGCAGGAACTGGCTGGCCTTTTCGATCGCCTGCTGGCCATCCACCGCCTCTAACACCTGGTAGTGCTGACTCAACTGGGATTTCAAAAAGCGCAGCATGTCGGGCTCGTCATCCGCCACCAGGATGGTGGGAAGGCTTCCGTTCCGCGCGGTTTCCACCGGTCGCAACGATTCCTGCAGGGGCGTTAGTGCGGGGAACAGTTCGGCCCGCCGGTACAAATTGGCCAGCCATTCCTCGGAGGTAACCTTGCCGCCGCCGGCTGCTTCGGCCGGAGCCGTTTCGTGCGCCGCTTCGGGCCTGGGCGTTTGCTCCGGCTCAGCCTTTTGATACGGCAACGTCACCGTAAAGGTGGTGCCCTTGCCTTCCTGGCTCTGAACGGCAACTTTGCCGCCCTGGATCTCCACTAGTTCTTTCACCAGCGCCAGCCCGATGCCGACGCCTTGGTACTTGCGCTTCGAAGAGCCGTCCGCCTGCCAGAAGCGATCAAACACATGCGGCAGGTTCTTCTCCGAGATGCCCATGCCGGTGTCGGCTACCAGCAGCGTCATCTCTTCGCCCCTCTTCTCCGCGCGCAATTCCACCCAGCCGCCGGCTGGGGTGAACTTGAGCGCGTTAAAGAGCAGGTTCAAAAGCACCTTTTCCAGCTTGTCGCGGTCTGCCAACACGGTGCCCACGGCGGGATCCACGAAGGTCTCCAGCCGCAGCCGCTTGTCATCCGCGACCTGGCGTGCCGCGCTGGTCAGACCCTTGACAAATTCAGCGACTTCCAGCGGCTCGCGTCTGACCTCCATCCGGCCCGACTCCAGCCGGACCAGGTCCAGCAAGTCGTTGATCAGCTTCAGCAGCCGCATCCCGTTGGAGTGCATGGTCACCAGCATGTTGCGCGTCTCCTCGTCGAGCGACCGGTTGAAGCGGTGCAGCAACGTCTCCAGGGGGGAGAGCAACAGCGTCAGCGGCGTCCGCAGTTCATGGCTGATATTGGCAAAGAAGCGGCTCTTGATCTGGTCCAGTTCCATCAGCTTCTGGTTGCTCTCCTCCAGCGCCCTTCCGCTCCGGTCCAGCTCGTAGCGCAGCACGAATTCGCGAAACCGCGCCCGGTACTGGTAAAAGGTACCCACCACCACCACCACATCCATGCAAATGATAAAAAAGAAATTGTTGATGAGAAAGCCTTGGTTGATCAGATCCCTTGGACCGCTGTACAATCGCTGGTGCAATAATCCCGTGCCGATGTAAATCAGCAAGACCAGGACCACCGAAACGAGACTCTCAAGAAAAGTCCAATTCAACACGGCGCCTACCGCCAGCAACACCAGGTTCAACCCCGCGTAGTACGGAGAATTGAAGCCTTCGGTGACGGCGATCATCCAGGCGATGAAAAAGACTGGCACCATAGGGATCACGATCCCCAGCCAGCGGCTGGAACGTTTGCCCAGCTCAGTGGTCAACAGCACCCAGATCCCCGCCGCGATACAAGCACACCAAAGGCGTAATGAGAAGAACAGCGTCCAGTGATCGTGATAAAGGTAATAATCCATCGGGATGCCCAGCGGCATCTGCGTCATCACCAGGATGCACCCCACCTTCGTCTTGTACAACCGTTCCTGCTGTTCGTAGGCACGAAACGCCGCCAAAACTTCCGGCTGCACCGTCGATGGACTCGTCTTTTTCAATTGTTCGGTTTTCGGACCTCTAAATACACGTTGACACCGGTCGCGTCGGAGCTGATCAACAAGTCATCCGTGGTGGCGCGCTCCGGCTGCAGCGCGGCCATCCGCGCCCGATCGCGGTAAATCAGATTCCATTCCATCACATATTCCATCGTGAGGCGACGGGGGTTGCAGACGTGAACATTCGTCGCCAGGAGCAAGCCGCCAGGAGCCACCCAGCCATACAGGATGCTCATCAGTCGCTGGCAAATCTGGTCGGAAAGATAGTCAAATAGCCCCGCGCAATAGACCAGGTCGTATTTGCTCTGCGGCGAGCCCTCCACCGTCCGGGCCCCCTCCTTGAGGATTTGATTCACCGACTTCTTGACGAATTGAATGGCTGTGTTGCGACCATGCCTCTGTTTCTTCCGGTTTAAGACCGTCCGCGTATGTGCCAGGGTTTCCTCGTTGAAATCCAGCAAGGTAAACTGGATGCGATCGGACAGCTCGCTGTCCGCCAGGAAGCGCTGCACTTCGCAGGCCGGTCCGCAGCCAAGATTCAACACGCGGGTGGGCCGATCCTGCCGCGCGATACGCACAGTCTCCTCCAGGAGCTTTTGCGCGAGGTAGTCAATACGGTTGCGATGGGCTTCCGCCGGCGGCTGCTGCCAAAACCAGAGGTTTACGATTTTGGCAAAGAGCGAGGCGCCCTCCAGAGGATCGCGCACGATCATGTTCACCATCTCGTAATCCCCCGCGTAACCCAACGGCTTCTGGAACGTGCGATAAAGGAACGGCGAAGCCAGCAGGAGCGGGTGCAGTTGCCGCTTGATGTAGGCGCGGTGCGCCGGCTTCAGATCTTCCTCCAGCCCCTCGGCGATATTTTCGGACTTCTCAAAGAAATGGGTGAGAGAGGCTAGGATGGGCTTGCCCACCCGCTGGACGACCTCGCACTCCAGTTGCGCGCGATCGGCCGAGGGCGAGGAATGGATCTCCAGTTCCAATTGCTCCAGCCAAAGCCGCAGATCAGCCAGGAAAGTCTGCAGGTCGCTGACCACCACCTTGTACTCAGGCAACACCCGGTAGCTCTTCTCCCACTGCTCAAAGAACCTGCCAAACCCCTCTTGCAGGCCGTCTTCCCTCTCGAGTAAGGAAAACAATCCCACATCCACCCAGGAATCCTCCAGCGTCGCTTCGCAGACCGTGATGGTCCCGGCATTGATCAGATTCGACACCACGGCCCGGCCGGAGTAAACGGGACGGTCCTCAACCAGGATCCTGAAGTCGCTGAGCACCTCTGACATTCTGAGGACGACATGCGCGCTATAGACCTCGAAGACCACCATGTGGCGGCTCAACCGCAACAGGGTGGCCTGAATTTCCAGGCCCTGGCTGTTTTTGCAGCTCAGCAATCGCTCTGTTTCGCACGAGGCTGTCATTATAACGTGGTTTCCCGGCGTGGCTTGCCGCAATTACCGTGCCTACAGGCAGTTCAAGCGGGCCGGCTGCGGACACCCGCGCGGCGGGAGCCCGAATGCAACCGCGTCGGACTGCAAAGCATCAACCCACCGACATCGTCTGGACACGCACGATACTTTACAATAACCTGGGTCCCCGATGAAAGCCCGATTATACCGGGACCTGACTGGATCAACTCTATGATCAAATTCGTCTACTGCGTCCGTCGCCGTGCAGATGTAACCCCACAAGCCTTCCGCCAATACTGGCTGGAGAAGCACGGCCCGTTGGTCAAGAAATGCGCCGAGGCCATGCGGGCCAGGCGCTATGTGCAAAGTCATACGCTGGACACCCCTTTGAATGCGATGGCACGGCAGGCCCGAGGCACCCGCGAGCCTTACGACGGCCTCACGGAACTCTGGTGGGACAAGATCGACGACCTCGTGGCGGCTTGGCAAACGCCGGAGGGGCAAAGAGCCAACCAGCTACTCGCCGAAGACGAGGCACGGTTCTGCGACCTGCCGGGTTGCTCAGTTTTCTTTACCGAAGAGCACACCATATTCGATTGAGAGCGGGCCCTGGCGGAGCCCCATCTCTGTTATGACCGGCTCCCACCATTGCCGGGGCTGGGGCCTTTGGACTGATTCTGGGCCTCTTGGCGACCCCGGTTGGCCCAGAGACTGCTGCATTTCATACGCACGGCTGGTGGACACTCAACTCTGGCCGGGTTTGGGACAGTTAATCGATACAGAAGACACTTGTTATGGCTAAATCATTAGCGTTCGGGCAGTCGCAAGTCCGCTTCTCAAAGCGGGTCGCATGTATTCTTTGCCTCGGGGCGCCCATTGCTCTCTGGCCAGCCTGCGTTCTCGGCTTGGGCTTCCGCATCCCGAACCAGGACGCCACGGCTATTGGGCGCGGCAACGCCTTTGTTGCTACCGCTGACAACCCCTCGGCCATTTACTACAACCCCGCGGGCATTACCCAGTTGCAGGGACAGAATCTCCAGGCCGGTTCCATCTTTTACCTTGGCATTTACGCTGACTACAAGAGCCCCAGTGGCCAGGATTTTGATAACGATGCGAGCGTAATCCCTGCCCCAAGCCTGCATTATACCATCACACCCCAGGACTGCCCGCTCTCCTTCGGCGTGGGGGTTTATAGCCCATATGGTTTCAGTATCAAGTGGCCCAACGACACCCCCTTTCGTCAGGAGTCCCTCAAGGGAAGCCTGACTTACATCACGATGAACCCGGTCGTGGCGTGGAAAGTCCTTCCTTCACTCTCAATTGGGGCTGGCCCGACGTTTAACTACTCCCGGGTTGATCTGGTTTATGGCTTGCTCGGGGCTCCTTCCCCCTTATTCTCGGCGGATCAATTTGAGTTTAAGGGCGACGGCTGGAGTTACGGTTACAACGCGGGTGCGCTCTGGCAGCCCCATCCACAGTGGTCGTTCGGCGCGTCTTACCGCAGCAGTAGCCGCATGGACTATCAGGGTGACTCCACTTTCCATAATGTTCCTCCTACGGGCTATTCTTCGTCGGTAAGCGGCGCTTCTAGCAGCGTTGAATTCCCGCAAATTGTCATCGGCGGCGTTTCCTACCGGCCCACTCCGAACTGGAACCTCGAATTCGATGTCGATTGGGCGGACTGGACGTCGGTCAAGAATCTGGCTATTCAGGGCACCCAGTTCCCGGTCCCGAGCCGGACGCTGGATTGGCAATCCAGCTTCATGTACGAGGTCGGCGTCACCCGCTACTTTCCGAGCGGTTACTACCTCAGCGCGGGGTACTTTTACAGCGCCGCCTCCACCTCGAGCCTCTACTTCACACCCATGGTGCCGGACACCGATCTGCATGTCGGCAGCCTCGGCGGCGGGTACAAAGGCCAGCGTTGGACTTGGGCTGCCGCTCTCCAGATCATCGGCGGCGCCTATCGAGACATCAACGTCGATCAGAGCGTCAACCAATCCGTCAACGGTCGCTACAAGCTCTTCACCCCGACGCTCTCGTTCACCGTCGGATATCACTTCTGAGCCGGACTGGGCGCACAGCGATGCCCGAAACGGGTTCGCTTGCCCTCGCTTCCCGGCCGATGGAACGATCAGGACGCGGCCAACTGCGGCTGAGCGGGCGGCAGCGGGGCCGGCGTCTCGCCGGCGTGCGGGTGGGCCTGCTGCGAAGCCATCAACTCCTCGTGGATTCGATAAAAGTGGTAACCGAGGATGGCCAGCTCCAGAAAGATCTGCGCCGATCCGGGCTTGCGGAAGCAGGTCCAAAGGAACACGCGCCAGAAATGCAACCGGCCCTTCCGGATCAGGCCCAGCCAGAAGAAACACCTCACGACCGCCACCAGCGCCTCGCGCGTCAACGGAGGCTTCTCCTTGGGCGCCTTGAGATGCATCAGCAAGTTCCTTACCCGGTCGTAGTAAGTCTTCGGTTCATAGAGCGCCTTGACCAGCGCCCGGTAGTTGGTCCGCAGAGTGTCGCGGTCCATCCGCGTGATGATGTTCGTGTCATCCATCACGTTGTTGCCTGAAAACCCCCCGATAAGCCGGCCTTCGCGCTTTAGCCGCTTGTAAAGCTCAGTGCCGGTCAGCGCCTGGAGCACGCCCACCATGGCCATGACAATGCCGTTCTCCTGGATCAGCTCGAACTGCCGGCGGAAGATGTCGGGCGGATCGCTGTCGAACCCGACGATGAAACCGCCCTGGACCTGCAACCCGTTTCGCTGCAGCCGGCGAATCTGCTCGGGCATATTCCGATGCAGGTTCTGCTTCTTGTTGCACTCAACCAGGCTCTTCTCATCCGGGGTTTCAATCCCGATGAAGATCCAGTCGAACCCGGCCTCATACATGAGGTCCATCAACTCCTGATCATCGGCCAGGTTTAGGGTGATCTGGGTGTGAAAGGACATGCCCGGTTTGTCCTGCTTCCAGCGGATAATCGCCGGCAGCAGCTCGTTCTTCAGAAAAGGCCGGTTGCCCATCAAGTTGTCATCCACGAAGTAGATTTTGCCCCGCCAGCCGATCTGGTAGATGCTGTCCAGTTCGGCCACGGTCTGCGCCGACGTCTTGATGCGCGGCCGGCGCCCGAACAGCGTGGTGACGTCGCAAAACTCGCACTGGTAAGGGCAGCCGCGTGAGAACTGCACGCTCAAGGCCCCGTAGTATTTGGCTTTGAGCAGTTGGTAGGCCGGGAGCGGCGAACTGCCCACGTCCGCAAACTCGGTGCTCGAATACAGGGGTTTTGCCTCCCCGTTCAGGAGGTCATTCAGGAACCCGGGCAGCGTCACCTCCGCCTCGTTCAGCACCAGGTGATCCACATCCCTGAAGTGCTCCGGGTCGCTGGTGAACAGCGGCCCCCCGGCTACCACCTTCACCCCGGCGCGTTTGCAGCGGTCGATGACCCACCGCGATGAATCGCGTTGAATATCCATCGCGCTGAGGAACACATAATCCGCCCAAGCCAAGTCTGCCTCCTGCAGCGGCTCCACATTCAAATCCCGCAACCGCTGCTCAAACGCTGTCGGCAGCATCGCCGCCACCGTCAGCAAACCCAGCGGCGGCGAATAGGCCCGCTTGCCCATAAACCACAACGCATGTGTCAGACTCCAAAAGGTTTGTGGAACCTCAGGATAGATGAGCAGAATCTTCAGTCGCCTCATGCTGCTTCTTTTGGATAAGGTGATTTGCCACCATTGTCGCTTAGGAACAGGCGCCCGTCGAGCCCTTTTGCTGCCCCCAGCCAGAATATCGTTTTCTTGTTGTCGCGCCAGCAAAAGAAGGCTATCCTTAGCCATTCCGTGGGATCGCATCTCTGTTATGACCAGTCCTGACCGCAAGAGCCGTCGCCCGCCTGATGGTCTGCGCGCGGGCCCTGCCCAGGCTAAGCCGAACCGGCCCTCGATGGCGCAGCCGCCCGGAATCGAAGCGGCCCCGGAAGGCTTGAGCTTCGCCAATTTGCTGCATGATTGCCTCGCCTCGGGGGTGATTTTCATTGACGCCAAGAAGCAGGTCGCCTCGCTCAACGACCGCGCGAAACAGCTCCTGGGTTTGAACCCGGATCAAGCGACCCAGCCGTCCTTTGCTGCCTTGCCTGCGGCGCTTCGGACCGCTGCCCTTAAGGCGTTGGCTTCGGGCCAAGCCCCGGCCGATCGCCAAGTCGAGCTGAAGACCCGCGGCCGCGGGCCTCTCACCCTTCACGTCAGTGCTGTCCCCGTACACGCGGGCCGGAAAAACTCCGGCGTGGTGCTTGTGCTCAACGATCTGACCCCCGCCCGCCAGATTGAACAGCACGTCCGGCAGCTCGATCGCTTGGCCAGCATCGGCACCCTCGCCGCCGGCATGGCCCATGAAATCAAGAATGCCCTCGTCGCCGGCAAGACCTTCGTCGATTTGCTCCTCGAGAAGAACCAGGACGCCGAACTCGTCGAAGTCGTCCGTCGCGAAATAAGCCGCATCGATGCCATTGTCAGCCGGATGCGCAAGTTCGCCGGGCCCGCCCGACCGGCTTTCAGCGAGGTCCGCCTGCATGAGGTCCTTGATCACTCGCTCCGCCTCGTTCAGCCGCAATTGGAGGGCAAACTGGTTTCTCTAAATCGTTCGTTTCTGGCCTCGCCCGACGTGCTGCACGGGGACGATTACCAGTTGCAGCAGGCCTTCGTGAACCTGTTCCTGAACGCGCTCGAAGCAATGGGGCCAAGCGGCACCCTCTCCGTCGCCACCGAAATCCTCCCGCCCGGTGCCGCCCCCGCCCGGCTGGCGGATGCTGCTGACCGTCCGCAACTCCGGCTCACGATCACGGATAACGGAATTGGCGTTTCCCCCGAGAACATGGCGCGCCTGTTCGAGCCGTTTTTCACCACCAAGCCCAACGGCACCGGCTTGGGCCTCCTGATCACCCGGCGAATCATCCAGGAGCATCGCGGCATCATCACCGTCCAAAGCGAACCCGACAAAGGCACTGCGTTTCAGATCGTTCTCCCAGCCTCGGCCTGATTCAATGTCGCGCAGGCGTCTCGCCTGCGGGTTGTGGCGGCGTCCCGCCGCCAGCCTCCGGCACGTATTACCGGTCAGGACCCCCGATGAATTCGCAGGCGAGAAGCCTGTGCCGCACATTGTCGTTGGCCGGGTTGACGCTGGCCGGGTGGCTGCCTCAACATGAGCGCCATGAGCACCTGCACGCTCGGTATCGTGAGCGACATTCATTACGCTGGCGCCGCCGAACAAGCCCGCGGCGACGACTACGAGCTGCGGGGAATCCCCAATCCCCTTATCCGCACCTTCGCCCGCTGCTATCGCCATTACATCTGGCTGCGCCAGCCCCTGCGCAAGAATCATCTCCTCGACCAGTTCCTCGAACGCAGCGCCGCTTTCGATTACCTCATCGCCAACGGCGATTATTCGTGCAACACGGCTTTTATCGGCCTGAGCGACGATGCCGCCTGCCAAAGCGCGCGCGAGTGCGTGGGAAGACTCCGCCAGCGATTCGGCGCCCGCCTGCGCGCCACCTTCGGCGACCATGAGCTCGGCAAGCTTACCATGTTCGGCGGCAACGGCGGCATGCGCTTGGCCAGTTGGTGCCGCGCGCAAGAGGAGGTGGGGTTGCAACCCTTCTGGCGGCTGGAAATTGGCAGCTACGTCCTGCTGGGAATTGTCTCTACGCTCGTCGCGCTCCCCGTCTTCGAGCCCGACATGCTGCCCGCCGAGCGGCCCCAATGGGAACGCCTGCGCGCCGAACACCTGGCCGAAATTCGCCGCGCCTTCGACGCCTTGCAGCCCGGCCAGCGCGTCCTGCTCTTCTCCCACGACCCGACCGCATTGCCCTTCCTCTGGCGCGAGGAGAGTGTCCGGGCCAAGTTGCCGCAAATCGAGCAGACCACTATCGGCCATCTGCACTCCAACCTCGTCTTGTGGAAGAGCCGCCTCCTGGCTGGCATGCCGCCCATTCGCTTCCTAGGTCACACCGTCGAGCGCATGAGCACCGCCGTGAGCCAGGCTCGCTATTGGCGCCCGTTCCGCGTCCGCCTCTGCCCCGCCCTGGCCGGTGTCGAACTTCTCAAGGACGGCGGCTATTGCACGCTCGAACTCGATCCCGAAGCCCGCCACCCCGCCTGCTTCCGCTTCCATCCCCTCCACCGCCGCTAGCCCCGAAGAAAAAGGCAGCAATCCCGTGGCGCCACCCGGTAGTGTCCTAATTTGAAATTGTCACCAAAACTGGTTACAAATCCACAATGGAAGGCAAAGATATTCGGAACTCAAAAGGCGAGGGATAGGCCCAATAAACAAGCAAAAGACGATATTCCCGCAATTCGACTAACTCGGAGGTTCATTGCGTGTTCGCAGCTTCATAAATTCTTTTCAGAATTGCGCTTGCATTCGCCGTTCGTCTGGTGTTAATTGCCATCAGACAATATGGAATCCAAGTCCAACATTGAGCCCGAGTTGAACAGCTTGCGGGCAAAGCTGGCGGTCGAAATCGACCGCGACGAAAAGCAGATCGAGATTCTCAAAAAGAGGATCTCCAAGAACTCTACATTGCTGAACGCTATCAAGGGTTCACTCGGGGCACTTCATCCCGAAGGGAAACCAACGGGTTATGGTGCCAAGCTGGACACGATCAAAGACGCTATTCGTGGTATATCCACCGACCCGTTCACACCAGATGATGTGGAAAACGCGCTCAAAAGCGGCTCCCAAGCAATGGAAATCAATCGGAATCGACTTCGATCAGCGCTGTGGACATTGGCAAGTCGAAAAGACTTTATTCGGCTCGTTAGAAAAGGAAACAATCAACAGCCGGCACTGTACGAGAAAATGAATGGTTCGCTGGCCCAAAATACGGGCGATTTGGCGACCGGGCTCACCGATGTTCCTGGTCCGGCGAATAGGCGGGTAACGAATGCCGACATTCGGGGGGTCATAGAAAAACTGAGCAATTCGTTTAGCGCAGCCGAGTTGTCAAATGCGGTGGCGCGAGCGCATCCGGCCAAAGAATTGATTAAGACGAAAGTCGCTTCTGTGCTCCACGAACTAAAGAATGACGGAAAGTTGCGCGTTTTGGACGGTAAGAGGGCCGGACGAAAGGGATTTACATATGTAAGAGTGTGAAAGATTTGCCCCGGTCGCGTTCGTAGCGCGCCGGGGCATATAGACCATGATGACCGAAGTTACAGTTTCCAGCTCGGCGTCCAAAACCGAGAATGACTGTAACGGGCCGATTCCAACCCGACCGATCAGGCGTCATGGCACCGTTTCAATGGGCACGTAGTTTAACCGGACAAAACACCGGAGTTTACACCCAAGAGATGCGGGTCCGATCCCCGTCGTGTCCATTATGTAATACGAATACCATTTCCAGCAACATATAGCAAGCACTTTCTACACCAGTCCGACCGGTTGAGTCCAGATTGCCGAGTTGCCGCGTCAATCGCTCGCCGTTCGTCCGAAGTCAACCGAACGGAGATGCCCGGTGATCTGGTCCGCCCTTTGGGCGTTTTAGGTCTGCCGGCTTTGGCCATAAAATAATTGTTGACTCCAACGTATTTCTGTATTACAACAATGTCAACAATATAAAACGTATGGCAAACAATCTTTTAACCGAAAAGAAAGTGCTGGCGGTCTCCATGCTGGCCGAAGGTTGAAGCATCCGATCAATCGAGCGAATTACTGGAGTCCACCGAGATACCATCATGCGCCTGGGCGTCCGCGTCGGCGAAGCGTGCGCCAAGATTCACGATGAAAAAATGCACGGCATTCCCTCGCGCCACATTGAGATTGATGAGATTTGGGGGTTCATCGGCAAGAAGAGGAAGAATACAAAGGCTTGGGATTTCACTCGCGGATTAGGGGATGCGTTTATCGCCCTGGACGCCGACACCAAGCTGATCCCGGCCTTTAGAGTTGGCCAGCGCACCGTGATTGAAGCAAGGGCTTTCACCCAGGACCTTGCCAGCCGTCTGGCAAATCGCATTCAGCTTTCCTCTGACGCCCTTGCGGCCTATACCGAGACGGTGGAATCGGCACTCGGTTCGGCTGTGGATTATGGGCAGATCGTAAAAACCTATTCGGTTTCCAACCTTCAGAAGGATGCGGCGAGTAGGTACAGCCCTGCTGATGTGGTTGAAGTTGAGAAAAAGGTTGTTGCGGGAGAGCCTGATGTTTGCCTCATTTGCACGTCACATATTGAAAAGCAAAACCACACCTTGCGGATGCACTGCCGCAGGCTCACCCGGCTGACCAACGCTTTCAGCAAAAAGCTGGATAACTTTTGTGCTGCTGTCGCGCTCAATTTCACGTATTACAACTTCTGCAAATCGAACCTGGCGGTTCGTATGACTCCGGCCCAGGCCGCAGGCATCGAAAGCAGCCAATGGACGGTTGCGGAACTGGTTGAACGGTGTGGCGAATAAACTCGAACGTTATCAAATACCATGAAAGTTGAATTGTTCACCCTCTGCGACGCGGCAACGGTAGATGCTGGAGGAAAACTAAATATTCTCGGCTCGTTTGACCGAATCAACGCCCTTCAGGCACCAATAGTTCACCCCCTCTGCGCAATGGCCGTCAAATGTCGGTTTGAGAAAGTGGAAGAAGGACCAAAACGAATCCGCATATCTGTGATTGATTCAGACGGGCGACTCATCATGCCGACGCTGGAGGCACAAATACAGATTCACATTCCCCCAGATTCGTTAACTGCCACTGCCCAACTTGTTTTAGTAATACCGCAAATAAAGTTACCGAATTTTGGGGAGTATTCGATTGACTTAGCGGTGGACGGACGCCAAGAGGCATCAATCCCGCTGTATGTGAAACAGATTCCTTTGGTGCCACCGATGCAGCCGCCGGCGCCCCAGGAATCCCAGCCGCAGTAATTGGTTTCATATTGTCCTGAGACACTATCACCCGTGCGCCCGTTCAGTCAACTCGCAAGTAAACGCATCCTCATTTAGTGATGCGTGCAAGTGTTAAATAGGCAGGAATATTTGGCGCGGCTTCAGGTCGCAATTCAGGAGTTGCACAAGTGCGGGGCGGTTCACCGCCAGACCGTGCCGGTGCATGAAGTGTTTCGCGGCAAGATTATTTGGCAGGGCGAGGTTGAGGTCTTTGACTTGAACGGACACCCGAAAGCCAAACGCTGCTACGCTTGGAGCCACCGGGAAGGGCCAAACGACCAAGGCGAGCGGTTTGTTACCGTGCTGGAACTGCCCCCCGTCAAAGACCCGCAATCGGCGGTTCAGGTGGCCATTGCGGCAACGGTGAAATCAGCCAAGCTAAAACAATGATCGCCGTTACTTTATTAACCTTGAGGGATATTAACCTGCTTGTCTGCGCCGCCGTACTGGGCCTGATTTCGGCTGTCGGCGTTGGAGGATTGCTGTGGGGTTGGGAATCCAAACGCCCGATGTTCCAAGGCAAGCCCGATGGTGAAAAGCAACTAGCGGAATATTGCAAACGCGCCATGTGCTGTGCTTGGCTGGTGTCTGCCGTCCTTTACATCATTCTGACATATTGGTGGTCAGGGTCAAATTAGGACACTACCCGCCACCCTGTCCCCACCCTACCAGCGCCCTATCAACACATGAACTACATCGTTACTACTTCGTTACTACCTTGTTACTACCTCGCTACTACATCGTTACTTCCTTGTTACTACGCCGTTACTTCCTTGTGGTGTATTGCGTGCACATGGCTCCTGCCTAGCCTAAGGTTGACCGGCTGCAATCAAGCTGGCCGCGAGGGCGTGGTTGATTGGTCTTGAGGTAAACACCCAACGACCAAGGGACATCCCCGTCCTAAACCAGTTCGAAACCAGGTGTTGTCGCCCCTCGCGAACTCTGATAGTACCCAGCACACACGAAAGGAATCTATATGGAGCTGAACTGCGAAGAAACAGTCTGGGCTTTTGATCTCGGTAAAGGCTCGGTTGGCGAGGCGGTGCGACAGGGCACGCACCTTTTGCGTAAGGAGTCAGTACTCATCCCTGCGGAGTTCGCTGAAACCAGATCGGCGGCGACGTGCCGCCGCATGTGGCGCACGCGCCAGGCGCACATCACTGCGATGCGGAACTGGCAGCGCGCCTCAGGCCGGAGCATACGGAAAGGACCTAAACCCCATGCGTAAAGTGATCGGCTGTCTAGCTGTTCTTGCGGCGGGTATCTCCGCGCGGGCCTTGGATGCTCCGGTTGTGGCGGGAAACCTTGCCGCTTCGGCGCGCATTACCGCCGACAGTGAGTACAGCCCCGAGTATTCCGCCAAGTTTGTCGCCGACGGTTGGGTGCCGAAGGCGGATACTCAGAGTGACGCCGGGCGCGCGTGGTGTGTGAAAGGAGCCGTGCCCAAAGAACACTACACCGTGCGCTTCACCTGGGACGCGCCGGTCACGGTTGGGGAGATTGTCTATTATGCGCGCACCGCGTGGTACAAAAATGAATGCTTTGGTGAGTGCGCCATCTTTTCGGGCGACGATGCGGCGCCCGTTCATGTAGGAAATCTTGAAATGCGGCACGGTCCGCAACGCATCAGGCTGCCGCAACCCATGACGACGCAATGTCTGGTGCTGCGGTTTGGCAAATCCTATGGCGGCTATAATCCGGGCGCGTCGGAGATACAGGTCTTCGCGACGCCGCCTTCCGGCGAAGAGCTTGCCCGGTTCATGAAGCACCAGGATTATGTGCCGATTCCGAACCTGGACGAAGTGAATCGCCAGGCGTTTGGGGAACTCGTGGAAGACCTCGGCACGCGATACGGCGCGCAGTATGCGGACTATGCCGCGCACCGGGCGGCCGCACAGGGCTCCGGGGCGGATCTAGTCCGCGCGCAGCGCGCGGCGCTGCTCTTTGATGTGGACCAGCTCGTAGTGATCCGGCGCCATGAAATCGTCGCCTCGCATGTCTATACCTATCATTACGAAGGCTTTTCTCCGGGAGGCGGGTTATACGTTGCCTCCGCCCACTCGGACCCGCCCGAATTGCGCGAGTTGGTGGCGAGTCCCGAAGGCCAAATACTTGATCGCGACGTTTCTTACGACGCCAAGACGATCCTGTTCAGTTGGCGCAAGAAGCAGGACGAAGGGTATCACGTCTGGGCCATCGGCGTGGATGGTGCGGGCCTGCGCCAGCTTACCGAAGGGCCGTGGCACGACTACAACGCCTGCTGGCTGCCCGATGGCGGGATCGGTTTCCTGAGCACGCGCGACGCCCAGTTCGCTTATTGCTGGCACGCGCCGGTGGGCGTGTTACACCGGATGGATGCCGACGGGGGCAACGCCAAACGGCTCTCGGCTAATTACCTGAATGACTTCACGCCGTATGTGTTGAACGACGGACGCCTCATCTACACGCGCTGGGAATATGTGGACCGGCCGGCCATTCCTATTCAAAGCTTGTGGACCATCTACCCGGACGGTACCAACCTGCGCGGCTATTTCGGCAATCGCGTGCTGTCGCCCGGCTCGTTCATGGATGCCCGGCCAATTCCCAATTCCACAGCCATTCTTTGCACTATGACCGGGCACAACGGACCCACCCGCGGCGCGATCGGGTTGGTCAACCGGCTCATGGGAGACAATGCGCAAGCGTCCATCACCAATCTGACGCCGGACAGTCCGGTGCCCGCCGTGAACGAGGGGAACGGCAACACGGACGGGGTCAAGTTGTATAGCTGCCCGGTTCCGCTGGATGATTTCCGCTTTCTGTTATCGGCGAAAGGCCCGGTGCTGGTGCGTACCATCGCCGGTGGTTGTGTGTCCACCGTGCTGCCCGAACCTGACAACGGAATGCAGTACTTTTGCGCGCAGCCGGTGCGACCCAGACCGGTCCCGCCGGTGCTTGCTTCAAATCTCGAGTCCGGCAGTCCCATCGTGGCGGCGGGCGAGGGTGAGGCGACGTTGTATTTGCAGGACGTCTATTCGGGGCTAACCCCGTGGGTGACGCGCGGCGAAGTGAAACGCATCCGGGTGGTGCGCGAAATGGAAAAGGCCGTCCGGATAGATCCCGGCTTGCGCGCCTTCGGATTCCAGTTTCCGGTCATCTCCTGCGGGGCGACTTATGCCGCGAAGAACGTGCTGGGCGAAGTGCCGGTGAACGAGGACGGCTCGGCTTATTTCCGCGTGCCGGCGGGCGTGCCGATTTATTTCCTGGCGCTGGATGCGGAGGGGCGTGCTGTCCAGCGTATGCGCACGTTTGTGCATCTTATGCCCGGCGAAGTGCAGGGCTGCGTTGGCTGCCACGAGTCGCGCCAGCAAACGCCGGGGTCGTCCGCGAGGCGTCCCTATCGCGACGAGCCGCAGGCACTGGAACCGCCGGAGTGGGGCAAGGGCGGGTTCAGTTTCTCCACGGTGGTCCAACCCGTCCTGGACCGCTACTGCGTGCGGTGCCACAATCCGGTGGCCGCGCCGAAGGCCGTGGATTTGTCGGCGGGGAAAACGGACTTCTTTGATGTTGCCTATGACGTGCTTGCGCGCGAAAACCAGGGTGCCACGGGCAGTCCTTATGTGAGCTGGATTCCGACCTACAACGGGCAGGAACAGAACATCCTGAAGATTGCGCCGAAGACCTGGGGATCGCCGGCGAGCCCCTTGGCCGAGATTGTCCGTTCGGGCCATACGGACGCGCAGGGCAAGCCGCGCGTGGAAATGGACGACGCCAGCCGCCGACGCTTGTACGCCTGGATGGATCTGAACGTTCCCTATTACCACACCAGTGAGACGGCCTACCCCGAAAAAGAGGGATGCCGCCGCCTGGTCCCCGAGCGTCTGGAGGAAGTGCTTAAGCACGTTGCGGCACGCCGGTGCATGGAATGTCACACAAACGGAATTCCGCGCCGGGAATGGATACGAATTACGGAACCCGAGTACAACCCGTTCCTGATGGCGCCGTTGCCGGTTGAACGGGGCGGGAGCGGACGTTGCGGCAAGGCGGTGTTCGCGGACAAATCGGATTCGGACTACGTAGCAATCCTGGACACCTTCAAG
>Ga0209777_10004605_pt1 | contig 16210 bp, 13 predicted proteins | sample FrelakmetHBP12HB_FD_187147 | JGI IMG/M metagenome (GOLD analysis project Ga0209777, IMG submission 187147) | Freshwater lake sediment microbial communities from the University of Notre Dame, USA, for methane emissions studies -HBP12 HB (SPAdes)... | ecosystem: Environmental > Aquatic >...
CCAAAGCCCGGTCGGCGATTCTGCCCTCCTTGCATTTCGCCTATGAAGAGCACGGCTACCTGAGTGAACAAATGTATGAGGAAATCGCGCAGGTATTGGGTGTGAAGTTTATTGAAGTCGCCGAGGCGGCGTCATTCTATACGATGTTCCCCAAGGCCAAACGCGGCAAGTATCTGATTCAGGTCTGCCGCAATATCTCCTGTGCGTTACTCGGTTCGCATCATCTGACTAAATATTTGCTGGACAAATTGAATGTCGAGTTGGGCGAAATCACAGCGGACGGTTTATTCACCGTTGTCGAAGTTGAATGTCTCGGCAGTTGCACAACCGCACCGATGATGCAGATCAACGCGCACTACTACGAAAATCTGACGGTCGAAAAGGTAGACCGCTTGATTGAAGAATTTCGGAGTCAGAAGTAGAGCCGAGATGGAAACCAAATTACTAACCAAGTACGTTGGCGATCAACGGCAGCACACGATAGAACGTGCCATCGAGCATGGCGCCTACCAGGCGTGGCAGAAAGTGTTGAAGGAGATCGCTCCGGCTGATCTGATTCAGATTGTCAAAGATTCCGGTTTGCGTGGTCGCGGTGGCGCGGGATTTCCGACCGGCATGAAATGGAGCTTCGTGCCCAAAGATTTGCCGAAGCCCAAGTATCTTTGCTGCAACGCCGACGAATCCGAGCCCGGCACCTGCAAGGACCGCGTGCTGCTTGAAGGTGATCCGCATGCCGTCGTCGAAGGCATGATGATTGCGTCCTATGCCATCGACTGTCATACCGCGTTTTTCTACATCCGTGGCGAATATGATGTTAGTCAAGTGCGGATGTCGAAGGCCATCGCTGAAGCGTATGCCAAGGGCTTCCTCGGCAAGAACATTCTCGGTAGTGGCTATGATCTTGATATCGTTGTCCATCGTGGCGGTGGCGCCTATATCTGTGGCGAGGAGACCGCGCTGCTGAGTTCTCTTGAAGGGGACAAAGGGCTTTCGCGTCTTAAACCGCCATTCCCGGCTGTTGAAGGACTATACAATTGCCCGACCATCATCAACAATGTTGAGACGCTTGCCAATCTCCCGCACATCGTAATGAAAGGCGCGCAGTGGTTCGCAGGGCTTGGCACTGAGAAGTCCAAAGGCACTCGTATTTTCTCCGTTTCCGGCCATGTAAAGAACCCCGGCAACTATGAACTTGAACTTGGCTACTCTTTGCGGGACTTAGTTTACGGTCTTGCCGGTGGCATTCTCGATGACAAACCGCTCAAGGCGATTATCCCGGGTGGCTCGTCAACTCCGCTTGTGCTCCCTGACAAGATCGACACCAAATTGGATTTCGAGTCTGTCGCCGCTGCCGGTTCAATGCTTGGTTCCGGCGCGGTGATCGTGATGCACGAAGAAACCTGCATTGTTTGGGTGGCTGAAATTCTGGCGCATTTCTATATGCATGAATCCTGCGGCAAGTGCACCCCCTGTCGGCAGGGAACCGGCTGGATGTACGAAATACTTCGTCGCATCGAAGCCGGTCGTGGCAAAATGGAAGACATCGACACGCTACTGGACATCGCCGACAACATCGAGGGCAACACGATCTGCCCTCTGGGGGATGCCGCTGCGGTACCGGTGATTTCAACAATCAAGTTGTTTCGTGATGAGTATGTCTATCACATCGAACACGGCAAGTGCAAGGTTCACGCACAGTTCAAATTGAGAGCGAAATGAGCGATTTCAATATCACCGTCAACGGTCAACAGATTCCCGTAATCAAAGGACAGACGGTGTTGCAAGCATCATTGGCTGCGGGCATTGACATTCCCGTCTTCTGCTGGCATCCGCAACTGGTGCCGGTGGGCGCATGCCGTATCTGCTTGGTTGAGATCGAAAAGTGGCCTAAGCTTCAGGTTGCCTGCGCCACAGTTGCTGCCGACGGCATGATAGTGCATACTGACTCGCCCAAGACTATCAAAACCCGGCAGGGCGTCCTCGAATTCATTCTGGCTCATCATCCGCTCGATTGTCCTACCTGCGATAAGGGAGGCGAATGTGATTTGCAAAATCTGACTTTCAAATTCGGTCTCGATTACAGCCGTCAGCATGAGCCCAAGCATCGCGTCATTGTCGATCCCAACTCAACCTTCGACGACTTGTCGATTGGACCTGAGATTATTCGCAACCAGAATCGCTGCATCCACTGTTATCGTTGCACTCGCATTGTCGATGAAATCGCGTTTGAGGACGATCTCGGCGTTTATCAGCGCGGTTATCATACGGAGATCTTGCCGCCACCTGGGCGCGAGATTCGCAATCTCTATTCCGGCAACGTCGTCGAATACTGTCCGGTCGGCGCCCTGACCAACGACGACTGGCGCTACAAGGTTCGCGTCTGGCTGACCAAACAGACCAACGTGATCTGTCCGCATTGCCCGGATGGCTGCAACATGAAGCTTTGGAATTTCCACAATAAACTGTTCCGCGCTACCAGCAACGCTAACGAAAACATTGATAACGGGTTTCTCTGTGACATCGGTCGCTACGGCTACCAGTACGTTGCCAGTGCCGATCGCATCAAGCGCCCGATGGTAAGACGCTCAGGAGAATTGGTGGAGACCGGTTGGGAAGAAGCGCTGAGTCTGATCAGGAAACAGACTGATGATATCAAATCCAAGCTGTCCGGCAGTAGTTTCTTTGGCTTCATCGGTGACATTAGAACCAACGAGGAAATCTACGTATTCCAACGCTTGCTAAGGCGGGTGATCGGCTCCAACAATATCGACCACCGCTTCCATCGCCGACGTCGACTAACTCCGGGTGAGGAAGTTAGCAGTCGCGGCATCGAATCCGATAACGCGGAATTCATGGAGATTGAAAACGCCGACGTCATTGTCGTGCTTGGTTCCGACCTGCATTCGGAAAATCCGATCACTTCGCTACGAGTCAAGCGCGCAGTGAAGCGCCACAACGCGAAGGTGATTTTGCTCAATCCGGTGCCGACGCCGCTCGGTAAGCGCACTGCAACGTTAGAAGTTATCTACAAGCAGGGTACGGCAGCGGTGTTGCTGCACAGTCTCATTGACGCGATGGTTGATCTAAGACAGTTCGACGCTTCTGCCGTCAAACTGTCCGCCGCCGACATTGCAGACTTCCGCAAAGCCAACGCTGCATACTCGGGAGCGAAAGGTTCCGAAATCACCGGTGTCGATGTGTCGCTCGTATCGCGTGTCGCCGAAATGTTGGCTGTCGCACGGAATGTCTTCATTCTCGCCGGTAGCTATGTCGAACGTGATCCTTTGCGTGACTCACTGCATCTCGCGGTTGCGAACCTGCAGTCCTTCTGTAAATCCGCTCGGAAAATATTCCTGCCGCCTGACAGCAACTCTGTCGGCGCCGCGTTTTTTGGAGCCGAACCGACCGTTCTTCCGGGAAGACAGTCGTGGGGGAAAAAGGCTGTCTGCGAGGATCTTTGGCATGGTCCGATTCCGGATGCACCGGGCAAGGACACAATCGGGATTCTCGAAGCGATTGACGAAGATGAAATCGAATGCGGGTTTGTGTTCAATGCCGATCCGGTGCGGCTGTTCCCCGATGGCGAATATGTCCGGGCAGTCATGGAGAAACTCAAGCTGCTGGTTGTGATCGACAGCTTCATGACCGATACCGCGCGGCTTGCAGATGTCATCTTGCCGCTGTCAACCTTTGCGGAGATCGAAGGTACTCGAGTCAACTGGGAAAAGCGGATGCAGTATTCGCAGCGTGCGATTCCACCTCTGCATGAATCCAAACCCGGCTGCGAAATCATCGAACTACTTGCCGATCGACTCGGTGTCAAATTCAACCAGTCGAAACCGGCGGATGTCTATCAGGAAATGGCGAGATTCCTTCCGACAGGCGCTCCGACAACTTACGCGGCAGTGGCGCGGGATGGCTTCTTGATTCGCGGTGCGGAAACCAACAACCCCGGCAAGCTTGCGGATCTCAAATTCGTGGCGCCTGCAATAGATGTAGAATATCCATTTGTCTTGCTCGTGGGCAACGCCGATCATCATCGCGGCATGCTGACAGAACGCAATGAAACTTTGATGAAGTTTATGAGCGAGCCGTTCGTCGGTATCAGCGAGGCCGATGCCACCGATCTGGCTGTGTCGGACGGCGACCTGGTGAAAGTTGAATCCAAGTATGGCAGGGTTGTCGGCAAAGCCATGATCCTCCGCGACTTTCCCAGTGGACGTGTCCTGTTGCCGGAGAATTTTGGCGAGATGAGTACCAATGTTTTGATGGGACGTCAGGACAAGATAGACCTGGTCAGATTGGCGAAGATGTAGCATGTTGGGATTCGTTCTCATCACAGTAGTCAAAGCCGTTGTGGTTGTCACTGTCTTGCTATTGACCTGTGCCTGGATGACCTATGCCGAGCGCAAAATACTGGCTCGGATGCAGTCGCGCATTGGCCCCAACGTCGCTGGTTGGAAGGGTCTTCTGCAACCGGTCGCCGATTTGGTGAAGCTCCTTTTCAAAGAAGAAGTCATCCCCGGTGGAGCACAGCGAACCTTGTATCTGCTGGCGCCGTTGCTGGCATTTATTCCGGCGATGTTGCCGATTGCTATGATTCCGTTCGGCAGTAAGATCACTCTCTTTGGGCGTGAGATCAATCTGGTCATTGCCAATTATGACAATGGCCTTCTGTTCATCCTTGCCGTGGCTTCGCTTAGTGTCTACGGTATCGTGATGGCGGGCTGGTCGGCCAACAGCAAATACTCGTTGCTGGGTGGCTTGCGGTCTTCCGCGCAGATGATCTCTTATGAAATTGGCATCGGCATGTCGCTCATCGGCATCGTGCTGCTTGCCGGAACTCTCAATCTCGTCGATATCGTGGGACAACAAAACATCTGGTACAAATGGTTCATCTTCCGCCAGCCGGTCGGCTTCCTGCTCTATTTCGTCTGCGCAATTGCCGAAACCAATCGCGCACCCTTTGATCTACCGGAAGCGGAATCTGAGTTGGTCGCGGGCTATTTCACGGAGTATTCCTCCATGCGCTTCGGTCTATTCTTTGTCGGCGAGTATGCCAACATGGTCACCGTGGCGACCGTGGCAACCACGCTCTTTCTTGGTGGCTGGCAAGGACCCTTCTTGCCGCCGGTATTTTGGTTCATTATCAAAGCTGTCGCCGTGTTGTTCATATACATTTGGATTCGCGCCAGTTTGCCGCGATTCCGTTATGATCAACTGATGAAATTCGGGTGGTACGTCGTAATTCCCTTGGCGCTGGCCAATATCTTGGTTACAGCGTTAATCGCCTTGTTGTAGGAGCACGTCGTTGTTTAGAGTCCTGAAACAGATATTCGTCGCGATTCCGATCGGCATGTTTACCGTGCTCAAGCAGGCGTTCCGCAAACCGGTGACGATTCAATATCCGTTTGAGAAAGAGCCGATGATGCCCCGTTACCGGGGTCTGCATTTCCTCGAACGTTATGAGGACGGCTCTGAGCGTTGCGTCTGCTGTGGTCTCTGTGCCGCTTCCTGCCCCGCCGATGCGATCTACATGGAACCGGCCGAGACGGAGAAAGGCGAACGCTATGCCAAAATCTATGAGATCAACGAACTGCGCTGCATCTTCTGCGGCTTTTGCGAGGAGGCCTGTCCGGAAGAGGCGATCTTCCTCGGCAAGGAATACGAATTCGCTGACTCACAGCGCGACAAGTTTATATATACTAAGGAAGACTTGCTCGTAAAATGGCCTCGTGAAAAGCCATCGCCTATCAAGTTTATTCGCATGGAGAGACGGGTCAACTGGGAGAATCTCCCCGAGGAGCAGAAACAGCAATAAGCTTATGGAACTGGCAATCTTTATACTCACATCTCTGGTTGCAATCGTTGCAGCGCTATTAGTAATCCTGCAGCGAAACCCGATTGCCTCCGTGATGTATCTTGTAACCACCTTTGTCGCGCAGGCAATTCTATTCATCCAACTGCGAGCGGCATTCATCGCCATTCTGCAGGTTATCGTTTACGCGGGCGCAATCATGGTCCTGTTCTTGTTCGTGATCATGCTGCTCAATCTGCGCCGCGAGGATTTTGGCAAAGACATCAAATTGAAATTCAAACCTTTGGCGATCGCTTTCGCCGTGGTTTTGTTGATAGAGACCCTTGTCATTATCAATGCTTCCCTGATTCCTGCTCAGCCCGGTGCCGATCTGTCGGCTGCGTTCGGATCAGTGCAGGGTGTCGGCAAGGAGTTGTTTACGACCTATCTCTATCCTTTTGAACTGACGTCGGTGTTGTTGATCGTGGCAATTCTCGGCGCCGTGGTAATGGCAAAGAAGAAACTGTGAGCTATGGTTCCGCTTGAATACTATTTAGTTGTCGCCGGCATCATCTTCACGATTGGGATGATCGGAGTGATCGTTGCCCGCAATATCATCATCATTTTCATGGCAATTGAGCTGATGCTAAATGCCGCCAACCTCGCCATGATTGCCTTTTCCCGCAATCTCGGCTCGATGGGGGGGCATGTGATGGTGTTTATGATTATGACCGTTGCCGCTGCCGAGGCTGCTGTCGGTCTGTCAATTATTATTGCGCTCTTTCGCAATCGGGATAGCGCCAACATTGATGAAGTCAATTTGATGAAGTGGTAGGCGAGAGGATACGATGGAACTGATCTGGTTGATACCGCTTGTCCCGCTGGCCGGGTTCTTATTGAATGGTCTGTTCGGCAAGAGTTTCAGCAAACCGGTGATCAACACAATTGCTTGCGGCTCGGTCGCGGTGTCGTTCCTGTTGTCTCTCAATGCCTTCTTCGGCCTGTTGCGTTTGGCGCCCGAGAGCCGCAGTGTCGAATACATTCTCTTTTCGTGGATTCCTTCCGGGTCTTTCAACGCCGATGTCGGTTTCTTGCTCGATCCTCTTTCGGCTGTGATGATTTTGGTCGTCTCCGGAGTCGGGTTCTTGATTCATGTCTATTCAGTTGGCTATATGGCGCACGACGAGGGTTACTCGCGCTTTTTCACCTACCTGAATCTCTTTATGGCCTCGATGCTGATCCTGGTGCTGGCGAACAATTTCGTACTGATGTATGTCGGTTGGGAAGGCGTCGGCCTATGTTCGTACCTACTCATCGGCTTCTGGTATGAAAAGCGATCCGCCACGGATGCCGGCAAGAAAGCCTTTATTGTCAATCGTATCGGTGACTTTGGCTTTGCGCTAGGCATCATGCTCATTTTCTGGACGCTCGGTTCGGTACACTTTTCCACTGTCTTTAATATTGCGCCCGAGCAGCTGGCTTATGGCGGTGGCATCGTCACAGCCGCAACCCTGCTTTTGTTCCTCGGCGCTGTCGGCAAATCAGCACAGGTGCCGTTGTACGTTTGGCTTCCCGACGCGATGGAGGGCCCGACGCCGGTTTCCGCATTAATTCATGCTGCCACCATGGTCACGGCCGGAGTGTACATGGTCGCGCGCTGCAACGTCCTCTATATGATGGCGCCAACCACGTTGCTCGTCGTCGCCATTGTCGGAATGTTCACCGCCTTCTATGCGGCAACTATCGGCCTCTTCCAAAACGATATCAAACGCGTGCTGGCATACTCGACCGTCAGCCAGCTTGGCTATATGTTCGTTGCCTGCGGCGTGGGAGCCTTTGGCGCCGGCATCTTCCATTTGACGACTCATGCCTTCTTCAAAGCGCTCCTATTCCTTGGCGCCGGTTCCGTCATTCATGCCATGAGTGGCGAGCAGGATATGCGCCGCATGGGGGGACTCAAGAGCAAATTGCCGGTTACTTACACGACTATGCTCATTGCTACTCTGGCCATCTCCGGCATTCCCCTTTTCTCCGGATTCTTCTCGAAGGATGAAATCCTCTGGCAGGCGTTTTCGTCGCGATTTGGTTCTCCGTTGCTCTGGGTGGTCGGTCTCCTGACTGCCGGTCTGACCGCGTTCTATATGTTCCGTCTAATCTACATGACATTTTTCGGGCAGCGACGTTATGATGACCATGTCGCCTCACACATGCACGAGTCACCGAAAGTAATGACGGTACCTCTGATGATTCTGGCGGTACTGTCGGTTATCGGCGGTTACATCGGCCTCCCCAAAGCGCTTCTTGGTGGCGCGTGGTTTGAACATTTCTTGCATCCCGTATTTGCCAAAGGCGCCGAGATTGGCAAGCTCGCCGAAGGGGCAGGGGAGTCACATGCGACGGAATATGTGCTTATGGTTGCTGCTGTTGCGCTCGTCGTGCTGATGATCTTCACGGCAAAGCGCTACTACTTTGATCGCGCCAAGGATTCGGAGCAGTTCGAGCATGGGTTCGGCGGTTTGTACAAACTGATTTACAACAAATATTACATCGATGAACTATATGACAACATTATCGTCAACCCGCTGGTCAAAGGATCGAATTTGCTCTGGCAGAAGTTTGACGTCCTGATCATCGACGGCTTCTTCAATGGCGCGGCTTGGCTGGCCGGTCAATGGGCAATAAGCATGCGCAAGTTACAGACCGGCATGGTTCGCAGTTATGCCTTTGTCTTCCTCGGCGGCGCGATATTTGTGATTGGCTATTTGATTTTGAGTAGATAGAGATGAACGAACAGATACTGACCATCGTAACCTTCCTGCCTACTGTTGGCGCCCTGATTCTGCTTTTCCTGCGCGGTGAGATGAAGCAGGCGATCAAGGTTACGGCATTCGTTACGGCGTTGATCACCTTCCTGATCTCGACCTATCTCTATTTCAACTTCCAGCCCGGCACGGCTGTGATGCAGTTCGTGATCAACAAACCCTGGATTGCTTCGCTCGGCATCAATTACCATCTCGGTGTTGATGGCATCAGCTTGTTCCTCGTTCTGCTAACGACCTTGCTCACAGCGATTGCGATTCTCTCATCTTGGACGGCAGTCACAGACCGCGTCAAGGGCTTCATGGTATCGCTCTTGATTCTGGAAACCGGCATGCTCGGCGTTTTCGTCTCGCTTGACCTGTTCCTGTTCTACATCTTCTGGGAAGTCATGCTGATTCCGATGTATTTCCTGATTGGCATTTGGGGTGGTATCAATCGCATCTATGCCGCCATCAAATTCGTTCTCTTCACGATGTTCGGCTCGCTACTTATGCTGGTTGCGATCGTTGCGCTCTATGTCATTCGCTACAAGGCAACTGGCGTCTGGTCGTTTGATCTACTCTCGTATTATGACCTCAGGATTCCCCTTGGCGCACAGAACTGGCTCTTTATCGCTTTTGCGCTGGCATTCTTGATCAAGGTGCCGATGTTCCCATTCCATACTTGGCTACCTGACGCGCATGTGCAGGCGCCGACAGCCGGATCCGTGATTCTTGCCGGCGTGCTGTTGAAAATGGGCACTTACGGTTTCCTGCGTTACTGCATTCCGATATTTCCAAATGCCTTCGATACCTTCATGCCACTTTTGGCAGTGCTGGCTCTGATCGGAATCATCTACGGCGCGCTAGTAGCGATGGTGCAGAAGGATGTCAAATCACTAGTGGCGTTTTCGTCTGTCGCGCACATGGGGTTCGTCATGATCGGCATGTTCGCTCTCAACATGATAGGCCTACAGGGTTCGATTCTGCAGATGCTCAACCACGGAATCTCCACCGGCGCGCTCTTCTTGATCGTCGGCATGATCTACGAGCGCCGACACACCCGACTTATCGAAGACTTCGGCGGCATCTTCAAAGTTATGCCGATTTTCGCGACCTTCTTTATGATTGTCACGCTTTCATCAATCGGTCTGCCCGGAACCAACGGCTTTGTCGGCGAATTTCTGATCTTGCTCGGAACCTTTGGTCTGAACAAAATGTATGCCGTCATCGCAACCGCAGGAATCATCCTTGCGGCCGTCTATATGCTTTGGATGTTCCAGCGTGTGATGTTCGGCAAATGCGAAAGATCGGAGAACCTCAAGCTGACTGATATCAACTTGCGCGAAAAGCTGGTGCTTTTGCCACTGATCGTTCTGATTTTCTGGATCGGTCTTTATCCAAAACCGTTCCTCAATGCTATGGCACCATCAGTTGAGAACCTGATCGAACAGACTACGGCAAAGAGGATGCACCTATCACAGCTCGCAGTGCCCGGTAAGGAATGGCAGATTGCGACCGCAACCCAAATAAAGGAGTGAGGCATGTCCAAAGTCAAGATCTACACGAAAGTTGGCTGTCCACATTGTATTGCTGCCAAAGACGATTTCAAGAAGCGCGGCGTGGCCTTTGAAGATATCGATGTGCACACCGTTCCCGGCGCTGCTGAGGAAGCCCTGAAATTTGCCGGTGGCAAGAAAATAGTGCCAGTGATTGTCGAGAATGGCAAAGTGTCACTCGGCTTCTGTGGCGGATCATGAGGATTCTAACTGACGGCAGTTTGCCGTCTTAGAAGGCATTATTAAAGAGATAGTTGATGAACTTCCCAAACGTTGATTTCGCGCTCTTATCGCCGTCGCTGATTGTCTGTATCACGGCACTCTTGACAATGCTCCTCGTGCCGTTCCTTGGTGAGAAACGGCAAGTAGTCGTAGCGCATTTAAGCTGGATCGGTTTGTCGATCGCGCTCGTTGCCGTATCACAGCAGATCGGCAAGAACACTACGACTTTCGGCGGTATGTTCCTCGGCGATGACTTCAGCCAGTTTTTCAACGGTATCTTCATTGTTGCCGCTATGCTGACCATCTTCACGTCAATTGATTACCTCCGTCGCAAGGACAACGAGCACGGTGAATACTACCCGCTGATTCTTTTTGCCACTTATGGCATGATGGTGATGGCATCTTCCTCGAACCTGCTTGTGATTTTCCTCGGCCTGGAAATCATGTCCGTCTCATTATATGTGCTCGCCGGCTTTGCGCGCACCGAACTGAAATCAACCGAGGCAGCCGTCAAGTATTTCCTGTTGGGCGCTTTTGCTACCGGCTTCACCGTCTTTGGCATCGCCTTTGTCTATGGCGTGACCGGCACGTTTGACGTCGCAGGCATTATCAATGCCGCTTTCGGTCAGTCCAACGTCGACACCTTTCTGATCATCGGTGGCGCATTGCTGTTGATTGGCTTTGGCTTCAAAGTGGCTGCGGTGCCGTTTCACATGTGGGCGCCTGATGCCTACGAAGGGGCGCCGTCACCGATCACCGGCTTTATGTCGGCAGGTCCCAAAGCCGCTGCCTTCGCCGCTATGTTGCGCATTTTCAGCGTCGGCTTCGGCGGCACCGTTCCGCATCTGCAGACGCTGTTCTGGATTTTGGCAGTGGTGACTATGACGATAGGGAACATCATGGCGCTTCGACAAAACAACATCAAGCGGATGCTCGCCTTCTCTTCAATTGCCCATGCCGGTTATATTCTCATCGCACTCGTCGTCAGCAGTGGCGAAGCATCATCCGCTGCGGCGCTGTATCTGCTGGCCTACGCTCTGACGAATCTGGGGGCGTTTATGGTCATTGCGCTGGTCGACTCCGGCGCGAAGCATGACGAATTTACTAGCATCGACACCTACACCGGTCTCGCTCGCAAGCGGCCGTATCTCGGACTGGCGCTCACGCTATTCATGCTTTCGCTGGCCGGCTTCCCACCGACCGCGGGCTTTATGGGTAAGTTTGTTCTTTTCAAAGCCGCCGTGAGTCAGGGTTTCTACGTATTGGTCGTGATCGCGGTGCTCAACAGTCTTGTGTCGGTGTTCTATTATCTACGTGTTGTTGTCAAAATGTTCATGACCGAACCGCATGGTCAACCTGTCGAGATTCCCGCTGTGCCGGTATTCCTAATGGTGGCTCTGGCGTTTGCCGTTGCCGCAGTCCTGCTCATCGGCGTCTATCCGCAGGGCTGGTTCAATTTCGCCGGTCTCACCATCCTCGGCGCCAACTAATTTGCCCACTCATCTGCAGCGAACCGCTCTCACCTTACGCAACACATCAATATTGCTCAGTGGTCTATCTATCAGGCCAAATCCCCCCGCAGCCCGTATGTCGTTGTCGGTAATACGCATGCTCGGATCACCCAGAAACAAGAAAGGTAGTCCGGGATTGAATTCCTGCGCACTCAGCATCAGATCAAGTCCCGTCATGTCGTGCAGCGCCAATTCGGAGATTACCAAACGGAACTGCGATGTCTTCAGGATGGCAGATGCCCCCGCGCCGGTTGTGGCTGTGATTATCTGGAGACCGGCTGCCTCAAGGTTCCGCACAAGTATCCCCTTCTGGAGTTCATCATCCGTGACAAGCAGCACGATACCTTTGCTGCGTTCGAGCGTGCGATGTACGCGTCCCAGCAATGACTCCGCATTAAACGGCTTGGCCAGATAGTCTACAGCCCCAAGCTTGATGGCACGTGTAACAACAGCACCGTAGGAGCAACTTGTGAATACGATAGCGGGGATGTTATTGAATCGGAGATTCTCTTTGAGGAATACCAGAAGTGCAAATCCATCTTCACCGGGCATCCGCAGATCGGTAATCGCCAAACAGATGTCGGTGCTCGCTTGAAGTAGCTCCTTTCCTTCTTTGACCGATGATGCCGTGAGCACTCGGAAGCCATTACTGGTGAGGATATGAGTAGCCAGTTCCAGCGATGACGGTTCATCATCGATGACCAGAATCGTTTTGCGACCAATTTCCTCGGATGACCGTTTCCTGCAAGATAGGTACTGCGCGCTTTTCTGACCCACGTCTTTACCGAGCTGTGCCAGCAGTATTCTGCGATAGTGAGATTTCATGCTGGTATCGAGTGTGCGCAATCGATTCCCTCCTGCTAAATTGACTTGGTTGTCGGGCGATGCACAGGTGTTCGTTCCCGTTGCCTGCTTGTCTGATGATCCTATTCTGATTATCGACAGTTCTGCTTTCAAACGCTGCACTTGTTCAAAAGTACCTCCTGCGCGTTCACGGCTTTGTGCGCTGCTCGGCTTGTGAACAACAATGCTTGCTCACTGCACAGGTGAATCGCGAAATTTGTGCTCTGACGCCTTTCCCATGCTCGTGCCCGCAATCCATCCCGTCGTCCAGGCGCTTTGAAAATTGTATCCGCCGGTGATGCCGTCAATATCGAGAATCTCCCCGGCGAGAAACAATCCGGGACAGGTGCGGCTTTCCATCGTGCGGAAATCGACTTCTCTCAGATCAACACCGCCGCACGTCACAAGCTCGTCCTTAAACTCACCCTTGCCAATGATCCGAAATCGTCCTTCGGTTAACTCGGTCGCTATTTGTTTCATTGCTTCACGAGTGCAATGTGACCACGTCACGTTCTTGTCGATTCCTGCCGCGCTGACGATCCGCTCCCAGAATCGCCGTGGAAGCGGTAGAAGACTACCGGTCATCACAGCGCGTTTCGGATGTTGCTCGCGATAAGCGTGGAATTCAGATAGCAACGAATTGACATCGTGATCGGAAATCCAATTGACCAACAAATCCGCCTGATACCGGCTCGCAAACAGTTGCCGTGCTCCAAACGCCGACAACTTCAGCACCGCCGGACCACTCAAACCCCAGTGCGTGATAAGCACAGGGCCGGTCTGTTCCAAACGCTTCTTGCCATCCGTCAACAGCGTGAGTCTGACGGCAGGAAAGCTCAGTCCGGAAAGCTGGGTCAGCCGCGGATCTTTGACACTGAACGTGAACAACGACGGCACGCATGGTATGATCTTATGCCCCAGCATTTCCGCGAACTTGTATCCTTGTGGGCTTGAACCCGTCGCAAGCAGTACCTGGTCGAAGCGCAATCTCTCGCCGTCTTTAAGCTCTAACTCAATCTGCGATGATGCCGCGCTGTCCATTCTATGAACCGCTACAATTCTTGCTCCGGTTCGCACTACAACTCCTGCGTTCGCAGCACTCTTCTGCAGACAGTCAATAATCGTTGATGAAAGATCGGTCACGGGAAACATGCGCCCATCTTCCTCTGCCTTCAGCTTTACACCGCGCCGGGCAAACCACGCCGCTGTGTCGCGCGGTTGGAAACGACGGAACGGTCCCAGTAACTCTCGACTGCCTCGAGGGTATCCTTCTGCCAATATCTCCGGTTCAAAACAATGATGCGTGACGTTGCACCGCCCACCTCCTGAAATTCCGACTTTGTACAGCGCCTGCCGTGTCCTCTCGAGGATTGTTACTTCGACGCTATTATGCTGCTCGGCGCAGGCAATTGCCCCGAAATATCCTGACGCTCCACCACCAATGACAGCAACGCTAAGAGAAGCTTGCGATCGTCTCTGTCGTGAGTTCATCAAAACTAATTTAATCAAATCGAATACAAAATGCCCGCGCGTTATTGGAGAGGACGCACTGGGGGCTGTTGATCTGACTTACGATAGTACTGATTGCTGAGCAGACATTCCTGGAGCAGTTACAGCGGCGCCTTGACCTTCGGCTTGTTTTGCCCGACATTGCCGCTTGTCTTCTTGTCACTCGCGCGCCCGCGTTGTTCTGCGCCACTCTCCAGTGCCAGCTTGCCGTTGCGATTCTCGACGCTGGTAGGGTACTTGCCAGAAAAGCAAGCGACACAAAAATCTTCCTTAGGCAGCGAGTGCATCGACAGCATCGCGTCAATCGACAGGTAACCGATCGAATCCACACCGAGATGCTTTCCGATGTCCTCCACCGACATACGCGAGGCGATCAATTCCTCTTTTGTAGGCATATCGATACCATAGAAACAGGGGGATATGATCGGCGGGGAAGATATCCGCAAATGAATTTCCTTGGTGCCGGCATCGCGCAACATCTGGATCAGCTTCTTCATAGTTGTGCCGCGCACGATCGAATCGTCCACTACGACCACGCGCTTGTTCTTGAGCACGCCTTTGACCGGATTGAACTTAACCTTTACGTCCAGATCGCGGATATCCTGCTTCGGATCGATAAACGTTCTGCCAACATAGTGGTTGCGGATGAAGCCAAACTCAAACGGTATCTTCGACTGCTCCGAAAAACCGAGTGTCGCGGTGTTGGATGAATCGGGAACAGAGATGACGATGTCCGCTTCCGCCGGATGCTGCAACGCCAGATAGCGGCCGAGACGCCGCCGGATCTTGTCGACATTCTCGCCGAAGATCTTGGAATCCGGTCGCGCGAAATAGATAAACTCGAAAATACAGAAGGCGTGCTTGGTCTCCCTGAAGGGGAAAAACGATTTCAGCCCAGCTTCTGTTATCTCGACGATTTCGCCTGGCAACACATCGCGAACGTATTCCGCGCCAATGATATCAAACGAGCAAGTCTCTGAGGCAATCACCCAGCTTGATCCCAAACGACCCAAGGCCAGCGGTCGAAACCCATGCGGATCGCGCGCCGCCACCAGTGTGTCCTTGTCCAGAAAGAGCATACTGTAGGCGCCCTGCACCCGCTTCAGCGCGTCGGCGATCATCTCCGCCAACGTGCTCTTCTTGCTCTTGGCGATCAGGTGCAGCGGAATTTCCGTATCTGATGTAGTCTGAAAGATGGAGCCCGATTGTTCCAAATGTCTCTTGAGCGATTCTGCATTCGTGAGATTGCCGTTGTGCGCCGCTGCCAATTTCTCGCCCTTGAACGTGATCACCAGCGGCTGGACGTTGCGCAATGTCGATGATCCTGCCGTTGAATAGCGATTGTGGCCGATTGCCCGATCACCCTCTAGCTCAGTAAGCCGTTCCTGACGATTAAACACCTCCGCAACTTCACCCTGCCCGCGAACTTCGTGCAACTCTTTGCCGTCAAAGGTGACGATTCCAGCGCCTTCCTGCCCGCGATGCTGCAAAGCATAGAGACCGAAGTAGGTCATCTGTGCCGCATTCTGTGACCCGAAGATCCCGAAAACACCGCATTCACAACGAATATCGTCTGACATTTCCGCTCCAAGAAAAACAGCTAATTTAGGCTTTTCCCGACGCAAGTCAAGGTTTTAACTCCTTGCTCTGCACAAACAATACGCACGCCGCAAATGGCTTCTGCTGCACTAAAGGTGAAGCCACCTGCATATCTTTTTTGGATTCTGGCCGCTCAGACGTTATATTGCTTCTGGTCGGCAGAATTGTGGTCTTCCTATTCTGTTGATAATGAAAGGGATACCTGAGGCGACCTACTTTGGGGGCGGGTGTCAATTCCCTTGAGACCAATAAACAACTGCGGCACAGGGTTTGCGTTTTCCACTCCTGCGAGTATGAGCGAGAATCGAGACAATCTCAGATACCAGTCTTTGCGGAAGATATTGAGCGCTCCGCAAGACCCCAAAGCAGCGC
>Ga0209777_10004606_pt1 | contig 16210 bp, 15 predicted proteins | sample FrelakmetHBP12HB_FD_187147 | JGI IMG/M metagenome (GOLD analysis project Ga0209777, IMG submission 187147) | Freshwater lake sediment microbial communities from the University of Notre Dame, USA, for methane emissions studies -HBP12 HB (SPAdes)... | ecosystem: Environmental > Aquatic >...
TGCTATCGCCTTTGCGAAAGTGTTTTGCCCTCGGGCCAGTTTTTTGATAAAAGACCTGACCAAAGATACTATTGACCAAAAGTATGACAAAATCATATTGATGGAGGTACTGGAACATTTTGAGCCTACAACAATTTCAGAAGTGCTGAAAACTTTGAGGAATTGCCTTGCAGAAAACGGTAAGCTTATAATAACAGTGCCATCTAAAAGAGATAGGCTGATACCGAAGCATTATAGACACTTTAATCCGGAGGAGCTTGAGGCAGCAATTTTACCTTATTTTAAGATTGAAAAAATGATTGGGCATTTACGCACAGGATTTAAACATAACTTATATAAAATACTCTTAAAAACTGATTGTCTTTTTGGACCGATGAGACTTAGGGTGCCTTTTATTAAGTATTACTATAGCTTTATCGAATCATTGTTAAATTCGATTGAGATAACCACGCCTGAAAAAGCCGCAAGATTGATTGCAGTTTGCAAAGCTATATAATGAGATTATGGAATGTCTAGTTTGCCGCTAGTTAGCATCGTAATGCCTGTTTATAACGCAGAGAAGTTTCTTCATCATGCTATACAATCTATTTTAGCTCAGACTGTCAGCGATTGGGAGCTGATTGCTGTCGATGATGCTTCAACAGACGGTTCCTGGAATTATCTTAACAAAATTGACGATCCGAGGATTCGTTTAGCTCGCAATGATAAAAATATGAAACAGTCCTTTACACAAAACCGCGGCATCGAAATGGCTCGCGGCAAGTGGATAGCAAGGATGGATGCTGATGATATGAGTTTTCCTGAACGTATAGAAAAACAGCTGCTTGCACTTGAAAATGAAAAAGAAATCGATGTGATCGGTTGTGGTTCAATAGGTGTTTTTGATAATTTTGAGCCTTTTTTGGTATGTAGGCCGGTTGTTACACATAAGGAAATTGTAAAAGTAGCATCTATGAATTTTCCTCTTCTACATGGCGGATTGGTCGGAAAACGGGAGTGGTTTCTAAAATGGCGGGCAAATCCCATGATGAAATATGCTCAAGATTTTGATTTGCTCTTTAGATCGCATCGAGATAGTGTTTTCGGAAATGTTCCGGATCCCCTCTATATCGTTCGTTTTGTAGGAGGAACAACCCCTGTCAAAAGAAAAATTGAATCCGTATATTATAAAGCTTTAGCATTGTGGCAGAATGGCTTTAAAATGGGACTTTATAAGGAAACTATTATTGGTCTGGCTTCAATGGCTCCAAGGCCTGCACTATACATTGTCAAGGCAGCTTTGGGAAAAAATGAAATGGGTTTAATAAAAAGTCAGGGGATTAAACCAAACGAGGAAGATATTAAATTATTTCAAAAAGCTTTTTCTGAAATAAACAAAATTGAAGTGCCGCTGAAAAAAAACAGTTAATATGAAAGTTTCTGCGAAAATCAAAATGCAATATTACGCAGCCGTGTTATTGGGCTGGATGAACGGACACAAATATAATATTCGAATACTTACATATCACAGCATTTACGAACATACGAATAAAGGCGTTCATTTATCGCCAAAATTATTCGAAAAGCATTTAGAATACCTCTCAGAATCAGGATATAAAAGTTTTAAAGTATGTGATGTTGTTAATGAATGGCCGGCAATTCTCGATAAATTTCCAGCGGTAATCATAACATTTGATGATGGTTTGTATAATAATTATGAGATAGCTTTCCCTTTATTAAAAAAATATAATATGACTGCTACTTTTTTTGTTCCGACCTCATATATAAGTGATGATAGAAAGCCTTCAAATGCGGAAGAAATGGGGCCGTATAAGGATATGCCGATGATGTCCTGGCAGGATTTGCGTGATATGGTCGATGAAGGATTTGAAATTGGCGCCCATTCTCATCATCACGTCATGGTTGGTCAACAAACATATGAGAATGCCATGGCTGAAATCGCAACGCCTATAACAACTCTTGAGCAAAAACTTAACACACCAATTCGAAGTTTTGCATATCCCAAGGGACGATCTTGTTCTTTTGCTCTATGGACCCGCGAGTTGCTTGTCAAGAGCGGGTATCGTGCAGGTTGCACTATGCTGGAGGGGAGGCTGTGTAAAAATACAGATGTGATGGCATTGCCCAGAATAAATATTATGGGTGATGACGATATTAAGAAATTTAAAATGAAACTTGAAGGATACTATGATTGCTTGAAATACCTGCGGCAATTGCATAGATTTGCATTTTGATATGAGATTCAATAGAATTGCGGAGAAATAATATGAAACAATTATCAGGAAAAACAGTTCTTATTACCGGCGGGACGGGATCGTTTGGAAATAAGGTCTTGCGGCATCTTTTGGAAACGACGGATGCAAAGGAATTCCGTGTGTTCAGTCGTGATGAATGCAAGCAGGAGATGATGCGTATCGAGATCAATAATCCCAAGGTCAAGTTTTATATCGGCGATGTGCGCGACAGGGACAGCGTCGATAACGTGATGGAGGGTGTTGACCTTGTCTTTCATGCAGCGGCATTAAAGCAAGTCCCCTCGTGCGAGTTTTTCCCTATGCAGGCGGTGCTGACCAATATCATCGGCGGCCATAACGTGGTTGAATCGGCCATTCACTACGGCGTATCGAGCGTGGTATGTCTGAGTACCGACAAGGCCGTCTATCCAGTCAATGCGATGGGAATGACAAAATCGCTTATGGAAAAGGTCGCTCAGGCGGCCGCACGTGCCAAGACCGCCAAAAATACCGTCGTATCCTGTGTCCGCTACGGCAATGTAATGTGTTCGCGCGGCTCGGTTATACCTCTGTTCATTCAGCAGATAAAACAGAACAAGCCGCTCACTATTACCGTGCCGGAAATGACGCGGTTCCTTTTGCCGCTGCGGGATTCGGTGTCATTAGTTCTGTTTGCGTTTGAAAATGCCCAGCCGGGCGATCTGTTCGTTAAAAAGGCTCCGGCCTGCACGGTGATCGATCTGGCAAATGCCGTCAAAAACCTCTTTAAGTCCAACATTGCCACAAATATCATCGGGATGCGGCACGGCGAAAAGATCTATGAAACGCTCGTTACCCGCGAGGAACTCCAGAGGGCTGACGATATGGGCGATTATTACCGTGTGCGGCTTGACGACCGGAATTTGAACTACGCCCTGTATTTCACCGAGGGTGATAAGAAAGAAGCTCATATTGAAGATTATACCTCGCATAATACAATGCAGCTTAATGTAAAACAGGTTGAGGAACTACTCCTTAGCCTGCCGGAAGTACAGGCAGAGTTAAAATCGGTGTAAATCAGTGTAAATCTGTGGTTAAAAGTTCTTAACAGTGCAATCTGTGGCTGAAAGAATGATTATGAAGAGGAAAGTTGTTATCACTGGACTTGTCGGTTTTATGGGTTCGCATCTGCGGGATCGTCTCAGCCGTGAGCAGGATATTGAAGTGCCGCCGTTTGAAGATGCCTATTTTACTCAGCCGGAAAAGCTGCGCGAAGTTCTGGCAGGCAGCGCTGCCGTCGTACACCTTGCGGCGATGAATCGCGGTGATGAGAACGAGATTTATAAAACCAATATTGAACTTGTAAATAAGCTTATTACATCGCTCGACGGCCTCAACGCCCGCCCGCATGTGATGTTTTCCTCATCTACGCAGGCCTATCTCGATAATCCTTACGGCCGCTCGAAAAAAGAGGGTGCGCGGATACTCGAAGAATGGTCGAAAATGAGCAATGGTCCCGTTACCGTAATGGCTATTCCCAACGTCTTTGGCGATAGGGGCAAGCCGTTCTATAATTCGGTTGTGGCGACATTCTGCCATCTGCTCACCCACGGCGGAAAGCCTGAAGTGCAGGTTGATAAGGAGGTTGGCCTTATCTATATCAATGAACTTTCGGAAATATTTTTGGAAAAGATCAAGAATCCGCCCAAAGGTTTTGAGAATGTCGCCGTAAAGCCCACGGCTACCACAAAGGTAACGGATATCCTTGCACTGCTCAATCATTTCAAGGAATGTTATTACGGCAAGAGAATCGTTCCAACGCTTGCCAATAATTTTGAGAAAAACCTTTATAACACCTATTTGTCGTATGCCGAATCTGCCGATTATGAGCAGCCTTTGACTTTGCGCACTGATGAGCGGGGCAGCCTTTTTGAAGTGGTCAAAGAGGAAAAGGGCAGCCAGATTTTCTTTTCGACTACCAAGCCAGGTATTGTCAGGGGTAATCATTATCATACCCGCAAGATGGAAAAATTCTGTGTTGTCAAAGGCGATGCGATTATCCGCATCCGCCGTATCGGTACCGATACGGTTATCGAATATAAGGTATCTGGTGAAAAGCCGGTCGTGGTTGAAATGCCCATCTTTTATACGCATAATATAGAAAACGTCGGCAGCGACGAACTATGCACCCTTTTCTGGACGAATGAACTGTACGACCCAAGCGACGGCGATACATTTTTTGAGAAGGTATAAGCACAATGGCAAAACTTAAAGTAATGACGATTCTCGGAACGCGGCCTGAAATCATTCGGCTTGCCTGCACGATGGCCTTGCTGGATAAACACGTTGACCATAAAATTGTTCACACCGGCCAGAACTATGATTATGAACTCAGCGAAGTATTTTTCAAGGAGCTTGGCGTTCATAAGCCGGACTATTTTCTTAACGTCAATACCTCCAGTCTCGGCCAGGTCTATGGCAACATCCTCATCGCCATCGAGCCGATACTCAAAAGTGAACGGCCGGATGCCGTCCTGATTCTCGGCGATACCAATAGCTCCATCGCGGGCATTATCGCAAAACGGCTGAAAATCCCGATTTACCATATGGAGGCCGGCAACCGCTGCTTTGATTTTAACGTGCCGGAGGAAATCAACCGCCGCATTATCGACCATATCAGCGATTTCAACCTCGTCTATACCGAGCACGCCCGGCGTCATCTTATCTCAGAGGGTATCCCGCACCGCCGCATCTATCTGACCGGCTCACCGATGAAAGAAGTGCTGATGACGCATATAGAAAAAATTAAAGCGTCAAACGCATTGCGGGAATTGGGTCTTGAGAAAGGAAAATATTTTCTTGTCAGCGCCCATCGCGAAGAGAATGTCGATAATAAAACAAACCTTTCAAGGATCCTCGCCTCGCTCGAAGAAATTCACAAGGAATTTGGATTTCCTGTGATCGTATCGACGCATCCACGCACCAGAAAAAGACTCGAAACTCTTGGCAAGGTAAATATCTCAGATGGTATAAAGTTCCTCAAGCCTTTTGGCTTTCTGGATTACAACTGGCTGCAGATGAATGCATGCTGCGTTATCAGCGACAGCGGCACCATCTGTGAAGAATCGGCGATTCTGAACTTTCCCGCTATCACCATACGCAACGCAATCGAACGGCCGGAGGCCATTGACGCGGGCACCATAATAATGACAGGACTTGAGCCGGAGGTTGTTGTATCAGCTATCAGGATGCAGATTTCAGAAGACAATAAGAAAATGCCCCGGCGCATCCCCGCCGACTACGAAATTGAAAATACCTCGTATCGCGTGGTCAAACTGATAATGGGAACCTATAAACTCAGCCATATCTGGGACAACATTAAATTTAACGATCTCGTTTGAGAATGCGAATCTTATTTATTACTCATTACTTTCAACCGGAGCCGAACTTTTTTGTCGGGCTGCCCTTTGCAAAAGAGCTTGTCCGGCGAGGCCATGAGGTCGAGGTGCTTACCGGATTTCCCAACTACCCAGGTGGGAAAATTTATGATGGCTACCATGTCCGAATGCTCCAGCGTGAAAATCTCGGGGGCATACCAATCAATCGCGTGCCCCTTTATCCCAGCCACGACAATTCTTCAATCAAGCGAATGTTGTGCTATACAAGTTTCGCGATTTCCGCATCAACCATTGGAGTCTGGGCAACAAAAAAAGCTAATGTGGCATATGTAAGCCAGGGTCCGATGACTGTCGGCCTGCCTGCCTGCATTCTGAAGGTACTTAAGGGCATTCCGTTTGTGCTTCATATTCAGGATCTCTGGCCGGATAGTCTTCTCTCAACCGGTATGTTCAAAAACCGGCTTGGCCTCAAAATAGTGCATGCCTGGTGCAATTTCGTTTATAAACGCGCTGCAAAGATTGTCGCCATCACACCGGGCATGAAGCAAAAACTCTGTGAACGTGGCGTGCCTGAAGATAAAATCGAAGTGATTTACAACTGGTGTGATGATTCCCAGATATGTCGAACTGAACCAAATGGAGAACTGGCCAAATCGTTCGGAATGGCCGGACGATTCAACATTGTCTTTGCGGGAAATATGGGTAAAGCCCAGGCGCTTGCCCCTGTGCTTGACGCCGCCCAAATCGTCGGTATGCAACAACCCGTTGTCCAATTCGTCTTTATCGGCGGAGGCGTCGATGTTGATAGCCTCAAACAAAAGGCAATTGACCTTGGACTCAAGAACGTTCTTTTTCTTTCCCGTCGTCCAGTCTCAGAGATCGGCGCAATCCTGAGCCTTGCCGATGTCTTATTTGTCCATTTGAAAAAAGACCCGCTTTTTGAGATTACCATTCCATCCAAGACACAGGCATATATGGCCGCAGGGCGTCCTGTGCTTATTGGTGTTCCCGGCGACGCAACTGACCTCGTTACTCAAGCAAATGCAGGCCTTCCATGCGAGCCGGAGAATCCGCAAAGTATCGCCGATACCGTCCTGAAATTTTATGCGATGCCGCAACCTGAACTCGACGCCATGGGTCAGAACGGAAAAAGATTCTACGCGCAACAACTTTGCTTTTCTGTCGCCGCGGACAAACTTGAAAAGATATTTCAGGCTTGTAAAACAAAATACTGAACTTTTGGTTTGACCTATGAAACAATCTAACCTGAACCTCGAAGGCAATAAAATTTCACTAAGGATGCTCCGACTCTCTGACTTTTGGAATGTTTATAAAAACATCAGGGATGAGGAAGTAGGCAAATGGACCGGTCCTGACACTCACTCGATGCTGAAAAACACCTTCATCCAATTTCTATGTCGCCTCTTACGACATCTGCAAAAGGGGCTGAGGCTTCTCTGGGACACGTTGCGTCCGCCCAAAATGCAGAAAGTATTCAGACTTGGCATCGTGTTGAGAGAAACTCAAAAAGTTATCGGAATTGTTACTCTGTCAAGAAGTGAATCCGAATCTCAGTGCGCTGAAGTTGGTTTTTGGATTGGAAAAAAGTACTGGGGACACGGGCTTACAACTGAAACTGTGAAAATAGCTATTGAATTTGGGTTCAACACACTCGCTCTGGAAAAAATTGTCGCATGGACGTTCGAAAAAAACGTCAGTTCCAAAAAAGTGTTGGAAAAGTGCGGTTTTAAATCGGATGGTGTTGTCGAGGCGGCGTATTTAAAATATAATGAAATGCAAAATAGACTCAACTACAGAATTCTGAAATCAGAATACAAAAGTTTGTACTGACAATGAAAGTATAATGGAGCAGTGTAATGCCGGTCGAATATAATCCCATGGCGGAATTTTTTGATCGCCTCGGCCACAAAATAATTCATAGTCCAAACGCCTGCTGGTACGAGGTTCAGCCCGGTGTCCTGCTTTCAATCCCATACTACAAACTGGTAGAACCAACAGAACAAGAATTGCAGGAGTTGATCAAAACTCATAAATTACAGGCAATTCGTTTTCCGACCATGCTCAATCATTTTGGTTTTGTAAGCAATATTGTGGTGAACACCAATAAAAACTATGATTTCAACTCTATGCATCAAAAGGCGCGCAATCAGACGCGTCGAGCATTGGAGAACTGCAAAGTTGAACAAATTGATTTTAACTTTCTTTCCGACCATGGTTTGCCTCTAAATGAGGATACTGCAAAACGGCAGGGCAGGGAAAGTCAATATGCCTCTCCTGATTACTGGAACAAATATTGCCAAGCCGCAAAAGGGGTTGAAGGTGTTACAGCATGGGGATCCTTCATCGACGGCCAACTTGCCGCTTTTCTTGTCGCAATAGAGGTAGATGATTGGGTGGAGTGGGTAGTCAATCATTCCGCAACAGCATTCCGCAACAAATATCCAAATAATGCTTTGGTATTCTCAGTCGCTCAACACTTTTTTCAAAAAAAGAATTGTACGGGAATATGTTATGGCCTTGGGTCATTAGAACCAACTCCCGATCTTGACCATTTCAAGCAGCGTATGGGATGGAGGTTTGAGCCTGTCAAACAGAGGCTTGTTTTTGCAAACAAACTTGCTCTGGCGGCAACTCTGGCGCAAGAGCCTTTTCTCAAATTGCTTGGGAGCTTGTTTCCTAAAAGTTATAAAATTCGAAAAACCTCCGCAATGATCCGACTCTATCGCAAACAAACCGTTGACATACCAAATATCACAGTGCCACAGGAGACGGGAGAACAATGCCATGAATAACGTTGCGATCTTTGAGACACATTTTGCCAACTGGTTTAAGACTTCAAATGCCTTTGCCTTCTGGAAAGGCCGTGTGGCGATGTATGCCATTCTCAAGGCTTGCGGGGTCAAAGACGGCGATGAAGTCATCTTGCCCGGCTATACCTGCGTGATGGATGTCAATCCTATCAAGTATCTGGGCGCAAAACCCGTCTATGTCGATATCGAGCCAAGTACGTTCAATATGAACCCCGCTCTGCTCGAAAGCAAGATTACACCAAAGACCAAGATCATCGTTGCCCAGCATACCTACGGCTATCCCTGCGATATGGATGCCATTATGGCCATTGCCGCAAAAAGAGATATTACGGTGATCGAGGACTGCTGTCTTTCTTTTGGCTCAACGTATAAAGGAAAAACGGTCGGCACATTCGGCAAGGCCGCCTACTTTTCATTCCAATGGAATAAGCCCTTTACGACCGGCCTTGGCGGGATGGCGATAACAAACGATGCAGACCTTGCCGAAAAGGTCAAAGGCCTCTGCGATAGTGATCTATGCATGCCCTCGGCAAAAGAGGTAGCGATGATTGCCGCCCAGCTTTCCGTGTATCGTATGTTCATTTATCCGCGAACAACCGCCCTTGCCCAAAATATCTTCCGCTACCTGACCAAAAAGGGCGCGGTGGTCGGCTCATCTTCCACCGCCGAATACAATCCCCAAATGGCGGCAGATTTTTTCAAAGGTATGAGTTCTATACAAGCTCGCTCAGGTCTTCGGCAATTGGCAAAGGTTGAAAGCAATATCGCTCACCGCCGCCAAATGGCCGAGCTTTACGATACTCTGCTCGAACAAAAAGGCTGGCCGACCCGGCAGTACGACAAGTCGGTAATGGATCCGGTGATGGTGCGGTACCCCGTGCGGATTAAAGAAAAAGCCAAAGCGTTGGAAGAGGCCGCCGCGGCCGGAGTGGAACTTGGTAGCTGGTTTGAATGTCCGCTGCACCCAATCGAAACGCCGATGGAGGTGTATGATTACAAACTCGGCATGTGCCCGGAAGCTGAAAAGGCAAGTCAAGAGGTTGTCAATCTCCCTCTCCATCCCCGTGTATCCGAGAAGACTGTCAGGAAAACTGTCAACTTTATAACCGGCTTTACCAAAGTTTCGTAATATGAAGAGACTGTTCGATATTATTTTCACGTTACCGGTGACAATAATTTTGTTGCCGGTTTTTGTTATTATTGTCATTGCTATCAGGTTGACAAGTAAAGGGCCTGCTATTTTCAGGCAGGAAAGAGCAGGGAAAGGCGGAGAGCCTTTTACATTTTATAAATTTCGCACGATGAGACTCGACGTCGACCCGTTTGGGCCGAGCCCGAAATCCGGTGATGACCCTCGGCTGACTAAGGTAGGCAAATTTCTGCGTGAACATTCGCTTGATGAGCTGCCGCAATTATTTAACGTATTGAAAGGTGACATGAGTATTGTCGGACCAAGGCCGCTGTATATTTCACAGGTTCAGGAGTGGAACGAGCGGCAGAAAAAACGGCTGCTTGTCAAGTCCGGGCTTACGGGACTGGCGCAGATTTCCGGGCGGGGGGAGTTAACACGTGAAGAAAAACTTGAACTCGATGCTAAATATGTTGAAACAGCAGGCTTTTGGCTGGATTGTAAAATAATTTTGGCGACTATCGCGCATGTTTTCAGTCAAAAAAATAAAAATATCTATGAAAAAAAGTATTCCGCGACAGAATATACGAGGGGAGAAGACAAGCAGTAAGTCAGTTCCATTAGTATACGCAATAAAATAGTGTGGTACAATATTTCGAGCAAAAAGCCCCTGTGGTGTGCGGGGGCTGAATTTTTAGTTAGAGGCCAAAGGAGATTTTTCGAACAGATGAGGATTCGGGAAATTTTGATAGTATGCGTGGTTTTATTCAGTGCTGGTGCGGCATACGCCCTGGAGCCTAATCAAATCTTAGTGATAGCAAACAGCGACATTACAGAATCTGTGCAGATTGCGCAATATTATTGCCAAAGGCGAGAGGTGCCGCTTGGTAATATTCTTGCGTTGCCTTTAGGCGAAAGTCTTAAAGATACAATCACCAGAGATGATTACAACAAACAGCTTGTCGAGCCTATCCGCGAAAAATTAGGCAGCAGTGGAGTCGCCGGTAAAATAAAGTGTCTGCTGACGATTTACGGTGTGCCAATCAAGGTAGAAGGGCGAGGGCCGTTAAAGGGGCAGGAAGACAGGTTAAGACAATTAAAGGAACTCGCTGAGCAAGAGCAAAAAAAGATTGAGCAGCTGGACAAGAGCGATTCGGCCGAGTTGTCCGACCAGAAGAAAAAAATGAAAGTTCGGCAGGCCATGTTACAATCGGAAATTGACCGTATTCTTGGCAAAGAAACAAATGCCTCGGTGGATAGCGAATTATCAATGGTGCTTTTCGATGATTATGAGCTGTATCGGTGGCAGGACAATAAATTAAAAAATAGCGGATTGTTTTTTGTTTTCAGGGCGATGATGGTTTGTCGTCTCGATGGGCCGGGTTATGACATAGCCAAAAATCTTGTAGATAAGGCTCTGACAGCAGAGAAAAATGGATTGAATGGAATTGCGTACATCGATTCGGGATATTCAAAGGCAAAGTCAAAAGATTCGCTGTATTACGAATACGACTGGTCTTTGGGAAAGCTGGCAGAACTGATAAGGCTGCGGACTAATATGCCCGTTAAAGAGGAGAAAACAGAAAAACTTTTTCAGCCTGGCGATTGTCCTCAAACAGCGATTTATTGCGGCTGGTATAGTTTGAGAAATTATGTCGACGCCTTCGATTTTGTGCCAGGTGCCATAGGTTTTCACATATCGAGCCTGGAGGCAGTTGACCTTCGTGATGGCAGCAGTAAACAATGGTGTCCCGCTATGCTGGCCGATGGTATTACAGCTACACTTGGTGCTGTGGCTGAACCTTATCTGCAGTCATTTCCGAAACCGGATGAGTTTTTTTCTGAACTGCTCGATGGCTGCTGTCTTGTTGAGGCATACTACCGCACAAATCCGTACAATTCATGGCAGCTGGTCTTGATAGGAGACCCCCTGTACACCCCATTCAAGAAATTCTAAGTACTCCCTGTATTACCGCGTATTTTCTGCAAGTCGTCGAGCCAGGTATCAAGCAGCGGTAATTCTTCTTTGCCAATCAGTGACATACTGATTAGCTTTTCGTAGCAAATCCTCAGATTCTCACCGATTTTCTCGATTCCCTTTTTAAGATTCAACGACTCCAGAGCCCGACTTATCTCTGAGTTGTGCAAGTAGCCTGGTATTTCGTCGTTGAAGTCACGCAGAAGATTATGCTCGTTGCGTTCCTGTCTCATGGTAGGCTCGTGGAACAAAATAGCCCAGCCGTTAAGCCATGCGATTTTTTGGGCAATAAAACTGCGCCAGATGTCCGTCATTCTGAACGAGCAATAGGCTGGCAGATAAAGCAGCTCAAAGGCATCCGTCCACCAAGAGGTGTTCTGGCTGTTAAAAGGACACCACGAACCGGCGGTTAGCGCGATACGACGGTCTTTTCTAAAGGTCAGCGGGAGCGGCAGGATAAGTCGATATACCGCATCAACATCGGGATTGTCATCAGCCAGACCTTGTTGGATTGGGCAATCAACCTTGCTATGATTGAGCGTTTCGAACTCCGGCGGCTTTGCTTTAAGATGCTCAAGGGGAAAACCGCGAGGCCAGATATTCTGGTCGGTAAAATACTGGTAAACATTCACCCAGCCATTTTTTTCAATGGCCGCAGCATCACAAATTCGTTGCCGCTGTCCCCAGAATGCCTGACATGGGATGTTGTCGTCGTCGGTCTCAATAATAACTGAAGCACCATTGCGAATTGCCGTAAGATAACCGATGTTTTTGCGGGCATAATGTCTTGTCGGGCAGCTTTGTGCAAATTTTAAACCGGTTTCTTTTTGTCTTTTCAGACTGTAAAAATCACAGCCTTCAATGTGAAAATCAGAAGGGCTGGCCAAGTCACCTATAACGACGAAATGATAACCTCTTTCGGTGCAACCTTGCGTTAGGTTTTGAAGAGCCTTATTTGGACTGCTGACAGAAGTTACCACAATTGAAATTTTTTCTTTCATATAGCTGAATGTCTTTCAATTTAGAGACTACAAATTTCCAGCCAGACGCTTTTTAAATAAACGAAATAAGTTATTAAAAGCATCCATAATGACGGCAGTATTGACGTTCTGGCTCGGCTGGCGATAACATATCGGTACCTCGACAATTTTCATTTTCTGACAATAAGCTTTGATTTCGGTCTGAAAAAAATGACCACGTGATTGAATTCCTTTGTCCAGAACTTTGCGCAGGGCAGTATTGGTGAACATTTCGAAACCGCTGGTCATATCTTTGAGTTTTGTCCCAAGCAAAAGGTTGGCTATGATGCTTCCGCCGCGGCTGAGCAGGTATCTGCTGAATGGTGCCTCTGAGAATTTCCCGCCTTTACAGAAACGGCTGCCAAAGACACAGTCGTAGCCTTGCGCCATCTTATCAAAGAACTGCTGCATCTGCGACGGCTGGTGACTGAAACCGGCATCCATTTCCAATATCCAGTCACAACCCGCTTCCAAAGCCTCACGATAGCCTCGTATATATGCGTCCACAACGCATCTGTCTTCTGGTGCCCATACAAGCTGCAACTGGGGTGGTTTATCCTGAAGGTCACTGAGCATATTATATGTACCGTCTTTGCACGCATTGTCAAAAATAGCAAAAAGCTTTACCGATTTAAAACCTTTGCATTGCTGCAGCACCTGCTTTATGAATTCCACAGCCGTTTCGCGCTCATTGGCCATTGGGCATACAATCCCCAGGCATATTTCAGTAAACCGGATACTCTTATTGTCAGACTCGGGAATGCTCATTTTCTCCTGTTCAATAAACATTGCAAAACCATTAGGGACGTTTTAATTTCTATAAATGTAGCTGCGAAGGCACTTCTGAGCAAGTAAAAATATTCTGACTGAATCAAGGTTGACGAACTGTGAAAAATAACCTTTAATTTCCGGGAAGATTGTTTTTCTTTGCAATACTGCAGCGCAACAACACAATTATGTAGTATGCGAGAACAACGATTACTATTCCTGCAGCTGCGATAATCACATTATATGTATCAAAGTAACTTCCGGAAATTACAGAAAATAATTTTACAAGAAACAAAAAGGTTATCGGTACAGCCAAAGCCAGCGCCAGCCACGCGTATTTGGGGGGTTTTATTGCCAAATAAAGATGTATGTAATGGCCCCACAGTATAGCAAAGAAACTATAGGCAAACAGGTGGAATAACGTATTTATAATCGGCACAAGGTCAGATAAATTTGCTTTTGCCAGATTTTCTAAAAGAAAAATAGTGGTACCAGTTACCACAAGAGAAGCAGGCCAAAATGTAAGAAGCGAGAACAGAATTAGGCCTGCTAATGTTCCGGTCAGGTCTGCGATAAAATCTCTAACGTCGCAGCTGCGTCCCACATAGCCCTGAAGCACTTCATCGGCCACACCATACCAGACTACCACGAAAAGTATACACCAGGCGGCAGCCTTGCGCCAGTTAACCTTTCTGCCGGGATTAATTGCGAACCACAGCAGAAAAATCAGAATGAAATAGGCGAGAAAGTGAATGGTTTTGTCGGAAACATGGGCTTTATAAACTACTTGCGGAATGGGTATATGGGTAAGGATAAAAATGGCAGGCCAATAGAAGAGCAGCAAGATTATAATCAGTTTTTGCTGGCGAGATAAAGTCATTAAGACCGCCTGAATAAACCACTTAAGCAGCTATCCCCAGTACGCAGGGATTGCCTTTCTTATATTATGTCGTTTTTTACCAGCTTGTTCTTTAATTTTACCGAAAATTGTTTTATGATGTAACTATCGGTTTGCCACTTTAAAAACTCATTGAAAGGGCCGACAAAATGAGACAATTTTCAATTTTGATGATTCATAATCTACGGCGAGCTGCAAAGCTGAGTCTGCTTTTAATAATTCTGGTCGGCCTTGTGCCTGTTTTGGGTCAGAAAGCCTCTCGAAAATCACAGCTTAAAATAATTCAGCTTGCCGAGCCGAAATTGACAGGGCCAGTCAGTTTTGAACAGGTCCTGGCTAAACGCCGGAGCGTACGGGAATTTACCAACCAGAAGCTTGACTTTATACAGATAGGCCAGCTGGCATGGGCTGGTCAGGGTATAACCGACAAGCAGACAGGATTCCGAACGGCACCGTCGGCTGGGGCCATTTATCCGATGAAACTGTATTTTGCCACACAGGAGGGGACGTTTATTTATAATCCCGAGTCACACAGCCTGGAAGAAATATTGAATCAGGATGTCCGCGGCGACTTATCAAAAGCCGCTTCGGGGCAGCAATCGGTAGCCAATGCAGCTTGTGATATTATTATTGCGGGCTCAGTGAGAAAGGTTGCTGCCAAGTACGAGAACAAGGGTAGAGGATTTATGCTGCTTGAAGCCGGCCACATCGCTCAGAATATCCAGTTGCAGGCTGTGAGCCTCGGGCTCGGAGCTGTGCCGGTTGGTGCTTTTGATATAAGGTCTGTAAGCAAGGTTTGCAGGCTGACGTTGGAGCTGGAGCCGGTTTATATAATCTGTGTCGGTTACCCTGCTGTTCCGGTAGTGATGGAAAAAATGGAAGAAAAAAAGGAGACTCAACAGATGGAAGGTACTAAAGCAAAGAAAGCTGTATTGATTGTTGCCAGTAGTAATTTTCGTGATGAGGAACTTTTCAAGACAAGACATGAGCTTGACAAAGCTGGGGTGGAAACCGTTGTAGCCAGCTCCCAGACAGGAACGATAAAAGGCATGCTGGGCGGTAAAGCCGAAGCAGAGATTCTCGTGAACGACGTTAATGTTAATGATTATGATGCGATAATATTTATAGGCGGTTCAGGAGCAAGGGAATATTTCGACAATCAGGATGCTTTGAACATTGCTCAACAGGCTGTAGAAAAAGGAAAAATCGTTGCGGCAATTTGCATCGCTCCTGCGATACTGGCCAATGCAGGTGTTCTTGATGGTATCAAGGCCACGAGTTTTTCAACAGAACGGCTCAAACTTAAAAAAGGCGGCGCCGACTTCACAGGCGCAGATGTAGAGCAGGATGGGCTTATAATCACCGGCAGCGGTCCGGAAGCTGCAGCTAAATTCGGTAAAACCATTGCAGAAACTTTGACTGACAAATAACACCGAGGCAAGGTACAGACAGCAATTACGTTGTATCTTCGAATGGCCTATAGCGATTTGTAATCGGAAGCCTTCTGTCTTTACCGAAGGCTTTCGGTGTGATTTTTACACCAGGCGGTGATTGCCTTCTTTTGTATTCATTGCGGTCGACCATGGTAATAACTCTGCAAACCACATCTTCCGGCAGACCTGTCTCAACGAGCTGTTTGGCGGATTTGTCTTCTTCGACATAGCCTTTGAGGATTTTGTCGAGTAAGTCATAATCCGGCAGAGAGTCACTGTCTTTCTGGCCGGGCCTAAGCTCGGCAGTTGGATCTCTGGTTCTTACATCGTCAGGTATAACCTGCCGGCCCCATATCTTGTTAATGTGCTCAGCCAGTTTGTAGACAAAAGTTTTGGGCACGTCTTTTATTACCGCAAAGCCGCCGGCGGTGTCACCGTAAAGTGTCGCATAGCCAACTGCGGTTTCGCTTTTGTTGCCGCTTGTCAGTACCAAAGCCCTGAACTGATTACTCAAGGACATCAGAATACAGCCGCGAATTCGGG
>Ga0209777_10004607_pt1 | contig 16207 bp, 17 predicted proteins | sample FrelakmetHBP12HB_FD_187147 | JGI IMG/M metagenome (GOLD analysis project Ga0209777, IMG submission 187147) | Freshwater lake sediment microbial communities from the University of Notre Dame, USA, for methane emissions studies -HBP12 HB (SPAdes)... | ecosystem: Environmental > Aquatic >...
CACCATAATTTTTCACTCCTGCACGCCACCGCGCTGGAACACGATGGTGTCGGGGCTCCAAATATCCAGTCAACCGGGCTCCTGGAAAATGAGATTATCTTCGGGGGTGAGGCGGCACTGGAACGGACGCTCGAACGTGCAGCCTCCTCCTGTCCGGCATGTATATTTGTGCTGTCGACCTGCATCGCTGATGCGATTGGCGACGATGCCGGTGCAGTCAGCCGGATGGACTGGGGGGTCCCGGTCATTCCGGTCCCGACAGGAGGATTTTTGGGGGGTGTTTTTGAAAAGGGAGTAAACAATGCTCTCTGCACGCTCTCGGACATGGCAGAGCCCTGCAGCTCCGAGGGCACGATAAACATTATCGGTGAAAAAAACCTCGAATATGAAGTTGAGGAGAACTATACAGAAATATCCCGCCTCCTGTCCCTGCTCGGGCTTTTTGTGAATATACGGTTCGTGCACAATATCTCACATAAAGATATTTCACATCTCGGGCTGGCTTCATTAAACGTGCTCCGGGATCCGGGTGCAGCTCCTGTCGGGGACCACTTAAAAGAGCGTTTTGGGGTAGCCTATATCCCGTCGTTTCCTTACGGGATCACCGGTACATTACAGTTCCTAGAAATGACGGCAGCAGCAAGCGGGGTGCCGTCCCATTCCGCACTTTTGGAGGAAATTTCGGTCCAGGAGGAGGTGCTGGCAGGATTTTCTGACCTTGCCGGCACTCGTATCGCGTTGAATGAACCCGGCATTGCATCACCGGTTTCTGCCATAGTCCGTGAAGTTGCAAGCTCCCTGAAAATGAAGGTTTCAGACGATGGATGCCGGGTTCCTGTCCCATTGGACCTTCCCGTGGGAACTGAGGGGATACACCGGATGCTTCACCGCTGGAGGCGGGCGATCCATGCCTGAATGCACCAATCCTTTCTGGCCCTGTGCGATGACCGGGGCGGCAGCCTGTCTTGCAGGATTCGATGGCATGACGGTTGTCATCCATGGATCAAGCGGCTGTTATTACTATCCGACCACGCTGCTCCACGCGCCTCTGTACGGGACCTTTATTATCGAGGAGGAAGTCATCTTCGGGTCAGAGCAGCGTCTTTTGCAGGTGATAAAAGAAGTTGCGTCATCCGGCCAGAGGATTGCGGTCGTGACCACCTGCGTCCCCTCAATTCTTGGCGAGGATATCAGGGCGATACTTGCCTCCCACGATGTCCTCCTTGTTGACAGCCCGGGATTTTCCGGCGATTTCGAATTGGGCTATCGCAAGGCGCTCTCTGCCCTTGAGCCCCGCATCAGCCCCAAAAAATTGGGTGTTAATATCGACGGGGTGTGCATATTTGACCCGTTTTACCGGGGAAATGTGCGGGAGCTTGTACGGCTTTTAAGCAAAGCCAACGTACCGGTTGCAACGGTTTTTTGTGCAGATGCACTCAGCAGGATTCATGAAGCTTCCCCGTTTACGATCGGGACAAACAGCGATATTGCCAGCGGAGTGGGCAGAAACCTTGGCGGCACCCTTGGTATGAAGGAACTCACGGACACGTTCAGCCGGATATGCAATGTTATTGAAGGTTCGGATGCCACGCCGGTCTTGCAGGAGATTGCGTCTGAAGAAGACCGGATTATTCAGGTATGTGACAAGTTCCTTCGCAGATTTGATCCCCCCCGTGTCGCAGTCTTTTCATGGGCATCCTATGCGGCATTTGCCGCTGACACCCTTAGATCCTATCTTGATGCGGAGATCGCCTGCATCGGCACCCGCAGCACTCCTCCAACGGGGTCATCACGGGCATTTGAACGGGCGGAGGGGCTCTCGCAGGTACAGGCACTCGTCGAAGAACACAAACCTGACCTTATCATCGGGTCATCATTTGAACGTTCGGTGAGCGGGGATACGGCATTTGTCGGTCTCACGCCGCCGCTGCGGGGAAAGGTGAGGCTTGCCTCCCATCCGATTGCCGGAATCGAAGGAACGCTGGTTTTTGTCGAAGCCGTGCTGAATGCCTGTATGGACCAGAACCGGTAAACCCTATCAGCGCTATCTTAGGGGATACTCCCCCGGTTCTACGATATCACTCACTTTCACACCGCGCAGATTGAACCCTTAAATAGACAGTCCGGCAACGCCATATTACGACAGAAGGTGGTCGGGTATGATGCAAAAATCAGGATATTTCCGGAAGACGGGGTGCATCGCGTATGACTCCGATGGCAAACCCCACATGGTCATAGAACTGCATGTACAGGGAGACCGGTTTGCGATCCGGCTCGCCGATCTTGCACGGGCTTTGGCTGGCAGGGTTCATGTGCAGGTCGAGTCCCTTGCACATAACTGGAAATATTACTTGGGGAGTGTCAACGGGCTTGCACAACTGTCAGCTTCCGGAAAAGCGCTCAATATTGATATCTTTGAATGCGGCAGTTTTACGGTATCGCTCAACTCCCTGCGGGCAGTGATGTATGGCAGGGATCGTATTGCGGTGGTTGTAAAGATACCGGAAGACACCCCCTTCCCTGCACGTCAGAAGAAATATCCCTATGGTCAGCAGCAGATCAGCGCAAAAGCATAATGCAGATTCCATGTCCTCATTCCCCTCATGGAACATATCATAATCCCTCTTTTTCCTGACAATATCGTTCAACATTAATACTCTCACGGACAGATCTTCTACCAACTGGTGCATCCCTTACTTTTTTATCCGGGAGCATCCCTGACACTATGGTGCAGGTGGTAGTGCCGATATGGAGCCAGCAGACGATATATTTCGCGAGCTTGTGGAACACCAGCAGGATCTTATTGTTAAGTTCTCTGTTGAAGGGCGCATCCTGTACGTAAACCCCGCGTACTGCGAACTTATCGGAAAGACAAAAGAGGAGCTTGTCGGCAGCATCTTCATGCCGGTCACCGAGCGGCAGTATGCAGATGTTATCGCGACACAGCTGGTGAAGTTGTTCCGGCCGCCCTATTCCTGTTATGTCGAGCAATGGATTCCGACAAGGAAGGGAATGCGGTGCATTAACTGGTCAGCAAAGTCGCTGCTTGAAGGGGCCGGTAGTGTCCGTGCGGTTATTGCGTCGGGTCGGGACATCACCGCCCAAAAAAACAAGGAAAGGGAGATCCAGAAACGCGACCGGGAGCTGATGCTTCTTGTCGAGAGCGGCAACCAGATGTTCTATTCACACACCCCAGACCATGTCCTGGACTATGTCAGCCCGAGAATCCGCACCCTGCTCGGGTGCCGCCCGCGTTCAGGAAAACGGTTATGGACCGATCACCTCTCTGAAAACCCTGCAAACGTGGCAGGGCTCGAACGGACGCTTCGGGCAATCACTTCCGGCAGGCGCGAACCCGCATACCGGCTGGAATTTATGACCTCAGATGGAGGTACTGTCTGGGTCGAGGTGAACGAGATTCCGGTGGTAAAAGACTCAAAGACGATTGCCATTGTCGGTTCTCTTGTTGATGTGACCGAGAGAAAGCAGGTAGAGGAGGGGCTTGCAGAGGCAGACATCCTAATCAAGGGGCCCGGGGCTGCCGGTAAGGGATGGCGGTCTGAACCCGGGCAACCCAGACAGTCTCCGGTGGAATCTATCAGGTCGATATTTGGTAGGAAGGAAAACGAGCTTGATCAAGATTAGGAGGGGGAACTCCCCTCGTTCGCAAGCTCAGGACCTTCTACCTCTTCTTTCTCACACACTCAGCAATATACGAACCGGCCTTTGCCGTCCCGGCAGAGCCACCCATGTCCTTTGTCACCATACCGTTTTTGATGCTCTTCTCGATTGCACGTAAAACAGCATCAGCTGCCTCATGTTCGCCGATATGGTCGAGCAGAAGGGAGCCCGCCCAGATGGTGGCGATCGGGTTTGCAACGCCAAGTCCCTTGTATTTCGGTGCCGAACCGTGGATGGGCTCGAACATCGATGTCCCCTTCGGGTTGATGTTTGCGCCGGGTGCCAGTCCAAGTCCTCCTTGGATCATCGCCCCAAGATCGGTAATGATGTCGCCGAACATGTTGGGTGTTACGACGACATCGAACCACTCGGGGTTCTTGACAAACCACATCGTGATCGCGTCGACAAAGTTGAACTCTGTAGCGACGTCCGGGTACTTCTTTGACGTTTCTAAAAAGACCTCGCGCCAGAGCCCGTAGATATCGGAGAGTACATTTGCCTTGTCGACCGAGGTGAGCTTCTTCCTGCGTCGCATCGCAAGGTCAAAGGCATATTCCTGGACCCGGCGGGTGCCTTCCCGTGTGATCACCCCGATCTGGTAGGCGATCTCCTCGGCGTCGCTCTCGATGTCCAGCCCGAACTTCACAGAGTAGAGTTCCCGGTCAACGTTGAGGGTTGTTTTCTGGCGCTTCTTGAACCGCGAGCCGATCCCAACGTAGAAGTCTTCGGTGTTCTCCCGTACGACAACAAAATCGATGTCTTTTGGTCCTTTTCCAGATAAGGGGGTCTCGACGCCGTCCAGTAGTTTGATCGGCCTGAGATTCACGTACTGGTCGAAGTGGAACCGCAACGCAAGCAGGATGCCTTTCTCCAGTATACCGGGCCTCACCCGTTCGTCGCCGATTGCACCGAAGTAGATCGCCCTGAACTTCGAGAGCTCCGTCAAGTCTTCTTCGGTAAGCAGGGTCCCTTGGGTAAGGTACCGGTCCGCCCCGATATCAAAGTCCGTCCACGCGATATCAAAATTGAATTTTTCGCCTGCTGCGTCCAGCACTTTTTTGCCTTCAGCGATGATCTCCGGCCCGATGCCGTCCCCGCCTACCGCCGCGATTTTGTACATACCGGCGCCTCCTTCAACTCCTTTGCATACCCTACAAGCCCTGCCGCCTCGACAATACGGTACATAAACTCCGGCACCGGCTCAACGGAATACTCCCTGCCATCGACCCTGATCTTACCCTCCCGTTCCCGGACAGCGATCTCACACCCGTCTTTCATCTGGTCGGTGTCCGGGCAGACGAGGGGGAGCAGCCCTACGTTGATTGCGTTCCGGAAAAAGATGCGGGCAAAGGATTTTGCGAGGACCACCCGGACTCCCGCGCCCTTGAGGGCGAGGGGGGCGTGTTCGCGAGACGAGCCGCACCCGAAGTTCCTGCCGGCGACAATGACGTCACCCTCCTGAGCGAGCCGTGAAAAATCGTCCCGAATACCTTCGAACGCGTGTTTTGCAAGTTCTTTCTCATCGTAGATGGTGAGAAACCGTCCCGGGATGATCGCGTCCGTATCGACATTGTCGCCAAATTTCCAGATCCTCATCATCAGACCTCCCGCGGATCGGTGATCTCACCGGTGATCGCGCTTGCCGCCGCCGTCGCTGGTGAGCAGAGGTACACTTTTCCTTCTGTACTCCCCTGCCTCCCCCGGAAGTTGCGGTTCGAGGTGGAGAGCGAGACTTCTCCGGGTGCAAGAAGTCCGAAGGCACCGCCCATGCACGGGCCGCAGCAGGGGGCTTCCACAAGAGCACCGGCAGTAACAAACCTCTCGACCAGTCCTGCCCGCAATGTTTTGAGATACTCTTCTTTCGATGCGGGGATGATGATGACCCTTACCGATGGTGAGAACGATCGGTTGCCCAGTACTTTTGCCGCCTCGGAAAAGTCCTCAAACCTCCCATTCGTGCAAGACCCGATAAATACCTGATCAACATGCGTGCCCGCAACTTTTCCCACGGGCACCCCAAGGTCAACATTGTGGGGGATGGCGACCTGGGGTTCCAGGCGCGATACATCATAATTCCTCTTTTCTGAAAATGTTGCATCGGGATCGCTTGCGAGGTCAAACGGCCTGATGCCTGCCCTGCGCTGCCGTATATAGTCCCATGTTGTGGCGTCAGGAGGGACGATGCCTGCTTTTGCTCCCATCTCGATTGCCATGTTGCAGCAGGTCATCCTCCCTGCCATATCGAGATGTTGCACGGTCTCTCCGCCGAACTCGATTGCCTTGTAGGTCGCACCGTCCGCCCCGATATCTGCGGCGATCGAGAGGATAAGATCCTTTGCACCCACGCGGTCCTGAAAATTACCCCGGACATTCACCAGAATAGTTTCAGGCACCTTGAAATAGAGCGCCCCGAACTTGAGGACAAAACCCATATCCGTCGAACCAATGCCCGTGGCAAATGCCCCTGCGGCACCATACATGCATGTATGGGAATCAGCACCCACGACGATCTCACCGGGCGCTGCGTGCCCCTTCTCGACGACAACCTGGTGGCAGACACCCTCGTTGATATCATAGTTGTGGATTCCCTGCTCGCGTGCGAATTTCCGCATATAGGCATGGTTCTCTGCCGCAGGGATCGAGTCTGCAGGGATCTGGTGGTCAAAGAGCATGACGATCCGTTTTTTATCAAAGACCTGCGTCCCACCCATCTCGTAAAACTTCTGGATAGCAAGAGGCCCGGTGATGTCATGGATCATCGCTGCATCGACCGGCACCATGACGACGCTGCCCGCCCGGATGTCCCTGGTGCATTTACCTGAGAATATTTTCTCTGTGATCGTCGCTCCCATGCTCAATCGCTAGTACTATAGGCACGCTGGGATATTGTATTTTTATGCAGGAATGAGTAGGGTGCACCAGAGTGCCCGGTTTTTATAATCGAAAACCCCGTTTTTATACAACGGGTTTTCTCTCAAATAGTGTTAACACAACCAATTCCTAAATAGACCAATCTCAGCCTCATTTGGGGCTACGATTGGTCATAATTGTTGTGTTCAACGATATACCTTCAGGGGCTGCCCGCTACCATCAGCATATCAGGGCGAAATTGTATTTCCCCTCTTGTAGTTGTCCATGGTTCAGTGCAAAAATTCTCGCATCTAAAGCAATCTTTAACCCCCTCGCGCCTCAACTATACCCCGATAACCATGATGCGAAGAATTGTTCTGATTTCCGCCGCCCTGCTCCTTGTTTTCATGGCGGCAGTCGGCAGTGCGGCTGCCTCCCCCCTTGATCCGACAAGTGACCGCGTTATTCATGCCAGCGGAAACGGCAATGTTATCGGGACACCCGACCGTGCGCAGGTCTCCATTGCGGTCGAGACAGAGAACCCTGATGTGAAAATTGCACAGCAGGAGAATGCTGCCCGCATGAAACAGGTGATTGATGCCATGGTCACTGCAGGTATCCCCGAGGATGCGCTCAAGACAACGGGGTATAACATCTACCCTGTCTATGATGAAATCACCAAATCGCAAAATGACCAGAAGATCCGCTCGTACCGCGTGACAAATACCGTGACGGTCACGCTCCATGATGTCAGCAGGACCGGTGAGGTCATCGATATCGGGATAGCAAACGGTATCAACCAGGCAAGTTCCATCCAGTTCATGCTCTCGGACGAGCAGGCGCAGGTGCTGCGCACCGAGGCCCTGAAAAAGGCGGTTGCCCGCGCCCGAGCGGATGCCGATACTGTTGCATCTGCTCTCGGGGTTCAGGTTACCGCTATCAGGGATGTCGATATCAGCAGCGGGTATAGTCCCGTGTTGTACGAGAACTACGTGGCAGGGGATATGATGAAGGCTGCTGTGCCTACACCCATCCAGGCGGGTGACGTGACGGTGAGCGCCACTGTGTCTGTCAACTACCTATTCCGATAATCCCCAGTCTCTTTTCACAATCTTTTTACCCAAGCAGTGTGTGAATACTTCATAAAAACATTGACTTGAGTCCGGATCCTTCCGGCATCAATACGGTTCATCCAAGTATCGAATATCCCAAAAAAACGCGGATACAATAGGAATGATCGAAGAATGGAGCGCAATATCGGCTTTAAGGAGCGCAGGTATATTGAGGAATTGAGGATCCTCACCAAATCCACCGCGCTTGACTGCGTAATTGATGACAGGTTCGAGAGGGTCATCTACGTGATCCGGCAGGGTGATATGGGGCTTGCAATTGGGAAGAAAGGTGAGAACATCAAACGGTTGCAAAACGTGCTTGGCAAAAGGATCGAGATGGTGGAATATGATGAGGCACCCGACACGTTTATTGCAAATATTTTCAAACCCGCAGAGGTGGCCGGGATCGAACGAACTCCTGAAAACGGCCCGGTTCATGTGCTTTTGAAAAAGAAAAATGATCTCGGGATTGCAATCGGGAAAGGCGGGTGCAATATTGAAAAAGCACGGGTCCTCTGCCGCAGGTTCTTTGGGCTTGAAGTAGGTGAGGTGCTGCTTGCACCGGTGGAAGCATGAAAAAAACGATCGATCCTTCTGTCATCGCAGAGATCTGGAATGTGATCAACGAGCGGGCAGAACACCCGTCAGAGCAGTCCTACACGAGCCGGCTGCTTACCGATGAAAAAGGGATTGACCGGGCACTGGAAAAGGTGGGCGAGGAGGCAACTGAGTTCATCCTTGCGGTAAAAAACGGTGTACCTGAACGTACCAAAGAAGAAGCAGCAGACCTTCTTTTCCACCTGTTGGTTGCGCTCCGTGCAGCGGGAGTTGACCTTGCCGATGTTTTTCTTGAGCTTGAGCAAAGGAGAAAATAGTTCTGCTTTTATTTTTGTAAGAACGCTGCAAGATCTGTCATCGGTGGCAGGTCATTCTCGTGTTGCCCCCCGCCATTGAGCACGCTCTCGTCAGCATAGATGGGCGCATTTCCCCGAAGGGCAAGCGCGATGCCGTCGCTGGGGCGGCAGTCAACCTGCACCTCTTTAGTCCCTGAAGAAAGGATGAGCTGTGCATAATACACTCCATCCAGAAGTGTATCGATCTGGAGCGACTGCAGCGTGATCCCAAATTTTCCAAACGTCTCTACAAAGAGGTCGTGGGTGAACGGGCGTGGGAGCACCTCTTTGTTTATGGCACTTTTGATAGACACCGCTTCCCAGAGCCCGACAAAGATGGGCAACATCCGGCTATTGCCATCCGATAGCACTACCACCGGGACAGTGCCTGACGGGTTTTCGACAACATAGACTCCTCTGACCGTGCAGGGAACGGGTGTCATAAATGAGATAGACATCATCCCGCACCCTGATAATGGTTGAGGTGTATTCAGAGTGGGGGTTTACCCGCCGTTGCTTCCCTGCGGACGATGAGGATGCTTGAGATAATGCCCAGCGCAATATTGAAGTAATAGAGGACAAGCCGCCAGATCACGACAAAAATTCCGAGGATTGCAGATGGGATGAAGAGGGCATACATTGAGGTCGCGCCGACTTCCGCAATCCCGGAACTCCCCGGGGTGAGCGGGAGCATCATCAGGATGGCGAGGATCAGGTTGATGACAAACGACTCAAAGAAGAGCGGAGGCTGCCCCAGCCCGACAAGGATGAGCGAAGCAGTCACACACTCCGAGATCCAGTACAACATGGTAAAAAACAGGCCCCATAAAAGCCCTCCTTTTGCACTCCGGACAAACTTTTTCAGTGCGCCGTGAAAGTTGTCAACCTCCTTGTCGATCCGGACAACAAGCTCTTCGAAACGGGCAGGTTCCCAGTGTGTTGTGAAAAACTGTGCCCCCCGGACCATTGCACGTTTGAGGATCTGGGGCCGGGTGGCAAAAACAATGAACAGGACGAAACAGCCGGCAATGAAGATGAGGGTGATGTACATGATAAGGCCGGATGTAGCGCCAAGGCTCTTCCATTCCCGGTCAAGGACGAGCATGGCGAATGCGGCAAGGATCACGAGCACGACCCCGTCCAGCACCCGCTCCATGATCACGATCGCAGTCGCATCACCGAGAGGAACATCTGCCTTATAGAGCTCGTGGATCCGCACCGGTTCCCCCCCTGCCTGTGCAGGGGTCACCGCAGCCGCGAGCAGGTTGGCAAAGACGAGATTAAGGGAATAAAAAAACCCGATACGGTATCCCAGTGAACGGGTCATCAGCTGCACGCGCCACGCCCAGAAGCACAGGGTAAAAATATGGGCGACACATGCCAGTACCAGGAAGATAGGGTTGATCTTTTGTAACGAGTTAATAGTCTGGTCGTTGATGGTAAAGAGCAGGACAACAGCAAGCACGATGAGGGAGAATGCAACCGATATCAGGAGCCATTTCCCTGTTGACCTGTCCAATTGTATCACCACAACGTTCTTGGTATGCCGCTGGTTTGTATCGTTAGAGGTTAGAAAACAAAGTATAAACGCTTGTATGGTTGGGATGATATGGACGTGTCAAGCAGGTTATACCGTGAACAGGTCGCGGTCAGAAACTATAGAAAAAATTCCTGACCGCACCGCAGCATCAAGCCAGCCGTGCCCGTAGCTGAAACAGGCAAGGGCGTCCTGGGGCTGCCCCAGCAACCGGAATACCTCGCCCTGCCGGGCATACACGGCTATAATGGTAAGGACACGCTCTGCTGCGGTATGCATCACGGTCCCCTGCACCGGGGAGGCAATAACCGCTGACCGGGCAGTGTCCAGCAGGCGTGCGTATCGTCCGGTCTTCTCTTCCAGTTTCTCGCACAGTGATAAGGGCGCCCGTTCAAACGGGGTGTTGACCAGGCAGGACACCGTCTCCATCTCAAAATATCCTGTTGTTGCGCCAAAATGGAGCCACCCGTACCCGTAACAGAATGCAGCAAGGGCATTCACCCAGTCCCCTTGAAAAAGGAAGGTGTTCCCATCGTGGAGGTATGCGGCAACCATCTCAAGGATATCCTCTGCTGTTGCGTGGAGGGATGTTTTTTCCGGTGCGGTGATATGGGCAGAACTCAACTGTCCCAAAAGAAGATGCCCACAGTCTGCGACTCTCATAGTCCGGCAAACACCTCAAGGTACTTTTTTTCCATGTCATGCAGGTGAGCAGGAACGATCAGGATGTGGAGTGGAGGTCCAAAGTCGACGGCCTTGATCCGGTCTGCGGGACCGGCACCAATAACAGGGTGATCGGAACCCGCCCGGGCTATGCCGACGTAGAGGGGGATGGACATCTTTTTTTTCGCGGTCATCGCTTCGAGCAGGTCGACAGCTTCGTGGACAGTCATGTGGTGGTCATTCTGGATATCGAGATATACCAGGGTGTGGAGGTTCTGGGCAAGGTTGTCGGCAATGACCTCAACAGTACTTGGGGGAAACCAGTTTTTTTGCGGGAAGGGGAGGGAGCAGGATTTTCCGAACCGGTAATTCTGGAGACCGGCAAGGCCGCAGATCGCACTTGAGATCGAAGCCCCATGGATGATCGATGTTTTGATCCCCCGTTCTGCAGCGCGTATCCGGAGGTCGACATGGGTTGTGGAAACCATGGGATCTCCCGCTGTGAGAAATGCAACGCTTGCAGACTCTGCCCGAAGTAATAACTCTTCGGGGTCCCCTTCAACGTCCTCCCGGGAAAGCAGGTGTATCTTCTTGTTATAATACTGTTCGAGTTCACTATGGGATGAGCCCATTAGCCGCGAGGTATAGCATTCAAGATACACAGCATCCGCTCCGGCAATAATTGCCCGCCCTTTTTCTGAAACGTCATTTTTATCAAAGAGACCGAGCCCGACAAATGTCAGCATACTGTATCTACCCCGTCAGGAGAATTTCCGGTGTCCCGCGGACCATGCACCAATGATCAGTACGTGAATTTTGTTATGAAGTCAACGAGCGATTCGAGGACGAGACTCACATCCGATTTTCGCGTCGCCGAGATGAAGAAGATTGGTATATCTTCACCAAGCTGTAACTCTTTGCGTATTTGCTGGTCGCTCATGGTTTTTGGGAGGTCTGCTTTATTGGCGGCCACCACCATCGGCAGGTGTTTTTCCTTGATCAGCTGGATGTGATACCGGGCCCGTTCCAGCGCCTGCGGTTTTGTCGCATCGACAAGAAGAACCACGCCCATCGCATGATTGAGCAGGTTGGGGACAATGGGGTCAAACCGTGGTTCCCCGGGCGTGCCGTAGAGTGTTATGTCAAAGTTCTTCCAGTTCAGCCAGCCAAAGTCCATGGCGACCGTAGTCGGGTCTCCCGTTGTGCCACGGCGGTCGATAGATACACCGAAATCAGAAGCGCTGGTAATAAATGTGGACTTCCCGGACTGTGCCGGGCCGGTGACAACAATCTTGGGGATGTACGGCACCACATTGCCCTCGGTGACGACGAACGGTACTGACCGTTTCGGCACCGTTGACCACGAGGTATGCATCAGGGTAAAGTAATCGAAATGGGGGTGTGAGCGGAACGGTGAGGAGATAGAGATGATAAGGTCGAATGTATATTTTTTGATGAACCGTTCGATACAGCGTTTGCCATCGAGGTTCAGGTGCTCGAGGATCACGGTGGTTTTGCTGGTGGTCTTTGCGGTATTTGCAACAGAGAGTGCGCCATCTAGCCCCAAGTCGTCATTGATCAGGTCAACATAGATGAAAACGACGTCGACTTCGTTTTCAATGCAGAGCTTCTCGATCCGTGCCTCCCACTTCTTCTGCACCTCTTTGCGTTTCCTGCTGCTTTTTTCTATCCGCTCCCGGTCGATTGCATCAATAAACACGACCTTCTTGTTAAAAATTTCCAGAGGGCAGCCCCTTTTTGCCGCAGCATCGTGCTTGAAAATGTCAAATGTGGTATGGGGGAGCACGACAAGGCAGGAGAGTCCTTTTTTCAGCGCCGAGAACAATGTCGAGATTGTGAAAAGCTGCCCGTCAACCCCGGGCTCCATGCTGTACAGCACCCAGCTGCCCTTGGGGATGCCTCCACCCAGCATGTCGTCTATCCCGTTGATACCCGTGGAAATCATGGGGTGATGACCACCTGTCCCTTCTGGACAGAGAATTTCAGCCAGTCTGGGGACAGACTTTTGATCCCCTGGATGCGCAAGTACTGGACATTCTGTTCCACCTTGACCTCGATCACCCCGGTCATCAGCTGTTTGATGAGCGAGACGGTCTTCTCATCAAAAGATTCCTTGTTTAAAAGATAGAACCCTACACCATCGATCTTTTTCAGTTTTGAGGTCAGAACATGGAGGAACTGGTACAGGATTTCGAGTTTCCTGTACATGAGAAGGGTGGAAACCGAGTTGACGCAGAACCTGACCGGCGGGGGAAAAAGACCGGATTCCCCGTCGGAAAAATCGCCGTCAAAGATCAGCTCGACCATTTTGGAGAACTTGATGCCAATCCCGGTAAGATCTGTCGGGCTTGCGACAAACATCAGCCGGTTTGTATCGGTGATACCGGGGGTCGAGCTCTTGGTGATTGCATCGATGGTCCCGACATACCGTTTATCGACGCCCATGACTTTGAACGCATCAACAACCTCCGCTGCCCGGTCATTGGTGGAGAGCACGATCGCGTACTCCCCTGTCAGGGGCCGTGTCAGGGAATATGCAAGATCCTCGGCAAGGCTCATTGGAGGCGCCAGTATGAGGAAATTGGTCCCTGCCTCAAAGCCTCCGGAAACCGCGTCGATCTGCGTTATGCCTGACTTGAAGTTGTACATCTAATGCACAATCATTTCATGAGAAAATTTATAAGTGCTCCTATAAAAATTCCCAGACCAAGTGAGTAGAGCGAAGCGAGGACTGCAATTCTCGCCCCAAGGTTCCGGTACAGCACCGCGATCGTCGAGACGCACGGGACGAACAGGACGGATATGATGGCAAAGGTGTAGAGCTGGACCCCGTTCATGACCGATCCGAGGTTTGCGGTACCGGCAAGAACCGCAAGCGTCTCAAACGCAAGTTCTTTCCTGAAGATGCCAAACAACAGTGCCGTGGACGCGTACGCGGGAAGGCCAAGCAGGCTGGTGGTGAGTGGTTCTACGATTGCCTGGAATGCGTCGATGATCTCGAAATACTGGAACAGGCCGAGTGCGATGCTGGTGATGATAAGCACGGGCATGGCAATGAACAGGAACTCTTTGATCCGAAGCCATGATTTGGCAAGCACGAGCCGCGCCTGAGGGCACCGGAGCGGTGTCATCTCAACAATCATGCCGAACTGTTCACCGGGCGTGATGCGGGAGAGAAACAGGGCGCTGATCACGATAAGGACAAAGACGATCAGGTATATTGAAAATGCCCAGAGGATCCCGACAAACGCGGCGACGATCCCTGCGATCACGACCGTACGGGCTGAGCAGGGGACCATGGTGATCAGGAATGCAGCGATGGTCTGCTCCCGGCGGGTCTTTAAGATACGGACACTCATCACCGCCGGCACCGTGCACCCGAACCCGATCACCATAGGGATGATCGCTTCACCGTGCAGTCCGATACGGTGCATGGCCCGGTCTGCAAGAAATGCAGCACGGGTCATATAACCCGAGTCTTCGAGAAGCGAGAGTCCTACATAGAACGTGAAGACAAAGGGAAATGCGATGCCAAGACCCGCCTGCAGTGCGACCAGCAGTGACAGGCCCACTTGGGCGGCAAGCGGCGGCAGCCCGAGGGATACAAAGGGGGTGATCACGCCATTGGTGAATGCAGAAACAATGATCCTCTCCATCCACGAACCGATTATAAAGACGGAAAGGAGCATGAATCCAAGGGTTGCAACAAGGATGGGTATCCCGGGCATGGTGCGGGTGAGCAGGCTGTCTACGTCAAAGGATCGTTTTCTCTCCCCTATGGCAACCACATCAGCGGCAAGAGCGCGGGAGTGGTTGTGCCTGTTTGTAGCGATAATCTGGTGGACGGACATACGGTGGCGCTGCTCAATTTCCCGTGCAATCGAACCGGCAGTGTCGCTCAGCAGAGGATCCTGACTCACTCCCTGAAGTGCGAGGAGGTTTTTATGCCGTGGTGTGGAGAGGGTCTTTTCAAGGCTGGTGAGGGCGGCTTCAATATGATGGTCATAGGGCGTCCTGACCGTTGCGGGGCGGGCGGTGCCGAGCGCAGCAGGTATAATCCGGTCAACATTTCTCCCCTGCATTGCGGCAACCCCGATCACTTCAACACCGAGCAGCCCGGAGAGGCGACCAGTATCGATGGAGTGCCCGGAACGCTCTGCCTCGTCCATCTTGTTCACGATAATGATCATCGGCACCTGGTACTCTGATACCTGGAGGAGGAGGTAGAGGTTCCGCTCGAGCCGGGTCGCATCAAGCACGGCAATAAGAGCATCGGCATCTCCCTTCTCAAGGAATCCCCGCACAAGCACCTCCTCATCAGTGTTACCGTCAAGGGAGTAGATGCCAGGGAGGTCGATGACCTCAAACTTCTCTTTCTTGTAACAGACGTTTCCCGTTTCAATGGCTACCGAGGATCCCGGGTACCGGTTGACCTCGACGCCGAGCCCGGTAAGCTGGTTGAAGATTGTGGACTTCCCTACTCCGGGATTGCCGATCAGGGCAAACCTCATCCGGACCGCTCCACACAGATGGACGCCGCAACTTCGGGGCTGAGCGCCACATCGCAGCCTTTGACCTGTACCACAAGCGCGTGGTTGGCGAGCTTTCGCTTTATGCGCACCCTCTCGCCCGGGACTACACCAAGGTCAAGGAGCCGGCTCGCCCGCTCCCGCCCGAGGATACCGCTCACGATGAGGTCGTCACCTTCATTAAAATCAGTAAGTGCAGGTAACGGGCTGGCGTCCTGCCCCGCCTCACCCTGCCCCATGCGCCAGCGGCGGGGCGGTGATTGCATATAGGTACCAATGCGGTTGATCGTATCATCTGACACTGCGTGCTCCAGCACACAGGCCTCGTCTGACGCAGAAGACCGGTCCATTCCGAGTATTTCCGATAAGAAACACTGGAGCGTCTCGTGCTTTTTTGCGACCCGGTTTCCCAGTTCCTGCCCCGTTGCAGTCAGGGTCACCGTCCCGGCATTCCCGAGAATTACGTCCCCGTCCGCTGCAAGGGTGGTTACACCGGACTGTATCTCCCCTTCAGGTTTGTCAACCGCTGACGCTATCTCCCGGATCCCAGGAGAGCGTTGTGAGTCCCGCGTCAGGAGGCAGATCGCTTCAAGAAGATCCTCCCGGAATGAGGGTTCCATTGGCATGTATTCCAGTACTCTTCTCCTGACATGATTATTAATATGGAGGGGAGGGCGGTTTTTTGGATCATCAAGGCTATGTAGGGCGCACGGCAATAGTACGCACTGATGATCTACAGGATCTATGAACAGATGCTCAAACGGAATATCTCCGTCCTTCCGTCACAGATCTGTTTCATGATCGGCGGTCAGGACATGGCACATGCCCCGGAAAACCTTGTTCTTGTCACCGGTTGGTGCAATGAAATTTCAGCATACGTGGAAAAACAGGCACGGTCTAAAGAGAAGACGATACAGAGGC
>Ga0209777_10004608_pt1 | contig 16206 bp, 16 predicted proteins | sample FrelakmetHBP12HB_FD_187147 | JGI IMG/M metagenome (GOLD analysis project Ga0209777, IMG submission 187147) | Freshwater lake sediment microbial communities from the University of Notre Dame, USA, for methane emissions studies -HBP12 HB (SPAdes)... | ecosystem: Environmental > Aquatic >...
GCGATGATGGAAGGAGTCACGAATTTGACGCCTGTGATCATCAAGGCGGAGGACCCACAGGTCCCGAGCGAGGCCGACTGTGTTTTTGTGTGCGACGTGCTGCATCATGTGCAGGACCGGGCGGAGTGGCTGAAGAAAGCGGTTTCCGAGATGAAACCCGGCGCGCGGTTCGTGCTGATCGAGTTTAAGGAGGGCAAGCTGCCCGAGGGCCCTCCCGAATCGGTCAAGCTTACGAAAAAGCAGCTACTCGAACTGGTGACCCAGGCCGGGCTGGCGTTGGAAGCTGAGAAGGCGGATTTACTTCCCTATCAGGTGTTTTTGGTATTTCGAAAGGGTGAGTGAAGGCTTTGAAGGCGTAACTGAACAGAGTACTTGCCATGAAGCTACGCGAAAGTGGAATGCCGGAAGAGGCGTATTGGGAAACGCTGTTTGATGTGCCGCTGGTTCTGGAGCGGCTGGGAATTGACGCCCGGCTTAAGAACGTCGTGGAACTGGGGTGCGGGTACGGGACGTTCACGATTCCGGTGGCGCGGCGGATTTCGGGCGTGTTGACGACGTTCGATATTGATGAGGCGATGATCGAGCGCACGCGGCAGCGGGCGGCGGCGGCGGGGGCGTGGAACGTGTTGTATATGGTGGGCGATGTGTTTGCGGAGGGCTTTGGCGGCGAGGCGGGCAACAAGGACGCGTGCCTGGTCTTCAATATTCTGCATTGCGAGGAGCCCGTGCGTTTGCTGGCTGAGGCGGCGCGGGTGGTGCGGCCAGGGGGCGCGGTGCTGGTGATTCACTGGCGTTACGACGCGGCCACTCCACGGGGGCCGAACCTAGAGATCCGGCCGAGGCCGGAGCAGATTGCGGGGTGGGCAAGGGAAACGGGTTTGCTTGAGGCCGAGCGGCCGGTGATTGATTTGCCGCCCTGGCACTATGGGTTGCGACTGAGGCAAAGTGTCGACGCCGATGTTGCGGACAAACGGTGAGCTAAACGATGAATCGACTCACATGGATCTTCAACCTCGGTTCGTACGGGAGGGCCGAGAAAATCCTCTCAGAATAGGCCGGATTGCTAAGAGGCCCGGGGGAGTTATCATGGAGGCTACCATGTTTTCTAGCACCTTGCCCGGCCGACGGAGCTGGAAGCGTTCCCGAGTGAGCGGGGCGAGCGGCGGCGGCGATTTCATCGAAAAATCTTCGGGCCTGGGCCGCGATGCCATGGCACAGGCACCGTGTTGAAGCTGCATCAGGTTCCGGTTGAAATCGGCATGCAGCCGGGCTACAACTAGGCCGCGAGATGAATGTCGCGGGCTTGAATATTTATCGGCCCCGCAGGGGTGTGGCATGGGTTCGGATTTGCGTCTGCTGCCTGGCCGGGCTGGTCGCTCGGCACCTTGGTACGACCGATCGGAAGCCGACGCTCAGGCCGGAGGGCATCCTTCCGCGCGCGAGCGCGCCGTAACCGGGATTGATTTGGAAATTAGGAAAGGGCAATTGTTTCTGAGTTCCTGGGTTCAAAATCTCAAAAATCATTAGTATTGGGGATGGCAAGGCCATTTTTCGTTTGGCAAGGTTGCAGCATTGATCGATTAACCGATTCACGAATATGAACAAAGTCCGACTAGAAGCCGTCATCCCGACCGCTGCCACTCTACTCAGCCTCAGCCTGGCTGCCAGTCTGGGGGCGACCGAGCCCAAACTGAAAGTCGGCGACGCTGCGCCATCCATGCAGGTCGCCAAATGGCTCAAGGGTGGGCCCGTGACGAAGTTCGAGTCTGGGCAGGTGTACGTGGTGGAGTTCTGGGCGACCTGGTGCGGGCCGTGCAAGCAGAGCATGCCGCACCTGACCGAGCTGGCGAAGAAGTTCGATGGTAAAGCGCGCATCATCGGTGTGAGCATTTGGGAAACCGAGAAGACCGACCATGCGAAGCGTCTGGCCGCCGTAGCCAAATTTGTCGAGGCCATGGGCGAGAAGATGAACTACGGCGTCGCGGCCGATGACAACGAGGGATTCATGGCCAGAAACTGGATGGAAGCGGCCGACGAAGGCGGCATTCCGACGGCGTTCATTGTGGGCAAAGACGGCAAGATTGCGTGGATCGGCTATCCGTGGGGCGGTTTGGACCGGGCCTTGGAACAAGCCGTCGCGGGGACCCTCGATCCGAAGGCCGTGCAAGCTGAGGCGGCCGAACGGCAGAGGCTCAGGGAAGCGCGGAATAGGGAACGGGAGCTGCTCAAGCCCGTAAGCGACCTGCAAGCGCAAAAGAAACCGGCCGAGGCGGTGGCGGCGCTGGATAAATTGGAAGGCGAACATCCTGAAATGGCCGATAAGACAGGCTATTTGCGGTACAAGCTGTTGATGGCCTACGACCAACCGGCGGCTTATCGCCAGGTCCGCAAAATGCTCGACGGCGAACTCAAGAACAACCCTAGCGGACTCTATGGAATCGCCCGTGACCTGACGGACCCGCCCGGCCCTAAAACGAAGGATTGGGACCTGGCGTTTGCGGTCTCACAACGCGCCTGCGAGCTGAGCAAGTTCTCAAATCCGTCCTATCTGGCCACCCTGGGCGAGGCTTACGCCGGCAAAGGCAACTATCCAAAGGCCATCGAGACGATGGAATTGGCCCTCAACAAAGCCGCCGCTGACGACAGTCTGCCTGACGGCAGCCAGAAATACCTCCAACGGCGCCTGCAGGCCATCAAAGCCGCGCAGGAAAAAGCGGCGTCTCCGACAGAATCAAAATGATCTGCGCTGCGCACCACCGGCTTGACTGCAGGAGCGAAGTGCGACAACCGCCAGTTTAATGGTCCCGACCTCAACGTCTGCGGCTTTGGGCTGGGCGGTGATGTTCACTGCGGCTTCCGTCCTGGCGCAACAGTCGCTCTTTCCCGTCAAGCGGGTGCAGCCCTGGTTCACGACCATGCCCAATCACCCGTACTTTTTAGGGGTGCTGTGCCAGTCGTGATCCGCTCCTCGCCTCGTGGTGTCGGGGCTTCCGTGGTGAGCGGGGCGAGCGGCGGGGGCGGGCTGCGGAGCGAGAGCTCGCGCCGCCGGCGGTCGCTACGCATAACGGACTCGCTACGCCGACATCAGCGCTGATGAGGCGTGGCAGTGGCGGGAGCCTCCCATAAAGCGGCACGGTTACTTTGCAAAACAATCGGACATGAGTTCGTCATCCACGGCTTTGGTCAGATTGGGGATGCGAAAATAGGTGGCGATCCCGCTGGGGTCGACGAACTCGGTCAGCACCACCGTGACGGGAGCGGCATTTGTGCCAGGCGGCAACGCTTGCACCGTGACCATCCGCCCGTCGGGACGGACGGAGGTGTCGGACACCACCTCACCGAGTGTTGCAGGGTTGAGGGTCAGTTCTGCCGGTTCGGGATATTTCTTCAGCAGCTCGGCGTTTTGTGTCGTGCCGATGCAATAAACGACAGGGCCGCGCATGAGGGCGACTTTCCCCTCCTGAACTTTGCGCCCCCGGATCAGACGCCACGGCATCGGCAGGTCGAGCGTGACCACGTCGTCGGGTTTCCACGTGCGAGGGAGTTCGTAAGGCTGTGCCCCGGGGGAAACCGCCACAGGTGGTTCGGAATTGATCTGCACCGTGACCTTTGGGCACCAGCGCGGGATGCGGAGCCGCAACGGGAACTGCATCGGCTGCGTCGGTGAAAGGCGGATACTCACATGTCCGGATGACGGATAGTCGGTCTGTTGTTCGACGGTCACAGACTGGTCTTTTTCCAGCGCGATGACCTTTTTGGACGGTGTGAAAAGGTTGACCGCAACGCCGCTGCCGCCGCAGCGGTAGTAAACCTTCTGCGGCAGTTCGGCCACGATGCGGCGGTAGTTGCCAGGACAGCAGAACCCGTCGTTGCCGTAGTAATCACGCGGTCCCGTGAAGGGGGTGAAGTAACGCAGGCGCCTCCCGGCTGGGTCTTGGGCTGCAAAGAGGGCGTTGTATACGGTTCTCTCCATGATATCCCCGTAGCGGAGGTCTCCATCCAGCCGCATTAGGCTGTCGAGCCACCGGATGAGATACGCGGTGACGCAGGATTCGCTAATCGCTCCTTTCCCGTTCTGTGCGTACGAGAACTGCTCACCGTCGGAGGCTGAGCCGATAACCGTGAGCCCGCCGCTGTCTTCGCGCAGCAGTTCGTGCCGTAGGTAGCGTGACATGTTCAACAGTTGGGGCGCAGGCTCGTACCGGTAGAGTTCGCTCTGCGCGTAACACCGTGCTGTCATTACATAGACGTGTGCAGGCTTGGTTTCAAAGGTCTGCTGCCAGTCGCGCAGCGAAGCGCATTTGATCTCTCCTGCTGCATTGCCGTGCCGCGTGTCCGCTGCGAACCTCAGATAGCGTGTGTCACCTGTGCAACCGTAGAGAACCAGCATGGCTTCGGGCAGCCCAGCGGTGCAGACCTTTTCGGGATTCGGGTTCTTCGGAAACGTGGCGAGCACGTAGTCGGCCAGTTCGCGGGCATATTGAAGCGACTTCGCGTTGCCACAGGTGCGTCCGTTGTGGACCAGACCGAGAACCGTGTACTCCTGTTCGTGCAGAATCCAGTTGAGGTAGTTCTGACGCCCCTCAGGTTGGACCTTTATGTGGCCCAAGTACCCGTCGACGTCGCGCGTCTTCATGAGGTCTTCGATCAGGCGCGAGGTCCGCTCGTTCACTTTCGGATCGCCGGTATAGGCCGCAAACAGGCTTCCAGCGTCGATCACTTTTCCGGCGCCGATGTAGTGCCACTCGTTTGTGAACGGGCGAGACCGGAACGGTTCGACGAAGTCGCGGTCGAGGTTGAGAACCATGTAGTTCTTGTAGATGAGGTCGTTGATCCGCCTTCCGATTTCACCGGACAGCTCCGCTTGCCTGAGTGTGACCGGCTGGAGGACGTTGGCGACCTTCGGCGCAACCTGATCAGGCACCTTAGACTCAACATAATTCGTGTCATTCGGCTCGGCGGCGTGCAGCGCGACCAGCGGGGCCAGTAGCAGCGGCAGCAGCTTTGTGGCGCAGGCGGTTCTTAAATGCCCGGCCATCATCTTTGGGCATATTGTTCCGGCAAAGTACGACTTGGTTCTCATGGTTGCGGCCTTTCCGTATTGTCTTCGTTTCTGATAGGAAATCGCCTTTCGGACGATCCGCTGGTTACGGGAGAGTGCTTTTCCGCCATGTTCATCTTCGGCGAAGATGCGCCTGCGCGGACGGGAAGCAAGCTCTGTTTCCGGGGGCTATCGCCGTCTCTGCGTTGGTTGGGTATGAAAGCAAAATAGCGTCTCCTGCCAGCCTTGCAACTCGCCCCGCGAGGCTGCGTGGAGTGTTACTCCATATACCAGAACTGACTGGCCATCTGGTTGCCTGATGTCAACTGCCAAAGCACCCGGAACGGCACCCGCTCCACATGCCCATCCGCGGCCGTAACGTTCCCTCCGCCACTATGCACCGTGGGGCGGCCCCAGTTGTATGCCACGTCATCATTCGGCCAGGTGTCGAGCTTTCGATCACCGTCCAGGTCGGCGGAAAACGGGTACTCCAGCGGGGAGTAAACGTAATGGGTGATCGTGTCCATGAAGATCATCGCTTGCGCCGGGCGCTTGATGCGCGAAGCCGGCATTGGCGGCACATAATTGCCGTAGTAGAACGGCCCCGAGATACCCTTGTAGGTCCCCACCGTAACCGGTTTCCCATAAGCGCCGAAGTTGCAGCCGATATAGCAGTTCCAATTCGTTCCCGACGGCGTGCCTCCGGAAAACGGAGCCGGCCCGAGGCTGCCGCCTGGGCAACGCCGAAGAGCGTCGTAGAAGATAGGGTCGATATTAAATGGGCCAGTGCCCGTTCTCGTTCGCTTGGCGACATACGGTGCCAGGATTTCGAACCAGAAAGGCTTCGAGTAGTCATAGGCGTCTTCGCCGAACAGGGGGAACTTGTCACTGAACTCGCCCTCATACATGATGGTCCCATATCCCCAGTTCTTCATGTTCGTCGCGCAGCTTATAGCGGTGGCCTTGGCCTTGGCCTTGGACAGCGCCGGCAACAGCATCGCCGCCAGGATCGCGATGATCGCGATCACCACCAGCAGTTCGATCAACGTGAACGCAAGAGGGGACCTCCGCCCAGGCGTGCCAGAGCCGGTCCGGACCCGATTCAGGTCAAGAGGGTTATTCATTGCTGCCGCTTAATCATAAGGCTGATCCCCAGCTGCTTCAACGAAATTCAGGAATCGACCACGCAAGAAAGTTGGGGAAGCCATGCAGCGCCGGGGCGGAGTGAGAGCGAGATTGATCGACAAAGCTTGACAGAATCGGCAGCAGCGCGGACAGAGTCACCAGCCCATTGTCCGGGCCAGGGCACCCCGCGCGCGGCTACTTCAACGCCTAGCTCGTGCTTGTCCGGCTCCCGTTGAACTGAACAGCCACCTTTGGCCTCCCAGCGCGCTCCCTCTTCGCGACCACGCCCGCCCGCCACGGAACCAACGCCCCATGATGTTCGGGAAGGGCTTTCGCAAAGTGAGTGGGGTGAGCGGCGGCGGACTTTGAGGGGGCGCTCGCAATGGCGGCGGTCGCTCCTGCTGCCCATCTGTCATGGAGCACGTTCTTGCTGTGTGCTTTAGTTTGAGGCGGAGGGATCGCCCGTATGTCTTGTGAGGAGCGGCTGGTGTTGCGGCGGTATCCTGACTATCAGCAATACGCCGCCACGACCTCGCGGATAATCCCGTTTGTATTTTGAACCAAAGAAGCCCAGGTCAGTTCTTGGGCTGCCGCGCCTGTTCGTAAACACGGACGTAGTCCACTTCGAGCGCGGCAGGGAACTTCGTAGCTTCATCCGGAGCCCCCGGCCAGTCGCCGCCCACCGCCAGGTTGACCAGCATATACATGCTGCCATGCGGAATCGATTTCTCTGACCGGAACCGCTCGACCCCATCCACAAACCACACCAGACGCTCCGGCGACCACTCGACCGCAAACTCGTGAAAGTCGGCGGAAGAATCCGGTCCCACCCAGGAGCCGCCGTCCGACTTATGTTTGCGCTGTTCGTCCTGGAAGTGATGCGTCATGTAAACTTTGTTGGGTTCGTGGCCGAGGATTTCCAGCACGTCAATCTCTGGGGGCCAGCCCAGCGGCTCCGGCAAGAGCCAAAACGCAGGCCACATGCCTTTGCCCTTCGGCACCCGGCACCGGATTGCAAAGCGGCCATACTGTTGGCTGAATTTACGATAAGTGCTCATCATGCCCGACGTAAATGATCGCTGCTTTCCGCCGTAGAAGGCTTCGCCCTTCTCCGCCCGGATGCGCAGGATGCCGTCTTTGACTTCGAAGGCGTTCGTCACGTAAGCCTGCAACTCATGATTGCGCTCGTTGCCCCACGGGTCAATTGGGTTCCATTTGTCCAGGTCGAGCGCCTGGCCGTCGAACTCGTCGTGGAATGCCAGTTTCCAGCCCAGTTTATCCAGTTGCTCGCCGCTGCCGTTTGAAACGAACGTCAAAACCAGGACAGATGCCAGCAAGAGGGACCAACTGAAGGAATGCTTCATGGCCGGTGGAATATCAGCCGCCGCAGATTTCCACAAGGCTGGCCATCAACCCGTGCATTGTCCGCCATTCGCAAACGTGAGCTGAGATACGTCTCCTCCTGGGCGCGGCCCGGCTGCGAACTGACGCGCCGGGTGCGTTCATACCCTCCAACCTGGGCAAGGCGGTTTTAGAGGGGAATGTTCTATGCTTGAAAGCCAACTGCGTTTCTGGTCCAATTGCCCCATGAAAGCAAAGCCTGCTTTTCCCATCAGGATTGATTCTTACCCCCCGACGACCGAACCGCGTGCGCTGGGTCGCCGCGCCTTCCTACGCCAATCGCTGACCTGTGCCGGAGGCATCGCGTTTTGTTTCCCGACTGTCACATCTGGCCTCGACCAGGCCCGCCCCAAGCCCCTTGGCGTGGCCAAGGGCATCCATCCCGGGCGCGTGGTGTGGGTCCACGATCCCGAGGTCACCGATTGGAAAGGCCCCGACGACGGCCATTGGTGGGAAGCCAAACGGGTGAAGCAGGAGCGCGTGGACGCCATGATGGCGCGGACGGTCTGCGAATTGACCGGCGAGGCCACGGTGGCGGGGGCATGGTCCAAGTTATTCCGCCACTTGAACCGAGCGCGGGGCAAGGGGGATGTGGGCTACAGCATGGGGGAGCAGATCGCCATCAAGCCGAACTGGGTGGGGATGATATTCCGCGAGGGCAACGTCAACCTGGACACCTACGCCTTTGTCCGGCGACACGACTACATGAATACCGCGCCGCAGATGGTCCTCGCCGTGGTAAGCCAGCTTGCGAGCGTGGGCGTGCCACCCCAGAACATCACGGTTTGCGACACGCTCGCCTGCCTGGTCAACGAGTATTATGAGCTGCTCCACGGAGCATTTTCAGCCGTGCGTTACGAGGACCACGCAGGCAAGTTCGAGCGCCTCAAGGTGAAGTCCTCCCAGCAGACGCTGCATTGGAGCAGCCGCCCGCAAGACAAGGCTCAGGATTATCTGCCTGCTTGCTTTGCCGAGGCCCATTATCTGATCAACTTCGCCAACCTCAAGGCCCACACAGGCGGCGGCGTGACGCTCTGCGCAAAGAATCATTTCGGCTCGTTGATTCGGTGGCCGGTCCAGCAGGGCTATTACGACATCCACCCCAACTGCTTTTCCAAAGACACCGGGATTTACCGTCCCCTGGTGGACTTGATCGGGCATCCTCACCTGGGCGGCAAGACCGTGCTCAACCTGGTTGACGGCCTTTTCTCGGGCGTGCATCCACGCGACCCCGTCCCGCAGCGGATGCAGTCGCCCCCGTTCAACGGGCAGTGGTCCAGTAGCCTCTTGGCGTCGCAGGACCCGCTGGCCATTGATTCGGTCGGGTTCGACTTCCTTTCGACCGAGTGGCCGGACTTCGCCCGCAAAGCAGGCGCGGATGATTACCTTCGCGAGGCTGCGCTGGCGAACGATCCGCCGTCCGGGACGTTTTATGACCCCGACCATGCGACAGCGACCAAGCGGTTGTCCAGCCTGGGAGTCCACGAACACTGGAATAATCCGCAGGAGAGGAAATACTCGCGCAATCTCGGGACCGGCGAGGGCATTGAGCTGGTCAGTGTGAAGCTGGGGTACCGTCCCAGGAAGTAAGCGTGCTCTCAACCGGGGAACTGATTTGGCAGTCGGCAGCTTGCCAACCCCGATTGCATCAATCGCCAGCGATCGGGTATGATGCGCCGTGTGAAAGCGAACCTCGTGTCCATCATGTTAGTTACCGGCTTGAGCCTCACGCTCGGCCTTGCCCAGCCCAGCACGAAGCAGCCACAACGCCGCTCCCCTCTCCCACGAGGAGTAAAGGCACTGAAGGACTTGGAATACGGGAAGGCCAGCGGCAGGGCCATGCTGCTCGACCTGTATTTGCCGGAGAAGGGCGACAAGCCGCTGCCGCTCATCATCTGGATTCACGGCGGGGCCTGGATGGCGGGCAGTAAGGATGACCCCAGCCCAGCCCTGCGTTTTACAGCCAATGGCTACGCTGTCGCCCAGATCGGCTATCGCCTCAGCCAGGAAGCCAAGTTCCCCGCTCAAATTCACGACTGCAAGGCGGCGGTGCGCTGGTTGCGGGCCAATGCCGCCAAATACAATCTCGACCCGAACAAGTTCGTCGCTTGGGGAGCTTCAGCAGGCGGGCACCTGGTTGCCCTGCTGGGCACCAGCGGCGGAGTGGCAGAGCTGGAAGGGAAAGATAATGACCTGAAGGAATCCAGCCGAGTGCAGGCCGTCGTGGATTGGTTTGGGCCGACAGATTTCCTGCACATCGGGGACGCGGAAAGCGACCTCCAGCACAACGCCGTGGACTCCCCGGAATCGAAGCTAATCGGCGGAGCGCTCCTCAAAAACAAGGACAAGGCAGCGAATGCCAGCCCGATCACTTACGTCTCGAAGGATGCGCCGCCATTTCTCATCATGCACGGCGACCGCGACCGCACCGTGCCCTTCAACCAAAGCGAACTGCTATACGCGGCGCTGAAGAAGGCTGGGGTGGATGCGACCTTTGTGCCGATGAAAGGAGCTGGACACGGCTTTGGCGGGCCGGAGGCAGTCACCCCAGTTCAGGATTTTTTGAAGCGGTGCTTGAAATGAGGAGTCCGCGAACCTACCCGCTCCAGGAGTCATCGCCGAAGAAATCACCGAGGAGTTGGAGGCCGCCCTGGAGCAGTTTACGACAATCGCTGAGGATTTGAAGAGTCCCTAACTGGGGTGACATTCTATGCCAACCTCAGCACCGTGAGTAATCTGCCCTGGGCTTGTCCAAGCTAGTGATGCAAGACTCCCATGAACCGAAGGTGAGCACCTGGAGACGCCCACTGAAAGGCTGGCGCTGGCTGGCTGGCTGGGCGGTGGTGGTCGCCAGCCTGGCGGCACTAACCCGGATTGTTCTCGGCCTGACCACCGACAGACCTTACGGTGGTCCCACCGCCTTGCCCTGGTGGCTCTTCATTGGTATCGCCCTGGCGGTGGTGATCCTAATAGGACTTTTGGTCCGCTGTTTTTTTAGTTGGCGTAAATTCAAACGACTCCTTCTCGGCCTCGCCTGCCTGGCGGGATTGATCGTTCTGTTTTACGCTGAAGAAGACATTCGCGGCAGGCTGGCGTGGGACCAGTTCAAAGCGCAATGGGAAGCCAAGGGCGAAAAGTTCGATCTCGCCGCGTTCATTCCGCCAATGGTCGCGGATGACCAGAACTTTGCCATGACGCCCCTGATCTCCGCTACCTATGGCCAGGTTCTGGATCGGAATGGGCACCGAGTATCCCCGCCCAACACCAATGTTGTGAACCGGCTCCAAATGCCGTTGTATGGTGACGATGGCGGTCCCACCAACGGCCTCGGAAACTGGCAGAAGGCGATCAGCAGCAACCTGGAGCCTTGGCAGCGCTATTACCGGAAACTTGCTTTGACCACCAACCTGTTTCCAGTCCCGCCGCAGCCGCAGACGCCTGCCGCCGACGTGCTGCTGGCACTGAGCAAATACGACGCGACCATCGAGGAACTGCGTCGGGCGGCGGCATTGCCCGCCTCCCGGTTCCCGCTTAATTACGACAGCGAGGAGCCTTGGGCGATTCTGCTGCCGCACCTGGCACCCGCTAAAGGATGCGTGACAGTTTTACGGTTGCGTGCCCTTGCCGAACTTGACGCAGGACAGAGCGCAACGGCGCTGGCCGACATTAGCCTGGCGCTGCATTTGACCGAGAAGCTTCGCTCTGAACCCTTCCTGATTTCGCAACTGGTCCGCATAGCCATGTTCCAAATCACGGCCCAGGCCGTCTGGGAGGGCCTGGCGCAGCATCGCTGGACTGACGCCCAACTTTGGGAGTTGGAGCAGCAACTCGCAGCGCTCGATTTCGTTGCGGATTACCAGATGGCGATGCGGGCTGAAAACGCTTGGCAGGCGGCTTCAACGGATTTTCTGAGGCATCATCCAGACCAATTGCGAAGCATTGGATACTATGATTTCGGTGATGACACGCCCCGCCTACCAGACGTTCCTCCTCAGTTGATTCCCTCCGGGTGGTTTTATCAAAACAAACTTAGCAGCTCGAAGTTCATCCTGGAAAACTTCCTGCCGATCGGCGACGTGCGCCAGCAAACCATTTCTCCCGCCTTGGTCAAACAGGCAGACAAATCCCTCCGCGCAATACGCCCGACTCCTTACAGTATCCTGTGCAAAATATTCCTTCTCGGGGTGGCGAATAGCCCGCGCACGTTCGCCTCGGCACAAGCCACCGCGAACCTTGCTCGCACCACCTGTGCCCTCGAACGCTTTCGCCTCGCGCACGGGAAGTATCCTGAAACACTCGACGTGCTCGCACCGCAATTAATCGCCAAAGTTCCGCACGATCCCATTGGTGGCCAGCCGCTCCATTACCGCACCACGGAGGACGGGCAATTCATTCTCTATTCCGTGGGCTGGAACGAAAAGGACGACGGCGGAATCGTGGCCTTGACCAAGGGCGGCTCAGTGGACTTGGACAATGGCGACTGGGTGTGGCGGTATGCAGATATGCCGAAACCGTGAGTCAGGGAGCAGAACCAGGGCAACTCGGCGACGATGTGGGTGCGGGTATGATAGAAAATGCCCACTTCGCCTGTGCGAGGTCAGCGCCGCCACACTTGCAAACAACGATCCGCAAAGGAGACACACCTTCTTCCCCCTGGGCACAGGGCGAATGTTTTGTGACCTTTTTCCAAATACGCGCCGGGCTACGCCATCGGGGGATTGGGTTCTGGATACGCGAATTGGGCGGCTGCCAATTTCCAAACGGTTCCCTGCCGCACGAAGACCTTGGTGTAGGCCAAGTCGCGGTAGTCTGGCGGATCACCTTTCCGCATCGTCCGGGATATGCCTTGCTGAACGACGATGTGCTCCGAGAGCGCCGTTGAGTGGTGTGGGGTGATCTGAAGGGTGGCCCCTTGGAATGGCCCGGCGAAGGCTTCTTCAAGCCTGGCCGCGATGGCGGAGCGCCCTAACAGGATGTGTCCGAAGGTGTTCATGAGGATGGCGTCTTCGGCGAAAAGTGCGGCCAGCGCCTGCGCGTTCCCGGCATCGAAAGCACTGGTGTAATTGGTGTCAAACTGCTGCAACTCGACCTGGAAGGCCGGTGGGGAGCCTGGGGGACTGGCGGTCTGAGAACTCATGAACCGAGTCTAAGGCTGAGCGGAGTGGTGGGTCAAACGATACCCTTCATGACCGGCATTTCAAAATCGGTTGTCACCAGGTCAAACTGGCAATTTCGAGCATCATGCGAAACGATCCACGGACGCTCACGTCCAGCATGGAACCGTGGCGACAGGTGACCGCCGAGCCCCTTGACTTCGGCGGGCACTTGCTTGATTGTGCCACCAGAAAGGACAGCGAAATATGAACAAGGTGATTCTGATTATTCTGGCGATTCTGCTCCCGTCCCTGGCCGTATATCTGAAGACCAACTCAGCCAAGGACACGATCATCAATATCCTTCTTTGCTTCCTGTTCTGGATTCCCGCCATTCTCCACGCGCTCTACCTGATCTTGAAGTAGGCGCTGGCCTCGTATTGGATTTGACCTCCCTGATGTCCGCCGCGTCCTTGCGGGCCGGGTTCAGGATGACGCCGGAAGAACGCTTCGCCAATCACAAAGCAGGCACCAAAGCCGCGTGGGTCGTAAAACGCTACGGCATCCGCCTACTGCCAGAATTGTATGAGCAGCTGAACCCGATGCCCTACGAGGCCGCAGCCCAGATGGAGAAGGACTTGGCCGAGGACTTGCGCCGGGCCGGTTACACGGTCACGGGCGGGCATTAGCCCATCACGGTTGCCCACCCGGAGGGGAGGCGGATTGTTTCGTGGGTGTTGGCGGGATTTGCTAGTTGGACAGGAGCTTTGCAATGACTCCGCGCAGGTTGTCCAATGCGAAGGGCTTGTTCAGGATGCTGTCCACGGGATTCTCGAGATCGCCAAGCTCCTTTTCATACGCCGTTATCATGAGGATCGGCTGCTTTGGTGCCAACTCCTTGATTCTGACCGCCAGTTCATTGCCCCTCATGACCGGCATTTCAAAATCCGTCGTCACCAGGTCAAACTGGCACTTGGTGAACAAATCCAACGCCTCCGCACCATCGTTCGCTTCCGTGACGGTATGGTCATCGATTTCGAGGATCATACGAAACGATCTGCGGACGCTCGGCTCGTCGTCCACCAGGAGTATGCGCTTCCCGCGAATGATGTTCAGTTTCATGATCAGTTAATGCCACCGCCACGGCGAGCTATGCCGCGCCGAAGCCAAGCGACGGCCAGCACTCCGTCCGCCTTCGCGTTTAATTCCTGTGCTGTGCAAGGCGCTCCCATTCCTTGAACCATTCGGCTTCCCACCATTGAATGTAGCTACCCACTGGCAAGACCATATCGCACCGTGTGGGTGAGCCTCAATCGGGGCAACACCTAAAATCACACCGGGGATTCACCGGGAAAGATACTGACCTGAACCCTTTTGGGCCGGGTGAGCGGATATTTCAGGAACGTGGCAAAGCTCTACCAGCAAGGGGTCGCTGCAATTCCTGCGCTGGAACCCCGATGGCGCTAAGCCTTAATCGGTTTCAGGCCAACATTCGTGGCCTCAAGGCTGAACCGCGTTGCATCCCACGCGCCGCCGACCCAATCCTTCATTTCCTCGCGCTGCTCCTGCTTTGGATCAGCCGGTGACGCCAGCAGGTCGTAGTAGCCGGGGATGCCGCCACAATCCTCTGGCGTGCAGGGGTTGGCTCCGCCCAGACAGACCGGATGTTCGAAGTCGGGGGCGGGCGGCAAGACCTCTTCGACAAGGACCTCGTGCCCCAACTACGAGGCCGCAGCCCAGATGGAGAAGGATTTGGCGGGAGACTCGCGCCGGGCGGTTACAAGGTCGCGGGCGGGCATCAGCCCACCACGTTCGGCACCTGCAATTTCGGCGGACATCGCGTTTGCTGAGTGGACCAGGCTGGCGTTCTCCCCGATGCCGAGTCTATCGCACGGCGGCAAGTTCTGCCCTGGGCTGGCCGTTCGAAAGCGGCATCGTGAACCGGCACCTCGGGTAGCCGGAGCAACCCCAAAACTCCTTGCCTGCGCCTGGTCCCCTTCTTGCGGTCCGCAGCACCATTTCGCTCTCGCACTTGGGGCACAGCTTCCGAGTTTCCTGCAGGATTTCCAACGCAGCCGGGTCGAACCTGGCGTCCGTGGCCTCAAGCATTCTTGCCAGTCCGGATTCGTTAACGACCTCGATGCCGTGCTTGTCGGCCAGCCGCTTCGCATCCCCGGTGTAACCGCCCAGCGTCATGAACATGCCCCGCTTGATGCCTGCGTCGGTGAGCGCCCCAAGAAACTCACGCACGGCCTTCACGCCGACGTTCCAGGTCTTCCAGTGCTTGCACTGGACGGCGGTGCGCGTTCCGTCCTTCTCGATTACCAGGTCGATGCCGCCATCCGGGCTACGCCGCCGCGCCTGCTGACTACGTAGCCCTGCTTGCGGTAAACAAGGGCGACCAACTGCTCAAACTGGAACCAGCCGATAGAACGCATTTGGTCGATCAGTTGCTCAGTGGTGCTCGGCCTGTGGTCCCGGTTGGCGTAAGATGCAGCCAGGGTCGCCGAAGGTGCGAAAATGTTGAACGCGAACGTTTGGGCTGTTCCACGCCGGGCAAGCAGCTTGTATGTGCCCAGCCCCAGGACAACGACAACCGCTACGACCAGCAGGATGACGAACAATGCTCCAACGCCTGCAACCACCTGGCGGAAGGGCGGGTAAATGAAACCTATGAGCACGAAAAGCCCAACAAGCTGGCCAGCCGGCCATTTCCAGTCATCATCTCGTCTGCGTCTTGCCATCGGTGACACTTTAGGGCCTGGCGTATCCAAGACTACCGGCCCATAAAGGCCGCTAAGCAGCACCAAATGAGCCAACTCTTGGGGTAGCAGTGAGGAACAACAAGACGGAGCAGCGGTTCTCCGGGCTGCTGGCGAGGGTCATTTCTCGTATCTGTCTTTTGGCCCACCACAATTCACCGTGAGAACATGGCAGAGAAATTCAGTGCCCCTTTTCACCTCGTGGAAAGCTCCGGGCCTGACGACGATTAAATCACCGACAGCCAGAAGATGAACCGTACCCTCCACCTCAATGTTCATTGTCCCCTCGATGACGGTGTAAATCTCGGTGCCAATCATGTGGCAGTGTCTGGTCTGCTTGCCATGTTGCGTGAAGACGGCGAACTCGGTGTCCGGCATCGGCAAAACAGGACACTTGCCAGGAGGAGCCTTTGGCTGCCAGACAACATCGGTGGCGGGCTCCTCTTTATCGCGGTAAACGTCCGTAACGAGAATCTTCCTGTCTCCCCGATTCGGAGGCTGTAGTGCAGCGTCCTGTCTCGATGCCCTCAACGTGACGAGTAGTGCTGGTATCATAAGATTCCAATGTGCCAATGTCGCCTTGCAATTATCCAACAAACCATCCGTTCGCATGTTGAGCCACCGGAAACAACCTGTAAGGCGATATGCCGGCCAGGGCTTCCTCGCCCAGTTCGAAGCAGATTCTCGCGCCTGCAACAGGACCGACCGCATTCACCTCGCCGCTCGTCCTCCCGTTATAATGCAAACCCGTCCCGGTACGGCGGGTTCACGAACTTGTCCGCCT
>Ga0209777_10004609_pt1 | contig 16206 bp, 16 predicted proteins | sample FrelakmetHBP12HB_FD_187147 | JGI IMG/M metagenome (GOLD analysis project Ga0209777, IMG submission 187147) | Freshwater lake sediment microbial communities from the University of Notre Dame, USA, for methane emissions studies -HBP12 HB (SPAdes)... | ecosystem: Environmental > Aquatic >...
AGACATTCAGGATCACCTCGTTCGGAAGGGGTGTGTCGCCACCGGTGACCCGGACGCCGACCGCATTCGAATCAATCACCCAGGCCGGCGGAAGCCTGATCCTGCTGGTGATACTGGCGGTAGTGGCATTCCTGGTCTATCGGTTCTACTTCGCGGGAAGGGGCCGGAAGAACGTAGAGGAGAAAGCCAAGAAGAAAAAATGACCGTTTCAGGAGCCTTCAATTCCTTGTCCTCGAGAGCGAGATCCCCTCAAGTTCCAAGGCATCCGCCTTTTTTTCCAGGGGTTTCTTCTTCTCCTTCGCTCCAAGCGCTTCCAGGGCATGTTTTTTTTGCTCGTCGAATACGACAATCAGGATGTCTTTAGGGTCTTTGGGGGCGCTTCTCGCGAGCGCGCTCCTTATGTCCGTCTTGCCGGTGAGCCAGAGGAGGAACTCATACTTCGGCCTTTTCGCTATGGCGCTTTTGGTCTCAAAGGCTTTGGCGGCCAGATGGGACGCGAGCCTCAAAGCCTCCTCGGAGCCGGCGATGGAAGGGTCGAGAATCAACGCATCCAGCCTCGCTGCCCTTGCTTTCAGCTCTTGTGTGCCCAATCCGCTTTCCGCCAGGAATGCCATCATATCTGTTTTAAAAGCCCTCTAATTATAAAAAGTTATCTCTATTTACGAGGTGAATATTTATGGAGCAATACCACAAGCCATCAGGCAAGAAAGTAGGCGCCGGCACCGGCGGCAGGAGGCGGAAGTTCAACGACAAGCGGCTCTGCCACGTGGGCGGCGTCTTCACGGCCACGAAAGTCGGCTCCGAGGACCTCAAGAGGCCGAGGAGGAAGCGCGGCGGAAGCATCGCACTCAAGCTCAAGAAGGCCGTATCGATGAACGTCGTGACGAAATCCGGCATGAAGAAAGCGAAGATCCTGAAGGTGCTCTCGAGCGCCAACCCGGAATACGTCCGTATGGGCATAATGGTGAAGGGCACAGTGGTCGAGACCGAGCTTGGGAAAGCGAAGGTCACGAACCGCGTCGGCCAGGACGGCGTCATAAACGGCGTGCTCGTTTCCTGAATCCTTTTTCTTTCATCCCTGATTTTATCCTACTGTCCCTTCCCTGACATTCCTCGTCTTCACTTCCTCTGACGCGGCGACGAGCGGTTTGCCCTCGCAAATCACCCTGAACTCCCTGACCTCGATTTTTATCCTGTCGAAGTCCTTGATGTCCATCTCGTTCTTCGGGGCGGGGTTCTCCCCTTTCAGCGTGACCTTGTCCCCGGCCTTGCCCTTTTCCAGGAACAACGCCTCGACAACGCCCTGCTCCATGGCCGCGCCCTTCCCTACTTTCGGCGGAATCGTTTCCCTGCCTTCTGCGGCCAGAAGCATGCCCTGCGATTCCACGCCGCGCAGCTTCGCGGGCTTCAGGTTCCTCACGATGACGACCTTCTTCCCCACGAGCTCTTCCGCCAGGTAATACTCCACAAGCCCTGACACTATCTGCCGCACCCCGTCGCCGAGCCTGACCTTTTCTACGTAAAGCTTCTCGGCGTCGGGATGGCGCTCGACCGACAATATCTCCCCGACTTCCAGGTCGAGGTCTGCGAACGCGGGAGGCTTCACCGCAGCCGCTGCGCCCCTGCCCGCGAACTTCGCCTTCAGCTCCTGCACCTGCTTGTCTTCTATCTTTTTGAAAAGTATCTCGGGCTTCCCGATGTGGTGGCCCGAATCGACGCTCAGTTTACCGAGGTCATCCCACTGCCTGGGTTCGATACCGAGCTGCCTGAAAATCGCAGCGCTCGTGGCTGGAAGATAAGGTCCGCACAATACTGCGAGGTCCTTCACCTGGTGCACAAGCACGTTCATGGCCGTGCCCGCCCGCGTGGCGTCTTTCTCTTTGACCAGCTCCCACGGCCGGTTCTCCTGGAAATACCGATTCGCGCTCTTCGCGAAATGCATGGTCTGGTGCAGCGCATCCTTGATCCTCACCTTCTCGTGCAGCGCGGTGATTGCCTCGATCGTTTTCTTCTGCTCCGCAAGGAAGTCCTCGTCGGGCTTCCCGAGCCTCGCCCTGGGCACCACGCCCTCGAAATTGTTCTGGACGAACACCAGCGTCCTGTTCACCAGGTTGCCGAGGTTCGCGAGCAGCTCGGAATTCGCCTTGTCCCGGAAGTCGTCCCATTCGAAATTCGAATCCGAGGCCTCGGGCCGATTCGTGAGGAGATAATACCTCCAGACGTCGGACGGAATCCCTGAGTTCATCGCGTCGTCTCCGAAGACGCCGACGTTCCTCGATTTCGAGAACTTGCCCCCCTCGTAGTTGAGGAACTCGGTTGTGCTCATGTGGTGCACGAGCGTCCATGCCTTTCCGGTCCCGATGAGGGTGGAGGGGAATATGACGGCATGGAACGGGACGTTGTCCTTGCCCATGAACTGGTAGAGATTCACCTTGTCCGGCTCCATCCACCAGTCCTTCCACTTGTCGGTGAGGTTCGCGGTTATGGAGATGTAGCCTATCGGCGCGTCGAACCATACGTAGAACACCTTGTTCTCGTAGCCTTTCAGCGGGACAGGGACACCCCACTTCAGGTCCCTGGTTATCGCCCTTTTCTTCAGCCCCTCATGCAGCCACGCCTCGGCTATTTTCTTCGTGTTCTCGGTCCAGTCCCCGCTCATGGACGCCTTCTTCAGCCAGGCGGCGAGCTTGGGCTCGATCGCCGGAAGGTCTATGAACAGGTGCTTGGTCTTCCTCATCACGGGCTTTGTCTTCGTGACCTTGCTTACCGGGTTGATGAGCTCGCCCGGGTGGAGGAGCTTTCCGCACTTGTCGCACTGGTCCCCGCGCGCTCCATTGTAAGCGCAGTAAGGGCATGTGCCCTCTATGTACCTATCGGCAAGGAACATCCCTGCTTTCTCGTCGTAGAGCTGCTCGACCTCTTCCTCGGCCACGTATCCGTTCCGATGCAGGTCGAGGAATATCTCCTGGGTAATCTCGGTCTGCATCTGGGTCGAGGTCCTGCCGAAGATGTCGAACCTTATGCCGAACCACTCATATATGCCCTTGTGTATCCTGTGATATTTGTCTGAGATCTCCTTCGGGGTCAGCCCCTCCTCCAGCGCCTTTATCTCGGTAGCGGTGCCATACTCGTCGGTGCCGCATACGTAAAGGCAGTCGTATCCCCGTGACCTGCAATAGCGGCTGAAAACGTCAGCGGACAGCACGCACCCTATTATGTTGCCGAGGTGCGGGACATTGTTCACGTAGGGAAGCGCCGATGTTATGAGTATCCTCCTGCTCTCCATGATTGGTTCACCGGAGGATAATTGGATTGAAAGAGTTAAAAAACGGAGAGAGGCGAAGGATCAAGAAAGACACCCGAACGCCGCCTCAACCACGTATCCCCTCGCTCCGTATCTTTCCGGCGCTTGCGAATTGCCTGTACACCTCGTATTCCGGGGTGTTCCGGACAGAGCGCAGCTCGGCGAGCGTCCATGGCGTGTTCGCCTGCGCCTCTTTCGAAAACCTGGCGCGCGGTTTCACCCTTCTCCTCTCCGCGGTCCTTCGCGTCCGATCCTCCGCCGCTTTCCTGTTGATGCGTTTTATCGTTGCCAATCCATGTACCATCAGGACCACCTGTAAGGGTTTTAAAATTATTCCTATATTTATATAATTCTGAAAAAATTATTCTATTCGGAATAGATTGTACGGCAGGGGATTTGATGGACGAAGCGAGATCGGACCTGGCACAAATCGGCAAACTCAGGAGGAAGCTCGGCCTCACGCAGAAGGAGCTCGCCGTGTTTTCCGGCGTGAGCCAGTCGCTGATAGCCAAGATAGAGTCGGGCAGGATAGACCCGGCATATTCGAAGGTGAAGCAGATAATGGCCGCCCTCGAGCAGGAGAGGGGCCGCAAGGGCGAGAAGAAGAAGGCGCAGGACATAATGAGCGGAAGGATAATCTCGGTAACGCCCTCGGATTCGCTCGGCAAGGCGATAGGCCTGATGAAAAAGGAGGGCATCTCGCAGATTCCTGTCTTCGAAGGCGACACGTGCGTGGGCAGCCTCTCCGACAACATGCTCGTGGACTGGATGGAGAAGTACGGGAACCGGCTCACGCACGTGGCCGCGGGCGAGGCCATGGACGAGGCGTTCCCTTCGGTTCCGCTTGAATCCGACGTCGAGGCGGTGGCCGGCCTGCTCAGGTTCTACAAGGCGGTGCTGGTCAAGAAAAAAGGGAAGGCCGCTGGCATAATAACCAAGGCGGACCTCATAAAGGCGATAGAGGGATGAGCTAATGGCAAGCGCACGCCCCGCCGGCAGTCCGGATCTGGCGTTTCTTTCGGGAACGCCCGGCATCGGGGGCAAGCTGAAAAGCGTGCCGGAAGATTTCCTTGTGGAGGAGATACTCCCGGACGGTACGGTCCTGGAACTCGGTAAGCGGATGGAAATGCCTGATCAGCCCGGCCGTTTCACCCATTTCATACTTGAAAAAAACAACTGGACCACCGCGTTCGCGATAAGGGAGATTGCGAACCGGTTGCGCTCAAGCCATAAGAACTTCGGTTTCGCGGGCTCCAAGGACAAGTGCGCGGTGACCACGCAGCTCGCGTCCGGCTTCGGGATAAACAGGGAAGCCCTGCTCGCGCTGGGCATAAGGGGAATATCCATAAACGGCGCGTGGGGCGCGAAGGACAAGGTCAGGCTGGGCGATCTCGCGGGCAACCGCTTCACCATAAGAGTTAATAGGCCGAAGGACGGCGCCGAAACCTCGGTCGAGGCCATCCGCTCGGAACTGGGCGGAAGATTCCCTAACTACTTCGGGGAGCAGAGGTTCGGCTCAAGCAGGAGGAACACCCACATTGTCGGGGAGAAGATCATACGCGGGGATTACGAGGCCGCGGCCATGTCCTTTCTCTGCGACAGCGAGGGCGAGGAGAACCAGGAGGCGAAACTCGCGAGGAAAGAATTGCTCGATACGCGAGACTTCAAGGCGGCGCTCAGGGTTTTTCCCAGGCACCTGAAGCTCGAGCGGTCGATGATATCGCATCTGGCGGAAAAACCCGCTGATTTCACCGGCGCGTTCCTTGCCCTTCCCAGGCAGACGCTCCTGTTGTTCGTTCATGCGTTCCAATCCCATCTCTTCAACCGGCTTCTTTCAGAACGGATGGGCGAGGGCGATGTCGTGATGGAGGAGGGCGAATACCTGTGCCCGGTTTCCAGTTCAGGGTTTCCGGACCTGGAAAAGATGGACGTGGACGGCTGGCTCTGCATCAAGATTCTCGGCTACAATTCGAATCCGAACGAGCGCGAGAGGAAACTGCTCGATTCGCTCGGGATAAAAAAGGATGATTTCAGGGTGAAAGGAACCCCGGAGGTCGGCTCCAAGGGGACTTTCCGAACCGCATTCGCCCCTTTCATTGGTTTTTCGTTCTCGGATCCAGTATTCCGCTTCTCCCTGCAGTCCGGCTCCTACGCCACGGCAGCTTTAAGAGAGTTTTTGGAGGTGAATAAGCCATGACTGAGGAGGAATCAATCGCATTCAGCGCGCCTTCCGGCGTTTTCTACAACCCGGTGATGCGCTTCTGCCGCAGCTTCGCCTCGCTCGCGCTCGGCGCGATCCCCGAGAAAAAGCTCAAGGTATGCGACGCCTTCTGCGCCTCGGGGATACGCGGCATCAGGTACGCGAAGGAGAACAGGAACGTGGGCGAACTCACATTCATCGACATCGACAAAAGGGCGATCGGGGCGGTGAAGAAGAACACGAAGGCGAACAAGCTGAAATGCGTTGCGCTCCAGGGAAACATCTCGCGCCTGGTGTTCGACATCGCGCCGGATTTCCTGGAAATCGACCCGTTCGGCAGCCCGGCGCCCTACCTTTACGACTCGTTCCGCGCCTTCAACCCGCTCAAGCGCGCCTACCTGTCCGTGACAGCAACCGACGTCGCGGTCCTCTGCGGCGGGAAGACGAAGGCGTGCCTTAAGAACTATCACAGCATCCCGCTCAACAACGAGTTCACGCACGAGACCGGGCTGCGCATCATGATAAAGAAAATAGCCGAGACCGCGGCCGAGTTCAACATGGGCATCGAGCCCCTCGTTTCCATATCGAGGCAGCACTATCTCAAGACGGTCGTGAAGGTCACGCGCGGAGCCGAGCTGGCGAACGATTCGATGCAAAAGCTCGGCTACGTTAATTTCTGCGAGGAATGCGGCTTCAGGTCATCCTCGCAGTTTCCAATGCCCGCCTGCCCGTCGTGCGGAAAACGGATGGCTTACGCAGGGCCGCTCTGGCTCGGGGAGATCCACGAGCGGAGAACGCTGGAGAGAATGGCGGGGCTGAACGAAAAGAGGGCATATTCGGACCAAGACGCGATACGAAAGACGCTCGAGCGCATGCTCAACGAAATCGGCATGCCGCCGTTCTATTACGACATACACCAGCTCTGCAAGCTGATGAATCGCGAAAGCGTCCCGAAGATGGACGATGTTTTATCGAGGATGAGGAAAAAAGGCCACAAGGCGTCAAGGACGCATTTCTCCGAGACGGCGATAAAGACCGACGCGACTCTCAAAACGCTGGAATCCGTGATATCATGAAGACCGTGAAACTTCTTGGGAATGGGATAGGCGACGAGGAGAAAGGCAGTTTTTCGGAAGGCTTCGTTGACGTCGCGTACGTGGTGCGCAAAGGGCACGCGGTCTGCGGGGATTCTGCGTTCGCATACGTGGATGACCGGAAGGCGGTCGTCGCGGTGTTCGACGGGGTCAGCGGGGAGCCGGGCGCAGAGGAGGCGTCTTCCATTGCGGCGCTCGCAATGCTCAATCATCTGAAGGGCATAGACTCGCCCACCAGGAACGACCTGCAGGAATCGCTCGTCAACGCCCACGCGAACGTTATTGTCGGCTACACGACCGCCACAATCGCGGTAGTGGAGAAGGGAGGCAGGTTCATCTGCGCTTCCGTGGGCGATTCCACAATCTATTCTCTCGGCAAAAACAACAGGATGAAGCTCGAGCTCGAGCCCATGCGCACCGTGGGAAAAGGGACCCAAGCAGACGAGTTCATCTTCCAGAGGATGGTGGTCCCCTCCGCCCTCGGCCTTGACGCCGACATGCAGATACTCATGCGGGAGGGGAAGCTGGGCGACGGGGACATTCTCCTTGTGATGACCGACGCGGTCATGGACAACCTGAGAATCAAGCTGAAGGCAGGGAAGGTCGCTGACATATCCGGGCTGGAGGACCTCAAGCTCATAATAGGGGACGCGTCCGGCACGGCGGCCATCGTCAACCGCGTCAGGGACGAGATCGTCCGCAGGATGAAGGCGAGGTTCGACATCCGCGAGGAGGGCTCGATGCTGGTGTCCAAGCTGGACGATTTGGCCATCGTCGGGCTCCGCTTTAAAAAGGCTTAGACAGGCGTCTAACATTAGACTGGCGTCTAAGAAATGACCGAAAGGTTTATAAAGGCTTGAAGTGAGTGTTAGTATGCCGATGTGGCTAATACCGGCGGATACCGTCCTTTACAAGTTGGTTATACAATAACCAAAAAAATCGTAAAGGATTATGGTTTCGGTTTGCGGAAACGATTCCGTTAGAAATCGCATCGGCCGTTGTGACCGCTCTTGCGGCCACACACGTGAAAATTCATGTCGGAACGGCGGACAATCGGGCTGTGCCGGCTTACACCCCTATTCGGGAATACGCCGAACGCCTGTTGCATGGAATTCTCCGTCCAAAGCCGCCCCGACGGATCCGCAGTGGTGGACGAAACTGCCCATGGCATCTCTGCCATAGACGGAAGCGCAACTATAAGCTGCGAGGGGACATATGTCCTCGTTCAATGCCGCTGCGGAAATAGAGGGAAACTGATTTTGGGGCAGGGGGAATGATATCGGCTATTTAAAGATGGAAAGAAAAAAAATCAGACCACGATCTTCTCTCCCGGAACCCTCGGGAACATGCACACGTCACGGATGTGGGGCTTTCCGGTAACATACCTCACCAGGCGCTCCACTCCGAAGCCCCCCCCTGCCGTTGGCCGCAGATGCCCGCTTTTGGCGATCTCCAGGTACGTCGCATAGCCTTTCGGGTCGGTCTTCCTCTCGGCCATCTTCCTCGCGATGACCCCATAGTCTGTCTCGCGCTCCGCGCCTGAGAGCCCCTCTCCGAACCCTTCTGGATAAATGACGTCGTAGTTCACGTGCTTGCCGGTCTTCGGGTCCTGCTTGTCATAGAACTCCCTGTAGTGGTTCATCACCCAGAATGGCTGGGTCTCCTTCTCCGACATTATCCGCTCCCAATCCTTGCCGTGCTTCGCCTCGAGTATCTCCCGGTCATAAACTTTGAAAGGCAGGGCCGGGACCTCGACCTTCCTTCCGAGCCTCTCGAGTGAGTCCGCGCATTCCTTTTTCGCGAACCCTATCATGTGGGCGTACAGCCGCTCCATGAACCTCATGAAATCCGCGTGCCCGGCGCCCCCGAGCTCTATGTCCACCTGGCTGAACTCTATGAGGTGCCTCCCCGTTTTCCCCCTCTCGCCGAACTCGAGCCGGACGTTCGGGGAAACGATATAGATGCCCTTCAAATCATCCCTCATCATGGACAGCTGCTTGTGCAGTATCATGCTTTTGGTGAGCTGCAGCCTCTGCCCCTCGTACTCGACCGCGCCTTCGTAAACGCCGTGCGAGAGGGGGTCCGTGAACGGCGAGAGTATCACCGGCATCAGCTCCACGACCTCCTCCTTCCACATGAAATCGCGCAGGGATTTCATGAGAGCGCTCTGCACGCGCAGTATGTCCCTCATCTCCGGCCTCTTGATATGTCGTATCGTGTCTTTCATGGTTTTTCACCTGTTATTCCCGCGTGCGAAGCGGTATATATAGTTTGTCCCGAAAAATAAGAATAAATGAGGGAAAAATGGATAATATTATAAAATATTCGGAACATATGTTCTACTATGGAAGGCAAATTCGACGAGAAAGACCTGATGATACTGGACGTGTTGAAGGCTCATGGCGATTATACCGTTAGGCAGATAGCCAAGAAGACGCTTCTCGCGCCGACGACCATACACAGCAGGCTCAGGAAGCTCAAGTCCGCGGGCGTGATACGGCGCTACACCATAGACGTTGACGAGAAGAAGCTCGGGAAAAAGCTGGGGGCGTACATCCTGATTTCGGCGGACCTCAAATACCTGAAAGAGCGGCACAAGTCCCAGTACACGCTCGCGGAGGAGATTCGGAAGCTGCACGGAGTCGAGGTTGTGGACATCGTGGCCGGAGTCACAGACCTGATCGCCAAAGTCCGCGTCACCGACATAGAGGAGCTGGACAAGCTGCTCCTGAGCAGATTGCAGCTCCTGGAAGGGGTCTCAAGCACGCAGACGATGATAATAATGCATTGAGCACGACCTTACCAAAGAAGAGAACATGCCCGCGGAAATGCGGTCTTCCGAAAAGAACAAATAGTGAAAACATGGCAAGCGTAATGCTTATATTCTAGGGCATCGGCGAAAACAACCACCGGAACCGCGGTGCCTCTCGGGTTGATTGAGTGAAAAGCACGCTAACGCTGCCAAAGAATATCGACTCTCTTCTGGCAGAGGAAATCGGTTTGCATCTAGGAGACGGAAGCATGAATTACTACGATGGAAAAGGATTCTATCAACTGCGGGGCCACATCACTGAAGACCGGCCACATTATGAGACGAGGATAAAGCCGCTCTATAAACGATTGTTTGGTATTGACTTGAGCTTAAGGGAGATGCCCTCTACAAGAGTCTTCGGTTTTCAAATTTGGTCTACGGAACTGGTTAACTACAAAAGCAAGGTTCTTGGTCTTCCCTTGGGTAAGAAATACGACTTCGCAATCCCGGCGGTAATACTTGAGAATGATGAACTATCTAAAAACTTTCTGCGAGGCTACTACGATACTGACGGCTGTCTGTATCTGGAAAATAAACGGGGAAAGCTTTACCCGCGGGTGGAGTTCTCATCGATATCCAAAACGTTTTCTAATCAATTAGCGGATGTGCTGACAAGGCTTGGGTATAGGCATTATTTTTATAAACTGGACCGAAAGAGTTTGGGCTGGGAAGATATCTATAGAATAATCATCAGAGGCGAGCCAATGACCGAAAAATGGTTTAACGAAATAAAACCAAAAAATCCCAAACACCTTGCAAAATTTGAATTAGTTAAAAGAGAAATTGGGCCCGCGGAGATTTGAACTCCGGACCTTTCGATATCCAACAGTCTGGTTATCAGTTTCGTCGCGTTATGCTCGAACGCTCCAACCGGACTGAGCTACGGGCCCATTGATAGTATGCTGTTCCCAGTTTTCGGATAAAGGTTCCGAAATACGCTACCTCGTGACGAAGTATGTCACCAAGAGAACCACTGTGATTAGCAGCGTCGAAAACAGCAGTTCTTCTATCATGAAAATCTTTTTGATGCTTTGGTTTTTTAAACAATCCTCCGCCTCAATAACGCATGCGCATCGCCATAATCTCCGATACCCACCTCGGCTACGCCCGCTTCGAGGAGGACTCGTTCGTCCAGGCCGAGCGCGCGTTCCTTGCGGCATCGGAGAGCGCCGACCTCATCCTTTTCGCCGGCGACGTGTTCGACACCAAAATCCCGAAGCTGGAGACCTTGGATCGGGCGATCTCCATCTTCAAGAAAATCAAGATCCCGGTCTACGCCATCCACGGCAACCACGAGCGCAGGACGAAGGAGCTGGTCAACCCCGCCCGCCTGCTCCACACCTCTGGCGTGATACGCTATCTCCACGGGGAAAGCGCCCCGTACGAGATGAACGGGGAAAAGCTCCAGATATTCGGAATCGGGAACGTCCCGGACGAGTACGCCGAAGCCGCAATGAAAAAGTCCATGGAGCGCTTCAGCGCGGAAAACGGCGCGTTCAAAATCCTCCTCATCCACCAGTCCATAAAGGAGCTGCTTCCGCATGGGAGCAATGAGCTCTCTCTGGACTATCTGGAGACGCTCCCGTTCGACCTTATCGTCAACGGCCATCTGCACGGAAAGGAGGTCCTTCTGGGCGGCAGGTTCCTGATTCCCGGTTCCACGGTCGTAACCCAGTTGAGGAAGGACGAGACCGGCAGCAAGGGCTTCTTCATCTTCGACACGGGGACAAGGAAGGCGGTTTTCGTCCCCATAGATTCCAGGCCCTTCTTCTACGAGGAATTGAGCCTGAAAGACGCGAGCGAGAGCGAGGTCATGGAAGCCGTCAGGAAGAGGATCGGCGAACTGAAGCAGAATCGTCCCGACGCGATAATCTCCCTCAAAATAAACGGGACCATGAAAGACGGGGTGTCCGGCTCCGGCATAAAGCTCCCCGAGTTCGAGCACGTGTTCATAGACAACAGGATGGACTCCAAAAGCCTGACCGCGAAACTCGAAAGGATAAGGGACCTGAGGAACGAGAAGCTCTCGGTACGCGAGCTCGCCCTGAAGGAGCTCGAGGAGAAGACGAAAGGGAAGGTCACGGCGTTCGACCCGGTGGAGCTTTTCGAGAAGCTGGTCGAAGGCCCTGACGAGACGATGGAGTATCTTGGCAGGAGGGATGTAAATGGCAAAACTGCAGCTGGCTCTTGATTTTTCGGTGTTGAAGAAGGCGGTGGCGGCTGCGCAGAAGGCGGCGCCCTATGTGGACTGGCTCGAGGCAGGCACCCCTTTGATCAAATCCGAGGGCCTGGAAGCGGTCAGGATGCTGAAGATGCGCTTCCCCAATAAGACTATAGTTGCCGACATGAAGACCATGGACACCGGCGCGTTCGAGACGGGGTTGGCCGCGGAGGCCGGCGCTGACGTATCCACGGTCTGCGGCGCGGCGGACATCTCCACGATAAAAGGCGCGATAGAGGAGGGCCGCAGGAGGAGAATCGCGGTCGCGGTGGACCTGATAAACGTCCCGATAGAGAACTGGAAGGTCATCGACGCGCTGAAGCCGGATTACATCTGCCTGCACGTGGGCATAGACCAGCAGCATGAGGGGGTTGACCCGCTGAAGCTCCTGAAAAAACTGAAGGTAAAGAGCAAAAGGATCGTCGCCGGCGGGATAAACGCGCAGAGCGCACCTGAAGTCGTCCGGGCGGGAGCCGAAGTGGTCATAGTCGGAGGGGCGATAACCAAGGCGAAGGACCCGGCAAAGGCGGCAAAAGAGATAAAAGAGGCGATGGAGAAAGCTTAATCCGTACTCTTAGCAGGGGTAGCGAAGTAGCCGCTCGACGTTTCGAGCGTCTACACTCATGTCCGACGATTCGGATATGGTGCGCCATATTCGCTTTGCGAATATGAGCGTCGCTACCCTGCCTGAGATGTTCCGACTGGAACATACCGTCATTCTAACGCAGGGATAGCGAAGCGGTCAAACGTGACGGGCTTAGGACCCGTTGGCTTAACGGTTTCCCGTTGCCGGTTTCCGGTTCCGGGTATCGGGCTACGCGCCTTCGAAGGTTCGAATCCTTCTCCCTGCAGTTCCTTTTCTCTTATTCGGTTATCCGATGTTTTTTGCCGGAGTGCGCCGGTTATTTATTCTTTTCGTAATTAATATACTTTTATGGTTCGTACGCTAAGGGTGCAGCAGATAAGGACGGAGGCCGGCGTCACGCTGCTCCCTGCGACATCCAAAGCGCTCGTGCAGCTTGGGGACAGGTACGTCTCACGGGACGCGTGCGACCTCGTCCCGGGCGACAGGGTGCGCTTCAGGAAAGACCACATCAGCAGGAGCATCGACGAAATCGACGTGGTCCTGAGCGGGGCAAGCCAGCGCTACGTAACCTCCCGCGAGCAGATAATGGAGCGGAATTCCCTCGGCTTATGGATACCGAAGCTAAGGACGTTGCTGCTCGGGGGGATGAACTCCCAATACGGGATTGTGGCGCCCGCGCTGGCCGGCCGCAAGATATTCCTTGAGCACGACGATTTCAGCCCTCATGAGTACCGCTTCATGGCGGACAGCGTGAGCAGCCGCATCGGGGCGTATGCGATAACAAACGGCCTCCGCGCGGTCTGCTGGGACACCACCGCGAACTGGGTCATGGGAAGGGTGATTGCGCCGGAGCAAAAGCGGTTCTTCAACGCGCTCTCGGCATTCAACCCCGCATTTTCAGCCATTGCGCAGGATTTTGCGGCAAATGGCCCGTGGGCGCAGGCCTATGGCACCTACGTGACGATACGCAAGGTCTGCATGTCCTACGTTGCCGCGCAGTACAATCCGCCGAACGTTGGCCCGCAGCAGGGCGCGCAGCAGCGGCCTGGGGCGAGCCTCGCGCCGGAGCTTGCCGCGATAGTTTCAACGTTTGCCGGAGACGCCAGTTCGCAATATATCGACGTCGAAGTCCTCTCGAACGAGGAACTGAGGCAGAGAAAGGACGTGTTCAGGAGGCGGCAGAAATTCGAGCCGTATCTCTTCAAGGGCATAGTTACTGTTGGTTCGGGTGGGCAGGGGGGCATGCAATTCGACAGCCTGGACAAATATGACGGGAAGCAGATCTTCGGGACCGAAAAGCCGCTGGACAACCCGGAGCAGGCGGTTGAGCATGCCAAGCTCTTCGCCCTTGAGCACGGGTTCACGCTATCCGAGCTGAAAAAGCGGCTGGAGGGCAAGCCAGTCGATGAAGCGTCGATGAAAGAATTTACCGAAACCTTCCTGCTGAAACACGGCGTGGGCAGCGTACAACAAATCCGCGACACGCTGCTGGAAGGGACTGGCCTTAGATTCGAAGACCTTGGTCCTGAAGGGCAGCTTAGGGTGGCGGAGGAGGTTGAGGTACTATGCCGAACTCTCCGTGATTCGATGACAGGCCAGCAGCAGCGCATCGGCCGTTTTATCGAAAGCATCGAGAACCTTGATAAAAAATAGTCAGCCATCTTCCAAAACCGCTTGTTCAGGGTTTAAAGTTCCGCTTTTTAAATTGTGTGTTTCTAATAATAATTATGGTTGGACCGAAAAACAGGGACCCACAGCCGCAGCCCCCTTCAGCAGCGAACCACGCATCTTCCGTCCGGTCCGCGCCGATGGCCGGGCCGCGCGCATCCAAGCTGTCCGACCAGGAGTTCGGGAAATGGTTCTATCTCCTCTTCAGGGCGGTTTCCCACGAGGTCGGCAACTCGATCAACATCTTCAGGTTTTTTTCCGCACAAAGGAAATGGGAAAAGAGGGAAACTGTGAACGAGCTGATCAACTCTTATTCGAGGCTGTCCATCCTTTCGTCCATAGCGTCCGGCAACAGCTTTTTCGAATGGAACCACGCGTGCGCGCTTTTTTCAAATGAAGAGGGGAGGAAGGTCGGCCTGATCCGCTTGGACCATCCTGCCCTTGACGGCGTCGTGGAGCCGAATTTCGACGGGATAAGGGAAACCGGGCTGGCCGAGGTGAGGAATTTCCGTTCTTTGCTTCTGGAGCTCGGCGACCATTTCAGGGAGCAGGCAGAGGCCCACAAGGACAAGCGGAACCTTTTCCATCTCAATAGGGCGGTGGAATGCGGTTCCCTTCTTTCCGTATACCTGGAAAAGCTCATGGCCGGCAGCATCGATTTCACGGCAGACCTGATGAAGCTGGAAATCGGAGATATAAAGGAGGGGCCTGGCTCCTCGATCGCCTTCAGGTGGGACCTCATCGCAAGCGAATGCCTGCTCAAAACCAGCATGGCCTCTCCTGCAGATGCAGCGGGCATGGCCGTGGAGGCGAATCCGTTTTTCTGCAACCTCATTTTAGTGAACATCGCATCGAACGCGATGCGGGCAGTGGGAACCGCGGGCGCGGAGCCGGCCGTGGAGTTGTCCGTTTCGCCCGGAGAGGAAACAATCGCATTCAGGTTCACTGACCGCGGCTGCGGCATGAGCAGGGATGTCATGGACAAGCTGAACTCTGGCGAGAGGATATCCACCAAAGACGAGGAAGGCGAGCACGGCCTGGGCTTCAATTACTGCGCGGAGCTCGCGCGCCAGATGGGAGGGTCGCTCCGCGTGGAAAGCAGCGAGGAAGGGAAAGGCACGACTATCCTCCTCGAATTGAGAAAGGCGGGCTGAAATCAGGCTTTCTTCCGATACTGCTGGTACACCGGCCTCGCCAGGTAATCGTATTCCCCCTTCGGAACGTAATTCGTGAAGTGCGCGTTGGGATTTGATAGCAATTCCCTCGCCCTCTTCTTTATGTCTGGATAGGGGCTGTCCATGCAGGCCAGTTTCAGCGCCACCGGGTTATCTTTCAAAGCGTCGAAAGCGACGTTCCGCACTTCCGCGTCGGGTGAGGAGACCAGCCGCTCCAGGGCGAAACTGCATGCGTCTTTGCCGCTCTCGAGCCCGTCGAGCAGGGCTTTGGGCGCGTCCAGGGTCCTGTCATCAGCCACCGCCTTAGCGAGTTCGGCTTTCGCCTTGTATTCGCCGTATTTAGCGACCAGCATCTGCCTGAGCAGCGAATGCCTGCATTCCCTGTCATCCCCGATCCTGCCCAATTCCGCCCTCGCGGCTTCTATCTCCGGGCCGAGCCGTTGCGCGATAGCGGCGATTTCAGCAACGGATGCCAGCCTCTCGGCCTTGTCAGCGGACATGGCCGCCGCCCGCTCCAGCTGAAGCGATTTCCCCCTCAACCGGTTCGCGCCATCGCGTATCTGGTCGATAGCAGGAGGCGCTTTGATCTTTTTACCCCTGCCGTTTCCATGCCCGTCGCTTGTGTCCCTCTTGATCGCAGTTTGCCGCATGTGCCCGCCTCTTTGTGTGTATGGGTATTTGTGGGGAAAAGGTTAAAATATTGCCGAATGCGTTTCACGGCTATTCGGAATCGATGAGGAACTTCCCCTTCTTTTTCTTGGGCCCCTTGGGCTTGTTCCGTTTCGCGCCATTGCGGTGCGGCTTCACGGTCTCCCCCTTGTCCGAGTCCTGCGAAATCTTTCCCGGCTGCGTGTCCGGGACCAAGATGCTATCCGCTACCCCCCCGTCCAACATGGGCGGTTCAGGAGCCTCGTGTTTCGGGGAAGCGTCCACAAGCGCGGCTTTCTGCGCATTCCCGTTTGGCGCGCTCCTCCTCGCCATGTTCGCCACGAAAACTCCTCCGGATGCTGCCGCGAGCATCGTTGCGCCGAAAATCCAAGCCAAGCGCTTCCTGCCGGAACGGGCCGGAGCGGGCGCCGCAACAATTTCCGGTTCGGGTGGGCCGGCCACTTCGGTCTGTTCAGCGGAAAGCGGTTCGCCCAGATC
>Ga0209777_10004610_pt1 | contig 16205 bp, 15 predicted proteins | sample FrelakmetHBP12HB_FD_187147 | JGI IMG/M metagenome (GOLD analysis project Ga0209777, IMG submission 187147) | Freshwater lake sediment microbial communities from the University of Notre Dame, USA, for methane emissions studies -HBP12 HB (SPAdes)... | ecosystem: Environmental > Aquatic >...
TCAGATCGATATCGCCTCCATCGGCTTTGAGGGCCGGTTTGATCTCCCGTTCCAGGGTCTCTTCAATCAGTTTCATTTTTTGGATGTTGGTCAGAGGTGCAGGTTTTGATAGGGCCGGGATCTCGATCGGGATTTTTTCTTCCTTGAGTATCCGGTTCAAGATGGCCTCAATCTTTTCGTGGCAGGACTCACAGCCTCCACCGGCCTTGGTATAATTGGTCACTTCTTCCCGGGTCTTTAGATTGTTCTGGCGGATGACCCGTTCGATCTCTTTGTCGGTCACCCCAAAACATTCGCAGACGATCTCCCCTTCTTCCACTTTGGGGATCGGTTGACCGCGATAGTTGGCAATAGCTGCGGCCAGGGCCTGTTCTCCCAGGACCGAACAGTGCATCTTCTCCTTGGGCAATCCCCCCAGAAAGGCGGCAATATCCTTATTGGTGACTTTTTCCGCCTCCTCCAGGGTCTTGCCTTTAATCAATTCCGTCAGGGCCGAAGAAGAGGCGATGGCGCTGGCACAGCCGAAAGTTTGGAATTTGGCCTCGTTGATCCGTTTATGTTCATCCAGTTTAAAGGAAAGCCGCAGGGCATCCCCGCAGGCCAAAGAGCCGGCCTCGCCCACCCCGTCCGGATTTACCACTTCCCCGATATTTTGGGGATTTTCAAAATAGGCCTTAACCTTGTCCGTATAATCCCACATGATAAAACCTCACTTAAAAAAGGATTCAAGGGGTCAAGGATTCGAGGGCCGCATAGCGGAGTGAAAGGCTCGGAAGTAAAACCTTTGAACCCCGAATCCTGGAACCCTTTTTTTATTTCGCCGAACGCTCCTGCCGATCGCAGGCGCTGAACGATGAACGGTTTTCTTAATGTTCCACCTCTACCAATTCAATCAATATCCCATTGGTGCCCTTGGGATGCAGAAAGGCGACCCGGGTCTGATGGGCCCCCGGTCTGGCCTGTTGATCAATTAAGGGGAGCCCCTTGGATTTCAACTCTTCTAAAGCCTGGTTGATATCTTCCACTTCCAAAGCGATATGATGAATCCCCTCTCCCTTTTTTTCAATAAATTTATTCATAACCCCGTTGGGATCAGTGGATTGGACCAATTCAAGATTGGTCTCCCCCACAGGCACAAAGGCGACTTTAAGTTCTCCCTGGCGTTCTTCATGGGATACCTGTAAAGAAAACATTTCTTGAAATAAAGCTTTTGATGTATCAGTATCTTTAACACCTACCCCGATATGGGCAATCCTTTTTATTTTCATAAGATAAAACCTCCAGATCCTTTTCTTATCTTATAGCCAATTTTGCTTTTTATTTCAAGCGAAAAGCCGAAGAAATGGGAACACCCCTCCTCCCCGGAAAAAAGGAAAGGGTTTGAAGGATTTCAGCAGGAAAAATTAGATTGCTTTTATCCTTAAAAAAATAAATGATCTACTGTAGTGAATCTATTTTCCCTTTACAATGCCCCTTATGCCGACATTCCCACGAAAGCGGGAATCCAGGTATAAAAGATTAGATTCCGGATCAAGTCCGGAATGACAAGACTGTAAAGTGATTACTGAGACACAACACCTGCATTTCGAGGGGCATCAAAATAGAAAGATGAAAATAAAAGCGATATTTCATGGAATTTTAGCCGACTGGACAGGCGTTGCCGAAACGGAAATGACTTTGCCGGATGAAGCGACCCTGGCTGATCTTCTTTTCCGGATCCGTAAAGACTATGGTTCCAAGATGCCTTCCCTGCTTCAGGGCAAGGACCAGGCGGCATTCAACCAGGCCTTTTGGGCCGTGCGGGGGACAGATCAGTTAAACCAATCCGATGCCCCTTTGAACGACGGAGAAGAAATCCGGTTTTTTTTACCTCTGGCCGGCGGATAAATAGTAGCTATAACGGCAAAGAAAAAAATATCCTATATCGTGCCACTGGAAAATTTTTTCTTGAAAGCATTTGAAAGAACCATAGGGGAGAGTATTCCTTCCTTGTAATCTTCAAAATTCAGTTTTGACAAAATCAGAAGATTTCAAATAATCCTCAATAAAAGGGCCTTGATATTTGTTGGACTTAAAAAGCCAATGGCATGGTTTATCCCAAATATGGTATATTGAGCCTCGTAAAGTTAACCGGAAAGGGTGTATTTGTCCGATTTGTGGTGTTAAACGGTTAGATTTTTAGTTAAGCTGTAAATTAAATGCCTGAGGCATCTAATGTCTAATGGAGTGTACTTCGCCTTATTGAGCATGATATTCGCAGGCGTCAATGATGTTGTTTTCAAGAAATATTCTGCCAAAGAAAGATCAAAAGGGATGTACGTTCTTGGGATTGGAATTACATGGACTATTTTGCAACTACTCTTTATGCAGGCTGAGAATGTCCCTTTTGTCGCAGAAATCAATACAATTAAATACGGTTTGTTTGCAGGGGTTCTTCTTACAGCGTCAAATATATTTCTTATTGAAAGTCTGACCTATATAAATGTCAGCCTTGGTTCAACTGTGTACAGGTTGAATACTATCGGTGTAGTGATTCTGTCTTTCCTGGTTTTGAACGAGTCAGTTGGAGCAAGTAAAATATTTGGAATTATACTCGGAATCATTGCTGTCTTATTGATGTACGGCGTCGGTAAAACATCCGACATTTCCGGAAAATCAACTGCCTTTTTCTGGTTGGTTATATGTGCATCCTTATTTAGGGCTCTTTACGGTGTTGTGTCTAAGGCTGGCCTGACAGCTAAAGCTGACCCGCAGTCTATACTTCTACTGGTTGCATTATGCTGGGTTGTTGGAGGAGCTTTTTATGCCAGATTTGTAGAGAAGAGATTTGTTGTTACCAAAAAGAAAATAGTCTACTCATTTTTATCCGGTTTCATGGTTTTCTGTATTGTGAACTTCCTGATGATTGGACTAAAAAATGAGCAGGCAAGCATTGTTATCCCAGTTGCCAATATGGGCTTCATTGTTGCCCTGTTTGTTTCATTAGCATTAAAAATCGAAAAACTTGATGTCAAAAAATCAGTAGCTGTATGTTTAGCGTTATTCTCAATATTACTGCTATCCAAGGTCTAACAATCAGCGGTAGACGGACAACCCGCTGCACTGAAGAACCGTTGATAACTTACAAACCGTAATCGTTGATTCAAGCACATAACAACCAAGTATACTTGTAGTCAACTCTTCGGTCATCAGATATTTTGACACACTTGTCCGGGTAAATATCGTTCTATGGATTGTATTTGACTTTTTGCTTATGAAAGGATAAAAATTCCTATGTAATATTGAGAAGTTTTATTGCGGACAACCTTTAAATAAGGAGTGTCGATGGAATAATAGACCCCTTTCTCAAAAGAGAGGTGGGGTTTTTTATTTTAATCCGGCGGAATCATAGAAAGAAGGAATTTAAGAAGAATTAGTGACTACAATAGAAAGAAACCGAGGCGCAGGCTGACTTCGGAAACTCCTATAGGGCGAAAACCCGCCGGAAGTTTTCAGCTAAAGACAAGATTTGGATTGTTTTGGAAGGATTCCGCAAAGAGATACCTTTTCCCGATTTTTGTCGGAGAGAATGCCTTTACTCTGCCTGAACTGAAAAGGACCCGTCCTTAACCGACTTTTGTCAGAAAGGGGGAAAGAGAATAAAATTGTCCTCATTGGTGATGGATTGATTGGCTGTTCGGTTTTTTTAAAAAACCTTTTTCAAAGGAGGTGTCGACGTGAATGCCATTGAAGAATTGTCGAAAAACTGCAAATCCCTGGAGAATCCCTATGTGACGGAGTGGAAGTCACAAGGGAAAAAGGTGATGGGATATGCCTGCACGTATCTTCCCGAAGAACTTCTGTATGCGGTTGATATTCTGCCCTACAGGATTACCGGTCGGGGAATCACCGATTCATCCAAAGCGGACTCTTATTTATCAAGAGTCAATTGCAGCTTTGCCCGCTGCTGTCTGGAAGCGGCCCTGGATTCAAAATTTGACTTTTTAGACGGGGCTATATTTGTCAATGGGTGCGACCATATTCGGAGGTGCTTTGAAAACTGGGAGGCCCACGAAACAGCAGCCCTGCCGTTTATGTACATCCTGCCGGTGCCTCATCGCCTTTCGGAAAACGGCTATGAATGGTTTAAAGAAGAAGTTTCTAAACTCAGAGCAGCTTTTGAAATGCGATTTAGAGTGAAAGTGACGCCGGAAAACTTGAAAAAGGCCATTGCGGTTTATAATGAAACCCGCAGGCTGCTTAGAAAAGTCTATGACCTGAGGGCGGGAGAAAACCCACCCTTTACGGGCGCCGAAGCCCTGATCCTGGTTACGGCCTCAACCCTGATGCCGAAAGAAACCTTCAATCAACTGTTAAATGAAATCCTAAAAACCATTGAAACCAAGCCTCAGGAGAAAAACAACAAGACCAGGCTTGTGGTGGCCGGAAGCGAATTGGATGATCCGGAGTTTATTGAAAATGTGGAAAGCCTCGGGGCGATTGTCGTCTCTGATGCCTTATGCTTCGGGGCCAGAAGTATCTGGAATCTCACGGATGAGAATCAGGAACCCTTTGATGCCTTGTGTCGAAGGTATTACAACCATGAACCCTGCCCCAGAATGGCCGGTGAATTCAAGCGAAGGCTTGACTTTGTCAAGGATCAGATCCAGCGAAGCCATGCCGATGGGGCGATTCTGGAATACATCAAATTTTGCGACCAGCACGGGACGGATAACGCCCTTCTAAAAATCAACCTGGAAAAGGAGAATATCCCCGTCATCGAATTGGAGAGACAATACGGACCCCTGGCCGATGCCGGACGGGTAAGGACCAGAGTTCAAGCTTTTCTGGAAAGGATCGGGTGATTACCATGAATTCACAGCCAAAGGCACTGGAAAGAATGGTGGAAGCGTTTAAATTGGGCTCTTTTATTCCTGAGGATTTAGACTTCGAATCCCCGGATGTAAAATTATTGCTGGACAGTTTGCCGGAACGCCGTCGAGAGATGTTTATCACCATGGCCAAGGACCCTGATACACGAATGATTTCCAATGTCTTCAACCAGGGCATGGGCAATTATTGGGAAAGCGTCCTTACCGCCAAGGACAAGGGCAAGAAGGTGGTGTTTATCCCCTTTAATTTTTCCCCGGAAATATTTTACGCCCTGGACATGGTCCCCGTGGGCGTTGAAGTATTGGACACCATGACCATGACCTTGGAAGAAGGCATTTCCCCCTACCTGGATCTTTCCATAGAGAGAGGATTGCCGGAAACCATGTGCTCTGCCCAAAGGGCGGTGGTCGGCATGCTGGAAGCCGGTGTTTTGGGAAAACCGGATTTATTGGTCAACGGCGCTTTGGGCGGTTGTGATCCGAACACCAAGGTTTTTGAATACATGGGGGAAAAATTCGATATTCCCACACTTTTTATTGATGTGCCCTATTACCATGATAAACGGTCCTTCAAATATTATGAACAGGGCTTTAAGGAGGTTGTGAAAATCCTGGAAGAAGTATCAGGGAACAAGCTGGACGAAGACCGGCTCCGTGAAGTCTGTTCCTTGTCCAATAAGGCCAATGAACTGGCCATGGAGATCAGCGATCTCAAACGTCATGTGCCCAACCCGGTTCCCAATTATTACAATATGAACCATTTGGCCACCAAACTCACCAAGCTGGGGACCCAGGATGCGGTGGATTTTTATCAAATGGCCTATGACCGGTCATTGGACCGTTTTAAAAAGGGAAAGCATGTGTTACCGGAAGAGCGACTCCGTTTTATGTTTATGTATACAGGTATTTATTTTGACAATTCTTTTCACTCATGGTTTCAGGAGGAAATGGGCATTTCCTATATTATGGATATGCTGATTTTCAGCGATCACGTGCCCTACATCGACCTCCGTAACACCGATACTATGCTCGCCGGACTGGCGGCCATCAATATGAACCTTCCCATGACCCGGCAGTTAAAAGGCAAAAATAGTTTCCACGGCGGGTGGATCTCGGACTTGTTGTATTACATCGAAAAATATAAAGCCGACTGCGTGGTTTTTACCGGCCACACAGCCTGTAAGCAAGTCTGGGGCGTCTATCGGATGGTGGCCGATCGGATTCAAAAGGAACTTGGCACCCCTACTCTTAGGATGGAAGCCGATGGATGGGATTCTCGAACCACACCTATGGAGGTTCTCAAGGAGCAGTGGGAAGAATTCTTTGAAACTATCCCTAAATACCATGGTGAAAACTAATCAAAGGATTCAAGGGGTCGAGAAGTCAGGGAGTCAAGGGTAAGGACTTCAAATTAAAACCCTTGAACCCTATTTCCCTATTATAGAAAGGATTACAAAAAAAAATGATAGTCGCTGGATGTGATGTAGGCTCTCTTTCAGCCGAAGCGGTTATTTTAAATGATGATAAAATTTTGGCCTCAGAAATCATTCAGGTCAGGCCTCTGCCGGAACAATCCGCCCGAGAGGTGATGGATAAGGCCCTGGCCTCAATCCGGCTTACCTATGATGATATCGACTATACCGTATCCACAGGATATGGGCGTGAATCCATATCCTTTGCAGACCATAATATCAGTGAAATTTCCTGTCATGGTAAAGGGGCTCATTTCCTTGTCCCCAGTATCCGCACGATTATCGACGTCGGCGGTCAGGACTGTAAAGTCATACGCATTGATGAATACGGGGTCCTGCAGGATTTTACAATGAATGACAAATGTGCCGCCGGCACAGGCCGTTCACTGGAACTGATGTCAAAATATCTGGGGGTTCATTTCAGCGAGCTGGCCGCTTTGGCGGAAAAGGCAGGCCAGACGATTACCATCACCAATCAATGCGGTATATTTTCCGAACTGGAAATCATGCATTATCTTATGGAAGATAAAAATTCGGCGGATATCGCGGCAGGGATCAACGAAGCTATGGCCAGACGGGTTAAAATGCTGGTAGGCCGAGTGGGCATCAAGCCGGAAATGACCATCACCGGCGGGGTTTGCAAAAACACCGGTGTGGTTAAAAACCTGGAAGCGATGCTGGGCATCCATTTCATGCCGTTGAGCGAAGATCCGCAAATTGTTGGTGCCCTGGGAGCGGCGGTTTTTGCGGCAGAACGATTTAAAAGACTTCAAAAAAAGGGGGAAAGGAGGGACACAAATTGATTTATGCCGGTTGCGATTTAGGAACCATATCCGCCAAGGCGGTTATTATTAGAAACGGCAACATCCTGGCCGTTGAAACCCTTCCTTATAAAAACCTTCCCAAACAGGCAGCCATCCAGGTCATGGAGATGGCTAAAAATAAAGCCGGATTAACAAAAGAAAATATCTCCTACTGCTTATCGACCGGTTTTGGGAAAAAAGCAGTCCCTTTTGCCGACAAAGACCTACCGGAGTTTCTTTGCCTTAGCCGGGCAATACATAAACTCGATCCGGAAATTAGAACTGTTATCGATGCCGGCGGCAGTACTATCAAGGCCTTTAATATGGATAGCTCGGGCAAAGTCACCACTTCTGCGACTAATGAAAAATGTGCTGCCGGGACCGGCAAGTTTATGGAAGTCATGGCCCAGGCCCTGGAGATGCCGATTGAAGAACTGAGCATTGCGGCGTTGGAATCCGGCCATGCCCTGCCGATTACCAGCCAATGCGGTGTTTTTGCCGAAAGTGAAGTCATTACCCATGTCAACGAGGGGAAAGACCGGCTGGACATCTTTGCAGGAATTTCCTTGTCTGTGGCCGGCAAAGTTGCCGCCGTGACTCGACGAATTAGCCTGGACCAGCCCATAGCCATTGTCGGCGGTTTGGCCAAGAACCCCATTGTCGTTCGCGACATTGAGAAGGAACTCGGAATTTCTTTTGTCGAATGCAACCTGGATCCCAGAGCGATAGCCGCTTATGGTGCCGCCCTGTTGGCTGAAGAAAGGCATGCTTCATAGGTACTTGTTCGGGCTTCCGAGGATAAAATTTTCTTTCAATATCCACAATGGTGGAGAGGCAAAGAGAGGGAATGATGGGAAAACCATTTGAAAAAACAACACAAGTGATCAATGAATTTGCCAAGCCAGCCCTCGAATTTCTCCGCGCCCTTGATGATGAGGACATGAAGCTCCAGGCCAAGAGTTTAGAAGGTACGGTCGAACGTCTGGAGGATCTCACTGAGGCAGCATCCAATCCGGAAAAAAGAGTAGCCCTTTTTGAATGGGGATTGACGCCGCAATTGTTTTATGCCTTTGATTGTCTTCCCCTGGCTATGGAAACCTTTCCCTATCTATTTTCGGCCACTCAAAAACAGGTCGTTCATGAATTCCTGGAGGCCGCCGAATCATCCGGGCTGCCCTCCGACGTTTGTTCCACAGATCGTTTTCTGGTCGGAGCGGCCCTCAGTGGCGAATTTCCCAAGAATGCTTTTTTTGTTTCCTGTGCCGGGCCTTGTGACGGGACCCGTATCGCCTACCCTATCATGCAAAAGGCCCTGGGCGTCCCCACCCTCTTTCTGGAACTTCCATTTACGTATGAGAGGGAATCGGCCCGCTGGTACGGACGACAAATCCGGACGGAACTGATCCCCTTTTTGGAAGAAGTGACCGGGAAAAAATTCGATCTGGAGCGCTTTCGGGAGATCATTGAAGAATCCAACCGGGCTTACGAACTCATGCTGGATGTTTACGATACCTATACGACCACACCCATGCCGGTTCCATCCTCATTGCGAGGTTCTCCCTGGATGGTGTTTATTTCCGATGCCGGCCATCCCAGGGCCACGAAGAGCATCCAAATGTTTCATGCCGAGGTGATGCGGCGGTTGAAGGAAGGGATCCCCAATCCGATCGAAGAAAAACACCGGGTGATCTGGGGGCATGTTCAGCCTTACTTCGACCCGTTGCTCCTCCCCTGGATGGAACAGGAGCTTAAAGTGTCCGTGATCACCAGCATGCTGACGGGATCGCCGATTCTTCGTCCCATTGATACCTCCAGTGAAGAAACTATGTTCGAGGGGTATGCCTGGCAGGGTCTGGATATGACCATGTCTCTCATGCGCTTTGATTCCCGGAAAATTCTCGAATACACCATGAAGCTCTATAATCAATACCGTTGTGATTCTGTTATCTTCACCCAACACGTCGGGTGTAACAGCATTTGTGGGGCCGGGGGGATCATGCGTCGTTATTTTCAGAAAGAAGGCATCCCGGCCCTTTTCTTAGAACTGGATTATGTCGATGACCGAATAGTATCCGCAGAGAATCTGAAGAATCAGATCGAAGAATTTTTTTCGACGATATAGGGTTGAGGAGGATTTTATGGAACATCTGAAATATTTTGAAACCATGGCCCAGTCCTTAACCAATGCCGAAGCCCTGGTCTGGAAAAATAGCGGCGGTCGCATTATCGGCCTCCTATGTTCCAGTATACCGGAAGAGATTATTCACGCCGCCGGCCTACTGCCCATGAGGGTTCGCACACCGGGTCTGCAAAATACGAAAAATGCCGATGCCCATCTGCATCGGATCAATTGTTCCTATACCCGGTCGGTTCTGGAGGCTCTCCTGACCGGCCAATTGGATTTTCTGGACGGGTTTGTAGCTGCCAATACATGTGACCATCATTTCCGGCTGGTCAGTGAAATCGAAGACAAATCAACCCTCAAGTTCTTTCACTACTTTCGGATGCATCATACCCTAAGTACGGGCGGCAGAGAGTGGCTGTTGCAGGAGATGAAAAAATTGGCCGAACATATCGAAGAAGTTTTTAGCACTTCGATTTCCGAGGATCAATTAAGAGAAACCATCGCTGTTTATAACCATACGCGCCGACTCATGAACCGGTTAAATGAATTGAGGAAAAAAGATCCCCCCCTGTTGACCGGCTCGGAATATATGAACATTGCCCTGACCGGGATGTCCATACCCCGGGAAATATTTAACCAAAAGCTGGAAGCGCTTCTGCCGGAGCTCGAAAAAAGGGATTTGCCAAAGCATCATCTTCCTCGCCTGCTCATTATCGGAGGGGCCTGTGATTCTCCCGATTTTATTGAATTTATTGAAAGTCGAGGTGCAACTGTGGTCGCCGACGGCTTGTGTTTCGGACTGCGCCATTATATGGGCCTCATAGATGAGAAGGCCGAAGATCCTCTGGAAGCCATTGCCGACCGCTATCTTACACGCCTACCCTGCCCGGCCATGATTGACGGTTTGGAGTTGAGTCATGAAATTTTAAAAACCCTCATTGATGGGTCTAAGGTGCAGGGTATCGTCTATGCCCGTTTAAAATTCTGCGATCATTTTGCCGGCGGACGAAAGTTGCTGGCGGACCGATTGCGGCAGGAACACAGTGTTCCGGTAATCGAGCTGGAACGGGAGTACAATACCACCAAATCCGGGCAGCTGAGCACCCGCCTTCAGGCCTTTTTGGAATTGCTATAATCTGGCTATTTTTAAGGGGTTTGTATCATTGTCACCATTTTTTAATTTTCATTAAAAAGGAGGCAGCACCATGTATAAGATGGGAGATTTTCCACTGGTTATGACAGAAACGGAGCAGATGATTGTCCAGGTCATTCATCAGTTCGTTGAAAATGAAATCAAGCCGGTGCGCGACAAGCTTGATGATGACACCAATCATGTCCTTATCAACGAAATCCTCGGGAAAATGGCAGGGCTGGGGGTGTTTAGCGTTCAGATCCCGGAGAAGGGCGTCACTCCGCCTCCCGGGCTCAGGCCTGGTGTGATCAATTATATCATAGAGGAAATGGCGACAGGCGATGTAGGAATCGGGATTGTAACGTCCATTAATGCCTGGGCCCTTTCAGCAGCGCGCCTGGCAGAGAACATTGAAATCCTTAAGTTGTTCCAATCCATGGGAGAAAAATATTCGCCCTGTCTCGGCTGCTTTGCCATGACGGAAGCGGCCAGCGGCTGCGATATTGAGAATCTTTCGCAGCTCCGTGGTCGAACGATCCAAACCCGTGCCGTCCAGGACGGCAACGAGTGGGTTATCAATGGAGCGAAACGGTTTCCGAGCAGTGCGGGTGTGGCCCACCTTTATTGCGTGGTGTGCCAGACCGATCCTTCGAAGGGAGAGGATGGCATTGCCCTGATCTATGTTCCCAAGGAAAATAAAGGCGTCAGTTTTGGAAAGTTTGAGGTCAAGGCGGGAATGCAGTCGGACCGTAATGCGGATATTTATTTTGATAATGTCCGTGTCCCCCTTTCTTACCGGGCAGCCGGCCCGGGCAGAGATGCAGAGCTTATGAAATATAACCTTGTTATCGGCCGAGTGGCCAGTGCAGCCGCTGCCGTGGGTTCAGCCAGAGGCGCTTTTGAAGAAGTATTGAAATTTACCGAGACGCGGATAGTCGGAGGCAAGCCGGTTAGAGACCACTCCATTGCTGCCGGCATGCTGGCCGAAATGGCAACAGGCATCGAGACGGCACGGGCCCATTATCTCATGGTGGCTGACATGATGAGCCAGCCTGATTTTTATGGTCCAGCACATTCCGAAGCCTTGCTGAGCCAGGCCAGTATCAGCAAGAACTATGCGACGGAAATGGCCATCAGTGTCACGAACAAAGCTATGGAGCTGATGGGCTCATATGGATATATCCGAGACTATCATGTAGAAAAATACTGGCGTGATGTGAAAGAGGTCCAGCTCTGGCTGGGGGGGGCTCAACTTGGACGCTTTGACGTCGTGCGTGGCTATTATCCTTATAAAACCGTTGCCTAATGGATATATTTGACGATACCATTAAAGAAATAAGGGACTGGTTTGATTCACAAAAGAATTCCGGTCAAACCCGCTGCTATTCCGCTTCCCCGTTGATGAACAACCCATTTTCATCCAATGAATTGCCCGGAGATGGAAGAAATGGAAAGATTGTTCTGAAAGAAGACACTCAGGTGGAATTGGGACATCCTTCAATGGGTTCATGTGCCGAAACATTGGCTACGCACCGTTTGGACCTGGTGTCGGATGGATGCATCACCCTGGTCGGGCCTGAAATATCAGAGACACAGGAACCGATTTTGCCCTTTGCCCAAATCATCATCGCAGCGCTAAAAAGGTCAAAAGAGATCGATGGGACATCCCAGGGGACCATTGAAATTGAAAATACGGCTTCGATGATGGATCGTACGGCTCACATGTACGTACAAACAGACGGTTACATGATCCGAAGCGTTCCGAATCTGATATGGGCCAGAGTCAGCAAAGAGGCCTGCCGGTCCGGGTTTTCGCTGAAACTTCTCGGGGAAAGATTGATCGCCGCAGTAAAACACCAATGCAACAATGTAACGGCCTGCGAGGTTTTCTTTGTCACCAGCTCAAAAAGCGATGTCGGGCAGTTGGATGATATTGTTGAGAAGGCCCGGGCAAAGCAGAGAAAGCTCGAAACGTATACTGTCGGTTCCGACGGTGAACTTGAATGTACCCAGGAGATCGACTGCAGCGCATGTTCCGAGCAGGTCGTTTGTGATACGATCAGGGATGTGATCCGGATCAGAAAGGGAGACCGGGTCGTTACTATCAGAGCAGGAGAAAACACCGAAAGCGGTCCAGAGTAAAGGGAAAAGTATCATGGATAAAAAAATAGTAGCGGTTTGCGGAAAAGGGGGAAGCGGTAAAACCGCGTTGGTGGCCTTAATGACCAAATACCTTTTGGAGAATTATAAGCATCGATTGTTGGTCATTGATGCTGATCCGACCATGAATTTGTCTTCGGTGCTGGGATTATCCCCTAATAAAACCGTCAATGATATTCGGGAACAAATCATCAAGGAAGCGCGAAAGGCGGGAAAAACGGAAAAAAATAATCTGGCCCGTTCTCTGGACTACATGCTGTTTGAAGCCTTAATCGAAGCGGACCGTTTCAGCTTTCTGGGTATGGGCAGGCCGGAATCACTGGGCTGTTATTGCCCGGTCAATGATTTCTTGAAAAGCGGCATCGAAACCCTCGCGGAAAACTATGATGTGGTCATCATCGATGGGGAGGCCGGGGTTGAGCAGATCAACCGTCAGGTCATGAAGGGCGTGGATACGGTGGTGATCGTCTCCGATATTTCCAACCGGGGGTTGCAAACTGCAGCCATTATCAAAAACGTCATCACCTCCCACAAAAAAATTTTCAAATATCAAAAGTTGGGATTGGTTTTAAACCGCGTCAGCGGACAGGAAGAACAACTTCAGCCCTATATAGTAAAAACCGGCCTGGATCTCCTCGGCTTTGTTCCGGAGGATCCCTTGGTTGCCAAATTTGATCTGGAGGGAAGACCGCTGCTTGAACTTCCTTGTGAGTCCGAAGCTTATAGGGCGACAAGTGGCGTGTGGGCCCATATCTCCGCCCCTACCCATGAAACCGGTCGTTGAATTCGAGGAGTTTCTTTTACACATTTCTATCCGTAATCGTTAATTTTAGGGGCTACTCTTTTAGTGGACTTGTAGGTGAAATATGGAGATTCAGACCACTATTTATTTTGGCACTTTCTGTCATAAAAAGTAGGGGTTAGGAGCGGCCTGATCAGAATTTCATGTTGTGGGACGGCTAAACGGCCGATAAGGCCTCCGTATCCAGGGTCTTGAATCCGTTCTTTTCCACTAATTTTTCCGTTTTTTCGATCTGTTCCACCTCGACCACAAAGACGGCTTTTTCCGCGGATTCCAGCACAAAGCCATAGGCGTTGTTGACATTGATGCCCTCACGATAGAGAAGCTGCACCAACTTATCCAGACCGCCCGGTTGGTCGGGAATGAGAACCGCCAGCACACTGCCCAGCTGGACGGTCAGGCCGGCTTCGGTCAGCACCGCTTTCGCTCGTTGGGGATCATCCACAATCAGGCTGATGACCCCGAAAGTATCGTGAGTGGATATCGTCGTCGCCCGAATGCTGATCATGGCTTTGGCCAAAACGCCGGTTATCCGGGCCAGCACACCCGGTTTATTTTCCGCAAAAATGGAAAGCTGATAAGCGATCATATTCTTCTCCTCAAGTTGTTCCCCAATATCCAATCTGTGCCGATTTGATAAGATAAAGGAAGATCAGGATGTAAAGGGAGTAGTCCATCCAAATTTTAGAAGTCTGCCTCTTCTTTTCCCCTTATCACCTTCTATTTGTAAAGTCTAGATAAGCAAAACAACCCTAACGGCCGGCCAGATGAAGTTGTAAGTTCTCAAAAAATCTCCTCATGTTGTCTAAAGGTTGCAAAAATAAGGGCCCCACAGGGCTCTTATTTTTAAAATCAGCTGTTTAACTTTCGGGTAAAAATAATCGATCGATCAACTCCTTTGAGGGTCGTTTGGTGAAGAAGCTTACGCCAAAGTAAAGGACCATGCATCCGCCGATTAAAATCCATTCCATGGTGCCCATCCCGAGTAACGGTGGTTTTCGTCCCATCACAGCCCAGCTGCCGAATAGAGTCCCAATGGTTCCATAAACAACGGTGCAAATGGCCCCCCACTTGGTTGCTCCTTTCCAGTAATAGGATATGACCGTAACAAAGAAATAAATGGCCCCCAGACCCATAGCTGCAAATCCCATGAAGATAGCCAGCAGTTCAGGAGGATTATTCAGGGTCCAGAAAAAAGGAAGGAATAGGAAAAGGGCAATCAGGAAATAACCAAGATACAGCATGGATTTATCCGATACCTTTGGTGATACGCATTTAATGATATCATTGGTTACATTAGCGCTCATGATAAAAACCATGGCCGAGAGTGTCCCCAGAGCGGCACCCACAAGACCTGTCAGGTAGGCTGCGAGTAATCCTGATCCGCCTAAGGCCCAGGATAACAGAGGTGCAGCGAGATCTGCGCCCCATTGTTTGTTGGCCAGGAGGTTGTTACCAAAAATAATCCTGGCAACAAGGCCATTGCTTGAGCAGTCAAGCATAATCGGTATGCCTGCAGTCAACCAGACAACAAAGCACAGCAAGGTAAAGTCTTTCTTAGTCATCTTTTTCATTCCAAGGAATCGACTGATGTTATGAGGGAAACCAACTGCCATGGTGAAAAAGATAACTGGTGTTGCCATGATACCTACCAAGCTTGAGAAGAGTTGGGTATTGCCGATTTTTGGAAGGGCGGGGTTTATAAGTCGCATGAGGGACGGGTCCTGAGCCATTAAACTGTTGGTGATTGAACTAAAACCGCCTGCCCAGATGATCGCCCAGACACCAATCAACGCACCGACAAATCCTAAAAAAGCACCTTTTACAGCAATAAACCACTGGGTTCCCGTGTAGCCGCCGAGCCGGAGGAAAATCCAAGCAATAACTATTGAGATAAAAAGACACCAGCCTTGGGGAAGACCCGTAACCGCAAACCAAACCGTACCAGCTGCTTTGAGTTGCCCGACTGAATACATAAAAAGGAAGAAGAGCATGCTTCCGGCAACTAGTATCTGGAGTCCTTTGGATTCAAATCTCATACCAATAGTTTGGGCGATGGTCGCGGCGCCCAGTTTGGATGAGAACTCTCTGGTTTTGGTCGCTGCAAGCCAAACGCAAGGAATGATACCCACGAGGGTCCAGATCCCGGCGAACCACATGCCTGAAAACCCCACTTTATAGACAATAGCCGTGCTGCCGCAGAATGCCCAGCCGGAAATGTAAGAACCGGTGAGAGCTAAACCTGTAACCCAAGGACCAATATCTCTTTGGCCGACCAGATACTCTTCAAAGGATGCCCATTTCTTCTTGGCTATGGTACCGAGAAGAACGGCAATCGTAAAAAGAATCAGGACCCCTATACTTGACCAAATAATCATACTCAGGGTAGGTTGGGGAATATCTAGATATTTTGGATTCATTCTTTAAACCTCCTTGCGATAAGCCAAGTACCAACCAACGTCATGATGAATGTCCCAATAATCAAAGAAAACCATACATACCAAGAAACCATTGGATCAAATAGTTCAGGTTGCATTCATTCCTCCTTTCTTTTTATAAAATTTAGGTTATTCATTTCTCCCCCTAATGAAAGGCCGTTTTTTATAAACCATACCGGTGCTGCCGAAGAATGCCCAGTCTGAAATAGTGTATGCAGATGGAAGCAGGTCTACAAACAAACCCAAAATGGCTTGGGTGACCGGGGGGCATCCCGGCCCTGCACCTAATCCCATTATCTGCCCGGGCCGGGATAGGGCGATGAGTTACCCTTTGGACAAACCCAGAAAAGAGGACCCCCCAGTCCTTGACAGCAAGATTTGGTCTATATTATTTTGAGACCT
>Ga0209777_10004611_pt1 | contig 16201 bp, 20 predicted proteins | sample FrelakmetHBP12HB_FD_187147 | JGI IMG/M metagenome (GOLD analysis project Ga0209777, IMG submission 187147) | Freshwater lake sediment microbial communities from the University of Notre Dame, USA, for methane emissions studies -HBP12 HB (SPAdes)... | ecosystem: Environmental > Aquatic >...
ACATGAAAATGAAATCCTTTTTCACAGAGTACTATTTTTTCATTTATTTCGTATTCTTTATTTAATTCAAATTTAAAATCTAAGCATGTCCAATCTTTATTTAGATTTTTATATCCTTTCATCTTTTGCCTCCCAAGACTATAAGTTTATAATTTTTGGGTTAAATTTAGCAAATAATCTTGACATTTGCAATAAATTATTTTATTTTTTAGGAAGATAGGAGTAATAGGATATAGGGCATTATTTTTACAGAGATATTTTGATCTCTCTTGAAAAGTGGAAACTTAGGATTTGGTTTAGGATCATTGTCAGCAGATTTTAATAGGACAGGGATATTAAATCTCTCTTTTAATAAACATAATATTTATTTAAAAAATCTTCTAATAGAAACTTTATATAAATTTCATCTGTAGATTTATTATCAAGTATATAATAAATCATTTTAAGATAATCGGTGGAAGCTTTAACTGCATTTTGCGCTTCTACTTTTAAACACTCATAATTTCTTCCTATAAAGCATCCTTTTTTTATTGTCCAGATATAGTCATCTGTATCTATATCTTTATGGTGACAAACATTATTAAATTTAGGACCGTAAGTACACATATCGAAAATTTTAAAAGTATTTAAATTTCTTTTTACATGACAGGGGACAAAAGAATCTTGGATAGTGTGTAGAACATGTCCTATCCAAAATAAAAATTCATCTTTTTGTCCTTTATAAAAAAGTTGTAAAGCATAATTAGTATTATTCATTATTAATAGGCGGACGCTTAGTAAAGTATCTGAAAGGGGTTGGGGAGTATTATTTGGAAATATATTTCTTAAAGAGTGAATATTTTGTAAATTTGGATTATTTTGCCAATTAAATGTAGTACAATTTTTAGCAGTTATAGAATAATAAGCACATAATTCGTAGGTAGGAAAATCGGTATGATAATTTCCCAAAATAATTTGATTTTTTGAAAACAGTCCACTATCACCGTAATAGACTTCGGGATAAAATTTATCTTTTATAGTTTTATTTGTTTCTTGTATTGCAAATCTAGTAAGATCTTCGTGTCCTCTAATAATTCCTGTGAACCATTTTTCATCATCTGCGTAGGAGTTAAAAATAATAAGACTTGTAAAAAGAATAAGGAACAAGAATTTTACCATATTTCCTCCGAAAGAATAAATATTAATACTCTTATGTAAAAGTATAAGTTCTTTCTTTTGAAATATGGGGTTTTTGGGTTAAGAGAGAATTAAGATTGAATATAGATTTTGTTAATAGTATTTTTTACATAGTTACAAATGTATAGCTATTCCCTGACTGTTTAATTTTCTTTATTCCATTATTACTTTGAAAAGATGGGGGGTTGATTTCTGTTTCCTGATTATTTACGACTAAAATCACAGAAGAATTCGCAGGCAAAGTAATAGTAAATTCTTCTCCTATTTTAATATTAACAGAATCAGTAGATTTAGTTTGATTACTTTTATCAGTACGCCATTTCTCAGCAGAATAAGTAATATGATACCAAGCTACTAAAGATCCATTGACTCCATAAGCTCGTAAATGCTTTTCATCCGTAGAGAAATTTAATTCAAAATGATGTCCCCCTGAAGTATTATAATCACAAGTTATTCCGGGATATCTAACACAAGAATCTATTTTACCATTTTTCCAGTGATAAGGGGGATCTACATCTACTGTATCTTCAAAGGGGATAGGGTTACATCCTTCATTATTACAAAATCCTCCCATATGTTTATTTTCAAATGTACGAGTAATTCTGCCTAAATTGACTTCATTAGTAACTATATAATTAGTTTTGATTTTGTAATTTCCAATTATTTCTCCACTATGATCTCTAATTACTTGGATAGTATAATCTCCTAGACTAGTTCTGAGGATGATTGCTCCTTCCCCTTGGTCTTTTCTCATACAATAGTCTGTAAGTCCTTCTAGGGTAATTTGTGCTCCTTTCACGAGCCTTGTAGCTTTACAATCTACAGATCCTATTGAAATTAATTCGTCTACAATTGGATTTGCTAATCCTGTTATGCCTCTAAATTTTGCTTGTACAGTAATAATATTGCTATTCATTGTAGAGGTAAATTGTATTAGATTGGGGGTACTTAATAATTCTATACACTTGACCCAAGTATCTAATATAGTATGATCGGCTTGACTACTAGCATAGGTTTTAAAATCTTCTGTAGAAATATTAGAGAAGGTTCCTCCGCATAATTGTCTAAGGGTTTTAAGATTACTATTATTGTCAGAAGTAGATCCAAATTTTAGGGGTACTCCTTCTACAGTAATACCTAGATCTAATCCTTCTTTATTAGTGTTGATATAATCTTCAAAATCTCTAGAGCAGTAGAAGTTTTTATTTGTAGTAGAGGAAGAGTTATGATTGTTAGTGGAGATTATATTAAATACTCCATTTTTTAGTATAGCATTACAAGCATCGACAGGGGAGGTAGAGACTATACCGGGTATTATTATATCTCCACGATGTATTTCAAAGTCATCGTAAGCTAAGATTTTTATAGGCAATAGTAGAATTAGAATTAAAAATATTTTCATATTAGTTCCTTATTTTAGTTGTTTGAGTATATTATTAATGTCTGAGTCTGTTACTGTGTTAGGGTCGATATCTACTTTGTAATCATTATTATTTTTTGAAATTGCATAACTTTTATTTAAATGACTTCCGCTTACTCCTAATGTTACACTATTAAGTATAGGGAGTTTACTGACTTGTTTTAGAAACATATTCCTTACTAGAATTAAATCTTTTAGATGAGCGTTAGCGAATCCTTCCCAGGAGCATTCTAATTGAGAATCATTTACTGCTTTTTCTAGTATAGCAGCTTCTACGTTTGCTTTAGTTGTATTAGGGTCCATATAAATTATATCTTCTTTAATTTTAGTAGGGATTCCTGTCATAACATTCATTTTATCTACTTTAGTTAATTGATTAAAAACTTTTGCTATAGAATAGACAGCTTGAATATAAATCTTTTGGAGTGGGATAATGGAATCAGTATTGTCTGATATTAGTGTAGGTAAAGTGAAATCGGATATATCTTTACATAATCCGTCTTCTGAGAGCCAAACTTTATTAGGTTGGATACAATCAGCTTCGGTAGTTGGAGGAGTAGCTGTCGGCACAGGGGACACAGTAGGGGGGGTAGTAGCTGGAGCAGGATTCACATCTTTGTGGCATCCAACAAAAGAAATAAAAAATAAGAGGATTAAAATAGACTTAGACATTGAATCTCCTTGTGCAAATTAAAAAATGGGAGTATAGGGGTATTTTCGTAATAAATCAAGAAAAATATTTTTAATTCACGCTGACCTGAGAAATAGATTCCAGGTATATACAGAAGGAGATTCGTATAGCAATTGAAATGTTGAAGAAAGGTAGTATTGGGTTAATCATAATCAATTATTAAGTTGTGGGATTAATCTATCCCTAAAAAATAATCAATTAAATCAACTACTTAAGACCTATTTGGGGTAGATCCAAAAAATGACTACCCCAATCAAAATCTTGGGGTATCTACTGACCCTCAAGAGATCGGTAAATGTAACTCGCCTTCCAAAATTTTCTCTTCAATCCTAACGCTCTGCTTGACTCGGTCTTCAACGTATTGATCGCCAAGACGGGATTGAAATTAATTTTATAATACATCTCAAATTGTACTACTGCTTTATTAAATTTTATATCACTCACGTTGTACGGACGATCTATGGCAGCGTCTTTAAAAACATGAATGATTGTCTCTTGGTGTTCTTTAGAGACATTTTCAAAAGCATCTATTTTGATTTCTAATCTAATTTGTCCTATGGGTTTCATACCACCAATTCCTTGCAGTCCCTGTAGTCCTGTAACCGTTTATACTAACCGTCAAGTTTAAAGCTCTGTGCTTTAATTTATCTTTACGTAGATTTTGTTTAATTTCCACAGTCCTACGTCCCAAATCTAATATTAAACCGCAAAAGATAAGACTGTATACCAAAAAATAAACAAATTTTAACTGAAATACCCAACCATTGTGTTTTAGATTGACTTATGGTATAATTAGGTATTGTGAATTTGATTTTAAAACAAAAGAAAGGGGATTTTATGAGTGATTTAATTCAAACTATTTCATGGTCTGGTTTGGAGAATGAGATTAGTAGGCGATTAGGAGTTGAGGTAAGTTTTTCTTATGGAGTCAATGATTTTAAAGGCACAGAATATATAACCATAAAATCCGAAACCCTTGTTGATAAGGTGCCTTTCTTGAAAGTGATGTTTAGAGATGTTTATTTACTAGGAGAACATCATTATCTTGATAATAAAAAAATTATATTTTCCCTAGAGTTTCGACTCGAACATAAAGATGGTGGAAGAAATGGAATACCTCGTTTTATGAATGCTCAGTACCTTTTTGAAACAAAATCTTGGGAATTTTCCGAAGAGTAAATTATGAACACTCCACTACCAAAGGGTATAACACAAAGACAAAAAAAGGATGGTACAGTAGTGTATCGAGTAGATACTTGTGTTAATGGTAAAAGAATAAAATCTCCTACAGGCACTCTTGAATACGCTTTAAAAGAGTTCTTCCATCATTTTCGATATCTCCACATACAGCACATTTAACATTATCTTGAGGAAATTCTAGGATATTTTTATCATTGGACATATATTTTTTCCTTTATTGGTAACGGTATTTTTAATGCATAAAGTAATTTATTGTGTATTTAATTTTTTATTATTATATTTTGATATTGTCAAATTCCACCTTTATTTTTAAGTTGACATACTTGAAAAATTGTTTTAGATAATCTCCTTGGAATAAAAATAGATTCCTATTAGTGTCTTCTTGATAGAATGTTTGACGGTCGCTCTTGATAACAAATTTGACGGAATCCGCTACTTAAAAGTGTTCTCTACTTGCATAATTACATGGTCGCTCCATATAATTACCTTAGATCAGGAGTAGAGGACACTTTTTTGTTTTATTTTACAAACATTTTTAAAAAGGAGATTAGTATGTCAGTACTTACAGCTATAATCGGAGCTATTCGATGGTTGTTCTGGGCACTATCTGTTTCTACCAAACTTGCTTTAGTGTGTTAAAGATCTGAAATGCTTTATATAGTTATCGAGGATCTTTTTGAAGGGACTTTAGATCAATTTAAAGATTGTTTTTTTTCTAATGCTACTCCAGAACTTATTGAAGAATGGTGCGAAAAGCATCAATATAATAAACCAATTTTTATTAATAAAAATCAAGTCTCTCTTTTTTAAATTTAAAGATATTTTATGAAAGAAATTAAATTTTACAACGATATTTTAATTTGTACAAAAGAAAAGAATCAGATTTGGGTGTCTGTGCGACATGTCATTGAAGCGATAGGGATTATATTTCCCAGTCAGTATATATATTTAAATGAATCCACTATAAATGATGATTTTGAGTATAGTAAAGAAGGTAAAATTTTAAGGACTTTTATTGAACTACGAAGTTATATTTTAGCTAAAATAGGAACAATTGAAAATAAATTAAAATATCTTCGTGATTCTAATTCTCTTATTTTGACAGAAGAAGAAAGCAAAGAGAAAAAATTAAAGCAGGAGGATATTAATTTTAGTGATATACCTGATAAATTAATAATTTGGATGTTGGAAATATATTACAATAAAATTACTAGAGTTAAAAGATGGAAGGATAAAATTTCAGATTTAAATGTAAGTTCCAGATATAAAATTTTATTTTGTATTAAATTGTCAGCTTTAAATGATTGGTTAGAAGTAATTAAAATTAAAAAATTAGAAGTAAAAGATATAGAATTAGTGACTAAAAAATTGGATTTATATAAAAAAGAATGTAAAAATTTTATAACTAGTGAATTTAATGATTCTAAAAAAGAGGTAAATTATCCATTGGTAATTATGCCTCCATCTACAAAACAGATTTCTTTATTGTAGTTTTTCTTTTTCAGAATAAAATTCCACTCTATTTCGACCTTTTTCTTTAGCTTTATAGAGAGCTTTATCTGCTTCGGTTTCAGTTTTTCCTACGCCTAAAGAAGCGCCTATTGTAGCTTTAGCGAGTTCTTTTTTTATATCTTCTTTTCCGTGATAGTGTTCAGAAATTTTTTGTTTTTGAATGTTTTCTAAAATTCTTTTAGCGATGTTTACCCCTGTAGCGATAGAAATATCTTTGACATGTACTACAAATTCGTCTCCTCCGAATCGAGTAGTGGTGGTATCCTTTCCTCTGATTCCTGCTTTTATTCCAGCTGCTAAAGCTTTAATAGCAGCGTGTCCAGCATCATGTCCCCAACTATCATTTATTTTTTTAATTCCATCTCCATCAATATAAATAAAAGCGCCAGGTTCTTTCTCTAATTTTTCAAAATGTTGCTTATTATAAAGCCCCGTCATAGGATCTAATCCCATATGCTCTATTAAATTTTTTATATATTTGAGATACTGAGCGTCTTTGGGAGATTTTACTTCTTGTAAATTAGCGGGTATTTTTGGAATTTCGTAATTATAATTTTCGGGGAAATTTTCTTTAGCTAATTTTAATTTAGCGATTACTTTTTTAATGATAATTTTTTTAAGCATTTTTAATGTTCCTATTTTTTCAAAATAATATACTCTGAAAATTAGTTCATTACAAAAATATTTTAAAATATACTTGAATAATCAATTAATATCATGTATTATAATTACATAGGAGAAAGTTTTAAAATGTTATTAAAAATAGATTACTTACAATTTTCAGTTAAATGTGATCGTCAAGAAGAAGAGGATGATTGTAGGGGAGTCTATTTGTAAAAATTACTAAAAATTAGTGATTTTGATATAGACCCCCTGGAAATGGTAAAAAGTTTTCAGGGGGTTTTTTTTTGAGATTTTTTTGGGAATTGGGGATGCAAGGAGTGTCCACCGGCCTGTCACGCCGGACATCAGACGAGATCATTACTCGTAATTCCCGCCATTTATATTTAACACAGTGCTCCCATCATCTAGAGGTCTAGGATACGGTCCCTTCAAGGCTGGAACATCGGTCCAAATCCGATTGGGAGTACCATTTTTTAATCCTTTATTTGGGAGAGAATCTTTTTCTTAAAATCTTGAAATGCTTTTATGTTCTTTTCATCAGAGCAATTAATATAAAGACGATCTATGTTTTTCATTTTGAAACTATAATCACCTAATTCAATATCTAGATTTATCTCTGCTCCAATTTTGTAATCAGATTCATATTTGCTTACTTCTTTCTTAGTAAGATACTGTGTGAATTACCCCTCCCTTCAGGGAGGAGCTTCTTGTTTCTTAGACTCTTGCCTAAGACTTGCCCATTTTTAGGCTTGTCATAGGTCTTACTGAATCTCCACAAGCGTAAATTCCCCTTATCCCAAGGGTACTTAATATTTCTCTCTTTATATTCTTCGCTGCATTTATATCTCTGTCTAGTCTTATTGAGAAGACATTCGGTAGCTTTAGTCGGGTAAAGACGAAAATTATAAGCTTTTAATATTTTTACTTTCATTTATTAATTATTATAAAGGGTGTATCCTTTTTGTGTTGAAAAGTCCTTATAACTATTCATAATTATTAATAAATCATTGAATACTTGACCGCTTTTGCGCAGTATGCTATAATTGAGGTATGGAAACCTTAATTAAATGCCCACATTGTAAATCGAATTTAGTGAGTAAGTATGGATCATACTCTCACAAAAGAACACATAAAATTATTCAGAGATTTTTATGTAAAAAATGTGGTAGCACTTTCTCAGATCAAACTAATTCTCTCCTCTACAAACAACATCGACCAGATTTAAACGAGAAAATACTTACAGCAGTAAGTTCTGGTACAGGGATAAGAAAAATTGCTTTTAATTTTCACACCAATAAAAAAACAGTCCAAAGAAAAATAAAATTTCTTGCTAGGATTTGTGACAAATTTCATAAAAAATTTATGAGTGAATCTCATAAAGAATTGATCTTTCAATTTGATGAATTAGAGACTTGTGAGCATAGTTCTCACTCTACAGTAATGGTGCCTGTAGTAGTAGAAAGAAAATCTCATTTTATAGTAGGAAGTATTGCTCAGTATGTCCCGTCCAGAAGTCAATATCCAAAATTAAAAGATAGACACAATCTTAAAAACCAAGCAGAGATTGAAAAGAGAGATGAAATAGTTAAAGAACAATTACAACTTTGTAGGACTATGCAACCTACAGGAGCAATAGTAATTGAGACAGATGGACACCGATCCTATCCAAATTACATTAAAGAGGTATTTAAGGATTCTGGAGAGCATATAATCTATACTGATGAAGAAGAAAAGAAACAACGGTTATTCCCGATCAATAATATTCATGCTTGCATGAGAGCAGATAAAGCAATGCTAAGAAGGGATACTTGGCACGTTTGTAAGGATAAAAATTTTCTTTCTAATCATTTAAAAATCTATATTTTTTATAGCAATTACATGAAGAAAAAAATTTATAGTAGAAAATATAAAGATGAAAAAGGTAGAAAGAAAAAGAAAGTAATTGGTGTTAAAACACCAGCACAACAATTGGGGATTTTAGATCATCCTATTCATCTTCAATTTCTTCTGAATAATTACTAGGTCTTTTCCAATACTCAGTAAATTCTGATGGTCTACTCTTTACAAATTCGATGCATCTATCAGAATCAGGCATTAATTGAATATCCAAGCAAGTAGGTTTTGATTTAATACGTTTTATATCTTTAACCATATAGTCTACGACATCATCATTTTTGTAGTACATTCTACATCGAATATGGTAACCTATTTCCATTATTAATTCTATTCTGCGAGAATATTTAGAAAAATTTTCCTTATTCATTGAAACACGACAAGTAGTGGGATCAATTTTGTAAAAATCCATTTTATCTCCTTTGCTGTTGTTCTTAATTATACAAAGAAAAATAAAAATAATTTAGTTGAAATCAACACCAAAGTATCCCACAACTTTAACCGTCAAAAAATAATCAATTAAATCAACTATTTAGCACACCATTGGGGTAGAAGCGATCTACCCCTTAATGCTATTGGTCGCCAATTTTAGGGGTAGTTCCCTCTCGTTTTTCCAGAGGGATTTTGAATGCCGAAAAAGGGGGATTTTAAATACCAAAAAGAGGGGATTTTAAATACTTTTGCGCCATCTCCTCTTTATATTAAATCAGTATTTAAATAAATCTTTAAATAGATATTTTTATGGAAAATGAATTAATAAAAAGAAATCCAAATTATCCTGTCGAAAATGAACGCTCTAGTACACTCCCTAATCTATTTTTAAGGTCAGCACTGTTTGGTATTAGCCGTAAAGGTAAGATGGTCGAGAATAAGCTTCTAATCGCTCAGGGAGGGCATAAAATCTACTACACTGGCTTTGAATTGAATCAGTCTGACCTAGACATTTGGATAATACTAAAGAAAAAATGTCTACTAAGTGAAATGCAGCCAGCATTACTCAAGGCAACAGATATCTTAAACGAACTAGGACTATCTGATGGATCGTCAGATAAGAAATGGCTAAAGAAAAAGATAAATAGAATAGCAGACGCTAAGATCACTCTCTCTTTTAACGATGATCGTGATGGTTTAAAACTAGAACTACTTGTAAAACTAGCTTGGCATAACAATACTTTTAGAGTGGAGTTAGACGACAATCTCAGCAAACTTTTTAATGACTATACTTACATTGATATTTTAACCAGAAGAAAACTCAAGAAAGATTTAACCAAATGGATGTACAGCTACCTAAGAACTAATCAAAAAGTTTTTCCTACACATATCGAAACATATCAAAAGATGTGCGGATCAGTTTCCTGTTTAAAAATATTCAAGCAAAATTTTTTAAGGACATTAAGAGATTTAAAAGAACAACATCACATAGATGATTTTAGAATAAATAAAACCCTAATAGAAATAAAGAAAAGTAAAAAATTAAAGAATACCTTTGATGGTAATAAAATATGGGCGATCATTCGTGGATATAATACTAGGTTTGCCCTGCCCGATGAAGTGTTAGCATCACTTACTCCTAAAGAACTAGATTGGCTGTCCGAACATGGTGGACGAGCAAGAATAGGGATGATGCCTGAACGGGAAGTCAAAAAAATATTAAAAATAAAATCTTAATCTGTTTAATTTTTCAAAAATACATTGTATATTAAATTTTGAGGATTACTACCTCGCCAGCTACCTTGGGCAAAGAGTATCTCGATTATTTGTTTTTATTAAAACTTTTTTAAACAAATCGAGAAAAAGGTAACGTAGCTTACTAAAATACAATCTCGATTATTTTAAGGAGTTTCATAATGAAAACAAAAAAATTTGCATGGAATTTAAAAGAGAAATTAGAAGCTAGAAATATTAAAATTCCAATCACTCATCTTCTTGAGGACATTTCCAAAGCATTAGGTCACAAAAATTGGCAAACTGCTTGCGCTATTGCTCCCGAATTAAGTCTTGATGAAGAAAAAATCGAGCTTTCAAAGAATAAATGGGAAGCGTTTGAGAAAACTACTCCTAAATTAGCATCTTTTCTGAAGGACACTTCTGAAGAATTAAAATCAGAAGAAATAACCGAAAAGCAAAGAAAAGAATATTTTACTAAAAAAATATTTGAAGATGCATACAAGCATTCTTTGGAATTTGCGGATCACTGGAATATGGAAGAATTACGTCATTCTTTGTACTATCAGACCTCTATGGAATTAATCTCTAAAAATAAAAATTGTGACTACGATCATCCCACAAAGGATGAAGTTTTTGGTTTATTTTTTTCGGGAGTTTTAGTTCGCAAGGAATACGGGATTGATGACTTCCGTACATACGAAAGTGGTTTTATCAAAGGTTTAAGAGATTTTTATAATTCAAAAATAAAATAACAAAATGTCTATAGTTAACTCTTGAATTTTAAACTCAAGAGTTAACTATTCTTAATTAAATTATTATTTATAACAAATAATTAAAAGGGAATTTATATGGGTGGAAAAACATGGAAAAAAGAGGAGGTATCTCTTTTGATAGAAACTTATCCTTGTAGTACAAATGAAGAACTTATGGATTTATTTCCAAACAGAAACTTAAAAACAATTATAAAAAAAGCATCTGAATTAAAAATTAAAAAAAATATAAAAGTTTGTATAGATAATTGTCTTCAAACTTTATTTCCAAAAATAGCAGCAGAATGGCATCCTTTTAAAAATGGAAATTTAACTCCCTCTGATGTAACAGCTAGAAGTGGAAAAAAAGTTTGGTGGTTGTGTGAAAAAGGACATGAGTGGGAAGCTTCAGTACATACTAGAACAGATGCTAGAAAACCAGGAAAATGTCCTTATTGTGACAACTTTAGAGTATGCGTAGATAATTGTCTTCAAACTTTATTTCCAAAGATAGCAGCAGAATGGCATCCTACTAAAAATATACCTCTAACTCCTTCTGATGTAGTAGCTGGAAACAATAAAATTTTTTGGTGGTTGTGTGAAAAAGGACATGAGTGGCAAGCATCCTTAAATAGTAGGACAGGTAACTATAAACCAAAATGTCCTTATTGTACTAATCAAAAAGTCTGCATAGACAATTGTTTACAAACTTTATTCCCAGAGATAGCAGCAGAATGGCATCCTTTTAAAAATGGAAATTTAACTCCTTCTGAAATAATAGCTGGAAGTGCAAAAAAAGTTTGGTGGTTATGTAAAAAGGGACATGAGTGGGAAGCTTCTTTGTCTAAAAGAATTAGAGGAACAGGATGTCCTCAGTGTTCACAATATAAATCAGAAGAAGAATTTAGAATTATACTTCAAAAAAAGACAGGACTTATTTTTGAAAAAATAAAACCTAAATGGCTTTTTAATCCAGAAACCAACAAACTTTTAGAATTAGATGGTTTAATCAAAGTTAATATAAAATATCGAGGTAAAAAATATAAACATTTAGCATTTGAATGTAATGGACCACAACACTATAGGTACATTCATTTTTTTCATCGTAGCAAAGAACGATTTGAAGATCAACTATGGCGAGATAGATTAAAAAAAAGTATGTGTATTCAAAAGGAGATACTTTTATTGGAGTTTGATCTCCGTAAAAATATTAACAAAGAAGAATATGTGAACAAAATGTTAGCTCCCATATTTTTTCTTAACTAGATTTTTTATTATTAGTTATCATCACCACGATCTGTTCATGCGTAAACCCAGACGCTAGTAAATGATCTATGCTACTTACATCAACACTTGACGATACTTGTGTCTGTGGTTTTAAAATTTGATTTAATTTTTCTTTATGCTCCTTTTTTTCGTGAGCTTCAATTTTATTACTGTCTGTAAAAGTAAGATTTTCTAATAGGTCTTTGTTGTTGTATGTCTCATACAGGTGGACATATTTTAAAACCATATCGAGTGACGAGTGTCCTAAATGAAGCATCAATCTATATAGCACCTTATCACTATCAGCACCAAAACATTTAAAGTAAAGAGTAGCAAAGGTATGTCTGAAAGTATGAAAAGTGTACTCTTTGTTTAGAACAGGAACAATCTCTCCTGTGTAAACATCTTTAAAAGTAGCATCGTGAAGCTCTTTTATTTTTGTACAAACCCAACCGTGAGTGTAAGTAAAAAATAAATCTTCTGAATTCATATTAGGATTTTCAGAAAAAATTTCTCTGAATACATCTGCAACGTGTTTGGACATAGGTATAACTCTTGTTTTACCTACGCCTTGTTTTGTACCGTCTTTAAATTTATTAGGGACAGCAGCAAATTTTGTAGAACAAACGTGCAGAGTATTTTTTTCAAAATCAACATTCTTTTTTCTTAAACCTAAAACTTCGCCAACTCTTAACCCATCATACAAGGCAATTATAATCATTCTCTTGAGAGTAATTAGAGTAGGGTCGCTGACTTGTTCTTGTTCTAAATATTTAAATAAAATAGCAGCTTGTTTAGCTGTTAAAAAATTTACTTTTGATTTATTTGAAACAGTTTGAGTAGCGATGCTCTCCATAGTTTCAAGATCAAAAGTAAGAGGGTATTTTTTTTGTTTAGCAAATTTTAATAAGGCACAAAGTGCTGGCATAGTGTTTCTGGACATTTTATGACTTGAGATATAGTCAGCTACTTCACTTAATCTTGAATCTTCTTTTCCCCTAAACCAACATCTAATCTGACTTAGATAATTTGGAAAAGTATTCTCTCCGTATTTATTACTGACAGCTTTAAAATTTTCTATTAACTCTGAAACTTTTATGTCGTTTTCAATTTTAGTAAATTGGTTTTTAGATTGCTTAGGTTTACGAAGTCCATCGTATTTTTCTAATTCTTTGATAGCGTACTCTAAGGTACCTTTTGGGGATTTTATTCTTTTCCCATTAATACAGGTGTCCACTCGATACACTACTGTACCATCTTTATTTTGTCTTTGAGTTATACCTTTTGGTAAGAGAGTGTTCATAAAATATTACCTACTCTTTCGAACTAACAGAAAAATCCAAGCACATATCTTTAAATTTTTTAATAAGTGCTTCATATTCTTGTATTCGATCTAAATCTTGCTGAGTAGGTTTTTTGTTTTTATTATATTTATCCTTTTCAATTCTTCTATGGATATAGGTACTAGAAGAATCTAAGCTACTTATGATTAATTCTATTTCTTCAAAAGTAAGTTTCATAAATTATCCTCCCAATCCCTTATTATAGCACATAGTCAAGAAAAACACAATGGTTGGGTATTTCAGTTAAATTTTGTTTATTTTTTGGTATACAGTCTTATCTTTTGCGGTTTAATATTAGATTTAGGACGTAGGACTGTGGAAATTAAATAAAATCTACGTAAAGATAAATTAAAGCACAGAGCTTTAAACTTGACGGTTAGTATAAACGGTTACAGGTATTCAGGGACTGCAAGGAATTGATGGAATGAAACCTATAGGGCAAATCAGATTAGAAATCAAAATAGATGCAATGGAAAGTGTCACTAAAGAACAGCAAGAAACAATCATTCATATTTTTAAAGACGCTGCCATAGATCGCCCATACAATGTGAGTGATATAAAATTTAATAAAGCAGTAATGCAATTTGAAATGTATTATAAAATAAACTTCAATCCTATCTTAGCGATCAATACATTGAAGACTGAATCAAGTAGAGCGTTAGGATTGAAGAGAAAATTTTGGAAGGCGAGTTATATCTACCGATCTCTTGAGAGTCAGTAGATACCCCAAGATTTTGATTGGGGTAGTCATTTTTTGGATCTACCCCAATTTGGACTTAAGTAGTTGATTTAATTAGTTATTTTTCGGGGATAGATTAATCCCACCCTTTTATTATACATTAAGATTAAAATATTTCAAGTTTATTTGTCGCATTCATCCCCGTCCTAAAGGACGGGGTCTTCTGCGACGAAGAAGATAAAATACAAAATTTTCTGGAGAAAGTATTTTATCAGTTTGAGCACATTTGCAGAGGATAATATTTGTTTTTTATAGAATTGTCTATTAATATATATAATGTATTTTAATTAATTGTAAGGAGGTTATTTTTTTAAGATGTCAAAAGAAAATATTGTCACCCTGATAGGCGAAGTAATAGAATGTCTACCGTCTACTATGTTCAAAGTTAAATTACCTAATCAAAAAATTATTATAGCTCACTTAAGTGGTAAAATTCGCCAAAATTTTATTAAAATTGTGCCTGGCGATAAAGTCAAAGTAGAGATTAGTCCTTATGATTTGAATAAGGGCAGAATCGTTTATAGGGAAAAATAGAGTTTGTCTCTAATTATTGTAGTTGCTATCTTTAAAGTTAAGTAAATCCTAAGGGATGTGCTGTTGCGTTGTTTTTATTTTAAAAGTCAAGTAATTCTCTTAAAGAATATATGTACTAATTTTATAATAAAGTCAATTGATTTTTAATCAAAAATAATATAAGATATTTCAATTTTTGGAGTCTTAAAAATTGCAAAATATTTTAATTCCTGATTATTTAGAAGGTACTCATTTACCCAATAGCTATTGGAAGTCTCTTTATTTTGCTAAATGTTGGTTTGAAGAATATTGTGATTATGCAGATGATCATATTATTATTAAAACGGATGATAAATTTTCAGAAGTGATCAGACAAGATGTAAGTCTTAGATCTTTTTTAGTAGCTTATTTTTTTTACATTAAGAATAGTGGCAAGAACTATGTACTGGGAAAAAATCTCACCCAAGCATTACGACATACTAAAACAGATGTGAGTTGCGGAAGATTACCTAAAAATTTTTCTGGTTTTTTATTTATTCCCACATTTAAAGATGAAGAAGGTTTAGAAGTATTAGGAGCTTTTTGTAACATACACAATAATGTTTTGAAGATAGGATTCATATCCCAAATAGATACAAAAATTATCCCTGGTTTTTTGTTTCTTAATTTAGAGGAAAATAGAATTGTAGGAGATCTACAAATCAACAATGTTTATCACGAAGCTTTTTTGAATAGTGATAAAAAAGTAGATTATAAAAAATCGGAGAAATCTCCTGAATGGATTGATTTAAGCGTTCTTTTGAATGCAATAATATACATAACAAATTCGTGCGAGGAACTAACAGAAGAGGTGAATCAATTTTCTAATAAGAAAAGTAAATACGCTACTGAGAAAAAAATTTATACTTCATTACCCTACATTAGAGTGGGTTTTAATTTTCATTTGCCACATACTTTTAGTGTAGATTCTACTATGGTGAAGGGGCACTGGCGTTTTCAGCCTTGTGGACCGGAGCGAGCATTTATTAAGCATATTTATATTGAGCCTCACACCAGACATTATAAGGAGATTTAATTTGACTTTTTGATTTAAATATCACAAGATTTGCTTGACTTTAAAATATCAAGAAATTGTTGCATATGGTTTTATTGAGATTTAACTCAATTTAAAAATACTTAACTTAAAATTTTGATACAGCGTAAATATCATTTCCGCATTTTTGAGATAAACTCAACTTTAAATGTAGAAGAGTTACGCAATTATTGGATTGATATTTGAGATTTTACTTGACTTTAAATGCCAATATTTTTATCTTGAGGGCGCAGAAAACCCCTTCCTTTAGGAAGGGGATGAATGCGCACCCCAAAAATAAAAATATACAAAATAAAGAATAAATAGTATAATAT
>Ga0209777_10004612_pt1 | contig 16196 bp, 15 predicted proteins | sample FrelakmetHBP12HB_FD_187147 | JGI IMG/M metagenome (GOLD analysis project Ga0209777, IMG submission 187147) | Freshwater lake sediment microbial communities from the University of Notre Dame, USA, for methane emissions studies -HBP12 HB (SPAdes)... | ecosystem: Environmental > Aquatic >...
TGCCCATCAAGGTGATTGGCTATACGGCAGCCCAGTTGGCCGGCAATTCAGGCCCGGCGGTGTGAGACTGTTTTCGATTTTCGATTTTGGATTCTGGGGGCAGCGGAACGGATGACAACAGTTGTCCGTCCTCAGTCGCCAGTAGCGCCGAATCGAAGGGACCCGTTACTGCCGATGCCCGGAGGCTGAGGGTCGATGACTGACGACTGATAACTGAGAACTGGCGGCTCTAAGCCATGAACACGCTTCTCCAGGATGTGAAGTACGGCCTGCGCATGCTGGCTAGAACCCCCGGGTTCACCGCCATCATTATCATCTCCATTGCGTTGGGGATCGCCGCGAACACAACCGTCTTCAGTGTCGCGAACGGTCTCCTGTGGGCCGTGTTACCGGTAAAAGACCCGGGGCGGCTGGTAGCCTTCTCGGAAGGCGAGTCCATCTCGTATCCCGACTACATCGATTATCGCGGTCAGACCACAGATGTCTTCGAGGGTGGTGTCTGCGCCCACTTTCCCATAGTTCCCGCCAGCCTGGGCGGAAAAGGGGAGCCGGAGCGCATTTGGGGCCAACTCGTCAGCGGGAACTACTTTTCCGTCGTCGGCGTGAAGCCCGCGCTCGGCCGCGCGATCTTGCCCGCTGAGGATGAGGTCCTAAGCCGCGACGCAGTGGTCGTTCTCAGTCACTCGCTGTGGCAGCGCCGCTTCGCATCGGACGCAGGGGTCATCGGCCGCGCCGTGGTGCTGAACGGACAGCGCTATACCGTCGTGGGTGTCACCCCGGCCGCTTTTTATGGCACAGACCACGGCATCGTGACGGAATTCTGGGTACCGCTGGCGATGGCCGAGCAGATCATGCCCGACCTCGCCAAGGACCAGCCACGAAGCGCTCGAGACAATCAGTGGTTGACGCTGAACGCCCGGCTCAAACCGGGTGTGAGACACGCCCAGGCGGTGGCGGCGGTGAACGTTGTAAAAAAACGGATTGATGACACCTATCGCAAGGACCAGAAGCAGCACTCTCGGCCCATAACCCTCGATCCTGCAGGCGGATTGATCGCCGGATCCCAGACGCCGGCGCTCAGCTTGATGGCCGTCCTGATGGTGGTGGTCGGCCTGGTCCTGCTGGTGGCCTGTGCGAACGTGGCCAACCTGCTGCTGGCACGCGCCACGGGACGGCAGAAGGAAATCGCTATCCGCCTGGCAATGGGAGCAGGCCGCCGGCGCCTGGTGCGGCAGTTGCTCACCGAGAGCGTCCTGCTGGCACTCGCTGGCGCGGTGGTGGGCTTCGGACTCGCAGCACTCGCGGCCAGCGCGCTCTCCCGGTTCGAGTTGCCGTTGCCGTTCCCGATCGTATTTGACTTCCACGTGGACCTGCGGGTACTGGCCTTCACCGTAGGCCTGTCATTCCTAACGGCTCTCCTGTTCGGACTGGCCCCCGCTTTGCGCGCCACGCGCCTGGACCTTGTCACCGCACTCAAGAGCGAGTCTACAATTCTCGGCCGCTTCAGGAGGGTCAGCCTCCGCAACTCCCTGGTGGTCGTGCAGGTGGCGCTCTCGCTAGTCCTGCTGGTGGGGGCGGGCTTGTTTCTCCGTAGCCTTCAGAGTGCTTCCTCCATCGACATCGGCATGAAGCCGGACAACATCCTACTGATGGCCTTCGACCCGAAACTGCACAATTACTCCCGCGAAAAGACGCGGCAGTTTCTGTCGCAGCTTCGCGAACACGTGTCGGCATTGCCAGGAGTCCGTTCCGTAAGCTTCATCGATACCCTTCCACTGAGCATCGGAGGAGTCAGCTTCGGCTTCAAGGCGGCAAACGGCAAGGGTGGCGCGAAGCAAGACGTCAATGCCGATGTGTTCAGCGTCGGCAGCGGCTACTTCGAGACCCTGGGCATTCCGCTCCTGCGCGGGCGTGACTTCCGGCCCCAGACCGACGATGAGCACGTTGCCCTCATCAACGAAACCATGGCGCGGCACCTGTTCGGGAACGAGGACCCGCTGGGCCGCCAGATGGTCGCCGATAAGATCTCGTACACCATCATCGGCGTGGCGCGCGACTCCAAATCGCGCACGCTCGGCGAGGAGCCGACGAACTGCGCCTATTTATTTGTCGAGGCAGCCCCGGAGAAAGTCTTCAGCTTCTTCGGCATTTCTCTCGTGGTAAAGACCGGCGTGAGCCCACGGAATTTGCTGCGGCCCGTGAGGGAGCAAATCGCAGCGCTCGACCCCAACATGGCCGTGTTCAACACCGAGACGATGCAGGAACACGTGGCCAAGTCGCTGCTGCTGCCGCGGGTCTCCGCCACCCTTCTCGGGGTTTTCGGGGCCGTTGGCCTGACGCTGGCTTCGATCGGCCTCTATGGGGTCATGAGCTTCGCGGTGCGCCGGCGCACGCGGGAGATTGGCATCCGCATGGCACTCGGCGCCCAACCCGCGAGCGTGCTACGCATGGTGCTGAGCCAGGGGCTGGGCCTGATCGCCGTCGGGCTGGTCATCGGCCTCGGCCTCGCCTTCGCTCTCGGCCACTTCATGGCTAGTTTGTTGTATGGCGTCAGCGGCACGGACCGAATAACCTTCATCGCGGTTTGTGCCGTCCTGCTGGCAACGGCATTTACGGCCAGCGTGATTCCCGCCCGCCGCGCCGCGCACGTCGCACCCACCACCGCCCTGCGATACGAATGAAACTGGCGCCCGTGTCGAGGAGCGAACCGGGGGTGCCGCAAAGGACTTCATCCGCAGAGGAATTCCGGCGCTCCGATCTTTCGGGGCGCCACCTCGCTTCTGACTCCTGACTCCTGGCTTCTGACTCCTCCCCATTACACCGTGACCGTCTTGCCGTCGTCGCCGAGCACGGCGCGTACTTTCTTGCGTTGGGCGATATTGGCCAAGTGCAGCGTACGGACCGCCTGGTGGCCGAACTCGACCATGACGTTGGGCTGCTGGCGCGAGCGCAGGCATTCCAGGAGGTTGTAGATATGCGGCGTCAAGCCGCCTCACCATCAGACCGACCCGTCCGGCGGCTGCGGCGCTGATTGACGCTCCCCGAGTGGGTTGTTAAGATGGTTGAATCAGCCTGCCTGCGGCAGGCAGGACCGAACACGGCCTGTTCCAACCTGATCGTGCGGGAATCGAGAGTCTGGCTGCAGCCAGTTGGAACGGGGTAAGGAGCGCAGACTGTGGATCGCTTGACGCGCCACCAATTAAAGCACGACGAGTTTCGAGATACGTTCGACCGCCTCGAAGACTACCTGAAACAACATTACCAGGACATCCTTACAACAACGCTGCTGGTTGTGGTGGTGGTGGGAGCGGCCGTAGGGCTGAAGCTTTACGTGGACCGGCAGGAAGCCGAGGCCGACGCGGCACTGGGCGCCGCCCTCAGAACTTTTCGCGCGTACGTAGGGACCTCTGCGCCGGGCGCCCTGGGGCCGGATGCGGAGACCTATCCCACCGCGGAAACGAAGTACAAGAAGGCGTTGGACGAATTCAACGCCATCACCCAGAAATATCGGATGTATCCGCGCCCCAAGGCGGTCGCCATCGCGCGTTACCAGGCGGGGGTCTGCCAGGCCCTGCTGGGCGACCAGGCTGCGGCGATCAGGACGCTGGAGGAAGCCAGCCACGAACGCGATCCGGAGATAGCGGCCTTGGCGCGCTTGGCGCTGGCCGATGAGCTGGCCAAGGCGGGGAAATTGGCGGAGGCGGCAAAGATTTACCAGGATCTCGCCGACCGTCCAACCTTGTCGGTGCCCAGGGCCACTGCCTTACTCGCCATGGCGGACGCTTACCGCACCTCCCAGCCGGCGCGGGCGCGCCAGATTTACATCAGCCTGCAAAAGGAGTTCGGCTCCGACCCCACCGTGGCGGAAACAATCAAACAGCAAATGAGCGGTCTGCCGCAGTAGGATTCCTGATGCCTGGAGTTGAGCGGGAAACCCTCGAAACCGAGGTGCTGATTGTCGGCGCCGGTCCCGCCGGACTGAGCTGCGCGTTGCGTCTGGCCCAGCTTCTGAAGGCCGGGAGCGAAAAAGCACAGCTGCCACTTAGCGTCGAGAATATCTACGTCCTCGAAAAAGCCAGCGAAATCGGCGCGCACTGTGTCTCCGGCGCCTTGCTTGACCCCCGCGCCTTGAGCGAACTTGTCCCTGACTTCTCCAACCAGGGCGCCCCTCTTGAATCCCCGGTCACGGGCGACGCCGTCTATTACTTCACCGAGCACGGCCAGTGGAAGCTCCCCGTCACTCCTCCCTTCCTCCGCAATCACGGCAACTACATCATCTCCCTGAACAAGCTCGTTAAGTGGCTGGGAGGCCTTGCGGAAAAAGCCGGCGTGAGCCTGTTTGCGGGTTTCTCCGGCATGGAAGTGCTTTACGAAGGCGCCCGGGTCGCGGGAGTCCGCACCGAAGACAAAGGGTTGGACAAAAACGGGCAGCCTAAACCAAATTTTCAGCCGGGCATCAACCTGCGCGCCAAAGTCACCGTCTTCGCCGAGGGCCCGCGCGGCTCTCTGAGCAAACAACTCATCGCGCAGCAAGGCCTGGACCGCGGGCGTAACCCGCAGGTGTACACGCTGGGCGTAAAAGAACTGTGGGAGGTTCCGCCCGGGCGCATGGAGCGTGGCCAGGTCATCCACACCGCCGGCTGGCCACTCGCCGCGTCACAATTCGGTGGCGGGTTCATTTATGCTCTTTCCGACAGGCTGTTTTCAGTGGGACTCGTGTCGGGGCTCGATTACGAAGACCCACGCTTCGATCCGCACAACGCTTTCCAGCGCTTCAAAACGCATCCCCGGGTCAAGCGGCTACTCGAAGGCGGAGAGATGGTGCGCTACGGGGCGAAGACCATCCCCGAAGGCGGTTATTACTCCATCCCCGCCACGGCTACCGATGGAGCACTGATGATCGGCGAAGCTGCGGGCTTCCTGAATTCACAACGCCTGAAGGGCATTCACCTGGCCATGAAGACCGGCATGCTGGCGGCGGAGACCATCTTCGAGGCGTTCCTGAAAGGCGATTTTTCGGCCGCGACGCTGGGAGGATTCGAAGCACGCTGGCAGTCGAGCTGGGTCAAGGAAGAGCTCTGGAAAGTTCGAAACTTTCATCAAGGCTTCGAGCACGGCTTCTGGAGCGGGACCCTGCACGGCGCGCTGCAGCTCGTCACGGGCGGTCGGGGCGTCCGAGGGCGTTACCCGGCGCGTGCCGGCCACGAGCGCATGCAGCATCTTTCCGAGTTTGCGCACGTGCCTGACGAGCGTCTGAAACCCGACGGCAAGCAGACCTTCGATAAGCTCTCAGACGTCTACCACTCCGGCACTCACCACGAGGAGGACCAGCCCTGCCACCTGCAGATCGCCGACTTCGATATCTGCAACCGCCGCTGCACGGTCGAGTATGGGAATCCCTGCCAGCATTTCTGCCCCGCCTCCGTGTACGAGATGGAAGACGATCCCGGCGGCAAGGGGAAACACCTCAAGATCAACGCTTCGAACTGCGTGCACTGCAAGACCTGCGACATCGCGGACCCCTACCAGATCATTACCTGGGTGTGCCCGGAAGGGGGCGGCGGGCCGCGGTATGACGGGTTGTAGCGCCGGCCATCACTTCGAGTTCGCCCCATCACGGGAGGTCCAGCATGGAAAAAGTAAGCCTCGAAAATAAGTTTGGGCAGTTCCAAGAGTATTGGAGCCCGAAGATTGTTGGAGAGCTGAACGGGCAATACGTGAAGCTCGTCAAGGTCAAAGGGGAGTTTGTATGGCATCACCACGAGCGCGAAGATGAGCTCTTCCTGGTCTGCAAGGGCCGGCTCACAATCCAGTTTCGGGAACGAGATGTAGTGCTCGAGGAGGGCGAATTTCTGGTGGTGCCGGCGGGCGTCGAGCACCGGCCTGTGGCGGAGGAAGAGGCCCGCGTGTTACTGTTCGAGCCAAAATCAATGCTCAACACTGGAAACGTGCGCGACGAGCGGACACTCAGTAATCTGGAACGGATTTGAAACCCGGCGGGAGGCCCGCCTGCCGGCCGCAGGCAGGGCTGTGATGAATCGTGGAAAAAACGGACGCGGACATCCTCGGGCACTATGAAATGGTTACGGAGGCGGAACGCCTGTCGCGGGGCGCCGGCCAATTGGAGCTGGCCCGTACTCAGGAACTGTTGACGCGCTTTTTGCCTCCTCCGCCCGCCGAAGTTTTGGACGTGGGCGGCGGCCCAGGCATCTACGCCTGCTGGCTGGCGCAACGGGGCTACCAGGTCCACCTCATCGACATCGTGCCCCTTCACGTCGAACAGGCGCTCGGCGCCTCCCGGGAAATGCCTGGTACCCAGCTCGCCGGTGCGGAAGTTGGAGACGCGCGAAAGCTGAAACGCTCAGACGCGAGCGCGGACGCGGTGCTCCTGCTGGGCCCGCTCTACCACCTAACCGAGCGTGCCGACCGCGTACAGGCCCTGCGCGAGGCTCGCCGTACGTTGCGGAGGGGTGCGGTGGTAATCGCCGCGGCCATCAGCCGCTTCGCCTCCTTGCTCGGCGGCCTGGTGGACGGCAGCCTGGACGATCCGCAATTTGCTCGCATTGTGGAGCGCGACCTCCGGGACGGCCAGCACCGCAATGTGACGAATAACCCCGCCTACTTCACCACCGCATTCTTTCATCACCCGAACGAACTCGCGGGGGAAATCCGGGAGGCAGGCCTGCAACACGAGGCCACGCTCGCCGTGGAAGGGCCGGCGTGGCTCCTGCAAGACTTCGACGCCCACTGGAATGACCCGGCGCGGCGCGCGCGGCTGCTGACGGCGCTGCGCGCGCTCGAAGCAGAGCCTTCCCTCCTGGGCGCCAGCGCCCACCTCCTGGCCGTTGCGCGGAAAACTACATGATAAGATTCCTCCGCTAAGATCGGGCGTGGCCCCCGAATATGGCAGAGACGCCGGAAAAACTCAGCACCGCTCCGGAAGCTGAACCCACCTCGACTGCGGGTGCAACGCCGCTCCGCGAGAACCCTCGTACCTTCACTCGCTGGCAGCGGGTGCAGATTTTCTTGGCGACCTGGATTGGATACTTTTCCATCCTCACTTTCGGCCCCAGCCTGCGCTGGGAGGTCTTCGGCTGGGAAAACTGGGAAGCTGCCAGGAAAGCAGGCAAGGGGTTCATCTTAACGTTTTGGCATCAGGAAATTTTTTCGGCCATCTGGTTCTGGCGGAAGCGCGGAATTGTGGCGATGGTCAGCCGGAACTTCGACGGGGAATACATCGCGCGCATCCTTCGGATGCACGGATACGGCGCGGCGCGCGGGTCGAGCACGCGCGGAGCCTCGCAGGCGCTGGCAGAGATGATCGAGTGCCTGGGGAAGGGTAGGGACGCCGCCTTCACCATTGATGGCCCGCGGGGCCCGCGCTTCGTCGCCAAGCCCGGGTCGATACTGCTAGCGAAGGCCACGGGCGCAGCCATTCTGTGTTTCCATGTTGCTCTCAGCCGCGCTTACGTATTCAGGAAAAGTTGGGACCTTTTTCAAATCCCCTGCCCTTTCAGCCGCGCGGCCACCTTTATCGCCCCGCCCATCTTCATCGCCGCGGACGCCAACGAGCAGGAACAAGCCCGCGAGCTCCAGGAAGTCCAGACAGCGCTCGACGATTTGCGCCGCCGCGGGGAAGCGTGGGAAAGGAAGTAGAGGAGAGACAGGGGTCTTATCCCGTCTGCCGTCTACTGTCTACCGTCTACTTCTTTTCAAGCAAGTTCTCGTCAGGCCGGTAGTGGTGCAGGCCGCGAATGAGCCTGCCGGGAGACAGTGCTTTCAGGAGATAGATGTAGGGTCGCGGTGCGGCGCCAAGCTTCTGGTCGTAGAGCTCGTAGTTCTTCTCCTCAAACTCGATCGTCAGCAGCCGGTCCCATTTTTTGGGCCGCGAGGAAGCGATCCCGAGGTCGTAGTCGATGCCGACGAAGCGGTGGACTTCGTCCTCCATGGGGACACCGAGCGCCCGCTCCGCTTGCCGGGCCTGTACGCGACCGATCACCCAGCCGACCACGCAGAGAGGCAATGTTCCAGTAGTCTCCTCCGTCGCTACGGCGGCAATCAACCGCAGCGCCCCTTCCAGTGTGAAGTAGGTCAGGAGGATGGAAAGCGGGCTGAAGACGTATTCCACTGTGCTCGCGAACCCCGCAGCGGGGCTCGCCCCCACTGCAAGCGCACCCTTATCAACCGCCGCCTGGGAAATGGTTCCCAGCCGGTACTCCATGAAATAAAGGTAACGACCGATATACAGCCCGAAGCAGCCAATCGCCTGCACTGCCCCGGAAAGAATCGTGGCGACTCGGAAATCCTCAGTCGCAGCTCCGGACCACCACTTCCGATATTGCTCGGGAAAAAGGGAAACGATCATCCCCAGGAGGAGTCTGAACACGGCGTTCCTCTCGCACGGGGTAGGCTGATTCCGGTTCCGCCGCTAAAGGCTGGAATGACGTTCCCACTATACAAGAAGAAAGTGGAAATTAGAAAAGCGGCAAAACATCCTGCCGAGGGTCTGAACTTCGCTATTCAATTTTCTATTTTTCGCTTTCCGCCATTTTCCGCAGTTCGGGGTACAGTGCCTCCACTTGCATGCGAGTGTTTTCCTTGCTCCCGGAACAATCCACCACGTAATGCCCCCGGCGGCGTTTTTCTTCCGAGGCCATCTGGGCGGCGAGGCGCTGCTCAGCCTCTTCCCGGGAGACGCCGGTGGTGGCCAGGAGGCGTTCCAGCTGCTGCTCGGGCCGGCACCACGCCACAATCATCTTGCGGAAACGTTCCGCCAGACCCACCTCGTAGATCAGCGCCGCCTCCACGACAACGACCGCCTGCGCATTCTCTTCAAGGTAATGCCCAGCAAGTTCCTCACTGCGCTCGATAATGCGCGAGTGAAGGATGGCGTTGAGCGCCCGGAGCTTTTCGGGGTCGGAAAAAACCATTTCCCCCAGGCGCTTCCGATCGACTTCGCCCGCGGGCGTAAGAACCTCTTTCCCGAAGCGCTCGACGATTTCCAGGTAGGCAGGAAGTTGAGAGTGAACGAGTTCGTGGCCGAGCCGGTCGGCGTCAATGACTTTAGCGCCCAACTCGGCAAAGAAGCGCCCTACGGTGCTTTTGCCGGAAGCGATGCCCCCGGTGAGGCCGAAGGTGCGAGACAGTACTCCCATGGAGATTCCGCAAAGGGAAATTGGAAACTGGAAAAAGGAAACTGGAAAACCGAAAAGCGAAGATAGCCTCTAGCGAGTTCCGATTTTCGCTTTTCGAATTTCGATTTTCGCTCTTGCTCCTACGACGCGGCGGCCATGCGCATCCCGCGCCGCAGGCGCGCCGCCTGGACGGTGTTGGCCATCAACATCGCGATGGTCAGGGGGCCCACCCCACCCGGGACGGGCGTGTAAGCGCCGGCCTTCTCCATAGCGTCCTCGGGCTGCACGTCGCCCACCAGCACCGAGCCTTTGGCCGCGAGCTTTTGCAGCGCCTCGGTCGGGTTATGGAAGACGCGGCGGACCTGCTCCTCGGTCTTCAGCACGTTCTGGCCGACGTCAATGACCACGGCGCCCGGCCGGATGAAGTCGCCCGTTACCAAGGCCGCCTTACCCATCGCGGCCACCAGGATATCCGCCTCTCGCCCCACCCCCGGCAAGTCGCGGGTACGCGAGTGGCAGATGGTGACCGTGGCGTGTTCGTGCATCAGCAGGATCGCGATGGGCTTTCCTACAATGTCGCTGCGGCCCATCACCACGGCCCGCGCGCCCTTGATGGGAATCTGGCTGCGGTGAAGGATTTCCATAATCCCCGCCGGCGTACACGGAACCAGCCCCGGCCGACCGGCGACCAGCAGTCCCACGCTAATGGGATGGAAACCATCGACATCCTTCGCGGGGTCCACCGCCGTCAGGATGACCTTGGAATCAATCTGCGGCGGAAGGGGAAGTTGCACCAGGATGCCGTCAATCTCATCCCGGTGGTTGAGCTTGTCGATGAGCGCCAGGAGCTGCTCCTGCGTGGTTTCCGCGGGCAACTCGATCTTTTCGCTGTAGAGGCCCAGCGACTCGCAAGTCTTTACCTTGCTGCGGACATAAATTTGCGAGGCGGGATTCTCACCCACCAGCACCGCCGCCAGGCCCGGAACGATGCCATACTTCTTCAGGTCGTTGATCTGGTTCGCCAGCTCCGCTTTAATTTCGTCACGGATTTTATTGCCATCAAGGATACGAGCAGTCACAGGAATTCTCCCCATCATAAAAAGATAAAAAGACGTACACGGTAGACGGCATATGGGTTTTTCACCTGTCTACGGTCTACCGTCTGCCGTCTACTCAAGAGAAGGAGGGGAGTTTAGCACACTTGGTATTGGGGGCAAGCGACAGAGTGTCGTACCATTGGAAGCCTGCGAGGATTCGATTATAATCATCCTGCGGCCCTTGAGATTCACTCCTCCACCCGCCGTGGGTTCTGGGACAGGGACTGTGAGCCCTTCGCGCATAGTCAACTCGCAAGGATGGTGATTTGTGACTGATCCTACCGCAACTCCGGAATTGCAAAAGCCCTTTGTCTACGGCGTCACGGACATCATGAAGTTTTTGCCGCACCGATATCCTTTCCTGCTGGTGGATCGGATCCTTGAAGTCGAGGCGGACAAGCGGATCGTCGGGCTGAAAAACGTTACGATCAACGAGCCCTTCTTTCAGGGGCATTTCCCCGGGGCGCCGGTGATGCCGGGCGTGCTGATCATCGAGGCGATGGCGCAGGTGGCAGGGGTGATGATCTACCGCGACCTTCCCGACAAAGAGAAGAAGCTCGTTTATTTCACGAGCATCGAAAACGCGAGGTTTCGCCGGCCGGTGGTGCCCGGGGACCAACTGCGGATTGAGATGGAGTTGCTGAACCGCCGAATGAATTTCGGCAAGATGACCGGCAGGGCCACCGTGGAGGGGAAGCTGGCTGCGGAAGCGGTCGTGATGTTCGCGATCTCCGATCACCCCGGCATAGGCCAATGAAAGCGCATCCCACCGCCGTCATCGATCCCCAGGCGCAGGTGGCCTGCAGCGTCAAGGTAGGCCCCTACACAGTGATCGAAGCGGGGGTCGAGATCGGCGAGGACACGGAGGTGATGTCGCACGTCGTGATCCAGGGGCCCACGCGCATCGGCCGGCGCAACCGGATTTTTCCTTACGCCGCGGTCGGATTCCCCTGCCAGGACCTGAAATACCATGGCGAACCGACGCGTCTCGAGATCGGCGATGACAACGTCCTGCGGGAATTCATCACCCTGCATCGCGGGACGGTGGACGGGGGCGGCCTCACGCGCCTCGGCAATCATAATTTTCTGATGGCCTACGTGCATATCGCCCACGACTGCCGCCTCGGCGACCACATTATCATGGGCAACGCAGCCTCGCTGGCCGGGCACGTGGAGATCGGCGACCACGCCATCGTGGGCGCCTTCTGCGGCCTTCACCAACACTGCCGCGTCGGCGCCTACAGCTTCCTGGGCAGTTACAGCGTGGTGAACCAGGACGTTCTCCCCTACTCCAAAACCACCGCCCCCCGTCCGCTGAAAGTGTACGGCGCCAATCGCCTGGGACTGGAGCGCCAAGGATTCAGCAAGGAGGACCTCCGGGAGTTGGAGGCGGCTTTCCGCTTGCTGACGCGCTCGAAGCTGAATACAAGCCAGGCGGTGGAAGCCATCGAATCCCGGCGATTCGAGTCCTCGCACGTTCGCGCGCTGGTGGAATTCATTCGGAGTTCCCCGCGCGGAGTAGCAAAATAAATAAATTGAATCAACTCGCACCATCTGCGGATCGTTACGCAATCATTGCCGGCAATGGCCGCTTCCCGTTTTTGGTTTTGGACGCGGCGCGCGACCAGGGAATTGAGCCTTTGGTGGTGGGAATCCAAGAGGAAGCTTCGCCGGAGCTGGGCCGTGCGGCCCGCACCTTTCACTGGATCAGCCTGGGCGATGTAGCGAAGCTCCTGGACCTGCTTACCACCGAGGGTGTCAAAAAGGTGCTCCTGGCCGGGCAAGTGAAGCACGTGCAACTGTTCAGCTCCATCCCCGCTGACGGCCTGACGAAGGAAGTGCTGGGGGGACTGAGCCGCAAGAATACCGATGCGCTGATCCTGGCCTTCGTGCAGATGTTGGAGGGAAGGGGCATCCAGGTGATTGACTCGACGCTCTTTCTGAAGCCCCTGCTGCCGGCCGCCGGTGTGCTCACGCGTCGCGCCCCCGACGCCGGAGAGGCCGCCGACATCGCTTACGGGCGGGAAATCGCCAAGCAGATAGCCGGATTGGATATCGGCCAGACGATCGTCGTTGCGGAGCGTGCCTGCGTAGCGGTGGAGGCCATGGAAGGCACGGACGCCACCATCGAGCGGGCCGCCAGCCTGAGCAGCGGGCGCCGGCTGGTGGTGGTCAAAGTCAGCAAGCCGCACCAGGACATGCGCTTCGACGTTCCCGTGGTGGGGCGCAAAACTATCCAGGTGATGGCCCGCTCCAACGCGCGCGTCCTGGCCGTGGACGCGGGACGAACCCTGCTGTTCGACCGCCAGGCTATGATCCAGGACGCGGACCAGGCCGGCATCGCCATGGTGGGGTTGAGTGATTGAGTGAATGACGATTGGGCGATTGAGTGAATCAAAGAAGTTCACCTCCGGACGTCCAATCCTGTGCCCCTAGGATCTTTATTCACTCAATCTTCATTCGCTCAATCTTCATTCACCCAATCGCCCAGCAGCCCGAATGTGCATCTATGAAACGGAATGTGTGCCTTGTCGTCTATAGAATTCGAGGGCCATTGTGAGTGACAAGGTTCCCGTCGTAGTTCTTGGCGCCGGCGAGCATGGCAAGCGGCATGCGCGGGAATTCCAGCAAGTGCCGGACGCGGCGCTGGTGGGGATTTACGATGTGCGCCCGGAGCGGTCGCGCCAGGCGGCGGCGGAACTGGGCGTCCGCGCCCTGGAAAGCCTCGAGGCAGCCTTCAGCGCCGGGCGGGCGGTGAGCGTCGTCATTCCCACTACGGAGCATGCCGCCGTGGCGCGCCAGGCGTTCGAGCGCGGGATCGACGTCCTTCTGGAAAAGCCCATCACACGCACCGTCGAGGAAGCCGAGGAACTGATCGCCTTGGCGGCTCGAAAGGGGCTCATCCTTCAGGTGGGCCACGTGGAGCGCTTCAACCCCGGCGTCGTCGCCGCCAAGGCATTGGCTCACCGGCCTTTGTTCTTCGAGATCCACCGCCTGGGGGTCTTCAGCCCACGCAGCCTGGATGTGGACGTGGTCTTTGACCTGATGATTCATGACCTCGACCTCGTCCTTTGGATGGTCGACTCGCCGGTGCGCGACGTCCGCGCCGTGGGCTTGCCCGTGCTCTCCGACAAGGTGGACATCGCCAACGCCCGCGTGGAGTTCGAGAATGGAGCGGTGGCAAATTTTACTGCCAGCCGGGTGAGTACGGAGAAAGTGCGAAAGTTTCGCTTCTTCCAACCTTATGAATATTTCTCGATCGATTTCTCGCGGCGTGATGCGCTGCGGTTGAAAGTGGATCAGAGCGGGCCCGCTCCTCGACTGACCTTCAACAAACTGGAGACGCCGCCCTCGGACCCCTTGCGCGCTGAGCTGGAAGCATTTATCGATAGCGTGCAGACGCGCCGCCCGCCCCTGGTCGGCGGGGCGGAAGGAAAAAACGCGCTGGCATTGGCCGAGCAGGTCATGCGTTGCATCGAACAACATGCGGTCCAGGTTAACGTCCGTCTGGGACGTCCCGCCGGGCAGAGCGGAGAAATCTGACACCCGTCGAAAGTCGAAGGTCGAACAGGATGCAGAAAAAGTGCACGGAGCGCTGTCATTCCGACCCCGACCCCGGGCAGAGCGAGGGGGAGGAGGAGGAATCTCGCTCTGAGCATTACAGGACGGAGTGGTTCTTCAGAGTCCTGGGAAGAAGTCCTGAATCGCAATTTGAGAGATGAGCGACGAACCTCAAATCCATCTCCTCCTGGAACTGGAGGCCGAAGCAGCGCGCTGGCGCCGCCGGACGATGTTCCTGCTTTCGGTCATCCTCCACGGCTTGCTCATCCTCATCGTTCTATTCTCTCCCGAACTGCTCCGGCGCGGAAAGTACCTGATGGGGGTCCCGGTGGAGCGGCCGAAGAAGGAAATGACATACCTCTTTATACCGCCGGAGGTCCTGCGGCGCCTGCGCGAGCCACCCCCCGAGACGAATGCGCTTTCCGACCGGAACCGCCGCGCCCAAGGCCGCTCCCCTTTGATTGATCCGAATGGCCTGCGCATGCCGTATTCGCGCGGCAACACCCCACTGCCGGAAATCGCCGGGGGCGCGCCGCCTTCCCCGCCTGCCGCCGCGCCCACGCCGCCCCCGGGGGCGGGAGGGAATCCCGCGCCTCAGCCTGCGGCCCCCGCTCCTCCACCCAAGAGAAACGACGAGGGCCTGCGCCTGGAAGACGTAAAACCCGATCAAAGTGGAGGATCGCGCCTTCGCCTGCCCTCCATGACTCCCGGCCAGTCCATTCAAGAATCGCTGCAGGCGGCCTCGCGCGGCCGCTCGAGCGGCGGGGGAACCCCGGGAGAAGGCGACTCCAACCTGCAATTCGAGAATCTTCGCCCCAATTTTTCCACGCAAGCTCCCATCATCCTCTCGGATACGCGGGGAGTGGACTTTGGCCCTTACCTGTCGCGGATCGTTTATATCGTGCGGCGCAACTGGTACTCCCTCATCCCCGAATCGGCGCGCCTGGGGGAGAAGGGGCGGGTTTCTTTGGTTTTCGAGATTCTGAAAGACGGGTCCGTGCCGCAACTGCGGTTGGTGGGTTCCTCGGGCTCCGACCCGCTTGACCGCGCCGCCCTGAACGGCATCCGCGCCTCCATCCCTTTCCCCCCCCTGCCCCAGGAGTTCACCGGCAACCACCTCGTCCTGCAGTTTATTTTCCTCTATAACCTTGGCTACGAGCCGCAATGAAGAAAAAAGGCAGAAGGCATGTCTCCGTCGGCTGACGGACCACTCCCCCCCCCAGCGAGGCGGAGCCGGAAACGACGACATATGGCCGACACCTCCGAGGCCGGCCAGAATCTGAAAATTGACTAAAGTATCTAATTAATGGTCTATATATCGAGTTAACACCCAGTACGAAAAATGGAAAAACGAACCCACTATATTATTGAAAGTAAAGGGCCGGATTTCCACAGAACCCATTTCCGGGTAACTGAAGGCCCACCGAAATTCTGAAAAAACAGTATCACGCCAAAGCGCGAACATCCGCAATCCGGGACCTTCTTCTTTTCCCTGCGCCCTCGCCGCCTTCGCGCCTTTGCGTGACACGCTTTGGCTCTTTCAAGAGTCTAAGAAAGTGCCGGGCTGCCGAACGAGGTTGAAGGTTACTCCGCGCTCGATTAGAATTCTGGGGTGACGAACAAGACCGCGGAGGACATGAGTGGTTGCACCTCCCACGTCAAACCCTTGGGCTTCGATGGTGATGCGGTCTGCTTAACGCCGGGTCCTGCTGATGCTGCGATTGTCGCGAACTCAGCTCCTGGGGGGCTTTCTGCTGCTGGCCGCAGTTCTGGGCCTGCTGCTGGCACGCTACCTGCGCCTGGCTTGGTGGAGCCCGTAACTCCGCGCAACCTGCTGGTGGCGATCGTGGGCCCTACGGCGGCGGGAAAATCCGCCCTGGCCCTGGGGCTCGCGGAGCATCTGGACGGAGAAATCGTGAACTACGATTCCGTCCAGCTCTTCCGCGGCTTCGACCTGGGCGCGGGCAAGCTGCCGGCCGCAGAGCGGCGCGGCGTCCCGCACCATCTTCTCGATTGCCTGGAGCCGGAGCAGCTCTTCACGGCGGGAGATTACCGGCGCGAGGCGTTGCGCGTCTTGACTGACCTAAGAGCTAGGTCGAAGTTGCCCGTCTTCGTGGGGGGAACGGGGCTCTACCTGCGCGCCCTGTTGCTGGGGCTGTTTGAGGGGCCGCCGCGTTCGGAGGCGCTTCGCGACCGCCTTCGCGCGCTGGCCCAAAGGCGGGGCAGCGGGCACCTCCACCGTTTGCTCGAGCGCCTGGACCCCGCCGCGGCAGAGCGCATTCAGGCGCGCGATACGCAGAAGATCCTCCGGGCGATAGAGGTTTGCCTGCTGGCTCGGAAACCGCTCTCCGCCCTGCACGCCCGCGGTCGCGAGGGCCTGAAGGGGTACCAGATTTACAAAATC
>Ga0209777_10004613_pt1 | contig 16195 bp, 12 predicted proteins | sample FrelakmetHBP12HB_FD_187147 | JGI IMG/M metagenome (GOLD analysis project Ga0209777, IMG submission 187147) | Freshwater lake sediment microbial communities from the University of Notre Dame, USA, for methane emissions studies -HBP12 HB (SPAdes)... | ecosystem: Environmental > Aquatic >...
AGGGAAGGTCACGCGCTTGCCGTTGATGGTCGCTTCCGGGTACGCCTTGCGAATGAACGGTCGCGTGCGGCGGATGACTACCTCTTCCAGCAGATTGAAGAGCGCCAGGGAACAGTCGGTTGTGTGGCAATCCCGCCGCGCGGCCAGGAAGTACCTGTGCAGGTCGCCGATGCCCGCCGCGGCGAAGTACGCCCGGTCGCCCTGCGTGATGAGGCTCAACTGGTTGTAGAGGTCGAATAGGTCGTTGTTGATCGGCGTGGCAGTAAGCAGGATGACCTTCTTGCGCGCCCCATCCCGGCCGCGCCCGCCGTGGGCGCCAAGCACCCTCTCGATGCTGGCGTACCGCTGGGCATTGCGGCTGCGGAAGTTGTGCGATTCGTCCACCAGCACAACGTCGGCGTCGCCCCACGGTTCTGGGTCGAACTCCTCGCGCCCCAGTTCCTCCTGCGACAGGATCGTCGCCGAGATCGTCGCATCGGCCAGTTCGTGCGTCCACATGTCGCGCAGGCTGGCCGGGCAGATCACCAGGGCCTTCTGCCGCATGTGGTACGCGAAGTCCTCCAGGAGTTTCTTGCCGATCCAGGTCTTCCCCAGGCCCACGCTGTCGGCAACCATCACGCCATCATACCGGGCCAAGATGCGGCGGGCCTTCTTGACGGCATCTTCCTGGAACTCCGCCAGTTCAATCGCCGACCGCGTGGCCGCCGGCGCCTCGACCGCCAGGTCGTCCCTAAAATACTCGTACAGGGCCTTCATATACACCTGGTACGGTGTGTACTCGGTGCGGCCGAACTTCGAGGCGTCCAGCAGGGCAATGAGGTCGGCCTTGAAGTCCCGCGCATCGTCCCACTGTCGCTCGTACCAGCGCTCCAGGTCGATGATGGCCCTGGCGCCCACTTCGCTCTTGAGGAGCCGGCGGTTTTCGGGCGTGATCCGCTCACTCGGCCGGTCGTCGGTCAGCCACTTGACCGCCTGCGCGGCCCCTTCATCGTCCACTTCGGCCGGGTCCAGCAGGACCTTGTGTGCGAGATTCAGTTCCAGGTTGCTTGTGAGGCCCGGCGCCGTAAAATTCGACGAGCCGACGATGGCCAGGATGGGCTGGAAGCGGTCAAAGAGCATCGCCTGCCCCGGCTTGTCGGCGTAGAAGAGCCAGCACTTGGCATGCAGGAACCCCTTGTCGTGCAGGCGCACGCGCACCGATTCGCGCTGAAGATATGCGATGAGGTCCTCGACCGTCCTGAGCGCCGCCTCATCAAACGGCAGGGTCTCCAGGTCGGCGCGAATGAGGCCCTTAACCGCATCGGCGTCCGGCCGCAGACCCACCTCGGCCCCCGACGTGGGTTCCGATCCCAGGAGCAGCCGCAGGCTGCCCAAGTTCGCCAGCCCGCCCCGCACAAGGCCGAACCCGCCCACGGTGAAGTACGCCGTGGCCACGTCCAGTGACCGGCCGCCATGCTGCCCCAAAAGGTCGTTCAACACGTCGGCCAGCCGGTGCTCCTGGTTGTCGATGACATACGGTAGGGTCACGGTTTCGTCCCCGTATACTATGAGGCATGCCTTACGACTTTGACCTGATCCATGTCCAGAGTTCCTTATTGAACCAACCATGCCTCTTCGCAACGTCCAGTCTACAGATAAACAGAGACCCCGCTGGCTTGACCAACGGCGAAAGCCTGGCAAACCACTTGGCCGAATCCGAAGTTGTATAGACAATCCACAGATTTCGGTCGAAACGAAACCATTCCAGTGCCAGGTTCATCTGCTGCTCAACACGTTCCTGGGAAATGCCCGACTTGGGGACGACGTAGATCATGTAGAAGTCAGTCATTGCCGTCCCCTCCTTCTTTCTTCCCGCCGGGCAACTGCGGAGCTGAATACGGTACATCAGGCCCAAGAAGTTTCGGATCATCTGGATCGAGGACAATTACCCCGACCTCAACCTCCTTCGGACCATCGAGGAGTTGCGGCTGCTTCTTGGTGCCAAGCATCATCTGTTGGTGGACCAGGAACTCAGCCCCTTCAAGAAGTGCCGCTTCAGGATGACGATCTGCAAACGAGATGACGCGCCAGAGCATTATGAAGGCAAACACAAGCACGAGCACAATGGCTACTCCACTGATCCACACGTCCCGCACCGCGCATGCCATCGCAGCAACAGCCAAAGCAACTATGATTACTACAGTACAAGCCTTGCCTACAAGACCGCGTATCTTGGAGACTCCTGTAGTGGCATGCGACAAGGACTCTGTAAGTTTCATTGCAGCCTCCCATCCGCCGGGGGGCCAAAGAACTGTCGGATGCCCCGGTCGCTGCTAGCATCGAGCGTTGCAGCGCGCGGTGCGCCGCCGGTACACAGGGCGGAATCGGCACTGAAATGGTCCACCGTGCAACCGCCGTAGGACCGCTTTTGCCTTGCCGTCTTCGCCATGCCATTCCCCTTTTCTTTCGTGCAGTCTGCGCTCGACCCAACGCCTCGCCTTAGTCGAGAATCTTCCGCTGGAAACGAGCCACCATATCGCCAAGTATCTTATTCAGATCCAGACCAAGACCGAACAAGTTTGGTTTCAGGTGTAGCCAGTTGGCCCCTTGCGAAATGCGATTTAGAAGAGGACCCCTTGCATCCCTGTCCAAGTGTCCCAACATCCCACAACATGCAGACACGGTATTCTCGCACTCCTCCGCCTCAACGTAAACCGTCTCAGGCGGATCGGCCCTTACAAGCGAGGCGCTGCAGCCAGGGAAAAACGAGAAGCTACCCTTATTGGATCGCAACTCTATTTCCACTACTTGCGACTGGGTTTCAGGGTCCCAGAGAACATTGCGACGAAATTGCTTCTTCATGGCCTCGTCGGCCTGCGTCTTGTCATAAGGGTCTGACACATATAGGGTGCGGCACCGCCACCCTACCGGCAACAAGAAACCGTACACGCCACCATGCCCCTCGCTCGACTTACCAACTGGAATCCCCATGTGCTCAAAGCGAATGAAGAACAGTGGCATGTTCGGGTCGGCCCGAAAAGAGGCGGGCTTGCATACGGAATGGCTTACTTCGCACCGGGCCGAGTTATAAATGCGCACATTGCCGATGTCGGCAGCCTCTGGGTCATGTACTCGCCGATCAATATCACGAATGCGGTCGATTAGAACTCGCCCGCCGTCTCGTGCCGGCGTGGCCCGATATGTAATAAGGCGGCCGGTCGGGTCTAGCTGATCGATCATTACTATGTCGAGATTCATCGCGGCCCTCCTTTGCGGCGAGCCCAATTGCCAACCACGCCAGGTCGCGCAGCCGTTGGATTACGATTGGACCCCATAGGCACACCTAAACACCAACGATTTCTCGTGCTGATTCAAGGCGTATAGACTGCACACGGCATTATCGACTAGCAGGTTGATTGACGCAAGCTGCTTCGCCATGTCCGATGCACAGCGGGTTATCTTAAGATGCGCCGCCCTTACCTCATGCTCTAAAGTCGCGTCCAAAGGCCTACCCATTCTCGCAGAGTTCTTCTGGACAACTTCCCACAGTGCCTCGAATCCTGCATCGCCAGGGGACGGCCCCTGCTGTTCCGCTAAGCCGAGAATCTTCGTCTTGCCCGCTAGCGACTCAATGCCCGCCATTCCCTCCTGGTCTGGCACTATCTCCAACTTGCCTGCAAGCCATGCAAAAAACTCCTGCACTTTACCATATCGTGTTTTGCTCAGTTCAAACATCTCTTCCGCAAGCGAGTCTAGGAAATCGTGAAGGACATCGCCTGCAACAGGCCCCAAGCCTGCGGAGTTGGCTGATGCTCCTATGAGTTCCGACAGATCACCCCCATCCGCTATCCGATGCATGTGCCGCTCTTTCAAATCGCGCACCGCCCACTGCCGCTCTTTCTCAGGGGTCGAGAATACTATTCTTGGCACGGGAACTTCATTCAGGAAAGTAGCGGAGTAGGACCTGTAGCCTCCTCGTTTCGCTGGGCACAGCGCATGCAGGTAAAACTGGACCGTAGCACTATTCAACAGTGCCATAAGAAACCGGAGCGACACCTTCGTCGCGGTCACAGCACAGATGCGTGCGTGTGGGTAGGTCCACCCGATTGGATCATAGGCGAAAGTATTCCTTATGCTCTCGCCAGGGGTAACAATCTTCGGCGAGCCAAACAGCGCCGCGTCTCCAAATCGCACCAAGCCAAACCAGTTTCCCTTATCGCCCATGGTAGTTCGCGAGTCACCGCGGGCAAGCAGGTGATCTTTGTGATGCCTGAGATACCGGTAAGCTCCTGGAAACAAATCAGCGAACCGGCTCTCGGCAAGGCGCACAGTTCTTCCTGCGGTAACGGTGTACGGATATATGACGAAATACTGAGGGTTCGGGCAAAACCACCGCTGGGGATCAAAAGACCGCACAAGCGGCCTGCAACACGCCATCTCGATGCCATTCGCCTCAAGTTCGGCGGCCGTGTGGATGTATATGTCGTCCGCACCAGTAACAAGCCCCGCATGCGCCGACCCAACTTCGGACAATCGCGGGTAGCATGCGCAGTCACCCAGCTTTCCAATTAGTGCGTTTCCTTCGGATGTTTCCAGTGGCCATGAGCCCTCTGTCAAAGTGGAATACTCCACAGTCGATTCATTGTACCAATGGAGTCCTTGCATGGTCGTCCCAGCCTCGCCAGCCTGCCTAAGAAGGAACCTACTGCCCGGAGCCTTCTGCACAATGATGATCCCCGCATAAGTGGTGGCGTCCTCGAAAACCCGCAGCTTTCTGAGGTCGAGAATCTCCTCAACATTATTCTTGAGCAGGATGCTTCGCAGCCCCCTTCCGTACTCGCCCGAGAGGAACTGAATCGAAGTAATCAGTGCCACCCTGGACTTCTCGCGAATAAGCCCGATTCCCAACTCGTAGAATAAAGTGGAGATGTCCATTCGCATGTGTGCGCTTTGCCAGGTCTGTTTCCAGTAGTCAACATCGTCGCTGGCGAGAGCAACAACTTTCACGTACGGAGGATTCCCGATTACGGCATCGAACCCCGCGTCTTGCTTTCTTTCAACCACCTGAGTCGAGGCGGCAGAAGGCCCATAAAAAACTTCAGGAAACTCCAATTCCCAGTGGAAAAACCGCTTGGCCTCAGCCGCGGCAAGGGCAGTTCGGGCAATGCGTTGATCATCCGGCCCCAGGTGGCCTATCGCAGAACGCATCTCTGCCGGGGAAGCACTCAGGAGCGGCTCGATTTCGCTGGCGCCCAGGAGTTCAACGGTCACGTCGCGATCTTCGCTTCCCAAGGCAACATTGCGGATTCTGCCGCGTCGCCCCTTCACTGGAGTATTGCCAAACCAGCGGCTGGTGTAGATGTCCAAGATACGCTTGAACCGGGCGAGGGCCTCCGACGCCCGGTGGTACTCCCGCCGGCTTTCCTGAACCTGGGCGCTTGTGACATCCGACAGTTCGCCCACGTGCCGCATGAGGTCCGTGGCCATCATCACACGGGCAAAGCGGTCCTGGCCAAACAGTCCCATTTGACCCTTGCCGCTGAGCGCCTCGCGCACTTCCTCGACGGTGACACCGATGAGCGAGTTGCCGCAACGCAGGTGATGGTCGAGAAACGAGAGCGGTGCCCCCAGCGTGAAGCAGTCGAGCCACAGGCTGACCTTGGCGAGTTCCACGGCCATCGGATTCAAGTCCACGCCGTAGATGCAGCGCTTAAGGACTTGGCGCTTAAGGAGGTTCACATCGGTGAGGCGCTTCGGGTCGATAGCGATGCCCTGTTCGTCCATCTCGGCCAGAATCGTCTCGCGCATCCGCCCCAAGTGCGCAAGGACCGGGTTCCACGGAAAGGCCGCGAGGAACGTGAGGGTGCGGTCGGTGATGAAGTCCACGGCCTCGACGAGGAAGTGGCCGCTGCCCATCGCCGGGTCGAGGACCTTGATGTCGAAGAGTTCATCGACGACCTCGCGGCCCACAAGGTCCGCCTGGGCGTCGGGCTTGGGGCGCATGCCTTGTTTGCGGAACGCCTCCTGCTGCTTAAAGAACGCGGCTCGGTCGGCCTGCGCTTTGCGAAGCAGGGGCCGAACCTTCTCAAACTTCTCTTCCAGGACCGGCCCGACGGCGTGCTCGACGATGTACTTGACGATGGGGTCGGGCGTGTAGTACGAGCCGGTGGCCTTGCGCTCGTGCTTGTCGTTTTCGAGGTACGCGGCGCTCTTCTTGACGATGTTGCTCGTGCGCTCGGAGCGGGCCTGTTCGCGCTCATCAAGGTCCGCAAACGGCACGTACACCTCGCGGCCCTTCTCCTTGGTGACGGCGAGTTTGTGCGGGGCGATGCGAACCTTGAACTCCAGCAGGCCCTCGTAGATCGACCCCAGTTGTCGCACGCCGAGGGACTTGAAATCAATGAACACGAGGTCGTGGCGTTTGGGGTCTTCATCGCGCACCAGGTGGTTGAGGGCGCAGGCGAGGTCGCGGTCGGACACCTTGGTGGTGTTGAGAAATCTGGCGGCATGGGCCTCTGGGCTGTCGTCATCCCTCTGCGGCTGCGTGAGGAAAAGTCCGCCATTATAGACCGGCACGTTCAGGGCCGGGTCGCCCTGGTCCACCACGGTAAAGAGGCGCGCGAGTCGGTCGTAGAGGGCATAGGAATCGTCGCGGTACGTCTTGCGGAGTTTGCCTTCCACCTCATCGGCGATGGTGCCGGCGGCCTCGGCCACTTCTCGCTTCAGTTTCGTGATGCTCGCCTCGAAGTAGCCGCGCACTTCCTTGGCCGGCAGGAGGTCGCGCGACTCGGCATACAGGAGGAAGAGCAGGCGATAAAGGAACGTGAGCGTGCCGCGGAAGACCTCGGCCAGGGCCGCATCGGAGAGGTCCGCTTCCTTGCCGTCGCGCTTGCGGATGGACGCAAGAAAGCCTTCGGCCAGGTGCGGAAAGACCTGCTTGAAGACCCTTTCCTTCAGACGCTCGCCGAGTTCCTTGGCGTAGTCTTCGCTCTCGGCAAGCAAGAGGTCGAGGAAGCAGAGCGACTGCTCGCGCCCCTCGCGGCTGACGGCAGCCGGCTCCAGCGCGTGCCGCCGGAAGAGGAGCCAGAAGTACCGGAACGACTCGGCCGGGCTGCCCCCTTGCGGCCCGGCGGGCGAGAGGGCTTCTTCCAGGTCGATCTCGTAGTAGTTGGTGGCCCGCGAATGCGCCCGCGCCGAGTAGAGGCGCCAGACCTTACCGTTGGTGACCACGGCCCACTGCGTCTCGCCCTTCTCCAGGGCGCTTACGACGACGGCGCCGGGGTTTTCTTCGGGGGTTTCCTTGTCGCGCTGGTCGTCTTTGCCGTCGAGCGAGCGGCCCCACGGGTAGGCGAGGCAGAGGGCGAGAGGCTTATCCTTGGCGTCGGGGCCGAAGAGGCGGTAGTCGGGTTCCTCGGCGGCACTGGCCGACTTCTTGCCGGTCTTGGCGGCAAAGCCGAGCGCCTTGAAGACGGGTTCCAGCAGGTCGGCCCGCAGGCGGTCTTCGGGCTGGTTGGTCAGGCGCGAGGATGCGCCACGGTAGAGTTCCTGGAGCGCGGCATAGGCGGGCTTGGGGTCCTCGGCCCACTCGGGGCGATCACGCAGGCGCTCCAGCAGGTAGTAGTCCGAGAAAAGCGCCCGGTTGTTGAAGAACTCCTCGGACCAGTCAGCGATGGCGTAGGCCGACAGCATCTTGTCGTACTGCGCCAGGGGGTCCGATTCGGTGTAGGTGAACCGGCGCAGAACGCGGAGTTCCACGCGGCCGGGCTTGCGGCGTTCGACTGTGAGCATGCGCGGCCGGACGCCGACTTGGGCCTGCCCGATGGCGGTTGCGGGGCCGGCAGTGGGAAGGTACTTCTCGACCAGAACGAAATCGAGGCGGTCGTAATCGCTCGTCAGGACCAGCAGATAGTTGCCCGCCCGGTTGCGGAAGGCCCGCGCTAAGGCCCGCGTGTGGGTGACGGTGACGGTCGTAAGTTCAAACAGGTAGACCTGGAGCAAGCCTTCCTGGTCGGCGATGAGTTCGACCCGCTTGATCGGCCGCACGGTCCCGTCGGCGGTGATCCCCAGGTTGCCCGGTGTCTGCGGCACGCGCACGTCGGTGCGGTAGCCGAGTCTGGCGAAGAACGCGGCAACGGCATCGGCGCCGGCCAGTTGCTGAATCTCGCTCGCTGTGATATCGCAGTCAAACCTCATCATGACCCCCGTCCGACGCTTGCCAAGAGGCGTCATTGCCGGAGTACCATACTACACATTGACGTTGGCTGCAACCACTTTGGGGAATGTAGGGTGGATGCCCACCCATGCGGTGCCCTGATCGCCACCAGCAGTCAAACGGCGCCCGATGCCAGTTCATGCGGCGAGACGATGCGCATGCGGCCGTGGCCAGAAGGGATGAGGACCAGTTCGGTGCGGCGGCCAATGACGCCGACTTGGAGGGGAGTAACGGGGCGGCCATCGAGGGTAAGCGACTCAAGGCGCTTGGCGAAGTAGCGGCATTCGCAGCCGGTCTTCTGAGTCTTCGTCGAGTCGTACTCGAAGTCGAACCACGGCGGCGGCAGAGATTCGTACACGCGGCGGCTGGCGCGGAAGCAGCCGCAGCCGAAGTTCAGGTAGTGGCCGGCCATGCCGTAGCGGCCGAAGTAGCCGCAGTACACCACGTCGCCCGGTTGGGTCAGCACGTTGGCGGTCGAACCCTTGATGGGCACCAGCGGCGCGTCGATCATCACGAGGTACTGCTTGGCGGTGTCTTCGGTGAGGAAACGGTGGACCACCTGGTTGCGGGCAACGTAGACGGGCGACGATTCCGGCCCGTAGCGCCACTCGTAGCCGCGTTCGCGCAGGGCGTCCAGCCAGGCCCGCAGGTGCCGGTTCGGTTCCTCGCGGTAGGCCATCACGACGATCAGCACGTCACGCGGTTCCATTAGTACGGCTCCGAGTATCCCCACGGCGAGTACCACTGCTGCCAGGGCGGTCCGCCCAGCGGCACATACCAGCCCATGATGCGGCCGTTCTTGTCCAGGTATAGGGAGCAACTGGCCTCGGCCATGTAGGCAAACGGCCCCGGCGGCGCCAGGCCCAGGCCGCCATCGCCCTCAAACTCAAGGCCCTCGTCCGACGTGATCTTGACGTACACGCCGTCGCCGTCGGCTTCGATGCCACGATTGAAGTCCACCTTGACCTGGAGGCCGGCCTCGTTGTGCTCCAGGCCGCCGTCGCACTCGTTGATCTTGACGCTCACGCCGTCGGCCGACGTGTCGATAGACGGCTTCGTCGGGTCCGGTTTGACCTGGATGCCGCCGCCGGCACCAAACTCAAGGCCCCCGGCGTCTTCAAGCGTCACGCCCACGCCATCGGCGTCCACGTGGACGGCCTCGCTGTTGTTGGCCTTCACCGCTACGCCGTTCGCGTCAACCTCGATGCCGCTGTCGGGCCGGGGCTTGACGACCATGTTCCCGCCGGCGTCGTAGTCCAGGCCGTCGGCGATCTTCGTGCGGACGCCGGCGCCGCCCGCCTCCAGGTCGATGCCGTGGTCGGTGTCGGGCTTGACCTGAATCTTGCTCGTATCGCCCACGGGCGCCGAGAACTCCAAGCCCTTGTTTTCGTCAATGTCGGCGATAACCTTGCCGTCGCCGTCGAAGTCGATGCCCCGGCCCTCGCGGACCTCCACGCCGTCAACGGTGACGGAGATGCCCCGGCTCTCGTTGGGCTTCACCTGCAACTTGCCCGCGTCGGTCGTGTCCGTGAACTGTAGCCCCGACGGCTGCGACGGCTCGCAGTTTTCGGACAGGTCCACGCTGATGAACTGTTTGGTCTCGCCCTCGCGTCCTTCGATTTTGATGCCCGGCCCGTCATTGTATTCCTGGCCGCCGCCCCACACGAACGTGTAGTCGGCGGTCTCCAGGGTCCGGTCAACGACGATCCGCACGGTCGCCCCGCCGGGGTCCACCGGCACGTCCGACCGGCAGTTCGCCTCCAGCGCCACGCCCGTGCGGCCCTCGGACAACGGGATGCCCCAGCGGTCTGATTCCCGGAAGTTGTAGTTCCACGACCCGGCCTTCGACGTGATATGCGCCCAGAACTCCTCAAACAGCACCACGTGCGGCACGGCGCCGTCGCGGCCGGCGTGGGCGACCACGTAGCCGTCCACGGGAATGTCTTCTCCAACCGTCTCGGTGCCATTGCCCCAGACGAAGCCGATCACGTCGCCGTCTTTGATCTGGGCAAACGTGACGGTCGAGACGAGGATGGGGTCCCAGCCTGGCGGCATGGCGTCTTTGAGGAGGTGCGGGAACACCCCACGCGACCCTTCGGCATCCTGCTTCGCCGATGCCTTGAGGATCACGGTGCGGTCGCGGACGTTTTCCCCGTCAAGGTCGCAGAGTTTGGCTTCAAGGAAGTAGCAGAAGCACTCCGGGTACTTGTTCTCGCGGCCGATGACTATGCCATCCACGTCGAAGCGGCGCTGGACGATGGCGCCCTGGACGCGGGGCGCGGGGTTGACCAGCCGCACGACGGCCCACTTCTCGCCCGTGCCGGATTCGATCCACAGAATGTACGCGGCCCCGGCGTCGGCGGTTTTCAGGTACAGGCACTCATCGCCTTCGTCCAGGCAGACATCGGCGTACTGCTGGCCCTCGACATCCACCTGGACCTTGACGGGCGTGATGCCCTCCAGGAGCGCCCGGCCGATCTCACCGTCCTTTACGGGTTCAAGCAAGATGGCGAAGTTGCCGCGGTGGTCGTGGTCGGGCGTGATGCCCTTGAGGGCGAAGCGGAACTTGAACTCGTCCTCATTGTCGGACGGCCCGAAGACGGGGCCATCGAGCGCTACGATCTCAAACAGGCCCCGGTCCTCGCCCGTGGTATTCTTCACGAGGACGACGCCGCCAGGGCGCCCGCCGGCCGCTGCGCCGCGGCCGGGACCGGCGCCCTGCGTTCGCAGAAAGTCCAGCATGCCGTTCCATGCGGAGGCCGAGATGCTGACGGGTTCGCCGGAGACCGCCCGCCTGTAAGTGTCAGCCATCGCATCACTCCCCGGAAGGTATGCCCAGCGCCGCAAAGTTTCCGAGCCGCCAGACCCGTTCCACGTGGGCGGCGATGGGTTTCTTGACGAGCGCATTGGCGGCCGGATCGGTCGTGTCGGCGTCTTCGACCCACACGTAATCCGTTCCCGCCTTGACGATGCCCGTGATGCCGCCGATGGTCAGGTCATTGACGGTCGGGCTGGCGCAGAAGCCGTAGCGCACCGACCAGTCTCCCCGGCCGCGTTTCGAGCCGCTCGCGCCCAGGAAGATCACCTCGCGGGCGGCAAACGTGGCGCTCACCCCGTCCACGTTGAGGGTCCAGGAGGCGTTGTTCGTCGTGCGCGACAGGGCGTAGAGCGCCCCCAGGTTGACCGTGCTCTGATACCGGACGACGGAGAACGCCAGGGCGTCGGCGGGCGGCGTCACATCCACGCCCTCGACCTGCACGCCGTCCATGCCGCGACGCACGTTGATGACGCCGCCGTGATTGGGCGCGCCGCTGGGGTAATCCGCGATGTGCTCCAGCGCCACGGTCATGTGGACGGACCCGCTGCCCCCGGTGTCGAACTGGAACTCCGACTCGCCCGTTTCCTTCGTCGTCTTGCCGGGCCAGCCGTACTCGACCGTGGCGGTCCACCACTCGCCGTCCGCCTCCGGTTCCACGCGCCACGACTTGCGGACGAGTCCTCCGAGGGATACCGGCGCCTCGGCCGCGACGGCGGCAAGGGCCTCGTCCCGGTCCGCCGCGCCCTGGACGACGTAGGCGAGCGTGACCGACGGCTGCTCGCCGGCGGCGGCCTGGCCGCTCGTGACCCGTTCAAGCGCGACAGCGGGCATGTCCCTTGTCTCCTAGTCCGTGTACGTGACGCCGAACTTCGCCGCAAGTTCGGCGATTCGGGCGGTGTTCTTGGCGGTCTTGGCCGTGGCTTCGGCGATCCGGTCCTGGACGCCCCCGGCGCCAAGCGCGCTGGCCGCCTCGATAGCGCTGAACGTGCCGCGCACGCCAATCGTGGCGCGGGCGGCTACGTCGGGCATGGCGGCGGCTGCATCTTCCAGGGCCTTGCGGATAGCCCGCTGGTAGGTCTCGCCGGTGATGTTGCCGCCTTCGAGCAGTTTCTTGTAGTGCTCGACCTGCGCCCGTGCTCGCTCCTCCGGCGTCTGCATCGACTCGGTGACGTGCTCGCCTTCCTTTTTGGCGGCGTCGGCCTCGCGCGCGCCACGCAGTTCGGCCATCGCCGCCTTCAGTTGCTCAAGGCGGGCGGTGTATTCCTGGAACGAGATAAGGCCGGCATCCATCGCCTCGTCCAGCGGCTTGGCGGCCCTGGTCACTTCAACGTCGAAGGCGTCGAACACGCCCCGCAGGACGCCGGCCTCAAGTTCGAGCGCCCGAATCTGCTGGGCGTAGTTGCCCTCGAACGAAGCGAGTTTCTGCTTCTTCTGCCGCTCCTCCTCGATGTCCAGGGCCGCCTGCATCCACGCAAGCCACTGCTCGGCCTCGCCCGCGAGCATGTTCATGTGGCGCGACTGGTACGCCAGGAATTCCCGCTCGCCCATCGTGGCCTTGACGTAGCGGTCCATCGCGTCGTTGATGCTCGACTGTGCCTGCTCGCGCTGCTGCCGCCACTGCGCCGCCTGCTTCTGCTGTTCTTCCACCGCGATGAGTTGAAGTTTCTTGGCGAGGAGTTGGTCGGCGTCGCTCTGGGCCAGACGCAGGCCCTCGACCTCGTGCTTGGCGTACTCGCGCGTGGACATCGTGGCCTTGGCGAGGGCCTTGTCCACGTCGTTCACGGCGTTGACGTATCGGTTCCACGCGGCCACGCCCTCGTCGCGGTCGTGTTTGGCACGGGCGGCGGCGGCACGATCGGCGCTGTCGTCGGTCGAAAGGCCCCTGAGACTGAATACCAGCGACTTCATCGCCGAATCGACCGGGCCGGAGAGTTCCTTGACGATCTCGCCGAGACCGAACGGCAGTTCCTCGGCCGCTTTGCGGGCGCCCTCCATGTCGCCCTGGAACAGGCGGCTGAACATCTGCACGTCTTTGATGGCGACCCTCGCCGCCATGACGGCCGTCCCGAATTTCAGGGCCGTGTCAAAGAGTTGCATCCCCCGAAAGCCGCCGGAGAAGAACGAGCGTTTTTCGTCGCCGCCCGCGCCGAAGCCGCCGCCGGGACCGAAGACGCCCCCGCCGCCCCCAGCGCCGCCCATGCCGGGGATGTTGCCCGCGATGACGCCGCGACGGCGGTTGTAGGCCCACGCGAGGTCGGGCCGGGTGCGGGCTTTATCCACGTCGGCCTGGAGGAGGGCCTCCGGCGAGACGCCGAAGTCGCCGTAGCCAAGGGCGCCGCCGGGCGGCACGTGCGAGCGGGGGCTTGAGAGGTACGCCCCCAGACTCGACGGGCCGTACTTCAAGGCGCGCTCGAACGAGCCGCCCAGCGACGCCCGCGCGGCAGCGGCCGTTTGAGCGGAGGCGTCTTGCGCCCACCGACGAAGGTCCGCGCGCGAGGCGTCCAGGGCGCGCCGCATGGGCGCGGCGTCGGCGCCGATCTCCACGTAGGTCGCACCGGCCCGGATTGCCCCAGCAGAAACGCCCACAGATCACCTCACGATGCGACCCGCACGCTCGCGGCCCAGAGTTTCGGGAGGCTCGGCTGCGCGACCGCAAGGGCCGGACCCATGAAGGGCCTGGGCTCGTACCTGGCCATGTACGCCGCAGGGCCGTACAGGGCCTCGTTGATCTCGTTGGCCCGCGAGACCTGCGCTGCCGTCCGCAGCCGCGCGTAAGTTACCCGGACGAGATGGCCGCGCCGATCCACGGTCGGCTTTGTGAAGCGCCCGGCCCGGCCGCCGATGCGAATCTCGCCGGCGGAACCGATCTTGCGAGTGACCCGCCGCTGATTCTTCACCATCAGGCGCCCGCCGAACTCGTGGAGCGCCGGGACATTGACGCGGGACGAGAGGCGCACGGGGCCGATGACCACGCTCCCTGCGGCAGGGTCGTAGGCGTAGTACAGGAACTCGCGTATCCAGGGGTGCGGCCGGACAGCGTGCGGCGGCTGGCCCGGCGGCGAAGGGGCGGGCTGGCCCGTAATGCGCTTCCGCTCTCCGCGCTCAACCTGCCGCATCTGCCCGGCGAGGCTCGTGACGTACCGCATGGACCGCCGCGCGATGGTGCGGACCAGCGCCCCGGCCTTCGCCAGAGCCTCGCGGGTCTTTCGGTCCACCATCTTCTCGACGGCCGCACGGTCGAAGAACCAGCGCTTGGCCGAGAACGTCAGGTTGAACCGGGCCTGGGGCATGGTCGCTCACCCGCCCGGCGCGGCCGTGGGCGCGGGGGCGACCGGGGAAGCAGTGCCGTCGGCCTTCTTGGTCTTGATAAGCCCCGCCTGCACGCCGAGTTTGTAGAGCGCCGACTGCGCGTCATCGACGATACTATGGACGAGGCCCGGCACGGCCCCGTCGCCGAAGACCGCCTTGACGGTTTCCGGGTCCATCTGCTGCTTGATGGCCTCGACCAAATTGCCGGTCTGGAAGAACGCCTGCCGCGAGCGCCAGAGCATCCAGGCCACGCCGCCGATGGCGGCGGCAATCAGGACGGCAGCACCGACGGCGATCCACTCAAGGTACTGATGCACCAGTGTGGCGGCGCCCACCAAGAGCAGCGCCCCGGCCGAGACGGCAAGCCCCGCTGTCATATCGACCTTGAGCGCGAGGAACACGCCGACCGCCAGGACACCGACGCCAGCGACGATCAGCCACTTGAGTACCGCCCGCACGGCGCCATCGGCCTTGGCCTGTTCCTCCGCGATGCGCTTCTCGGCGGCAGCGGCCTTGGCCTGCCAGGCATCGCGGTCTTTGGCGAGGGCCTGAGCGGCGGCGTCGGCTTGGCGAAGTTCTGGCACAACGACCTGCACGACGATCTTGGATTCGCGGGAGATTTCCGCGACGGCCTCGCGGGCAACGATAAGTTTGGGGGTCACATCCGACTGTAGGGCTTCGGCCTGGGCGTCGAGGACCTTGGCGATAGGCTCGGCGACGGGCGTTGCCTCGCGGAGGGTCTGGGCCTGGGCGCCAACAACACCGGCCACCTCGTTGACCTTCACGGCCGCGCCGTCGATGTTTGTGGCGGCCGTGTCGGCGGCACGCGCGATTGCCGCGCCGGCATCGCCCGCCTTGGCGGCGGTCTCGACGAGACGCGGCGGCTGCTTCGGGAGGTCCTGCTTGTGGCAACCGCCGAAGAGCAGAATGGCGGCGACCAGGAGCGGCGTCAGACAGATTCTCCAGTTTAGGCGGGTCATGGTTCAATCTCCCTTTCTGTCCACAAAGACCTGTTTCAAGAGCCTTAAATTTGCTTTCGTGAGCGGGATGCCGCTGGGGCGCCGGACCTCATACGGATTGAAGTCGGCGGGCGTGAAGGCCCGCGTGTGCTTCGGGTCACGGTTCACGTTGGCAATGAGCGCCAAGAGACTCGACATCCGCCCCCATTCGTCCCGCCCGCGCCCTTCGGCCATCAACACCAGTTGCCGGAGCGTCAGGCCGCCGGGGTCGATGCCGCAGATGCCGGCGAGTTGCCAGACGAGTCGCCAGGCGTCGCTGCCGGCGCCCCGGCTTCCGCCGCCAGCGGCCTTATCGCCTCGGCCGCCGCCTTCACGGCCGCGTCCTGTGCCTCCATCACCTTCACGAGTTTCCCCAGCGCCCTGGCACGCTGGGCGCTCGGGAAAAAATCCAGCAGTTCCTTGAGGAGCGCCGACGCCGCCTCGTCCAGGACGCCGCCGACCATGCCGCGTCCGAAATCTTCGTCCGTGACGCCCTTGGCGTCGGCCTCCGGTTTGCAGAGGACGTACAGCACGTCCACCAAGGCGCACGGATCGTCCGCCAGACGCGAGAGCAACTCGCCGTTGGCCACGTCCAACAGGTCCACACCCAGGAGATCGCGGACGCGCTTGATGGCGCCGACGTTGATGACCACGCTCCACGTGCGGCCCTGGCTGTCGTTGAAGGTTTTCATGCCAGAACTCCTTGTCGGTTGACGCCCGCTGGAACCAAGTGTATACTTCAAGGGTACTCTTTAAGGAGGCGCCGCATGGGGCCTGTGAACCTGAAAGAAGCCCGACGCCGGCTCGGCGCGTTGGTGAAGGCCGCGGAACGCGGACAGTCCGTGGTCATCACGCGGCGAGGCCGCAACGTCGCCCGCC
>Ga0209777_10004614_pt1 | contig 16191 bp, 12 predicted proteins | sample FrelakmetHBP12HB_FD_187147 | JGI IMG/M metagenome (GOLD analysis project Ga0209777, IMG submission 187147) | Freshwater lake sediment microbial communities from the University of Notre Dame, USA, for methane emissions studies -HBP12 HB (SPAdes)... | ecosystem: Environmental > Aquatic >...
GTGACCGCCAATCCCCGGTTTTGCCCCCTGCCCGATCTTGATCTCGATCGCTGCTCCCCGTTCAAGGTAGTTAATGTCAACACCGAACCTTCCGGATGCTACCTGCACGATCATATGCTTCTGGTAGGGATAGAGCGATTCGTGAAGCCCCCCTTCCCCGGTACCCATGAACGTCCCGACACGGCTGACCGCTTTTGCAAGAGCGAGCTGCGCATTGAGGCTGATCGCCCCGTAACTCATGTGCCCGACCATGATAGGTGTCTCAATCTGCAGGTTGGGAGTTAGTTTTGTTAGGAGCTCGATATCGCCGGATGCAGATTCCTTGAGGGCGAGTTGTAATGGTTTCTTGCCGAGATATGTCCGGAGTTCCATGGGTTCACGGAGCGGGTCGATTGAGGGATTTGTTACCTGGCAGGCATCGAGAACCAGCCGGTCGAAGATGACCGGATAAGGTAGCGCATTGCCCATCCCGGCAAGTATAATCTTGCCTGTTCTTGCCTGATTGAAGATCGCTTCGCGCACGTCCCGGGTCCAGAGCGGGTGGCTCCGGTAATCAGTGGGTTTTTCGGTGATATCGATTGCATCGCGCGGGCAAAACGCAAGACAACGGTGACACGCAACACAGTTCCTTGAATTGACCTTGATATTGTCGCCATCTTTCCGGAATACCCCGTATGAGCAGTTCTCGACGCACCTGCCACAGAGCATGCAGCGTTCGTGGTCGATATCCACCCTGAACCGGACCGGAATACTGCCGATGCTCATGCGTATACCTTCCCGATAACCGGATCGCCGGCTTTGGGCATTTTGATGTCCTGAACATCAGGTTCGATTCTGCGGATCGCTGACTCCTCGCTGGAAATGTAAAGACGATCCCCCATCTCGCCGCTGACCAGCGGGCGCAGCTTGATCCTATCGGTGAACCCTACGAGCGAGTGCTCGTTTGCCACACAGATCGCAAACGGCCCGTTCATGAGTGCTGAACCATAAGTTAGACGAATTGCACGATTCAGATCCTGTTGCTTTTCCGGCATTGCATCAATTTCGTCCCAGAATGGTGGTGCGAGTGCCCGAACCGCCATCTTTTCCGACAGTCCGTGTTTTCTTACAAGAAGATCGAAGAGGTAGGCGACGACTTCGGTGTCCGTATACATCGTACACTGATACCCGTAGGACTCGATGTAACGCCGGTTCGTCCCGTAACTGGTGATCTCGCCGTTGTGGACGACGCTCCAGTTCAGGAGATTAAACGGATGTGCACCGCCCCACCAACCAGGTGTATTCGTCGGATACCGGTTATGAGCGAGCCACAGGTATCCTTTATAATCCTGTATCCGGTAGAAATCCGCGACATCCTCCGGCCAGCCGGACGCCTTGAACACGCCCAAGTTCTTTCCTGAAGAGAAGATCAGCGCCCCCTTCTTTGCGGAGTTCACGTTCATGACACGGTGCATGACGAGGTCATCTTCCGGTGTATGGCTGTCGGACATCAGGGAAGGATCTGGTTTGAAAAAATACCGCCATGGAGTGTGGACTTTTTTTATAGGAGCAGGGTAGGTAGGGATCTCCTCATCGTGAATCACAGTCCCCCATTTTTCCAGCTCGGAATCAAACACGGCCTTATTCTCATGGATATTGTCAAAAAAAACGTGAAGGGCATAGAATTCCTTATACTCAGGATATATCCCGTACGCTACGTATCCCGCGCCCTGCCCGCTCCCCCGTTCATTCATCATGCAGAGCGCTTCGCGGATCCTGCTGCCGTCCATGCACTGGCGAGCCTTGTCTAAAACACCGATAATGCCACACATAGGTAATCCCGAATGAAATTAACCGTTCAATCTGTCAAATATCGTAATTTGTTATATTTCTGAAATAAACTATAAATAAAGTTGGTAAGGATCTATACTTTTTTTCCGGTTTTTTCCGAACAGGGACAGAAAGGATTACCGGAAAAAACTTAAGAAGCGGGAAATACCGGAAAAAACCGGCGATAAATGTCCCTGTCTGCGCGGAAAAATAAAAGTTGAAAGTTTCACACATCGAAATAGAGATGGAACTCGTATGGGTGGGGCCGCAGTCTCACGCCATCAATCTCACTGCGTTTGTAATCGATCCATACCTCGATAACATCTTTTGTGAACACGTCACCTGCAAGCAGGAACTTATGATCTGCTTCAAGAGCATTGATCGATGCTTCGAGTGATCCAGGTACTGTCGGGATTTTCTTTGCTTCTATCCCTTCAAGTTCATACGTGTTCTTGTCGAAGGGATCGCCAGGATCGGCCTTTCTTTTAATTCCGTCCAGTCCTGCCATGAGCATGGCTGAGAATGACAGGTACGGGTTGCATGTTGGGTCCGGCGGACGGAACTCGATCCGTTTTGTGCTGGGATTGTCCGAATACATCGGGATACGAATCGCGGCCGAGCGATTCCGCATTGAATATACGAGGTTGACTGGCGCCTCATATCCCGGTACAAGTCGCTTATAGGAATTTGTCGTTGGGGCACAGAACGCCATGAGGGCATCTGCATGTTCGAGCAGGCCCCCGATATAATACCGGGCGAGCTGGCTGATCTTGCCGTACCCCTTTGCATCGAAGAACAGGTTCTTTCCACCTTTCCAGAGCGACTGGTGGGTATGCATGCCGGACCCGTTATCGCCGAATAGGGGTTTTGGCATGAATGTGGCTACCATATTATTAGCCCGTGCCATGTTCTTGACGATGTACTTGTACATCAGGCAGCTGTCGGCCATCTTGACAAGCGGACCATATTTCATATCGATCTCGCACTGGCCTGCAGTCGCAACTTCATGGTGGTGAACCTCTATAGGAACACCGGTCTTGTGCATGGTCAAGATCATCCTGCTGCGGAGATCCTGAAGCGAGTCATGGGGCGGTACCGGGAAGTAGCCTTCCTTATTCCGGATCTTGTATCCCAGGTTCGGGATCTCTTCACGGTCGGTATTCCAAAGTCCTTCAACAGAATCAATAGAATAATACCCGTGATTGATCCCTTGGGAATACTGGACATCATTGAAAAGGAAAAACTCCAGCTCCGGGCCCCAGAAACTGGTGTCCGCGATTTCGGTTGATCTCAAGTACTCCTCAGCTTTGTGTGCAATATAGCGGGGATCCCGGCTGTACGGTTTCTTGGTCACCGGGTCATGGACATCGCAGATGATACTGAGGGTTGGCACTTCACAGATCGGATCAACAATAGCAGTCGTCGTATCGAGAGTCAGGACCATATCAGATTCCTGAATCTTCTGGAACCCACGGATCGATGACCCGTCAAAACCGATTCCTTCCTTCCAGATACCTGACCCGGCATCTTTTGATTCCATCAGTTCCGTTGCCGGAATCGAGAAATGTTGCCATAAGCCGGGAAGATCATCGAATTTCAGGTCAATAATCTGGATCTTATTCTTTTCAATATCCTTAAGGATTGAATCAACCATTTTCTGGGGAACAGAATCCAACAGGTAATTTTCACTTTTAGTCGCCAAACAATTCACCAGCCTTCATATCCCGGTGAATCTTTTTACAACAGCATCTGATACAAGATTACTGCAATAAGTTGATTCATCGTGATAGGTGGAATAACATTTCTATCTTATACATTTAAAGATTTGTATTATTTCAATTTTGAAAATAACTTGTCAAGTACAATGGTTATGGTGACGAATTGAAAAAAACGGGGTTTAAAATGAATTATTAGTATTGTTATATTGCCAACCAATTCAACGGTGTATGTTTAAAAGCAAAAGTAGGAAGGAATTAGTAGAAGAGATATCTAATAAAAAATGTATGGCAAAAGATATCATTGGAATAACACTTGAAAAAATTGCTGCCGATAATGTAAAATTTATCCGGCTTCAATTCACTGATGTGCCGGGTATGGCCAAGAACGCCGCAATCCCGGTCGCACAGGCAGAAAAAGCATTGACAGACGGGACCTGGTTCGATGGATCCTCGATCGAGGGGTTCACCCGGATCGAAGAATCGGACATGCTGTTAAAAGCAGACCCGGCTTCCTACGCAGTTCTGCCATGGAGACCATCAGAAGGAAAGGTTGCACGGTTCATGTGTGACGTGTATACCTATGGGAACAAGCCGTTTGAAGGCGACCCAAGGTATATCCTGAAAAAGATAATGGCGGAAGCCGCAAAGATGGGTTTTACCTTCAATACCGGACCCGAGCTCGAGTTCTTCCTCTTCAACCTGGTCGACGGCAAGCCGACAACCCAGTTCCCCGATCTTGGCTGCTACTTCGATCTTGCACCGAACGATAAGGCCGAGGATGTGCGCCGGGAGATCGTGTTGTCACTCCAGGACATGGGATTCGAGATCGAGATGTCCCACCATGAGGTTGCAGCAAGCCAGCACGAGATCGATTTCAAGTACGCCGATGCCCTCGCGACGGCTGACAGGGTCATGACATACAAGTTTGCAACAAAGGTCATCGCGCTCAAGCACGGACTCCATGCTTCGTTCATGGCAAAGCCGATTGCCGGGATCAACGGGAGTGGCATGCACACCCACGGCTCGCTTACCAAGAACGGAAAGAATGCGTTTTTCGATCCGGATGCGCCCAAGGGAATCTCCGAAACCGCACTATACTACATCGGCGGGTTGCTCAAACACGCAAAGGCCATCACCCGCGTAGCGAACCCCACTATCAACTCGTACAAACGATTAGTCCCCGGCTTTGAAGCGCCTGTTTACATATCATGGAGTACGGCCAACCGCTCTGCACTAGTCCGCGTTCCTGCGGCCCGTGGCAACAGCACCCGTGCCGAGTTCCGGAGCCCGGATCCGATGTGCAACCCATATCTCACATTCGCCTGTATGCTCGCTGCTGGTCTTGACGGCATTAAAAATAAAATCCTCCCGCCGGAGAGTACGGATATCAATATCTATCATCTCAGTGCAAAGGAACGAAAAAAGCTTAAGATCGACATGCTACCCGGCAGCCTTACAGAATCCCATGAGTACCTGCTTAAGGATGATGTACTGTGCAACACTCTCGGCCCACATATTATTGATACCCTTACCAATATTACTGAGGTAGAAACCGATGCATTCCGTCTCGCGGTGCACCCATGGGAGCTGGACAGGTATCTCGCTACTTATTAATTTTTTTTTAGCAACTGTTCCTGATCGGTGAACATCTACCCCTATTTTTAAGTCCATACTCTATTATAGCAGGATTGAAGAAAGATCACTTGTTTGCAGGAAAATATGGCAGAAGCATAGGATTCCTGCCTCGATCAATTTAATCAGGTTTAAATTATTTGGGATCTTACGTCAAGCTAATATAACGCGATCAGTAATTCCGCGAAGTATATCCCGACTCAATTATTCCCCATCTGCCTTTTGACTGATACCGGACTTTTTATCCGGCACCTGTCAGCAGAGCGTCAGATGATAGGATCAATCCTGGTCGGCCCCCGTACCAATCCCATTTGGTATTCATATCCGGATTCCAGGAATTGTATGCATTTCCATGGATATCCGGTATGGCGTGCAGGAAAGAGGTATGGAACAGCTGACGCCACAGTATGAAACTCAAGTACCCTGACAAAGCAACCATTATAGGAGAATCTGGTTACAATGACGGTAGATTCGGCAACAACTGTATGGCTCATGGTATCAGCAGCACTCGTGATGCTGATGACCCCGGGTGTGGGCCTTTTTTACGCAGGTCTTGTTCGGAGAAAGAACATCATATCCATGATCGCGCTCTCCTTTGTCGTGCTCGCTGTAGTGAGCATCCACTGGATGGTGATCGGTTATTCTCTTGCATTCGGCCCTGATATAGGGGGAGTGATCGGAAACCTCAATCATATCGGTTTGCAGGGTGTCGGTATGGATGCGGGAGAGAAAGGATATGCCCCTCTGGTCTTCATGGTCTTCCAGCTCTTTTTTGCCTCTGTCACGCTTACCATCATAATATCCGGCGTTGCAGAACGCGTGCGGCTCTCATCGTTTATCGTCTTCATGCTGCTCTGGACGACATTTGTCTACTGCCCGCTTGCGCACTGGGCGTGGGGCGGCGGCTGGGCACAGTCGCTCGGGCTCCTCGATTTCGCCGGGGGAACTGTCGTCGAAATCTGTTCCGGTTTCTCCGCTCTGGCCCTTGCCCTCGTTGTTGGCAGCCGGACCGGCTTTGGCAAGTATACAATGGAGCCGTACAATATTCCCATCGCGTTGATCGGAGCATCCCTTCTCTGGTTCGGCTGGTTCGGCTTCAATGCAGGCAGTGCCCTTGCGGCAAATGGCTCCGCAGTCAATGCATTTGTGGCAACCAATGCCGCCGCAGCTGCCGGTACCCTTGCATGGATGGTGGCGAGCTGGTACCATGGTAAGCCGAGCTCACTCGGTATGGTGAGCGGGGCGATCGCCGGCATGGTTGCGATCACACCCGCGGCGGGTTTTGTCACTCCGATGGTTTCGATACTGATCGGTGGCATTGCAGGAGTGGTATGTTACGGTGCGATGCTGCTGCGGATCCGCAGGAGCCTTGACGAGAGTCTGGATGCATGGGCTATCCATGGTATGGGCGGACTCTGGGGAACGATCGCAACCGGCGCCTTTGCGGCAATGGCCGTCTGTGGAGTATCGGGTCTCTTTGAAGGCAACATGCACCAGTTTATCGTAAACGCCATATCGGCATTCGCCGCACTCATCTTTTCCTTTGTCGTCACCTATATTATCGCCCACATCGTTGACCGTACCATGGGACTGCGTGCAACAGCTGATGAAGAATACGTGGGGATGGACATCTCGCAGCACGGCGAAAGGGTATGAAGGAAGATCGTCATGAAGCTCGTTAAAGCAATTATCAAGCAGGAACGGTTCGAATTTGTAAAAAAAGCACTTGCGGAGAAAGGGGTTACCGGCATGACCGTCACCGAAGTGCAGGGCCGGGGAGAGCAGAAAGGCATCACTCTCGAATACCGGGGAAAGCCAATGGTCGTTGACATGCTTCCCAAGATTCAGATCGAGATCGTGGTCCGGGACCAGGAAGCTGACGACCTGATCGCTACGATCATCGAATCGGCAAGAACCGGGCATATCGGGGATGGTAAGATCTTCGTTCTGCCGGTCGAGACCGCGATCCGGGTCCGGACCGGCGAAATGGAACATTAGCCTTTGCAATAATTAATTATCAGGATTAACTTTTTTCCGCGCGCGGCTGTGTTTTATCACATTATGGACCTGATTTTGAAGTTCTGTTTATTGATGATCTATAGAAATATTTATAAAAGTAGGAATTTAACTTCCATCCAGCAGTTTATCATACGCAACTGCACATGCGACTCAGATGAGGTAATCTACCGGACTTTTCATCCGGCAGGGATGGCTGAACAATATGTTCATCTGATCCGCTGCAACCATCTCAAATGATCATGGTGAATTGAAAATGACATTAGACACAGGAGCAACAGCATGGATTCTCGCGTCAACAGCACTGGTGATGCTGATGACGCCCGGCGTGGGATTTTTCTACGGGGGACTTGTCCGTAAGAAAAATTTCATCTCGATGATAATGCTGTCATTCGTTGCATTTGCACTGGTGAGCATCCAGTGGGTTCTGATCGGGTACTCGCTTGCCTTCGGCCCTGATGTAGGGGGGTTCATCGGGAACCTCAATTTCCTCGGACTTAACGGGGTCGGTATGGATCCGGGTTCCTACAGTCCGGCAATACCCGGCCTGCTCTACATGGTATTCCAGCTGGTCTTTGCAACAGTGACAATGGCGATCGTGACCTCAGGTATTGCAGAACGCGTCAAGTTCAGCTCGTACCTTATATTTGCACTCCTCTGGACCACGATCGTCTACGATCCGCTCGCCCACTGGGTATGGGGAGGAGGCTGGGCCGCACAGTTTGGATCCCTGGATTTCGCCGGAGGTACTGTAGTCCACATCAGCTCGGGCTTTGCCGCACTGGCGATCGCCTTTGTGATCGGTAAGCGTGCGGGTTATGGCCAGTATGTGATGGAGCCCCACAATATCCCGATGACCATTCTCGGCGCGGCGATGCTCTGGTTCGGCTGGTTCGGGTTCAATGCAGGAAGTGCCCTTGCAGCCAATGGTCTTGCAGCAAGCGCGTTTGTCACGACAAACACTGCTGCAGCTGCGGGCGGGATGACCTGGCTCCTCGTCAGCTGGATCCATGGGAAACCAAGCTCCTTGGGCTTTGTGACCGGCGCGGTTGCCGGTCTTGTGGCAATCACACCCGGTGCAGGTTTTGTCACTCCAATGGCATCCATCGTCATCGGAATAGTCGCAGGCGTTTTCTGCTATGGTATGATGCTCTTCCGCATCAAGAAAGGCTGGGACGAGAGCCTCGACTGCTGGGCAGTCCACGGAATGGGCGGCCTGTGGGGTGCGCTTGCAACCGGTATCTTTGCAGCTGCTGCCGTCAACGGGTTTTCGGGACTGATTGAAGGCAATGTGCACCAGTTTATCGCAAACGCGACAGGTGCGTTTGCGGCGCTGATCTATTCCTTTGTTGTAACCTTCATCCTAGCCACAGTCATAGACAAGACAATCGGCCTGCGTGTGACGGAAGAAGAGGAATATGTGGGGCTGGACATCTCCCAGCACGGCGAACGGGCCTGAGGTGGACATGATGAAACTTGTAAAAGCAATCATCAAACCGGAACGGTTCGAATTTGTAAAAAAAGCGCTTGAAGAGAAAGGTTATCCCAGTATGACCGTAACAGACCTCAAAGGACGGGGAGAACAGAAAGGGATAACCCTCGAGTACCGCGGCAAATCGATGGTCGTCGATATGCTCCCCAAGATCCAGATCGAGATCGCTGTGCGAGATGAACGGGTTGACGAGCTGGTTGCATTAATCATGCAGGCAGCCCGCACCGGAAAGATCGGGGATGGAAAAATCTTCATCCTGCCGGTTGAAAAAACGATCCGGATCCGGACCGGGGAGATGGAGAGCTGATATACCGGATGTCGGGGAGTTACCTCCGTAATAACTGCCACACACAAAACCAGAAACGTTCACATCCCCTTTTTTTATTTATTAAAAAAGGATACACTTTCACAATATAACTGAAGAACAGGTATTAAAAAGTATTATTAAGAGAATTCCATGAGCGCACGGAGTTTCTTTTCAATATGATCCGAGATATGATAATGGCCGGGAAGGGCAAATGTTCCGGGATCCATCTTTACTGAATGCTCGATATCCTCATCCGAGATCCCGTGCTGCTGGTGGTCAACGATCTCATGGAAATAGACCTTTCCCCCCCCATGAATGATCCTGCACATGGCACAGCCTTCCTCATCTGATTTGATGTAGAAATAGGATGACCCGATCTGCGATCGGCGATGATTGTGCAATTCATCGAGGATGAGATCATACTCCGGTTCCGACTCATCTGGCATGACATACCGCGGCAGCGGTTCCATGCCGCACACCCGTTCTGCTTTGGTCGTATACCTAACCCCCTTTTTTCCATCAATCCAGTGTTATGGATAGGAAGTCCATAGCTTAGATATGATGGAACTGTATTTCCTGATTATTTAAAATTTACTAACAAATTGTTAATTTTCTTAATATCTCTATTCACAATGTTATTTCCGTTTACAGTGCGAACTGATATGTAATATTCATGATCCCGTGGCTCTCGAATAATTTCAAGCACTTCAAACCGACACCGGCAATCGCCCTGAATGCCACGAGACACATGAACCAGCTCGAACGAAAGAAGCTCTTCTCTCCCGATATCGAGAAAATGAGAACTGCAGAAGGGAGATGGTTTGAAGCGATCATATATGAGATGTTCTTGGATATTTCAAAAAAATCAGACCGGATAAAATTCCTTGCACGAAAAGGGGCTGATGCCCCAAAACCTCAGAAGCTTGCCCAACTCGGGCAGAACGGGATATTCTACTCAAAATATGGTGACATCGTAATCCGGGGCAACGGACAGGATCTTGCGGAATTCGACCTGCTGCTCGTCACAAGTGATAACGAAGTTGCATTTGCAGAAGTAGTCACTTCCCCATCAGATCTCAAGGAATTTGAGCAGGAAATTCAGTTCAAGAAAAACCTGCTCGGGTACCTTTACAACCAGAAGACCGTTCCGTTTTTGCTCATCTCCTCTTTTGATATCTCCAATTATTCGGTTGTACGGCGGCTGGCAAAAGCAAAAGAAAACGCGATAATCTTTACAAGTTCCTGCGAGCAGATTAAAAAACTCGTTAAATTCTACCGCCCCCGGATTCTTTATACAAAACCGGAAAACCACGCCAAACTGGTGCTTGCCACAGACCTTGGTTTTAAACAACCGTTCGATTACCGACAGTTCCATGAGGAAGTAAAAAGTGAGATTTTTGCACGCATTACTCACAACGGGTTCGAACCGAGTCCCCGACCCGCACCCCCTACCGATATTCTTGTAAAAAAGGTTCTGTACGGGGCACTCTACCCCAAGGCAATCAAAGCGGTATGCGACACCTACGGGATGTCGGTCCGGGGCAAACGCATTGAATTTTCGGAATTTTCACATTTCTATTCGAACGCAATTATCGCAACAGATCTCCCGGGATATGAACTGATCATTTACCTGCGGTCGCGGCAGAAAAAAGAGTACCTCAAGATGGTGCAGGTAAAAGACGGGCACTTCAAATACGAGCGTCCTACACCATCTCGCGTAGGTTTTTTCCTCTGGCTTGAATCCCTCCAGCCGACACTTGGCACCCGGATCACCCTTTCCATTCTTGAAGCATTCACAAAAAAAGAGACCCCCATAAAATAATCAAATCCGGAAATCTTTGTTGGCAATCCTGCCAACAGATCGCTTTGAATTTTTTTATATATTGGAACCGGAGTTTCTAAAAATAAAAAACCGGAATAAGATCCGGTTCCAGATGTACCAATTTTTTAATCCAGCAGCACATCCATCGCCTCATCGCGGTACGCATCCATCACGTACTGGATGCCGGATACCTTCGCGGCTTCTTCGGTCAGCGCCATGATATCCCTGCGCGAGATCGATGTAACAGCAAAATTCCTGCTCCCCGCCATGATCTGCTGGAGCCCGGTCTTAAACTTCTGCGTATACGTGTAGACGCCGATCGCACCTGCAGGTATCTCCTTGAGCCGTTCACCGTATTTCTGCCTGAGCTCCTCGTAACAGACGAAGATCTCCTCCATGCGGGTGCCGTATTTGGAGACACTCTTTGGGAGATCGCCTTTCTCCAACCATATCGCGATGTTTTTCCCGACCATCGCGGGGATCAGCAGACCCCGCCCGATACAGACCGCCTTGACATATGGGCTGCCCATGGCAAGCGCCTTGAATACATTCGGTTCATCGGAGAATCCCCCGGCCATTGCAATGCTTGGGACCCGCATCCCTTTCTTTTTCAGCTGCCCGCAGAACTCGTACATGAGGGACTGGAGGTAGAATGTCGGGATGCCCCACTCGTTCATCATAGGCCACGGGCTCATCCCTGTCCCACCCGGTGCGCCATCGATCGTGAGCAGGTCGATCTTCGCCTCGGAACTGAACCGCAGGGCCATCGCGAGTTCGACCATGGAGTACGCGCCGGTTTTTAAAGTAATGTGCTTGAACCCGATCTCCCGAAGCCGGTCGATCTCGGTAAGAAAACCTTCCTTTGTGATAAATCCCATCCGGGAGTGTCGCTCAAACTCCCGGATCGAGCCGGATTTAACCGCATCCACCGAAGAAAGCAGCGTTGGATCGGGGAGCACGATATACCCGCGTTTCTTTAATTCAAGTGCGCGTTCAATGGTCGGGAGTTTCACCTCCCCGCCGATCGATTTGGCGCCCTGCCCCCATTTCAGCTCAATCGACTCAAGGTTATGTCTGGACGCAACGTACTCCGCTGTCCCCAGCCGGGTATCCTCCACGTTCATCTGGACAAGGATCTCGCCAAAGCCCTCGTGGAATTTCCTGTACGTGGTGATCCGCCGGTCCATCTCCGGTGACTTTTTCACTTTACCCTTGTTGTCAAGCTCAAGTGCGGGATCCATGCCGCAGACATTTTCCCCGCATACACAGGTGATCCCCGAGATCGCGGCACCGATCGCAAGGTGCTCCCAGTTGACCCGGGCAATCTCCGTAGAGCCAAGTGCCCCGGTAAAGATCGGGAGCTTCATCCGGACCTTGTTCTCCCACCCATATTCCGTCTCTATGCTGACGCCCGTGAAGACTGCCGTATCCGGACCGGCTTCATCACCGGGAGGAAATCCTTTTATGCCGTGTGCATAACCCTGGATATTAAGATACGAGTAATCGATCGGGTAGTTCTTATCGGCGCCCGCGGTGATACCGCCGAAGGGGCCCGGATACAGAACCTCCCTGCCCCGGAACGATGAGAGCCAGCTCTCGCAGCCACCTTTGCATCCGTCCATGCAGCGGGTGCAGATGCCCGACATCGGTACAACATTCCGGGACCGGTTCACCGTTCCGGTCGCCTCATTAGCATTCGGTTGTCGAAGATTCATGGTCCACCGGCCTGATCCGGCCCTTATCTGAAATGACCCGGTTTATTGAGCGCGGGTCAGCTCATATAAAATACTGTAATCAATTTCTGGCAATAAGCACTTTCCCGATACCCAACTAAAATAACTGAAAATTGAGAGATTTGCAGATTTTGATCGATCCCGCTCAGACAGAGATCAGATCGTATCTGCTACTGCCCATCCCCATCTTTTCAGCGTACCGGATCTGGCGGTATCCGTCGGTTTCATCCCATATCCCCCGGAATTTATCCTGCCCTTTTTTGTGGTGTGTGTGCAGGAGCGAATCAGAAAAGCCCTGCTGTTCATTGACCAGATCAAATGACGCAGCGTCGATTGCCACCGGATCCTTTGAGGCAAGGATGCCAATGTCGGGCACAATTGCAGCATCGCTCCACGGGACGCAGTCGCAGTCCGGCGTGATGCGGGTGAGGAAACTGATATATCCCGTCTTATTTTCTTTTCCCTTTACTGCACCCGACGCATACTCCACAAGCCGCTCGACAAATTTTGGGATCTCGGTTACCCAGTCGATATCGATGGCATGTTCAGGGCAGACCGTCATGCACTCGAAGCAGCCAATGCAGAGGGACCTGTCGATAGCAACCTTCTTTTTCACAAGACATAGTGCAGTTTTCGGGCAGACCGCAACACACTTCCCGCACCCGATACACCGCTCACCGATAGTGTAGGGATGGGCTTTGTGCTGGGCACGTTTACCTTCCGGTGGGGCGCAACCCATGGCGAGGTTTTTGATCGCCCCGCCAAAACCGGATACGATATGCCCTTTGAAATGGGTCATCACGATCATGCTGTCTGCGCCGGCAATGTCACCTGCAATTGCGACACGTTTGAAATGTTTTCCTTTGATGGAGACGTACGCAATATTTTTGCCACAAAGCCCATCTGCGATGATTACAGGAGCTCCCACAACTGCGTAATCGAATCCGTGAAGGATCGCGGTTGAGATGTGATCAACTGCGTTCGAACGGCTTCCGAGATAGAGTGTATTGGTATCAGTAAGAAATGGCAACCCCCCGCACCCCTTCACTTTCTCAACAATCTGGCGGACAAAAACCGGGCTGATGTAGGAGTCATTACCCAATTCCCCAAAGTGAAGTTTGATTGCGGTGCGATCACTCCGGGAAATCAGTGAGGCAAAACCTGCACAATCAAAGAGTTTCTTTACTTTAGAAACGGTGTTTGAGTGTTCATCCCGCGCCCGCAGGCTGGCAAAATAGACTGGACTGATCATACCAAACCCCCATTTATGCAATCGTTATCATTGTTCGTATGTAAATCCCTCGCTGGCTTTTAAAAAAGGGGATGCCGGGAAAACGGTTACAATACGTATCTGATATTTGGATGTATGGGTGGATTTAAGTCTATTTGAGATATTCATCCCGTTTGCGCTTAACTGGCGTGTCCTTTTTCCAGACCCTGACATCCCGTGCCCGTTCAAAATAGACTTTTGATTCTTCTGGTTTTCCCAGCTCCTTGAGGCACACCCCGATATGGTTCCACGCACTTGCATTGTTTGCAGATTTTTCGACGACCATATGAAATGTCTGAAGTGCGGCATCGAGATATTTGTCGTCCCTGTGCATCACTCCGATCTTTTCGAAGGTCTCACCAAGATCATAGAGCACCTCTATATTATCGTGGTCAAGTTCGACAGCGCGGAGGAATGATTTGAGCGCCTCTTCAAATTCACCCAGCTCCCGGAGACAGATACCGCGGTCGTTCCAGACATGGGAAAGCTTGTTGTCGATCTCCAGTGCTTTATCAAATGCCGCTATTGCCTCACGGTATTTTCCCTCCCGCCCGTACAGCAGGACACCTTCTTTATAATATGAGGATGCCCGGCCCAGGATCCGGTCAAGCAGTCCCCCGCCCGATTGTTCGGGACTTGTTTTTCCCTGAACCTCCGTTAGTTCTTTTACAGTCTCGGGTATTTCATCAGGAAGCGGGACATCCTTAACAGTGGCGGTGATGTCTTTTACCGATGATACAGAAGCGATAAAATTACCCCTGCTGTCATAGAACGGCATCGCCTTCATCCAGAGCGTCCATGGCTTACCATCAGCCTTAACCCCCTTCGTGACTCCAATAATGGGGCCATCTTTCTCCCTGCTGACAATAAAATACCTACTTTTTTGGATGACCTCATCTTTTTCAAAGACGAGATCGATCAGCATCCTCTGCTTTTTACCAAAGAATGGCTCGGCATAGGCAAAACTTCCTTTTTTAATCATCGATGATGCCGGAATGCCCGTGATCTGTGTCATTGCCTCGTTCCAGGCGATCACCTTGCCATCACGGTCGATCGCAAAACCCGGGTCTTGAGAAAAATTAAGCGTATTGATAAGGATGATCTGGGAGGTTCCTGTAGAACGCCAGGCAAGCCGTCCGTCTACCACTTGGTAAATCCTGTCCAGTATCGTGCGCATTTCCAGAGCCGGGTTCTCCCCTTTTTTTATATAAAAATCCGCCCCGTTGTTGAGGGCTTCGATTGCGGCATGCTCGCCTCCGACGCCCGTGAAGATGATTACCGGAGTTGTATCCCCACGGGAACGGATGATCTTGAGAAATGCAATCCCATCAATCTCCGGCATGTGATAGTCAAGGATGATTGCATCATACTTATTTGAAGAAAGGGAGCTGAGCCCCTCATGTGCAGTGCGTGCGGTGCGGACGGAAACACCATCTATCCGTGAAAAATATTCCCGCATGACTTCCAAGAGCGCGGGTTCATCATCAACGATAAGGATGGAGAGCATACGACTGGTTCCTGATGGGGCTCTACGGAATGTCACGGGGATGTGACCGCCGGGTTACCCGGTTTCTCTTACTAGTGCTATAGGGTCATGTAATATTTGATAGTTGAGTTTTAAGTCAGAAAATTTCTTATGACTGCCAGCATTTCTATTTGAATGCCCCATTATACGCTCTCACGTTTACGTTGAAACATCCGGTTCTTATTCATCCTGATAATTCCCTGTGCTCTCTCAAAAGCCTGTTGGGATTCCTGATCATGCCCGATCTCCTTAATGCAGACACCAAGGTGGTTCCAGGCATCGGCATTGTTCGGGTTTATGTCTGTTACTAAAGAAAAAGTTTTCACAGCTTTTTCCAGGATTTTGCTCTCGCGGTTTAGGATCCCAATTATTTCCAGAACTTCACCATAATCATACATGTACTCTTCGTCTTTTGGCGCCAATTCAAGCGCCCTCTCAAAGCTTATCTGAGCCTCATTGAATTTGCCCATATTTTTTAAACAAAGTCCGCGGTCATTCCAGACATAGGCAAGGTTTGGGTCGATCTCGATAGCGCGGTCAAAATGGCGGAGCGCTTCTTCATTTTTTCCCTCACGGAAATAGAGATGAACACCTTTCTTGTAAGCAGTTTTTGCCTTACCAGTAATCCGATCAAGAAATCCTCCTTGAGCAGACTCCTTTGATACGAGGGTTGCTTCAGAATCCGGGGCACCCGCCAAGGAAACGACCGGAAGGGTGGTAAGGGTTGCTCCCGCAATGTCAGTGATGTCACGCATTGAACCCACGGCTCCGATGAAAGTCCCTTTCCCATCATAGAGTGGTTTTGCCCGCATCCAGAAGACCGGTGCCCTGCCATCTGGTTGAACCGCTTTTATCCAGGCAACAACA
>Ga0209777_10004615_pt1 | contig 16188 bp, 14 predicted proteins | sample FrelakmetHBP12HB_FD_187147 | JGI IMG/M metagenome (GOLD analysis project Ga0209777, IMG submission 187147) | Freshwater lake sediment microbial communities from the University of Notre Dame, USA, for methane emissions studies -HBP12 HB (SPAdes)... | ecosystem: Environmental > Aquatic >...
GATTCTTTTCATGCGTTATGGATGAAAAACACCTCACAGCAGCCGCCCGCTACATTGAGCGAAACCCCGTAAGAGCTCATATAGCAAAGAAGGCATATGATCACGTATGGTCAAGCGCTAAAGATCATGTTGATAATACACACACCTCTGTAATCGACTCCAGCGAACTTTTTAAATATGTTGATATTGAGCAGGTTAAATGGAAGAGCTTTATCAATGCGCCTGATAATACAGAGGATGTTTCTACTATCCGTAAATATACTATGACCGGTAGGCCGCTCGGAGGAGAGTCATTTATTAATAAGCTGGAAAAAGAGTTTGGCGAGCGATTGCACGCGCTACCGGTAGGCAGGCCGAAGAGGGTGGAGGGCGGAAAGAAATAGGGAAAAGAAATAGGGCGCTTAAAATACTATTTAAAATATTTTAATTAAAAACCTAATTTTTGTGCTATAATAAAATTTGATTAAAAAGGACTAACATGCAGTGGGATATATTGGATGAAGGAAGGCGAGAGCTCCTTCCCGGGTTAAAATTCTTAAAAAACAGCGGTTTTTACTTAGCCGGCGGTACTGCCCTGGCTTTACAGATAGGACACCGCATCTCAGTAGATTTTGACTTTTATAATCAAAATAAATTCAACCCAACTAAAATCTATCAAGATTTTCAAGCACAAAAACTGGCGAAAATATTGCTTGGTAATACAGCAGAAAACGCCCTTTTTTTAGAAACCAACAATATTGCCATAAGCCTTTTTACTTACAGCTATCCTTTGCTTAAACCATTAATAACCAGCGAAAACTTAAATATCGCCTCATTAGAAGATATCGCGGCAATGAAACTGATTGCAATTATTCAAAGGGGGGTTAAAAGGGATTTTATCGACCTTTATTTTTTATCACAAATTTTTGGTTTAGAAAAGATTATGAATTTAACAAAGAAAAAATATGCCGGTTTTAATAAATATCTCGCCTGTCAGGCATTAGTTTATTTTAAGGATGCCCAAGGAGAGCAGGCAGGAGAAGTAGAATTAATAAAACCGCTTAGCTGGGAGAAAGTAAAAAAATACCTTGAGGTAGAGGTTAGGCAGGTGAAAAGAAGGTGGAACCCGCATGAGAAATAAGTTGATCCCTAAATTTGTGGCGCCCTGCCTGTGGTCCTGCAATATAAATAAACTTGACCTTCAGAAGGATAAACAACTGATTATTACTCAAGTGTTAAATTATGGCGACGAGAAGAGAGTGCAATGGCTTTATTCAGTCTATAGTGAAAAGGATATTAAAAACGTGGTAAACCATCCTATGCGGGGCCTGTGGTTTGATAAGGTTTTAAATTTCTGGGAAATAATATTGAGTATCCGCGTACCCAAAAAAACCCGGCGAAAAGCAATATTTGATATAAATCCCGTTTTCTCCAAGCGCTAAATATCTTAGTTTTTAAGGGGAGAAATAGTAAGGGGAGAAATAGGGCGCTGTCTCCTATAAAAAATGCATAAAAACGCACTAAGCCTTTTGGAGATTGTGATTTCAATTGCTCTGATTGCGATTGTGATTTTAGGGTTTTCCCGGGTTTTTCAAGTGGGCTCGATGAGTATTTATAAAAATGATCAGGAAGTCACGGCCACTAATTTAGCCGTGGGGCTGATGTCAGAGATAATCAGTAAGCCCTTTTGCGACCCCACCAATTGTACTGCTACGCTAGGCCCGGAGACAGTAGAGAGCCGCACCACTTGCGGGTCAAACGGCTTTGATGATGTGGATGATTATAATGGTTCCGTTGAAGGCCCTGACCCTGCCCCTCGAGACATCAGAGCCTGTGAGATGGCTGAGTTTAAAGGATTCATCCGCTCGGTAAATGTAAGCTATGTTTATCAGAATATGACGGATTCAGGAGGTGCCACCACAGATTTCAAAAGAATTAAAGTCAGCGTAAACTCAACAACCCTTCCTTTAATTTCCATTACAGAGGTAAAATCTAATGTTACGCAATGATCTACCTGAAATGAAAAAAAATTACCTGAAGTCCCTGACGCTGCTCGAAATGCTGATTTCCATCGGGATTATTTCGCTGGTGATGGGAGCGGTAGTAGTGGCTTTACAGCAGGCTTTGTCTGTCTTTAAGACAAACAGTAATAAAGCCGAAGTAGCCAGGCAGGCAAGTCTGGCTGCGGATTGGCTGGTCAGGGATATCCATGACTCCAGCCTTTTATTCCAGGCAAATAATACTTCTCTTATTTTAAAAACCGCAAGTGACGGTTATGTAAAATATAATTTTGCCAATAATAACTTAAGCCGGGCCTTGCTTATTGATTGTAATAACACTACCTATTCTCCCGTAAGTATGAATATAGCCAAAAACTCATTTAATCTGTATTATTACAACGACTCGAATCAACTCATCACCGATATCCAAAACCATACCGCTGATGTTAAGGCCATAGGCATAAATCTTACCACCCAAAAAGAAGGCAGAACCTTTAGGTTAAATACAGTAGGAAATTTAATCCCCTTTATTCCATCTAATTCTTGGATGAGAACCTTGGGAACTGTTAATCAAGATGATTTTAACGCCTTGAATACCACCTCTGATGGCGGGTATATTTTTCTTGGAGATACCTACTTTACCTCCAACTCCAGAGACATTCTCTTGGTTAAGACTAATAAATTAGGAAGAATCTCTGGGACAGATTGTACTCCTGCGACCTGTTGGGCCAGAACTTACGGCGGCCCTGGACAAGAAAAGGCAGGTGGTTCAGGTGCTATCTGGCAAACCTCTGATGACGGGTATATTCTTTGCGGGAATACCACCTCTTTTAATAACACAAAATCGGCAGGCCTGGTGATTAGCATTAATAGTACAGGCGATGTTGTTTGGGCCAAGACTTACGGTAATAATACTACTGCAGTAGTATTAAGAGATTTATATCCGACTACCGACGGCTATATTTTTGGAGGTAAAAGAACTGTATCTGGATTTCCGAGTTATGATGATGCCCTTTTAATTAAAACGAATATTGCAGGTAACCTTACTTGGGCCAGAACTTACGGAGTCAACAATACCACTAACTTCATAAGTACCGTTCAACAGACCTCTGATGGCGGATATATTTTTGGAGGTGAGACTTTAACTAAAGTTGACGCTTTGGGCAATTTCACTTGGGGAAAAGCTTTTTATGGAGGTGGGAATAGTGTGGGTATTAGCGATCTGCAGCAGCCTGCTAGTGGAGGGTATGTTATAGTAGGATGTAGGTGGCTTTCTGGGAATAATGGGGCTGTCTTTATGAAGGTTGATGCTACCGGAAATCTTACAAATTGTACCAATACCACCTGTTGGGCAGAGCGTTTGAGTCAACAAGAAACTGTTTTTGAGACGGTCGAGCCGACTAGTGATGGAGGCTGGATTTTTTCTGGCTCTGGACCGACGAATGGAATGGGAGGCAGGACTCCTTTGCTTGTTAAGTCTGACTCTAATGGAACTTTAGTTGTGGCCCCTCGATTTGGCATCGATATTGGTTCTATGGATGATGGGTGTGGTGCCCACCAAACTTCTGATGGAGGCTATATTGTAGGGGGAACGGGTAATAGTTTTAATGAAGACAGTTTTTTTATTATTAAAACTGATAATTCAGGTGGAACATTTAACGTCTGTTGCAATGCCACTCATAATGAGAGTAGCTATAGTTTTATTAATGACACCATAACCTTAAGTAATGTGACGTGGATACCGGCGAACTGCACACTTTCAGAAGTAAATGTTACTGGTTCTTTAATTGTAAATTCGACTATAAACGAAACTACTCTTATTTTTAATGATCGCTGCTGGTAATTTTTATTTCCCATAAATATTCAGACCGTTTCTTAATATCCTCAACTGACACAATAAGTTCCAATAGAAGTGTCCCTTTGTGCAGTGGATTCCCCTAATTTCTTCTTTACATTTTTTCTCCTTTGGTTTATAATTAAGCCTGATAGGTAAAAAGATGCGTAATCACGATAAATCCCAGATCCTGCTTGCTACCATCATTCTGATGATGGTCACCCTTGGCATCGGGGCAGTGGTTTTATTATTCAGCCGCTCCGTCAGAGAAACTACCCACCAGCAATTAGACGTAGAGAAGGCCTACTCCTTAGCGAACTCCGGCCTGCAGAGTGCAATTTACTGCGTCAAAAAGAATCCCACTAATTTTGATACTGTCTGCGCCGGCAACTACTCCTTAGGAGATGGTTTCTTCCAACTTACTCTGGCTAATACCACTTTAGGCTCAAGTACAAGAGCAGACATTACCTCTAAGGGAAGCGTAGGCAAAGCCACCCGTATTTTGCAAAACTCTTTTATACTTTCTACTCTGCCTGTCGTGCCTTGTATAGGATGGACAAAAGCTTATGGAGAGTCTAATATTGACTACATAAATTCCGTTCAACAAACCTCGGACGGCGGCTATATTTCGGTCGGGGAGACTTACTCTTTTAATGATTCCTACTATGGAGACGCTTTGGTTATAAAAACTGACCCCCAAGGGAATATCGCCGGAGGTAGCTGTACTCCTGCGACCTGTTGGGTAAAAACCTATGGAGGCCCTATTTGTGACGAGTTATACTCCGTTAATCAAACCTTAGATGGCGGCTATATTTTAGGCGGCTATACTTGGTCCAATACCAGTTCACTCTCCGTTGATGGTCTTCTTATCAAAACCGATTCGAGAGGGAATATCACCGGTGGCAACTGTACTCCTGCGACCTGTTGGGTAAAAACCTATGGAACTTCAGCTCTGCAGGATAAACTATACATCGTTAAGCAGACCAATGATACTGGCTATATTTTAGGCGGCACTACTTGGAATTTCGGTACAACAAACGGCGACTTCTTTGTAATAAAAACCGATTCGAGAGGGAATATCACCGGAGGAAACTGTACTTCTGCGACCTGTTGGGCAAAAACTTACGGAGGTAATTCCTACGACGTCGTAAAATCGTTACAGCAAACCTCAGATGGCGGCTATATTTTAGGCGGATATACTCAGTCTAATGCAGACTTCTTAGTAATCAAGACCGATTCAGCAGGGAATTACAGTTGGGGTAAATATTACGGAGGTGCTAATACTGACTATTTGGAATCAATTCACCAAATAACAACTGATAATGGCTATATTTTAGGAGGTCGGTCTAATTCTTTTACGACGCTTACTAATTTCTTTGTGGTTAGAACTAACTCTACTGGTAATGTCACTTGGGCAAAAACTTATGGGAACTGGACTGACTATTTATTTAATCTTCGACCAACCTCAGACGGCGGCTATATTTTGGGCGGTGGTGACACAACTTATAATGCCGAACTTCTGAAAATTGATTCTCAAGGAGGAGTAGAGTGGGGAAAAATGTATGGAGGTAGCAATGCCGACTATCTAAATTCCGTTCAACAAACCTCGGACGGCGGCTATATTTTGGCCGGAGCTACCGAAAGCTTTGGACAAGGACACAACGGCAATTCTGATGCTTTCCTTATTAAAGCTGACTCCTTAGGAAATATTACTTGTTGCAATGGTGTAGCTACAAATATGACCACTTTAGCGACAAACATAACTTTAATTCCCGGTACTAACATCCTAGATCCTAACCCGTGGCTATTCAAACAAGATGTTACTACTTCTGTATCTGTAGTATCTTCTAACAACATCACTTCAGTTTCTTGGTCTGCTTGTAACGCAACAACTGTTTGTCCAAAGTAATAATCTGCCCTCCCTAGACCGTTTCTAATTATCCATATACACTATAATAAGTTCTAGCAGAACTGTCCCCTTAAGAAATTTAATGTTAGAAAACTCCTTTCAATACGTATATTATAAGTAGGAAGGAGGCGGAACGTATTATGAGTAGAAGGCCAACGATGTTTTATTTTAAGCGAATCTGGATAAAATATGGAAATAGTGACTGAAATTGACTAGATAAGTGACTATATAAGTTACTTGCTAAATGAATAGCTAAATGACTTGCTAAATGTATAGCTAAGTAACTTGCTAAATGAATAGCTAAATGACTTGATAAATGTATAGCTAAGTAACTTGCTAAATGAATAGCTAAATGACTTGATAAATCACTTGACAAGTTTTCATAATTATGATATATATCCCTAGCATAGGGGGTACTCCCCAAAAGGGCAATTATAAAGATTATGTCTATACGTCACACACCGGATATAAAGAAAGCTTTCGCGAAAAAAATCAGAGACTATCGTTTGAAGCATAATATGTCGCAAGAGGAGCTAGCGGGCTTGTTAAATATCTCTGTTTTTAGTATCAGCCGCTGGGAGACTGCAAGGCACTATCCGACCTCCACGGCGATCAAGCTGATGAAAATCTCAGGAGTCCTATAATGGCCGAATTTAGAGAAAAAAGAAAACACAGCCGGATAGATTCAAAGCTGGTCGTCTTTGTGATTTACAAGTTAAAACAGGAAGGCAGGGATATTCTGGTAGAAGAGCATGCTCTAAGTGACGATATAAGCGAGGGGGGTGTTAGGATTGTTTTACCTAAAGAGCTTTCTAAGGATAAGCCGCTGGACTTAAAGGTATTTTTGTTTTCTGACCCGATTCCCCTGCCGGCAAAAGGTAAGGTGGTCTGGTCAGGAGAAAGGCAGAGGCTAGAGATTAAATCCAAATCCGCTTCCAAGGAGGGTACGGGAAAAACATATTGGATAGGGATCCAGTTTATCGAAGTTGACCCTGATACCCAGGAAAGAATCATCCGGGTAGTAAAAAAAGAATTCCTGAAAAAAGGAAAACAGGATTAAAGGGGCTTTTGAAGATGCAAAATAAAAATGAACAGCGTAAGCACTATCGCTGGATAAAAAAACTGACCCTGAAGTTCTCTGACCCCGAAGGACAAGACATAATCAGCCGCGCGGTCAGCGAAAATATCAGCGAAGGGGGGCTGCAGCTGGTTTTGCCGTATAAATTGGAACCGGGGCAATCCGTGAGGGTCACTATAGAGCTGATGCATGACTCTATACCGATTCAAGCCACTTGCAAAGTCGCCCATATCAGTCCCGAAAGAAACAGGTTCCGCACCGGGTTACAATTTACCGAATTAGAAAATTTTCAAAAGGTAAGGCTGCTTCGTTATCTGAATGAAGAGGAAAGATGATGATAGCTTTTTGGAATAAGAGCCCTAAATTAAAACAGGCAGGTTCATCCGGAGAGATAATCAGTATAGACGCGCACACTGATTATCTAAAGGTAGTCAGGGCAGGCAAATTAAGAGATAAGATCATCATCCGTCAGTTTGGGCATAAGAGGCTTTTCTCTCAAGAGAAAACCTACGCGCATTTTGCCGATAAGCTCAGAGAGCTATTAAGAGAATGCGGGGTAGAAGAAAAAAGAATAAAGAAGTCAAATATGCAGCTTATTCTCTCCGGAAGCGAAGTATGCGTCAGGGTGATCAAGCTGCCGGTGATGCCTAAAGAAGAAGTCGCGCAGGCAGTAAAGGCAAAAATCAAAGAGGTAGTATCCTATCCTTTGGAGGAGATGGTATTTGATTTTTCTATTTTAGGCGAAAGCCAGGAAAGGGGAGCAAATAAGTTTGACATCGTCTTTATTGCCATACAGAAAAATATTCTTTTTCAGTATTTGGATATTTTCAGGGCCATAGGAGCTGAGCCGCGTTTAGTCACCAGCACCTGTTTTTGCGAATGGAATTTGATTAAAGCTTTGGGAGAAGAGTATTTCTCCCTTTCCGTGATTACGATAAGCACCGGCTATACCGATACGGATATCAGCGTTTTTAAGGAAGGCAAACTCATCTTTACCCGTAATATTCCCTTTGGCGAAAGAGACTTTATAGAAGCCTTAAAGCACGAACTCAATATTGCCTGGGAGGAGGCCGAAGAGATCAAGAGAGAATACGGTTTGTCCGGCGAGATAAGTTCAGAAAAATATCAATTTTCTTCCGCACAGATACAGGCGATTATGGAAAAGCAGGCAGACATCCTTTTTAAAGAGATCGACCTGACTTCACATCATTACTATCAGATTACTCACGGAGGAGGCGTAGATAAATATATCCTGTTAGGAAGCGTTACCCAGATTAAGGGCTTAAAAGAATTTCTTTTTCACAGATTAGATATGCCCGTGGAAGAGATAAGTATTCCGGAAGAGATATTTCAGGCCGAAGCCGATATCCAGGAAAATTTCCGTAAACAGGCTTCTTTTTATCACCAGAATCTAGGAGGGATGTTAGCCTATCCCGGAAATATCAATCTGGTGTCTTTCGGGCAGAAAAAAACAAAGTATAAAATACCCCTATTTAAGTTCAGGCCTGCCCCAGAGTTAAATTTAACAAACTATATTATTTTTGGTGCATTGTCTTTAGTTATAATTATCTTCGCTTTCCTTAAAATTCAGAATATTTACTATACTAACCAGATAAAGGCAAATAAGGTAAAATGTGAACAGCTCCAGGATAGGCTATATAAAGCATTGCGGTTAAACAGAGAATTGGAATATCTGGAAGTTAAGAAAGGCCTTTACGCTCAGCTTCAGGGAAAAAATATTTTCTACCCCCAGATCATCTTTGAGATTTATAAAGCTATACCTGAAGGAAAAATATTCCTGGAGCAGATACAGATTTCCAGTCAGCCAGGCACAGAGAATGCCGTTACCATAACAGGGCTGGTGCATGACCCGGATTACTCCGCCACTGCCTTTATGCTTGCTTTAGAGAAGAGCGGGTATTTCGAAGGGCTTTCGCTTAATACTAATCCCGCAAGAAGAGAGATGACCGGATTGGGCTTTGTGATCAGAGGAAAATTAAGAAACAAAAAATAAATATTCACATGATAGAAGACAAGAAAAAATTAATTGTAGTTATACTGGGGAGCCTGGCGGTGTTATTGTTGATAACCACCCGGGCCTATCGGCCAATGTTACAGCAAAATAGCCAGCTTAAGGCGGAATTTAGCGAGATAAGAAATAAAGCCAGGGGGCTGGAGCAAATTTCTGAAGAGAGGTCAACCACAATAGAAGACAGGATCAGGGAGATCTCCGGCCAGGTAGAGAAAAAAATTCCTCTGCCGAATAAGGCATTGAATATTATTGACCAGCTTACCAATTTACCTGTCCCTTCGAACTTGTCTTTTACTGATATCAACCGCATTGAACCTGAAGAGAGAGACGGTTATCGTGTTTCTTCGATCAATATTTCATCCAAAGGCACGCTTTACGATTTTTTATGCTATCTAGAAGAGGTGGATAAAGGAGCGCTGCTGCTTACAGTAGAGAGCCTCTCCATCAGCAGGGGCAATGATAATGAGCCCAACCTGTTAAATATAAAGGTACTTTTTTCAGGATTCCAGATTACGAAAGGAGCACCGTCTTTGCAGAGCTTTCAAGGAAATTTTGTCCCGATTGAGGAATCCCGGCAGGCGCAAATATTAGAACCTATCAGTATCCCGCAGAGAAGCATAGATTTGTCTATTTTAAAAGACGCAGAAATTTTCGGCAGAAAATTTACTTCAGAATCGTCTCCCGGGACGCCGGAAGGGGTCGCTCCCGCTGAACCCGAAGAAAAATTAGAAGTTAAATTAAGGGGAATTGCGCAGGAGGGAAAGCAAAGAGTGGCTTTAATCGACGATAAAATAGTCAAAGAGGGCGATGAAATCGCAGGTGCTAAAGTCAGAGAAATCAGCAGGTTTAAAGTGGTCTTATCCAAAAACGGCAGAGACTATACTTTGGAATTAGGCAAATAAATAAGGGAGGTGAGGGCTGACAGCCCCTAATTATGAAAAACCCATTTAGTCATCGGAAATTAAAACTTCGCCTGGGAACATTTTTGAGTATAAGTATATTATTTTTATTCTTACCTAGATTTGGTTTATCGCAAATTGACTTAAATAACGATAATGAGTCAGCTGTAACCAATCGGTTAGATAAGGTCTCCTCGGCCCTTGATGGATTAGAAGGCAAGAAAGAGCAGGCTATTGTCGTCGCTTCCGATGAGGCGGGAATAAAGGGCACACTCACTCAGACCGTAGAATTTCCCTTATTATTAGAAGTGCAGGGTAGAGCCAGTCAGAACGCTTTAATTGCGGAAAATAAGACTTCAGAACAGATAGCGGCCGCTTCTGAAGATAACCAAACAACTGAGGAAAGAGACAAGGGAATTACCTCTTTCTTTGATAAGGCACAAGGCTCAGCAGATAAAATCGATGAGCCGGGGAGAATTCCTCGAGATGATAAAACCAAAGAAAATAAAGATAAGAAGCTCTCTGATATCAAAATCAGCTTAAGTTTTGCTGATGTGCCCTTAAGTGATGTATTAAATACTTTAACCAAGATTGCGGATTTAAATGTAGTTGGAGGAGAAGGCCTTTCTCAGAAAGTTACCATTTACCTAAAAGACGTCACCCTTCAGGAAGCCTTGGATTCTGTGCTGCGTTCCGCAGGTTATACTTATATCCCGGAAGGTAAAATCCTAAGAATTGTTCCTTTAAAAGAATCGCTTCTGATCACCAAGGTTTTTGAACTCAAGTATGTCTCCGCAAAACAAATTACCGATGCGTTGTCCGGCTCGATTTCAGAAAGAGGGACGCTAAAGACTTTTTCTAAATTTGCCGAAGACAAACATATTAATACTTTAATTATCAAAGATACTCCCGAAGTAATCAAGAGTGTCACCGAGTTGATTGAGAGGTTAGATAAAAAAGCAAGACAGGTAATGATTGAGGCGCAATTTGTACAGGTAACCTTAGATAAGACTGATGAGTTAGGGATTGATTGGGTGATGAAGGCCTCTTTTAAGGGAGCCGCAGGCCCTACCGCCTTTCCTGTTGGTACCAAGGGGCAAAGGATCCTTGAGAAACCGGATATAGATACCGCCACAGGAGAAATTACTTATGGGAACGTTTCTTTTAACGATTTTACCGCCGCTATCCAGGCAACAGACACAAAAACAAAAGTAGATATTCTCTCTAATCCTAAAGTCGCTGTCCGGGAGAATGAAGAAGCAGTGCTTACCGTAGGAGATAGAGTTCCTATCCCTACATACGAAAGAATGCAACAAACCGGGCTGATGGAGGTAACTGGATATCAGGAAGAGCGAGTGGGAGTAGTTTTAAAAGTCACTCCTGTTATCAACGAAGATAACTCTATTTCTATGCGCCTCAGGCCTGAAGTAAGCAAGATCGTAGGCGGCGGCGTAATAGGGTTACTGGAGAAACCCACCATCTCTACTAATGAAATAGACACGGTAGTGACAATTAATAACGGGAAAACTATTGTATTAGGGGGTTTAAGGAGCAACACTATTACCAAAACTGATAACAATGTTCCTTTTTTACAAAATATCCCTTTTTTCGGTGCTTTATTCAAGTATAAAAGCAATGTGAAGAAGGAAATCGAGCTCCTGATATTTATCACCCCCCGCATCATCAAGGAATAGAAAAAGCCGGATGGATAAAGAGAAAAAAGAGAGGAAATTATTTTTAGGCGAGCTGTTGGTAAGCAAAAATATCATCACTAAAGAACAGCTGGCGGAAGCATTGGAATTACAAAAAAAGACAGGAGGGCTCCTGGCCCAGATTATCGTAGAGAAACACTGGGCAGACGAGGATAAGGTTTACCGGGCCCTCGCCGAAAGGCTTGACGTTCCCTTTCAAAGTTTATTGAATATGCAGATTCCCCTCGAAGCAATTGCCGCGGTTCCCGGAAACCTAGCCCGGTCTTATATTCTCGTACCCATAAAAAATGAAAAGGATGCATTAACCGTGGCGATGATAGAGCCGCAGAATACCTTTATTATTGACCGACTTAGGGCCGTAACCGGCTTAAAAATTAACACTGTTTTAAGCGCCAGAAGCGAGATTTTAATTACTATAGAAAAATATTACGGTAAAGAGGCAATTATAGAAAATACTATCTCCGTGGCAGAAGAGGAAAAAGCAGAAGATTTACCTGATCAGGAGGATACGGAGAACGTAAAAATCCTTGCCGAACAGGCGCCCATAATTAAATTAGTAGATGCGGTTATGTTAGATGCCTTAAGAAGCAGGGCCAGCGATATCCACATTGAGCCTACCAGGGCAGGCTTTATTATCAGATTCAGAATAGACGGGGTCTTACATGATATCACCTCTCCTCCGCGCAACCTTTATAAACCCGTAGTTTCCCGGATTAAGATTGTGGCTAGCATGGATATTGCCGAGAAAAGGCTGCCTCAAGACGGAAGTTTCAGAGTAAAGTTAGAAGATAAGAATATTGACGTCAGAGTTTCTACATATCCGACGATTTATGGAGAGACCACCGTAATGAGGTTATTAGCCAAAGAGCAGGCCTTTTTTGATCTTCCCGAATTGGGATTCGAGCCCGATGAGTTAAGCCAATTTGAAGACTTGTGCAAGAAATCCTGCGGGATTATTCTTGTAGTCGGGCCTACGGGATGCGGCAAGACCACCACCCTTTATTCTGTTTTAGGTAAGATTGTCTCACGGGAAAAGAATATTGTTACCGTAGAGGACCCTGTGGAGTATAACATAGAAGGTATTTCCCAGTCTCAGGTCAATCCTAAAGCTGGCTTTACCTTTCCCAGTTCTTTAAGGTCAATTATGCGCCAGGATCCGGATATAATACTGGTGGGTGAGATTAGAGATTTAGAAACAGCTGAGTTAGCGGTAAGGGCAGCGTTAACCGGGCATCTGGTTTTTTCCACGCTTCATACTAACGATGCTCCCGGAGCAGTGGTGCGGTTAATTGATATGGGTATTGAACCGTATCTTATTTCTGCTTCTCTCATTGGGGCTTTGGCCCAACGATTAGTCAGGGTAATCTGTCCGAAGTGCAAAGAAGAAACTCAACCTTCTGCCGCGGCCTTAGCAAATTTTAAAGATGAATTATCAAGAGTTAAGGGGAATAATCATAAGTTTTATAAAGGAAGAGGATGCGATGCCTGTAAAAACACCGGTTATCAGAAAAGAATAGGAGTTTTTGAGCTTCTGACTATAAGCGGCGATCAGATGCGGGATACGATTAGCGCCGGATGTAAGGGGACGGAGTTAAATAGATTAGCCATAAAAGAAGGGATGAGGACTTTAAAAGAAAACGGATTAAGGAAAGTTTTTGCAGGAATTACTACCTTAGAAGAAGTGCTCGGCAAAACAGAAGTAGTTTAAGAGGGGAAAAGTATGCCTATATATTCATATAAAGCGCGGGATGAAGAAGGAAGATTGCTTATCGGAAGAATTGAGGCTTCTAGCGAAGAGGACCTGCAGGTAAAGCTTAAGAATTTGGGGTTTCTGCTTACCCATTTTACGCTTGAACACAAAAATATCCTCAAAGAAGATGTTCTGCAGAGATTCCGTTCTATCACACTTAAGGACAAGTACACCTTGACCTTACAATTGGCTAATACCATAGATGCCGGCGTTCCGATTATGAGCGCTTTAAACTCGATAATCGAGGAGTGCAGAAATAAGAAACTGGCAACGGTTTTAGAGGAGATCCGCCAGGATTTAAAGAGCGGGTTTTCTTTTTCCGGGGCTATGGCCAAACACCCAAAAGTATTTTCGAAATTTTTTATCGGGATGGTGGAATTAGGGGAGAATTCCGGCCGGACCGCCTCTGTCCTTTATGAAATGGCAGAGTATATTAAAAGAGAGATGGATATCAAACAGCGGGTGATCTCGGTGATTATTTATCCGGTGATCTTGGCTTCGGTAGCGATTATCTTGGTCACTTATATATTAACCTACATCATGCCTAAATTCGTAGAGATTTATGCAACAGCAAGAGTAGATCTTCCTTTACCTACCCGGGTTTTGATTGAGCTTAGTAACCTTTTGACGCATTATTGGTATATACTTGTCGGCATCATTGCGGCTATAGTTGTCAGTATACGGCTGATAGGTGCTACTAAAATCGGAAGACTAAGGCTGGACCATTTTAAATTAAGAATGCCGCTTTTTGGAAATTTATTCAGGAAACTTTGTATCTATCAATTCATACAGGCGCTCTACCTGCTTTATAATAGCGGCCTGCCGATTATGAGCGCTTTACAGATCATCGAAGAGGTGGTTCAGAATAAAGAGATGTCCAATGTGGTCAGTACACTGGGTAAACATCTGGCCAAAGGAGAGGCATTGGTAGAATATTTAAGACTAGTTGATTTCTTCCCCTCCGATGTGTTAGCGATGATTAAGGTGGGGGAAGAAGGCGGCAAGTTAGGGTCGGCTTTAGGCAAGGTCTGCGATATTTACAGAGATGAGATCAATTATACTATTACTAGGCTGGTTTCTTTGATTGAGCCGGCGATTATTGTTCTGATGGGAGTGGGGGTAGGATTTTTAGCCATGTCTATCCTTTATCCCATATTTAAATTAAGCAAGGTTGCGGGAATGTAATTTGTTGCATTCTTAATAAATTATGTTATAATAAACCAAACTTAGGAAGGCGCAGGAAATTTGGAATTTTATACTAATTTTAAACATTTAGCTTAACCGTGAGGAGGTGAAAAACAAAATGAAGAAAGGTTTTACACTCTTAGAGCTTTTGATCGTAATCACAATACTGGCGATTTTAGCCGGGGCAATGATGCCGATATTTTCCACCAGCAGATCTACAGCCGAAAGTGCAAAAGCCTCAGCAGACCTGGATGCCATCAAGTCAGCAGCGATTATGATGCACTATGATGCAAGTGCGTGGCCTATTGACGCTGTTGACGGAAGCTGTTTTATCACTAATGTTACCGGTTGCGTCAATTCGACTGCTGGAGGTTCTTGGAAAGGGCCTTATATGGCCAGCTGGGAAAAAGATCCTTGGGGTAATTACTACAGAATCTATAATGGTAGTAGCAATTATCTATATGCGGCGTCTAATGGTACCAATAAAGTTTTTGATAACTGCGCTGCAAACGACACTTGTATACTCATTACCGCTAATCGGACTCAGTAATTTTTGGTGCGTATTCAGATGACTAAAAGGTGCAAGACTAAGATTATGTCTTTTATTCTTGCACCTTTATTTTTATAACCGACTCGCTGCTACGGTCTCGACATTAATTACAGATAAAGGCATACTTAGCTTGAATAAATGAGCCGTGATTAATACCCGTTTTCATATAATCTGTGTTAAGTTAATCTTAGTATAAACTTCAAAAAAAGGAGAGGGAAATGAAGAAAGGTTTTACACTCTTAGAGCTTTTGATCGTAATCACAATACTGGCGATTTTAGCCGGGGCAATGATGCCGATATTTTCCACCAGCAGGTCTACAGCCGAAAGTGCAAAAGCCAAAGCAGACCTGGATGCCATCAAATCCTCAGCGATTATGTTACACTATGATGCAAGCGCGTGGCCTGTTGACGCTAATAACGGAAGTTGTTTTATTACTAATGATACTGGTTGCGTCAATTCGACTGCTGGAGGTTCTTGGAAAGGGCCTTATATGGCCAGCTGGGAAGATGATCCTTGGGGTCAATTCTACAGAGTCTGGAATGCTAGTGGTAATAATTCTCTATATGCGGTATCTAATGGTAGCAATAAAGTTTTTGATAACTGTGATCCCAATAATGACACCTGTATACTCATTACCGCTAACCGGACTAAATAAAATCGGCTTATAACAACCCAAATTTAGCCTGTCCTTAGCCAACCGAAATAATTTTACTTAGCTTACCTAGCCAAATAAAATGCTGCTTTTTGGAAGCCTTTGGTGATGAGAAACAACAGTTAGGCCCAGGCCTCTAAATCGTTAGCAAGAAAAATATCTCTTGCCGTATTATAACTATTTGTTAGAGAAAGTATTATCAAAATTAGATAAAATAAAGAGGCTTAATCAAGAGTTGGCACGATTTATGCTTCACTTAAATCGGTATATTGTAACTAAAGGAGAATAAAATGGAAGCATATCCGGGCATGGAAAGACGCACTCAAAGAAGAGTGAGAATGAACTGTACCATAATCTATAGATTGAATGAGCCGGTATCTGCCCGCTTTATTATGGACGGAGAAGACATTGAAGCAAAAATGCTCGATGTCAGCCAGGGCGGACTAGCCATGATCACAGACCACGATATTCCTATCTCAACCAGGCTCTCTATGAGATTCACTTTATTTAAGGTCAATAGGGATGTGATGAATTTTTCTGGCCCCGTGGAAGTAACCGGAGAAGTCAAGTCTAATGTCCCGCTGGAAAGAAACGAGCATCGTTTAGG
>Ga0209777_10004616_pt1 | contig 16187 bp, 22 predicted proteins | sample FrelakmetHBP12HB_FD_187147 | JGI IMG/M metagenome (GOLD analysis project Ga0209777, IMG submission 187147) | Freshwater lake sediment microbial communities from the University of Notre Dame, USA, for methane emissions studies -HBP12 HB (SPAdes)... | ecosystem: Environmental > Aquatic >...
GCCTCAGCCTGCACGGGAGCAAACGCCGTGTTTGTCGATCCCAACAGAAGCTGCGTTCCTTCATCCTCGCGTCCGACCTCCCATCCCTACCCTGGTAGCACTTACATTACTTGCGCGAAACTCAATAGTTCCGAGTTGACTTGGTCGGAATCCGGGTTTGCGGGGTTTGGGTTTGACCTGATTGCGATGATCCAAGGAACCTATGAGGAAGGTCGTTTGTCGAGTGTGTACGGCACCGGCAACACGTTTTTCGAGATGATGAAGGAGGCGGGCGCCACGGTAATCCCGTTGAGCAAACCGCCCAGTACTTAACAAGGGGGGGCTGACCCCACCCGCAAAACCATTCGGAGTTGTGCCGGATGATCGCCGACCTGAAACTGGCGCGGGGGCTGTATGGGCAGGCGGGGAGCTCATGGCGTATTCCTCGCGGGCGCCGCGCATCCGGCACACTCGTACAACGTCGGAACGGCAGTGCAACTGGTCCCCGTGCTCATGAATCTCAACCTCCTTGGGGTTAAGATTCGGCATTTTCCCTATGAAAAATGAGGACTTTTGAAAAGCCCTGGAGGGCAGCCCCCAAGCCTATTCTTGCGCTCGTGGAGAGCCTGGGCGGTCTCTGTCAAGAGCGCTGGACATCACACGACGGGCAGGTATTATTTTTGGGCGGTTCGGACAGCATGAACATGGAGATGGAATGCGGCAGAAGAAATGCCCGCACTGTGGAACGGCGCTTCTGGTCACGCCTGATGTGTCCGCCCCAACCGTTATGTGCGGCTCCTGTGGCAAACCATTCGCGCTTGCTGCCGCTGCACCGGCGGCGCCTGATCCGGTGCCAGAGAAGAGCGATCAGAGCCTTACCTCCGTCATAAGGGTGTTCGCCATCGCAGTTGTTGCGGTCATCCTTCTGGCGCTTGGTGCGGTCTTGCTGGTTCTCTGGCTGACGACAAGCCACCTCCGCGGTCCGCTCTAAACGGCCCGGGAAGGTAGAACACTGGACTCGTGGTACCTCGGGAGATGAGGCGATGTCAACAACGCCCCAGGGCCGAAGGCAGCAGTGCCCCGCCTGCAAGGAGTGGAACGATGCTGCATGGCAGAAATGTGAGTTTTGCGGGTCCGACCTCGCGCCTTCCGTGGATGCAGCGCCACCCGGGGAGTTACAGAAACGGTGCCCGGCGTGCGCCGAGTTGATTAACCTGCGCGCCCGGATATGCCGCCACTGCCAGTCGGAATTGGTGTTCTGTCCGCAGTGCGGCAGCGAAACAAGCCCGAAGCTTCGCGACTGTCCCGCGTGCGGCCGCCCCGCGTCGGCACAGATCGCCAAGCGACCCGGCATTCCGGTACTGCAGCCAATCCCGAACCGACCACAAGCAGGGGCTAACGATATCGCTCGGGGGGTCAGGGAAGGCATTGCATCAACGCAGAGCTACGTGGGGCCGGCCTTCCTCGCCTTGCTGCTCTACTACGTCGGCTTCTACGTGATCGGGCTGATTGTCAATATAGCCTACCTCTCGTCAGCGAACCGCATCAAGCACGACACAGGCATCACACCGACCGGGCACGGCTGTCTGGTAGCCCTTATAGTCGTCCATTTCTGGATTCCACTTGTGCTTGCCGTGATTGCGGGAGGCGTCCTTGCCGTCATGGCCCTTGCCCATGCCCATTGAGGACATGTTGACGCGCTTGAGCGCAGAGCAGGCAAAACGGGAGGAATTTTATGAGCGCGGTTACTTGTCCCCATTGCGGGGTGAGCCTTGAGTTGGGTGGCGCCCGCGCTACCCAGATAGTGACCTGCGGGCATTGTGCGAGGGAGTTTGCTGTACCATCGGCAGTCCCGGGGGCCACCCTGGGGCGCAGTGACGCACAGCCGCACGCTACCCCGGAACGTAAGAAACGCGGGGGGATAGTACTCATCGCCGCTGGGCTTGCCGTGATTGCGTTCAGCGTATTCTTCCTCCACAGGGGATTGGCGCTGTCCTTGCCGAGCTACGACGAATTCCGGGAGCGCTTCTACTTCGTCAAGCCCATTGGAGGCGGCATAATCGCGAGCCGCCCGATGTGGGGTGAGTCACCAGAGGACGGATACGCACAGTACATGCGCGCGCAACATGGTCGCCGAACGTCCGAGTTCGTTGCCGCAGCCGTGACAGGTGCATTTGGGGTTGCCTTGGCAATATTGGGCGTCTTTGTCGTCCATGCCGCGGCACGGGCGCGTCAAGCAATGTCTCCCGGGTGTCCCCCCGAATAATTCCGTCTCCCTTGCGTGGCAACGACTTGCACGTTTCTTGATTTGCGTCTCTTGAGCGCTATTTTCCGGCGATGAATGCCCTCAGCGACATTTTCCGGAACTCTGGCAACGCACTCTCATGCGCTTGGCAAGTACGGCGTTCTCGTCCGGGGGATAGCCTTGCTGGTCGCTCTCAGAAGCCTGCGCCCCTGTGTCAACTGCCACTCGGTGGCCCAGTCGCTGCGCGACGGCTTCGCCCGTCGCGGGCCACAATTGCGCGCCTACCTTTCCCAGCCCTGTTCCCGTTTCCCCGAAGCTCTGGACTCCACCTCAACTTGCCAGCGGCCCCTGGCCAGGTTGGCCCGCCGTTGCGGCCTTGACGCATTCGGCCTGGAAGGCTATGCTATCGGCTTCAACATTTCGGAGACCAAATATGAACGAAGTCCCTTGCCCCGTCTGCGGAAAGGGCATTGATGGAAAAGCACGAAAATGCCGCTTCTGTGGCAACTGGGTCTGCTGCCCAAACTGCCAAGAACGGCGGCCAAATAAAAATCGATTCTGTTCAAATTGTGGAAGAGAGATACCAGGAATCCCAAGAGAAGAGCCGACTCCGGCAGAAATCCCGCAGCATGAGTACGGAAGCGGTTTCATTGACAGCGTTTCCGCCAGCGACAGTGCGAAGCCAAGGGTGAAGGGTGGATGGTTCTGGATGGTAGTTCCAGTTGCTGGAATTATAGGTCTTTTCATCCTAATTTCGTCTACTTCCAATCGTGAGATTTCAACAGCGCCGCCACAACCACGCCAATCCGCCCCGTCCCCCTCGCCAGCCAACCCAACGGGTGTCGTGAGGCCCGAGATTGCGGAAGCGCCTGCGCCAAAGGGTTCGGGGGTCAGACCGGCCTTTGCCCGCCAGGCGCCGGAGGTGTACCAGGCTTGGCCATTTGGCGAAGCAGAGGCCAAGCGCCGGCAGCGGGAGACGGCAGTCCAATTGGGCTTGCCTGTCGAGCAAAGCGTCGACCTCGGCGGCGGCGTCACCTTGGACCTTGCGTTGATTCCCGCGGGCAAGTTCGTCATGGGCAGCACGATGGAGGGTTATCGGTATGGAAAAGAGACTCGGCATGAGGTTACAATCACGAAGCCTTTTTACATGGCGAAGTGCCATACTACTGTAGCGCAGTTCCGCCGTTTTGTGGCCGCCACCAACTACCAGACCTTAGTGGAAAAGGAGGGGTGGGGAGTTGCCTGGGGAGAACGTGATGACCATAAGTTTGGTGGTGACGAGCAGGTCAAGGGCGCGAGCTGGAAGAGGCCTGGCTTTGAGCAAGGAGAAGATCACCCTGTAGTTGAGTTGACCTGGGATGACGCTCAGGCTTTTGCGATATGGTTAAGCCAACAGAGCGGTAGACCGGTCCGCTTGCCAATGGAAGCCGAATGGGAGTATGCCTGTCGAGCAGGAACTATGACGGAATTCCAATGGGGAGACAACCCGAATGACGGCAGCGGCTGGTTGAATGCTAGGGATCTAACATTCAAGAAGCGGCTTCCCTATTGTGCCGATTTTTGGTTGAACTGGGAAGATGGCTATACTTTCACATCGCCCGTTGGCACGTACCTATGTAACGCTTGGGGTCTATACGACATGCACGGAAACTCGTGGCAGTGGTGTGAAGACTGTTTGGAAGACCCGTTTGCTAAGGGGAGTCATAATCCATACCGTGTTCAGCGGGGCGGTGCCTGGGATGATCCATGGTGGCCTTGCCGCTCGGCCTATCGTCGACCAGTCGAGCAGGGCGATCGAAAATTATTGTGGCCCCTCTACGTCTCTGGTTTTCGAGTGGTAGTGGAAATACCTGCGAGCGTCCAATAGCCTAGTACATTGCCCAACTGCGTACCGACCACATCCAGCGCTTGCGTCACGAGGACCCGGAGCAGGATGTCAATGTGGTGTTTGACCGAAGCCTAGCTGGCTGACCTGACCGGCGCCCAGCGAGCCGCGTTTGCCCGGCTCGCCGTCATGGCAGCCAGCTTCGACCGGGACTCCGGCTGTGTCGTCGCAGCCTGCTCCCGCGACGACCTCAACGAACAGCTCGCCCTTAACCTCATCGAGTTCGAACCCAAGACTAGCCGTTTCGACTGGCAGTACCTGGTGCGCGAGTACGCCCGCCGACAATTTTCCCCCGGGGATGAACACGCCGCGCGCTTGTTCCACGCCGAGCATTTCGTGCGGGTCGCGCAGCACGCCTGGGAACTCTATCTTGCCAAAGGGGGGAAAGTCCTCGCCAGCTTTGCGTTGTTCGACCGTGAAGGGCAGCACATCGAGGCGTCTCCGGGCGCAATCCGCCGTTCAGTAGCGCAGGTCGCCGGGAGCGCTGGATGCCTTGAATGGCCTTTTCCTCGGTCTTACCGCGACTTGGAGATCATCTTGGAAGACTATATCCACGGATCGCTCTTTAATGGTTATGACCCGGTACTTCTGTCTCACTGCCTTCAGGTCGCCAACGATGTGCCGCCCGACCTCGTGCCAGCCCCTTTCCGTGAAGTAGAACCTGCAGTTCCTGCCGATCCTCTTGTTTGGGGCTTTCAGCCCCCGGAAAGAGAAGTCGCCACAAGGAGTTGAGACCCATAGCCCTGATTTCCGGGGCGGGAACGTAAATCCATATCCCTTTAGGTAAGATCCCTCATCAATCAGTTCGATGCGTCGAAACATAGCGCCTCGTGACAGGGCGACATTGACTAGGTTGATCCGCCTGACCCCAACGGCCCGGTCTGAAGTGCCGCGCCATACGCCCGCGAAATGATCCCGCATTCTTCTGCAACATGCGCAAGCGGCGGGCACACCCACAGGCCATCCCTAGTAACAAGCCAATGGGCGCGGTCAAACTGGGCAAGCGCGCGCGGCGGGTGACGTTCGGGCGTGACAACGTCTTGAGACAACGTTAGCCAGCACCAACCCCTGTCCCGGGGGAGATTGGCGCGCTCCCCTCGTAGGGGGAATGCGATGTCCTCCAGCGGTATGACCATCGTCCTGCCTGCCGGGCCTGAGCATGTCACGCCGTAATCCTGAACGCCGTGTCCATGGCACCACGCGCGGGCAACACCGCGATCCAACAAGGGCTGAAGGTCATCTGAGCCGTGGCTGCCCTGGGTGCCGGCGGGTCCTTGGTGCGTGATAAGAAGGTCGAGGCGTTCCCCGCTCCCCTGTATTCGCCTGACTGCCGCCTCGCAGATATACGCCATCGGGTGGACATGCTTTTTCCTGTGACGTTGGTCAATACCCCCAACTCCGCCTACGCGATATCCCGATGGAAGCTGGATTTGCCAGCCCGACGGCAGATACCTGATCTTGCCCAAGGTGTCCACTACGGGCAGCTCATCCATCGAAAGAACATGCTTAGGAATATGCTGCGGAGCCAGGCCTTGCAGATGACCGAATCCCTCATGGTTTCCATGCACCATGATCACGGGGCAGTCCAATCCCAAACCGCCTTCCTCAAGCGGCAGGAATATATGGCCGAGCCACGGCGCCGCTGGTCTGGTGCTCCATTGCAGCATGAACTCCAACTCAATTGGATTCTTCTGCGCGTAATTCTGCGTTGCCTTGTCGAGGGCCTCTATTGGCGTAAACGTGCCAACGTCTCCGCAGAGAAACACCGCTTCCAGCTTCTGGCCCCGCTCGACCTGCCACGCGGCCATTACGGCCAAGGCAAGCTGGAGATGCCCGTGGACATCGCCAACAACCCCAATCGACACAGCGGCCTTCGCTTCGCCCACGGCAATGGCTCCCCCGCTCCCCCGCTTCTACGCTTCCGATATCTCCGCTCTGGCAAAAACCCGATACAATCGTTGTCCTTTCCTGGCGGCGTTAGGGCGAATATACTAGGGGCTTGCCTCATGTCAATCTTCTCGACTGCGATGCATTAGTCGCGGCGTGTTTGCTGCTTGCTTACGAGCCATCCCCGCCATCTTGCCATCTAAGTCCCTGGGACGCCCTCTCGAAGGCGCCCCTGAGCGCCAAGGCCGCATTCTCGCCGATCTCGGCGGCAAGCCCATTCATGCTCGCCTGCTTCTCTTTCAGCGTTTTCCGCGCCCAATCCGCCTTCGCCTTCCGCCGCAACTGTTCGCGTCGTTCCGAGTTCATGCCCGTCGCCCTCCCGCTCAAACTCTACCGTGCAGAGAACGGTGCCCGCCAGGTAAAACGTTTTACCTTTTGGCGCACTCCGCGAGGCGTGGAAAGCCGGTGCTCATTGGCTAAGGGCCTCGTTGGGCCGGCCCTTGGTTGGCGGAGGACATGACCATGCCAGCGTTCCAGTACCCGCCAAGCGCAACCGAAATACTGCCAGACCACGCAGGCGACAGGCACAGGTTCCGGTTCAAGGTTCGCTCCTCGTCAGGCAACGGGCAGTACGTCGTCGCCTACGATGCTGCTCCCGGCGCTGGCTATTGGGCGTGTTCGTGCCCCTGCGGAATCCATAGAGGGCACTGCAAGCATCTCGATTCAGCCGGACTCCTGGGACGGCGGTACGGCCGCTCCCCGCTCCCGGAACTGGCACCGGCAGTAGCCGAGCGGCAAGCCGTCGCCGTCAGGAGAGCGCGGAAATCCGCAACAGAACCAAGGCGGAGAGCCGTAGCCGTGTCCGCGCCGAATCGCAGGACATTGGCGACCAAGAAGGCGGAAAGCATGACGGCTGAGGAAGCGTTCATCTTGTCAGCATCGCCGGAACTGCTCGCGTCGCTGGGAACCATTTGAGAAGGAGCAAAACATGTCGAAGATAATGTTCGCCATTGCCGTCGCGCTCTGTGTCGCCGGCACCGCCTGTGCCGGAAGCCCAGCCGGCGAATCCTCCTGGACGCCGGAGATGAGGGCGAGGTCCCCTGCGGAGAACCCAGGCTTCAATGACCAGGAGCCGGAGCAACGGCATTTTAGGCTGGAAGGAGTCCCCGGCCCGCAACTGCTCGACTATACCGAGGCGAGGGACTCCGAGGGCCATTCCGAGCTTCTCGGGGTCGTCCTCTACGTCGGCCTTGGGTGGATCCTGTGCCCCATACTGTTCGGCGTGATGGCGATGAAACCAAGCACCAAGCCCATAGGGATCGTCCTCCTGGTTCTGTGGGGCATCTTTTTCGCCGCCCCGCGTTTCCTGGAGTTCGTCGCTCTTTTCGTCGTGCTGCCTGGCATGATCTTCGTCGGCGGCATTAAGGGCATCTTGCGGCAGTTCAAGTAGATGGCGACTGCGGGAGCGCGCCGGCTACCGCCCATGTTGTACATCGTCGTCGTTCCTGCGCGGCAGGCATATCGCAAGGGCTGGGAGCTCTGACGGACTTGGATTTTGGATTTGAGCCGGGGCGATGTTTCTCTTTGGGTTCTGGCAGAGACGTGGCCATCCTGAGGCCAGTCTTTCTCATCGAGCAACGTATGCGGTCATTCGAGCCGAACTCCTGACGGCCACAGAATAGACCCTCATGCGCCACCCTCCGAAGGTGGAGGGGGCGCATAAGGGTAGTTTCCCCCGAGGAATCACTGCGCGGCTGCGGCAGCAGTGAGTGTGAAGGTGATCTTGCCAGACTGGTTGTGGGTGTACGCGATCGGAGAGTAAACGGTTAAAGTAAAGTCTGCTTCCGCGGCTTGAGGCATCCCCATGCTGAAAGACGAGGCGACAAGGCCGAGCGCGCAATCATATCCCCAGCAGTCAGCTCCATCCTGGACCGTGAGCGGGCCAGAGTGACTAGCAAAGGTCAGGCCCGTGGCAGCACAAGTTGCGGTAACCTGCACCGCTTGGATACCAACGTTTTTCACTTTATATAATTCGGGCGTTGCTTTCCCTGTAAGGGGCGCTGAGGAAAACTGGGTCGTAGTGCCCGGCGGGACATTAGTCACCATGACTTCAGTCAACGTAATCGTGCCATCAATCCAGGCGATGCTAACGACGTTATCAACTGTCACGGTAACCTGGACTTGCAGGCTTGTAGTGTTCTGCCCATGCGCGCTCCACGTCAGGGCGGCGGCCAACAACAAGGCGCTTGCCATCGCTAGACTATTCACGCTTCGGTCCTCCTTTTCGGCTTGGGCCAGGTCCCAGCGACCCGGCGACTCTACCCTTCGTTGGGGCCAGGCACGGGCAGGCCTCAACTAGGGCACTCACCTCAGAGACTCTGAGAGCCAATTGACGGCTTCGAGCACGCTTCCAAGGCTTGAAGATGAACAAGCAAACCCTGAGAACTGGACACTCAAAGCCCTCAGTCCTACAACTCCCCTTGTATTCTGGCTCTAGTTATTTTTATTCCACTCTCCGTATTCTACTAGAGAACTGGGGGAAGTCAAGTCATCTGTCGGTAATCAGAACCAGCAACGTGGCAAAGCCAGCGGCGAATATGGCTCGGCCCGCAATGATCTTCTTGTGGAAGGCCTCTTTATCCACGGGCACAGGCTCCGGCGTGCCCATGATGAACTTGCCTGCCGGGATCAGGGCGAACTCAAGCGAAACGCCGTTGCCCAAGTCCAATGTCTTGGTCGCCAGCAGGTTCGTTCGCTTGGCGTACTGCTCGACGGATTCCTTCCCGTCCCAGAGCGGATACGCGGCTGGCGAAACGTCCGCTGCTCCAGGCGCGCCCGCAGCCATGCAGAGCCAGCCAGCAAGGGGAAGGAATCGGAGGCAGTTCATTGAGTCCAGAATTATACGAGCGCGGGACGGAGTTGAACAGGAAGAAGAATCAGGCTTGGAGAGAAAGGACGCGCACATTGCCAAATTTCGGGGGACAAAAGGAGAACAAAGCCATTTCCACAAAATCTCTCCGCCCGCTCGCTTCGCTCGCGGCAAAGAGTAAAAGGACAACAGAGCACAGGTTAAGGAGGTCCAGCGAGCACAACCCGGAAGCCGCTGAAGCTGTTCCGGCTGTCCGGCGTGACCCTGATACGATTCGCAGAGCGGCAGTTCCTCGGATTGATGTTCCAGGACCCGCCCCGCAAAACACGGAACTGGCCATTCGCCGCCCCCTTCGGATCAGTCGCCGCGCCGGCTGGGTACTCCCCGTACCAGTCCTGACACCACTCGAACACATTCCCGTGCATGTCGTACAGGCCCCAAGCATTCGGTTCTTTTTGCCCTACGGGATGCGTCGTACCATTGCTGTTATGGTTGTACCATGCGGCTAGATTCAAGTCTGCCTCTGTGTCCCCCGTGTAGTACGTCGTCGTGGTTCCGGCCCGGCAGGCAAATTCCCATTCCGCCTCCGTTGGAAGGCGCACCGTCTTCCCCGTCTTTGCGCTGACCTTCTTGCAGAACTCTTGCGCATCGTCCCACGACACTATCTCCACAGGGTTCTTCGCGCCCTTGGAGGTGCTTGGGTTCGTACCCGTAATTGCCTCGTACTGCTCCTGAGTCACTTCGTATTTCCCCATGTAGAACGGCTTGCTTATCGTCACCTCATGCTGCGTCTCGATGGGCTGACGGTCCTTCTCTGTCTCCGGGCAGCCCATCATGAACTTGCCTGCGGGGATCAGCACCAGTTCCAACTTCACGCCCTTGCCAAGGTCAAGAGACATGGCAGGCTCCAGGCCATGCTCTTTGGCGTAAGCCGCCACGTCAGCGGACGGCGGCGGGATTGGCGGCTTTGGGCTTGGTCCAGCGCAGGAGGCCGCGAACAGGAAGATGAGTGCCGTCAGTCTGGACAGAATCCGCGTGAATGGCATGGCAGTCTGCGCCTCCGGGAACCAGGGGACAACGCCAGCATTAGCGAGCTGTTGGTTCTCTAGCGCCAATAGCGCCTTGGTCAACGGCGTTTCGGCAAGCAGCGAAGGCTTCATGCGTTCCGCTCGCAAAAGGAATGGGCAATCATTGACTTGGCAGTCTCATGGGGGCAGACACCCCGCGTTGAAGGTGAAACGTTTTACCCAGTCCTTGACACGGCGTCCTCGCGGCGGCGGGCTTCATCGAGGGCATCGCGCTTTTCGTTGTGCTTCTGTTCAGGCGGCGGGCGTCGTCCTCGGAGCCGGACGCTGGCTGGCAGAAGCACCATATAAGACGACAGTCGGCGTCTCAGGAAAACTTGCAATCCTGCAAATCGACGCGCACCCCGTAACCGGGATTCCGTGTCAGGGCCTTGCATCGGAACATCCCCGCCTTGCCCCCCTGTCCATGTCAGAACAGGAAGCCAAGACTGTTCCCGTAATCCCGCAAACCCTGTAAAGCGCAGTGCCAGGAATTCTGCCAGGAGTCTACTAAGCCCTTAAAGGGACGGGGGGCAGGCTTCGGTATTATGTAGATGTCAGCACGGACATGAGAGGAACGCGAATGAGAAAGGTACGGAAGCGGGAACGGCTGCTGGCGATAGCGGTAACGCCGGAAGTGCAGGAAAAGTTCCAACTGGCGGCGCGGTCGAAAGGTTTCACGGTTTCGGGCGCGATCAGGGCAGCGCTGGAAGCGGAGGGGTACAGCCTGAGCAGGCAGGCACAGTCATAGAACGGAAAACCCCCGGTTGGGACCGGGGGTGGGGACTACTGAGCGGGCGGACACCCGCAGAAAGGCTATCTGAATGAGTATTATACAGGAAGCGACGCAATCCCTTCAACAGGGCGCGAAAGAATGGGAATTGCTTGACGGTCCAGCCGAGCCGCAAATACAGTTTACAGAGCGGGAAAAGGAACTGCTGAAGAACGAGACTCCTATCAGGATCAAGGCATACGGAAACCTGGACCAGGAAACCGCGGAGGCGATACTGGTTTCCTACTTCATCAACGACCCCAATGTCCTCGGCGGAGATACCACTGGCGACGCCGACAAGGTGGTCGCCAGCGGGATCAGGGGTGAGATGTTCAGCACGCCCATGTGGCGGGGGTACTTCGATGTGGTGAAGGATTACTACACGGAAAAACGGAAGCGTCTGACCTATGACGATGCTTCCCTTCTCTGGATGAACGCGGGACTGAGCCGCAACGACGCCAGCATGGCGAAAAGCTCGCTGACCGATTGCAAGGCGGCTTTCAATGTGAATAGGCTTTCCTCGGAACTGGTGATCGAATTCGTCTTGCAGCACTGGGCGCAAAAGGCGGGCGACAGCGCGTACCGGCGGTTCAAGGATGACCGCATGAACCCGGAAATCGGTCCGTTCAAGGCTGTGGAGAACTTCAGGAGCGCGGTTTCCTGCCTTGAGGATCCAAGGAAGAGGGCGTCCTTGATGGTCAGGGAAAACGCAACGACAGGCGCACACTTGCCACCGGACTCCGCGCCGCTCATTTCGGGGATAATCGGGAAGTCCGAGAAGATGCTGATAGCGGGGCCGTCGAAGTCCAACAAGTCTTGGTTTGCCATTCGGCTGGCGCTGTCGGTTTCGCGGGGTCTGGAATGGTTCGGCTTCCAGACCGTCAAGTCCAATGTCCTGTACATAGACACGGAACTCCACGACGCCAAACTCTACCGCAGGTTCCACGCAGTCAGGCAGGCGTTGCGGTTGCCCGATCCGAAGCCGGACGAGGGTTTGACCATCATGCGGCTAAGGGGCAGGGAAATGGACATTGAATCCCTGAGCAAGTTGCTCTTGTCCGAAGCCATCGGGTTCGACCTGATAATCATCGACCCGATTTATGCGCTTTATGGCGACTTGGACGAGAATTCAGCCACGGACATGGGAGCGCTCATGGGCAAGTTGGAGCGCGTCGCGCAGGAAACCGGGGCAGCGATAGTCTGCGTCCATCACTTCGCCAAGGGTTCCGCAGCGGGGAAAGCCGTCCTTGACCGGTCAAGCGGAAGCGGCGTCTTCGGGCGGTCGTTTGACACCGTCCTGACCCTCACGCCCCACAAGGACGGCGGCGTAACTGCGGACTTCATAACGCGCAACTACGAGCCCCCGGAAAGGTTCGTCCTGAAATGGCAATTCCCGCTGCATGTGCTTGACCATGCCGCAGATCCAAACGACCTTGCTGAGCCTTCGGACAGGACGCCTACCCCTTGCGCGGACGCTGACATCATGGCGCTTGTGCCCGAAGGCGGAGTCCGCAAGAAGTCCCTAATCGAAGCGGCGGCCGGCGCGGGCTTGTCCCGAAGGCAGGCCGAAGGCGGACTGGCGCGGATGGTGCGCAATGGGCAATTGGTAGTTGAGTCGCCACCGGGCAAGCAGGCTATCGTCAGGCGGGCAAAGGACGAGGGGAAGGAAGTCTGGGACAAGATACGGGGCGGCGACAAGGAGGCGACAGACCTGCCATAACCGCCATAACCCACCCTCGCCACCCTCGCCGGCGAGGGTCAGGTACTGGCGAGGGTCGCCGACGAGGGTTTATTCCAATCAGGACAAGGACTTAGCATACCCTAACCACCCTAACCAGTTCCCTAGAAAAAGATACCTGAGTCTGTCGGGGGGGAGAGAATAAAATCTCTCCCCCCGCTCAGAGCAGATTCACTACCGCGGTATGGAGGTAAGACAATTAAAGCAACAACCCTTGTCTGGGAAGTAAGTAGACCAGAAGGTACACCGGAGTTGGCTACCCCGCTAACTCCGAGGCAGGCATGACCAGGAGGCGGCAGTCCCAGGACGGCGAGAGAGCTGTCGGCGTTTGCGCTGGCAACGCTTGCAGTTCTGCAAGCAAGGATGGCGTCGAAGCCTTGTCGCCTGCCCTTCCCGGCTAGGAGCACGTCGAGCGGGGCTAGTTTTGGCCCTTTCCGTGAAGCGAGCCGCCTTCCATCCGTCATTAAGTTGTGGCAAATTTCCCAAGACATGCCGCAGTGGCCCACAACGTATGGCAGACGAACATGAGCCACGACTCGCTGCTTTGATCGAGCATAGGGGTGCCATGCGCGTATTCTTAATCCATATTCGCGATCCTCAATTCTACGCGCTGCCGGCGAAATCCCGGGCGAAGAACGGAAATACTCGCGTGATGGGGTTTCCCCCTATCGGAATCATGTCGCTTTCGGCCGTGCTCAAGCGCGCCGGACATGAGTGCGTGATGTTCGATCAGGCCAATCCAGATACGCCGAACGAGAAGATCGTCACGGAGATCCAGCGTCAGCGGCCGGCGCTGGTCGGCTTGAGTTTCCTCAGCACAACCAGTTACCCCTACGCCAAGATCCTGGCCCGCCAAATTCGGGCGAACGATCCGGCGGTGCGGCTGGCGTTCGGCGGAGTGTTCGCGACCCTGAACGCGGAAATGATCAAGCAGCAATGTAGCGAAGTGGACTTCGTGTGCCGGGGCGATGGCGAGCAACTCATTCTGGATCTTCTGGCGAATCTCGACGACCCCGCAAAGGTGGCGGGGCTGACCTGGGCGAAGGACGGCCAAGTCGTGCGTAACCCCGACAGGCCGCTGGATCGCAACCTAGACCAGTGGCCCTTTCCCGACCGCGAAAGCCTGGGGCTGGACTTCATCGAGTCCATGCCCCTGGACGTGCCGGTCGTCCTTTCGATGGAACGCTTCACGACGATACAGACTTCGCGGGGCTGTCCCTGGTCGTGCGTGTTCTGCGACATACCGACAGTCAACGAGGGCAAGTGGCGCTCGCGCAGTCCAGAACATGTCGTCGCGGAATTCAAGCATCTACAGGCACTCGGTTATGGATCCGTCTACTTCGTAGACGACAATTTTCTCTTGCAGCCCAAGCGCATCGAGTCGATCTGCAATGGGATCACTGACCAGGGCATCAACATTGCCTGGGGCTGTGAAGGGCGCGTGGACTCGGCGTGCCCGCATCTCTTCCCGGCCATGACGAAAGCGCACTGCCGGACGATCATGTTCGGCATCGAAAGCGGGAGCCAGAAGATCCTGGATCGGCTCAAGAAGAACCAAACGCTGGCGGAGGTCGAGACCGCAGTGACCCAGGCCAAGAAATCCGGCATCGAGATCGTGCATGGGTTCTTCATCGTCGGAGTTCCGGATGAGACCGTGGTGGATATTCGCGCCACGCTCAAGTTCGCCGCACGACTGCCGCTGGACACCTTTGCATTCAACCGCCTGTGCGTTTATCGCGGGACGCCTCTTTGGCAAGAATTTCTGAACCGTGGATTGGTGAACGACGCGACGGATTGGTATAAATTCTTCAAATGCACCGAAATTGATCCCACCTGCCTCTCAGGCCAAGTCGTCAACGCCGAGCGGGCGGCGGGCCTGCGGCGCTTGTTTCTGCATCGCATCCTGCATCACCCGTGGCAGACGTTCCGGCTTTTGCGGCGATTCCTCCGCTACATGTCGTTGCGCGACGTGGTCTATTTGCTTTCCAAGCCCTTCCTCGGAGCGAAGAGTGGCGCGACCCAGGCCGAAAACGCTTCGCGCGCCGTCGAGTTCGCGGCGTCGAAGGACAGGCATTGATCCAAGTGGCGGACGATGTCTTCGTGCGCGTTCGCCAAGAATCAAGGTTTGAGCATGATCGGCTCAAGTAGGGTGATGCCATGCAGCGACAAGCGGCGGCGCAATTCTGGTGAATGCAAATGAAGGTGGAATAGCAGTCGTTGCCGCAGGACGCACATAAGCCGCAGCAAGCGTGAGGCAGCGAGAAGCGGGACGAAGAGATGATGGCATCCCCCGACCCTATACCTACGGTCAAGAAATGAAAAAGGAATCTATCCCCGGACAAGGTTCATAAGGTTTCCCTTGAAAACGTTCAGTCGCTTCAAGATTCGCCGAAGAGGGCTGCATCAACTGCTCAGGGCAAGCGCTATGCTGGACGGGGCACGCGGCGGCAGTCCGTTCCGCTCATTCTTTTGCCGTCCCGTCAGTCTTCCAGTGCTTCCTGATCGCCGGGAACAGTTCGTAGGCTTCCTGGAACGTCGTCTCGCGCTCGACCGCGCCACGGGTCGTCCTGCCTGGCCGCTCCTCTGTCCCCAGGAGGACGAGGCAATAGGACAAAGGCTTGCCGTCCTGGTAGTTGATGATGGCGCGGCGGCATTTCATGGCGGCATTATAGCGCGATTTCTTGCTGAAAACCGGCGAAGAATGGCCGGGGAAAAGAAGATGTTGCCCCAAGCGACTGGAAAGTGCGTCCAGGGCACGGCGGGAGTCCGTTCCGCTCATTCTTTTGCCGTCCCGTCTGGATTCCAATGTTTCCTGATCGCCGGAAAACGCTCATAGGCTTCCTTGAACGTCGTCTCGCGCTCGACTGTCCCCAGGGTCTTGCCTGGCCGCTCTTCTGTCCCCAGGGCGATGAGGGAATAGGACTCAGGCTGGCCGCCCTTGTAGTTGACGACGGCGCTAGGCGCCGCCGACGACGATGAGGAATGGAACGCGCATGTATTCGCCTTGGTTGCATGGTGGTTGTGGCTGCCCCGCGAGGAGCGTAACGTTACGCTGAATGGCCTGCTGGAGAAGGCCCAGCATAGGGTCTTGTCCCAGCAAATGGCGGCGAACCCCGGATGCCGGGAACACTTTCTCTCGTGCCTCCGCAAGAACGGAGTGCCCCTGGGCGAGGATGAGAGATTCCCTTTTGCCTGAGACACTTGACGGGCTGACGACCGGGCCTGGCCCGCCCAAGGAGGCGACGAGCAAGCCCGAAAATGGAAAAGGGCACATCGCTGCGCCCTTTCAAGTACCCCCGCTTTCGCGGGGAAAACTGCGGCGTAGTAGACAAGACCTACGCTTCCTACGGCATACCCCCGCTCTCGCGGGGAAAACTGCGGCGTAGTGGACAAGACCTACGCTTCCTACGGTATACCCCCGCTTTTGCGGGGAAAGCTGCCATGTACCCCATGAGGCGTACATGTCCTTCGGACTACCCCCGCCGAGGCGGGGAAGGCCGCCGGGGAAAGGATACCCCATTGGCAACCAAACGCATGATACCATGCGCTCTTCGGTTGTCAAGTCCGCCCTCCGATGACGCCGTGTCCGAGACAGAGTCGCCATTCGTTCCCTCCCTTCCCCATGGATGGCGTTGCCCTACTGCGCCCCAGGACCAAGCGTTTCCAATTCCTCCCGATGCTCCTCGCAGGCAAAGCCGTTGATTGTATCGTGCCCTGCCTGCCCCCCGCAGATCGCGATACAATCAAC
>Ga0209777_10004617_pt1 | contig 16187 bp, 16 predicted proteins | sample FrelakmetHBP12HB_FD_187147 | JGI IMG/M metagenome (GOLD analysis project Ga0209777, IMG submission 187147) | Freshwater lake sediment microbial communities from the University of Notre Dame, USA, for methane emissions studies -HBP12 HB (SPAdes)... | ecosystem: Environmental > Aquatic >...
TGAGACGAAACGCGGGCCTATATCTAGGTCCAGGCGCACTTCTGAGGCTACTGCGGCGGAAGCCTTGATTTCCATCTGTCCGTCCACGCGCACCTGTCCCGCCATGATCAACGCCTGGGCCTTGGCGCGCGATTCGGCCAGACCACGTTCGACAAGCAAAAGATCGAGGCGTATTTTTGACATGCTCCAATTATACGCTCTGGCCCGATCGGCAAGGGACCTGAATTGACAGGCTCCTCAGGATAGTCATGTAAAAATAATGAGGAAGAATTATTACAAATAGAAGGACGTCAAATTCGCAGTTCCCATATCGGCAGTATCATGTAAAATAGAGATATGTTACGCGCCCTGTTCAAAACCATGCGCCCCCGGCAGTGGACGAAGAATGCCTTCGTCTTTGCCTCATTGGTTTTCGACGGCAAACTCTTCCATCTCACTGAGTTCCTGCGCACTCTGGCCGGATTTGGACTGTTCTGCATCATTGCCAGTACGGTCTACATTTTTAATGATATTCTCGACCTGAAAGCCGACCGGCAGCACCCTGTAAAGCGGAACCGTCCCATCGCCTCAGGCAGCCTGCCTGTAAAGGTGGCCATTACAGCGGGCCTCCTGCTCACCATGGCCGCGCTGGTGGCCGGATATCTGCTGGCCTGGCAATTTGCATTCGTCTTGATGGTCTATTTTGCCCTGATGCTGGTCTACTCCAAGTGGCTAAAGCATATTCCCATCCTGGATGTGATGATAATCGCATCCGGCTTTGTGTTGCGTGTTCATGCCGGGACAACCCTCATCGTCGTCGACCGCTTCTCCCCCTGGTTGTATGTCATCATGACACTCCTGGCGCTTTACCTCGGTTTTGGCAAAAGGCGCGCCGAACTGACTTTGCTGGCAGAAAACACCGACGATCATCCTCAGAATGGGAATTTCCGCAAGGTATTGGACGGTTATAGCATTCCCCTGGTGGACCAATTCATCACCATTGTTTCCGGCACAACCATCGTAGCCTACAGCCTGTACACCTTCTTCCGCCCGGATGCCCCCAGCAACCATACCTTGATGCTGACCATCCCGTTTGTGGTCTATGCAGTATTCCGTTATCTATATCTCATCCAGGTTAAACATATTGGCGGCGAACCGGAGGAAATCCTGCTGACTGACCGACCTTTTCAGATCGCTATCGCCTTGTGGGGATTAACCGTACTGGCTGTGTTTTATCTCCCTTAGGGTGGATACGATCCGCCCCTACCCATGAACACATCCTCAGCTCCCGGTAAAATCATCCTGTTTGGCGAGCATGCCGTCGTCTACGGACGTCCGGCACTGGCTGTGCCGGTGACCCAGGTGCAGGCAACCGCGACTGTGAGCGAAAATTCACGCGGCGGGGTCTGGATCGAAGCTCCCAATATTAATCTTTCCTCCGAACTCTCCCGCCTTGCCCTGGACCATCCATTGGCTGCTGTTGTAAACAGCGTTTTTTTCGCACTGAGCGTAGTACGTCCACCTGCTTGCACAGTGTATCTCCAATCCACCATCCCGGTTGCGGCGGGACTCGGGTCTGGTGCAGCGGTGTCGGTTGCCATTCTGCGAGCCCTTTCGGAGTTCCTCGGCGCCCCCCTGTCAGACGAACGTGTGAACAAGCTGGCTTTTGAAGCAGAGAAACTCCACCACGGCACACCTTCGGGGATCGATAATACTGTTGTCACATACGCCAAGCCGGTCTATTTTACCAAAGGCCAGCCCATCAAGACATTCCGCGTTGGCTCAGCGTTTACGATCGTCATTGGCGACACCGGCATCTACGCCCCGACAAAGGAGTCTGTGGGCGCAGTACGAAAACTCCGGGACGCAGATCCTCCGCGTTGGGAAAAAATATTTAACCGAGTGGGTGAAATCGTTTGGGACGCACGCCAGGCTATTGAGCGCGGGGATACCGCTGAACTGGGCTTGCTCATGGATGCCAACCAATCCCTTTTACAGGAAATGACCGTCTCCAGCGTGGAATTGGATCATTTAATCAAAATTGCACGCACGTCCGGTGCGCTGGGTGCAAAACTATCCGGCGGAGGCCGCGGGGGCAATATGATTGCCTTGGTCCGCAAAGAAAACGCTCCGGCAATGGCTGAGGCGTTGCTATCCGCAGGGGCAAAACGGGCTATCATAACAACGGTCCAATCCAAATAAGGGAGCTTCATTATGAAAACCATCGGCATGATCGGCGGGATGAGTTGGGAATCGTCGATGGCGTATTACCGCATTATCAACGAAGCAGTCAAGGAACAGTTGGGTGACCTGCATTCAGCCAGGAGCGTGATGGTTTCCTTGGATTTCGCCGAGATCGAAGTGCTCCAGCGGGAAAGCAGCTGGGAGGAAGCCACCCGGGCTATGATCGACGCAGCCCAATCTGTGAAAGCCAGCGGGGCAGATTTTTTGATCATCTGCACCAATACCATGCACAAAATGGCTGAGGCTGTGCAGGAGAGTATCGGGATTCCACTCCTGCACATTGCCGACGCGACCGCCGAGGTCATCAAAGCCCGGGGATTGCAGCGGGTTGGCTTGCTTGGAACACGCTTTACCATGGAGGAGGATTTTTACCGCGGCCGGCTGGTTGAAAAGCACAATCTGGATGTAATCATCCCGGAAAAGGCCAACCGGGAGATCGTGCACCGGATTATTTATGAAGAACTTGTGCTAGGCAAGATCGAGCCGGCCTCGAAAGCGGAATACCTGCGCATCATTGCAGACCTGGCAAAGGCCGGAGCCGAGGGGATCATCCTGGGGTGTACAGAAATTGGCCTGCTAGTCTCACAGTCTGACAGCCGCCTGCCACTCTTTGATACCGCCCGCATCCACGCCCTGGCGGCGGTCCAGGTTGCATTACAGGCCTAGGCCTCCATGGCACTTGTCAAGCGCATATCGAAAATGCCGCGCGAACTCAGGCTGTTCGTGGGGGCTTCCCTGATGATGGGAATTGCCTACAGCATTTACGATGCCACATTCAATAATTTCATCAACGCACGTTTCCAGTTGACCGGCTTCCAGCGTTCCTTCCTGGAACTGCCGCGTGAATTGCCAGGTATCCTGGTGGTATTCGTCTCGGCCCTGTTGTGGTTCCTGTGCAGCCGGCGACTGGGGGCTTTTGCGCTGGTATTGGGGGTAGCCGGGACATTGCTGATTGGCTTTATTTCTTCCACTTATGCCATAATGACTGTCTGCCTGTTCGTCTATAGCCTGGGACAGCACCTGTTCATGCCGCTGGCCAGCTCCATCGGTATGGAACTGGCCCAACCAGGTCAGACCGGGCGCCGGCTGGGACAGTTGAATTCCATCCGTAACTTCGCCGCTGTCCTGGGTAGTTTCCTGGTCCTCCTGGGATTTCGGTTCCTGGGGTTTACCTTCCAGCATAGTTTCGTCTTGACAGCGGTCGGGTTGGGTGCGGCAGCCATCCTGATGTTCGCAATGAAACCGGATGCGGTAAAGAAACCTGCCCATTTCCTGAAATTGCAAAAAGAATACGGATTGTTCTATATTCTGAACGTTCTATCAGGCTCGCGCAAACAAATCTTCATTACTTTCGCGCCCTGGGTGATTGTTACGGTCTTCAAGCAACCTACCGAGACTATCGCTACTCTTTTGACCATCGGTGGGATTATAGGTATCCTGTTCCAACCCGTTCTGGGCCGGACGATTGACCGATATGGGGAACGGCTCATCCTGCAATTGGAAGCCGGCTTCCTGGTGGTGGTATGCCTGGGATATGGGTTCTCGAAGTTCATATTCCCGGCGGAGACTGCCTTCCTGTTCATTTGCGGATTCTACCTGCTCGACCAGATGCTATTTTCGGTCAGCATGGCGCGCTCGATGTACATTAAGAAGATTGCACTAGATGAGTCTCACATTCAACCGGCGTTGACAGCCGGGGTGACCATCGATCATGTCTTTTCAATCTGCGTAGCTTTGCTGGGCGGTATTATTTGGAATGCGTTTGGGTTTCAATATGTGTTCCTGCTGGGTATTCTGATTGCAGCATTGAACTTCATCGCCTGCAGTTACATCCGTATCCCGGGCCGCGCGAAAATACCAGCGGAATGAACACCCTTTCCATAAAGAAAAACACCCCGGCGTTTACTGGGGTGTTGGTGTCCATTTCCATGGTTCACTGAATCGTTCTAAGGCTGGATCCGGAGACTGGTAACCAGAGCATCGAGGATGACCAAGCTGGGTGCATAATTCTCTGCTGGCTGTGAGTTTAATTGGTTCGTAAGGTCGGCAATGTAAGTAGCATAGTTGTTGCCGAATTCTTCCTGACTCTGTCCGTTGGGAAGGTTATTACCGTCTGCAGGGAGGATCGGATTGGAGATTGGCAGGATGGCAGAAATCCAGTACTTTCCGTCGCTGGTAAGGCCCTGGAATGTGTAGAACATCTCATGATTATTGATCGGATCAAAATTCTGGCTGTATTGCGTGAGATAGCGGATCCCGTTTCCACTCCCAAAAGAAGTGACCTTATAACGGGCAAAGAATTCCTGACCGGCATTGAAATTAGGCAGGAGTGGTAATCCTTTATTCCCGGTTGGACCGCCGCTGATCAGGGCTTGCAGGTTCGCAACATCTGTTGGGATGTTTATGGGAAGCAGATTGGTGTAATCCTCTACAGAATAAATTGAAATGTGAGCAGTGAAGAATGCACCGGGGAGCACGTAACCCTGCAAGGTAAGCTGAGTGTACTCCGGGTACATATCCATCCCTTCGGTACTTGCCGGAACGATCTCACAGTTGTACCCGGAGGCCAGAGCCGGGTCCAGAAAGAGGGCAAGCCCATTACAGGTGATATTCGTCTGATGTGCTGGTGGCTCGGTCGCCACTGGAGGTTCGGAAGCCGTTGGAAGCTGAGTCTTGATTGGAGTTTCCGAGACCATTGGTACATTTGTACCCGCCACCGGGGTTGCCGTTCTCGAGATGGTACAGGCAAATATCAGGATAGATAGGGTTGCAAGAGAAAAAGCAAGTCTTTTCATAGATTCTCCATAGTCGTTAATAATTATATGCGCTTATTTTGATTCCTGCTTTTCTTCCCTGATTCCATCGTAATCATAATCGTTTTGTTTCATATCTACTTATTGACCGACGGTCGGTCAATGTGGTATAATCTCATTATCAATCCACGCTGATATTGGAAACGGAGCTGAAACATGGTCAGGATCGTTAAGAAAGCAGACGTACGAAGGCAGGAGATTGTGGCGGTTGCGCGCCAACTCTTCCAGGCAAAGGAATATGAGAAAACCACCATGCAGGATGTGATGAATCAATTGGGCATCGCCAAAGGCACCATCTACCACTATTTCAAATCCAAGGAAGAACTACTCGAAGCGGTCATCGAGAATATCGTCGCAGAGGATCTTATAAGCAAGCGGGCATTGATGAAAGAAGCGCATGGCAACGCCATTGAAAAAATTCGCATCTTGATTCGCGCAGGCAATATGGCTGCCGACCATGCTGAAATACTGGAGCCCTTGCACCATCCGGGCAACCTGGGCATGCACATCCGTCAGTTGGCGGTCACGCTGATGAGACAGGCCCCCCTCTATGGGGATTTGATCCAGCAGGGCTGCGAGGAAGGTCTCTTCCACACAGAACATCCGTTGGAGTGCGCCGAATTTATCCTTTCGGCAATCCAATTCCTGACCGATATGGGGATTCATCCCTGGGCGCAGGAGGATCTCATCCGCCGGGCGATGGCCTTTCCTTCCATGATCGAATCACTTTTGAAATCCCCTCAGGGTTCTTTTCAATTCATGCTTGAACAGTAATATCTCAATAAAATGCGGATCCTCTATTTATTGAGATGAGACCTAAACAAATATAAAAGATTGGAGAATGAGAAATGGAAAGTAAACCCGTTTACAAACCGGCCCGTTTTTTCTTGATCACCTTCCTCATCACCTGGATTTCCTGGTTCATCGCAGCCTGGTTCAGCTACCAGCCGGGCATGCAAGGATTGCAACTGCTCTGCATGGTTCCCGGCCTGCTTGCACCTTTTATCGCCGCAGGGGTAATGCTCAGCGATGCGAATCACAAAGCCTTGCGTAAGGATTTCTGGAACAGGCTGAACTTGAAGAAGATCAAGCTACACTATGTGCCGGCAATTTTGCTGATCATGCCCTTCGCGCTCTTCCTGGCAACGGCGTTGTCCTTGTTGTTCGGGCAATCTGCCAATCAGTTCGTGCTTTCCAGCGAGTATAAAATCATGGATGGGCAGATTCTGATCAGCGTCCTCATCCTTTTCCTAGCTCCCACTTTCGAAGAACTCGGCTGGCGGGGCTATGGGGTGGATAGTCTCAGGAGTAAGTTCAACCTTTTCAAAACCACCCTGATCTTTTCAGCAGTCTGGGCGCTGTGGCACTTGCCCCTGTTTTTCATCCGCGGTTATTACCAGAATGAATTGTGGAACACCAGTATTGTGTACACAATAAATTTCTTTGTCAGTGTTTTACCTGCCACGATCCTGATGAACTGGCTGTATTACAAAAACGATCTCAGTATTACCGCCGCCATCCTGTTTCACTTCCTGCTCAATCTCTTTTCCGTGGTATTCCAGACGGAACAATTCACCAAATGTATCCTCACGATCGTTTTGCTGGTGATTTCCATAGTGATCATCCTCAGGAATAAGGCTTTTTTCTTTGCCCCCGGGGAACGAGTGGAAAAAGCTGTAGTGAATCTATAGCCTGGTGTTAGCTGGTTTACAGGTTGGTACTTGGCTTATAGATTATCATTCATATTGGAAGGAATTGACATGGAAAACCTGTCCTCCAATAAAAACCCCATGCTAAAAGTTTTTTCTTTACGTGATTTTCGTTTGCTTTTTTCCGGTGCAACCACCTCCTTGCTGGGCGACCAGTTCGCATTCATCGCCACCCCCTGGCTGGTACTCAAGCTGACCGGCGACCCGCTGGCACTGGGGATTGTCCTGGCATTGGAAGGCATTCCACGCGGTATATTTATATTGTTGGGTGGCGTAATCACCGACCGTCTTTCTCCACGCCTCATCATGTTGATCGCAGACGGCATTCGCTTTGTATTGACGGCCTTGATGGCCCTGGTCATCTTCACCGGGTCCGTCCAGATGTGGATGCTGTATGTCTTCGGTCTGGGATTCGGCCTGGTGGCAGGGTTTGCCATTCCGGCTGAAAACAGCATCGTGCCAATGCTGGTGGAGGAGCAGGACTTGCAGGCTGGCAACTCGGTCATGATGGGAATCGGCCAGGCTGTCGGTTTCATCGGTCCGACAATTGCCGGCATCCTGATCGGGCGGTTCTCTCAATCGCCCCTGGGCATCGGTCTGGCTTTTGCCATCGATGCCGTGAGTTTCGCGGTCTCTGCATTGTGCCTGTGGGCTATGCATGGCGGTGGCAAACGCCAAGCGACTGCCAACTCCGTTACGAAGGAAAGCGTCTGGGCCTCCATCCTGGTTGGCATGAAATACCTATGGGATGATAAAACCCTACGGTTGATGTTCCTGATTATCATGGCCATGAACTTCCTGTTCACCGGCCCGCTCCTGGTCGGTATCCCGGTCCTGGCGGACCAACGCCTGCCGGAAGGTGCGGTAGCATTCGGTCTGCTGATGTCAGCTTATGCCGGAGGCAACCTGGCCGGATACCTGCTTGCAGGGGCACTGCCCCGACCAACAGGAAGAGGCATGACCATCTTTTTGATTACCCTGCTGGCCGCTTTTGCCCTGGTACTTGGATCGTTTGGGTTCATTCGTTCCACCTGGGTGGATTTCGGCCTGATGCTCATGCTCGGCGTAGGCAATGGCTATATATCCATCATCCTGTTCACCTGGATGCAAACACGCACGCCCAAGGAGATGCTTGGAAGGATGATGAGTATGTTGATGCTTGCAAGTACCGGCCTGGTTCCAATTTCCCAGGCAATTTCGGGAGCAGTCAGCAAATGGAGTCTCACCATCCTGTTCGTTTCGGCCGGAAGTTTGGGGTTGTTGGTGACACTGTGGGCAGCTACTCAGCCAGGGCTAAAAACATTCAGCGACAGCATGGTAGCCGGACAGGCTGGGGGAAAACCGCAATAATCCTTACGCACGGCAGGTCAAAAATAGTATAATCGAATCGGTTTCCAGATACCGGATTTGACCTCACAAGGCTGAAACCACAACCCAGGAGTGCTAATGATCCATGGTGAACGTATTCGTCTGCGACGTAACGAACGCGGTGATATCCCCAAACTCGTCGAATGGCTAAATGATCCCGATGTGCGTCGCTATCTGTCAATGATTCTGCCCATCTCGCAGGCCAATGAGGAGCAATGGTTCGAGAATATGCTCAAACTGCCTGGGAACGAACAGCCCTTCGGCATTGAAATTCGCGACATTACACCCGAAGGGGGCAATGATCATTGGCGGCTGATTGGTATTTGCAGTTTAGTGGATATTAACTGGACAGCCCGAAGCGCAGAGGTGGGCCTTTTTATCGGTGAAAAATCCTATTGGAATAAAGGCTACGGAACGGAAGTCATGCGCCTCCTGCTACGTCTCGGTTTCGAAACCTTGAACCTGAACCGGATTTTCCTGCGCGTCGACGAGGCAAATAAGGCTGGCATACGCGCATACGAAAAAGCAGGTTTCGTCCACGAGGGGCGCTTCCGGCAGGAAATTTTCAAGAATGGCGAATATCGTGATAAGCTGTATATGAGCGTTTTACGCTCAGAGTGGAATCCTGAAAAATAGGACGAACGATGAGTCAATCGAACGAATTACGTGTGTATGGCGGTATCAAACTATATGCCGGAACAGCCAGTCCCGAACTGGCTCAGAAAGTGGCCGATTATCTGGGTGAAAAATTGTGCGGCCGTGACATTATCGAGTTCCCCAACGAGAACCTGTTCGTAAAGCTACATAGCAGTGTGCGCGGTCAGGATGTATATGTTATCCAACATACCGCCTCACCGGTCCACCGCAACTTGATGGAACTCTTAATCCTCCTGCAGACGCTGAGGCTGGACTCGGCCGCGCGCATTACGGCTGTGGTACCGTACCTTTGCTACGGACGCTCGGACAAAAAGGACCAGCCGCGCATTCCCATCACTTCACGGTTGGTGGCAGATATCATCCAGATTGCCGGTGCGGACCGTTACATGACCCTCGACCCGCATGCCTACCAAATCCAGGGTTTTTTCTCCGTCCCCGGTGACGTGCTTAACGCTTCCTCGATCCTGGTGGACTACATAAAAGAAAACCTGCGTCCTTATCTCAAGGACCCGGTCGTCGTCACTGTGGATCTCGGCTATGCCAAGAAAGGCCGCAACTTTGCTTTCGGGATTGACGCTCCGATTGCTTTTATCGAAAAACGCCGTGTTACCAATGATGCCAAGGCGCAAGCGCTGACCATTATCGGTGAAGTGAAAGACCGGGATGTGGTACTGGTGGACGATGAGATTGACACAGGCGGTTCAATCGCCCAGGCTGTCAATCTTGTCAAGGAAAACGGGGCGCGGCGCGTATATGTTACCTTTGTACATCCGATCTTCTCGGCCAACGCTGCGGAACGGCTGGCAGCCTTGCCGGTCACCGAATACATAACCACCGATAGCGTTCCAATTACTGTCGAGAAACGCGGAGTATTTGGCAAACGGCTTACCATCTTGACTGTCGCTCCGCTGCTCGGCGAAGTAATCCGCCGTGCCCATGAGGGTCGCAGCGTAGGACAGATGTTCAACGAGTAGGACACATTGTGCCCGCCCTCAAAAATAATTGAAGGAGGATCTCCATGAAAGGGAATGAAAGAATCATAGAAAAACTCAATTTCCTGCTTGCAGACGAGCTGACAGCTGTCAGCCAATACATGGTACAAGCTGAAATGTGCGCCAACTGGGGCTATAAGGACCTGGCTGAAGTGATCGAGAAGCGCGCTATAGATGAAATGAAGCACGCCGAGAAGCACATCGGGCGCATCCTTTTCCTTGAAGGCAAACCTGTCGTCAGCGAACTGAACAAAATTCACATTGGTGATGATGTAGAGGCCCATCATAAAAACGATTGGGAAGCCGAGAATGGCGCCATTACGGCCTACAACGATGTCATTAAACTGGCGGTGGAAGTAGGTGATAATGGCACACGTGAGATGCTTGAAAGCATCCTTAAAGACGAGGAAGACCACATTGACTGGATCGAAGCCCAACTTGACCAGATCAAACAAATGAGCATCCAGGTGTATTTATCCGAACAAATCGGCTAGCTGTTTGTATATCTCAGGGCGAAGATGGTCTTCATTCTGAGATATTTATGCTATCCGCCGAGTCAAGGTGTGAGCATATCTACCCGTTTGTGAATCTCAATAAAGGGTTTCCCAACCCTTAACCGTCAACTGCAGCCATGCCTGAACTTCCTGAAGTCGAGACCATCATCCGAACCCTGCGCCCGGCTCTTCTCGGCAAAACCATCCTCTCTGCCGACCTGCGCTGGAACCGCACTTTGGTCTTACCATCTCCGGCCAAATTCCAAAAGGTCATCCGGGGTCAGCAAATCCAGGATATCTTCCGTCGAGGCAAATTCCTCCTGATTAAATTATCCGATTCCCATCTCATCATTCACTTACGCATGAGCGGAGACCTGCTGGTCATCCTGGGCGGTTACCAGCCTGCCAAGCACGATCGTCTCATATTAAAGTTGACAGATGATATGATGCTCGTCTTTTCTGATCCGCGCAAGTTCGGGCGGACTTGGTTGGTGGATGATCCCACCGAAATCTTCCAGAACCTTGGGCCAGAGCCACTCTCCGATGAATTCACCCCGGCCTGGCTGGACGTAGCGCTACACACCCAACACCGGCAACTCAAACCTCTCTTACTAGACCAATCCTTCCTGGCCGGGCTGGGTAACATCTATACTGATGAAGCTTTGCACATGGCAAGACTCCACCCCTTGACGCCATCGGATGCAGTCACGCAGGAAGAAGCCGAGATCCTGTGGATGGCCATACGGGAGGTACTGGAGGAAGGAATCCGCCGGAACGGTGCCAGCATTGACTGGGTCTACCGCGGCGGTGATTTTCAGAACCATTTCCGAGTCTATGGCCGTCAAGGCGAGGCATGCCCTGTTTGCGGGACGAAAATCGAGCGCATTGTCGTCGGCCAGCGCGGTACACATTTTTGCCCTACATGTCAGGCACTCACAAAAATTCAAAATCCTGTAAAATAGTTCTATCGAATAACCCGTAGCGGGAGGCAAGGAGCAGATACTATGTATACATCAGCAACCATTTTTCTTTGTATCATCGTCTTCTGTGTTGGTGCAGCTATAGGGGCATTGATTGAAAGAGCACAGAAGAGGCGTTCAACTCCTCGCCAACCCTTGCCAAATTCCATCAACAAACTTGCCAAGGATGGCGATGTCGAGGTTTTTGGCGCCTGGCGGACAGGCAGCAATAAAATCTGGATGGAATTGGATGGCAAGCGCGTGGATAATCAAGAAGCCCTCCTCCCGGAGCAGCGCCAGCGTCTGCTAAATCTTGTATTGGATCTGCGCCCATGGCTGGAAATGGCCCGACCTGCCTCCTCAGATACGGGAACGGCTCCGCAGCCAGTCCGACAGGCCACACCTGAACCCGGAGTTGCTGCTCAACCGGTCCAGACCCAAAATGATAAAAACGCATTCGCCGGTGAGGCAAACATGCCCGCGCCAGCTTTCATGAGTATCATCGAACAAATCAATAAAGTATTGCAAGCTAAACTTGCGACCAGCGTGTTCAAAGACCGCGGCATCCGACTGACCGAAGGATCTGGAGGTATCGTAATTATTAAAGATGGGACAAACAGTTATGAAGGGATTGATACGGTACCGGACCCGGAAGTCAAGACTCTCATCCAGCAAGCTGTGGCAGACTGGGAAAAGGGCACAAAGTAGCTGTTCCCGGCGGGGATGCTTACGCTGAAAGCGTTGTTAGATGGTTTTCACTAAATAAAGGTCCCCCCGCTCGAATCCGCGTTCGAAGTAATAATGACGTGTTCCCACCGCCGCGATGACTGCCATCCGGCGGTATCCTTTACCCCTGGCTATTCGGTCAGCCTCGGCCAGTAGACGTGTGCCGAGACCCGCGTGTTGAGCAGCACCACTCTGCTGGGCACCCACCGCCAACGATTGCCCGTAAACATGAACTTCGCGGATGATGGCCGCCTCGTTCAGGTCGATCAAGCTGGAAGGGGGTGAATCTGGGCTTGGCAACGAAAGCCGCAGGAAACTAGTAATTTTGTCCTCGGGGGTGACGAAAGACAGGAAGTGCTCCTCAGCCCCCTTCGGATGGTAAACCAAATCGTCGAGACGGAGGGAAGCAGCCTCCACATTTCCGCCACGCACCTCACGGCAACGAATGCAGTCACAGTGTGTACCGCGCCGGGCCATTTCCGCATGGACATCCTGCCTCAGGCTGCTGCGTTTATTCCCGGCCACGACATGCGGGGAGGGTATGTCACGAATGACACGGTTGACGCGGCAGTAACGCGGGATGGAGGTTTTCACGTCTGCTAATAGGCTTACCAATTCCTCGGTGGTATATGGATGATATTCTCCACGCCGCCAGTATTCATAGAGTGGAGCGGTTTCAAGGAGTTGCGTGGGATAGATTTTAATCTCGTCCGGGCAGAGGTCCTTCCACAGGCGTGGGAAATCGGCACGGTCGGAATCGGGTGTTGCGCCGAGCAGGTTGGGCATCCAATGCAGGACTATCTTGAACCCGGCGGCGCGCAACAAAGCGGTGGCACGCAACGTTTCAGAAACAGTGTGACCACGCTGATTCAGTTCCAGGATGCGGTCATCCAGACTCTGTACGCCCATCTGGACTTTGGTCGCACCCAAGGACCGGAACCAGGCCAACTCATCGAGGTTGACCTCGTCGGGACGGGTCTCAACCGAGAGGCCCACGTTGCGGTGCGGAGCGGATTCATTAAAGAGGTGGGTTTCCTTCAACCCCAAGGTTCCCCCTTCTAGGGAAGGAGCATGGGTAAGCGCATTCATCGCCTCGAAACAGCGGCAAACAAACCACTCCTGATAATCCCGCCGGTAGGAGGAAAACGTCCCACCCAGGATGAGCAGTTCCACTTTGTCGGTTGGGTGACCTACCGCTGCCAGGGCTTCCAATCGTGATTTAACCTGTGTGTAGGGATCAAAGCCATGCTCAAGGGCACGCATCGCCCCTGGCTCATCAGGCAGGTACGATTTTGGCATCCGGCTGTCTTCAGGGCAGAAGATGCACGTCCCAGGGCAAGGATATGGCTTGGTCAAAACGGTGACGGTGGTCACCCCCGAGAGGGTCCGCACCGGCTTGAGACGGATGGCTGCCAGTAACGCCTCGTCCTCTTCCCACTCACCTCTCGCGACCAATTGTTGATAAGCTGCCACCAACGCAGATTTACTGACGTACCCAGCGTCCACGGGATGCCGCCGGACAGCCTCCATTACCGGAAATCCTGCGCGCACGTCATCTAGGATGAGGCGGGCCAGGACCAGTTTTTCGGGCGTCAGAGTACGAAGTTGCTCAAATGTGCTTTTTTTAACCACTGCGACACACGTATCTTCCAATAAATAGGAGAAGATGGTGGTTGGCGGATGGCAAAGCCATCCACCAACCACCTCTAGCAAGTTTATTGAAATGTTACCTTCACACAGTATAATGAGACTGATTATGAAAAGCCAGATAGTTGGGCGGCTGCTTGCATTGAATAAACAATTCTACCAGACCTTCGGGCATGAATTCTCTTCCACGCGGCTGCACCTCCAGCCTGGCGTGCTGCGGGTGCTGGATGGTATGGCAGGCGACGAATCTATACTTGACCTGGGTTGCGGCAACGGGGAGATGGCGCGCGAACTGATGCGGCGTGGACACCGCGGCCCGTACACCGGTGTGGATTTCAGCCCCCCGCTTTTGGAAGTGGCCCGGCATGGTTGGGAAGATGCACCGGCTACATTTATTCGTGCCGACCTGGCAAGCGCAGATTGGGATAAAAAGATAGTCGCATCTCTCACCAAACCTTTTGACCTGGTGACTGCTTTTGCGACCCTTCACCACATCCCCGGTCTGGAAATGCGCTTGAATATTTTAAACAAAGTGCATGCCCTGCTGCCTACGGGCGGACGGTTAATCCATTCAGAGTGGCAATTCATGAAAAGTGAAAAACTCAAGGATCGCATCCAGCCCTGGGAGGATGCAGGGCTTAGCCAGGAAGAAGTTGATGATGGTGATTTCCTGCTCGACTGGCGCAGCGGTGGGCGCGGTTTGCGTTATGTCCACCATTTCTATGAGGCAGAATTGGAAGCCCTGGCCGCGGCCAGCCGGTTCCGGGTTCGCCAAACATTCCGCTCAGACGGTACAAACGGGCTTTTAGGTCTGTATCAAGTCTGGGAGACAATATGAAGACAAAAAAAGAAATCGTCCATGACTGGCTGCCACGCTATACCGGCACGCCGCTGGAGGATTTTGGCAAATACATCCTGCTGGTCAATTTTAGCAATTACGTTCATATGTTTGCTGAGATGCACGGTACACGCATTTGCTGCGAAGACAAGCCCATGCCAAATGCCTCCGCAAACGGGATTACCATCATCAACTTCGGGATGGGCAGCGCCAATGCCGCCACCGTCATGGACCTGCTCTCAGCCATCCAACCGAAGGCCTGCCTGTTCCTGGGTAAATGCGGGGGACTGAAGGATAAACCTGGCATCGGCGAGTTGATCCTGCCGATCGCAGCCATCCGCGGTGAGGGCGCCTCAAATGATTATTTCCCACCGGAAGTACCCGCTCTGCCAGCCTTCAACCTACAAAAAGCTGTCTCGACTACCATCCGCAATTATCATCGCGATTACTGGACCGGCACGGTTTACTCGACTAACCGGCGTGTGTGGGAACACGACGAGGAGTTCAAGAAGTATTTACTTCGCATCCGCGCCTTGGCAATCGACATGGAAACGGCCACCCTCTTCATCACCGGGTTCTACAACAAGATTCCCGCCGGTGCCCTGCTACTTGTCTCTGACCAGCCGATGGAACCGGATGGAATCAAAACTGCCGTGTCCGATAAAAAGGTGACTGAGGATTTTGCCGGGTTGCACCTGCGGATTGGAATCGACTCGCTCAAGGAGATCATAAACGACGGGTTGACTGTAAAGCACCTAAAATTCTAGAGGTCGTTCCAATACTGCCGTTTTTTATCACCATCCCACCGGTTCGTTCAGGTGGGAGATTTTTTTAGGGTAAAATCCAAGTGAAATCCGGCACAAATGAGGCTGATCATGAAACGCTGGAACGGTTGGGGCGATGAGGCAATCCACTACCCGCTGACCGAATCCGCCTCCCGTTACCTAGCGGGCATGGTGGGCGAAGGTGCGCGTCTGAAAGACGTTACGATCGGGCAAGCCCTTGCTGGTGTTGGGATATCACGTCTTTCTCCTCATTCCCTGATCTCCACCGATCCTGAAGAGCGACTGCGGCATGCGCGTGGACAGTCACTGCCGGATTGGATTGCCCTCCGCTCCGGGCAGATCGGCATTTTCCCAGATGGCGTAGCATATCCGGTTTCAGACGAAGAAGTGCATAGCCTATTGGATTATGCCAGAAAGACCGGCGTGATGCTCATCCCCTATGGCGGCGGGACGAGCGTGGTCGGCCATATTAATCCTCTGTCTGGAGAGTCGCCCATCCTGACCGTTGACCTGTCGCGCCTGAACCGATTGCTGGAACTGGATGAGACTTCCCACCTGGCAACCTTCGAGGCCGGTGTGTCCGGGCCGGAAATCGAAAAGCAGCTCAATGCACGGGGTTATACCCTCGGGCATTTCCCACAGTCCTTTGAACTTTCAACGCTGGGCGGGTGGATCGTCACCCGCTCCAGCGGGCAGCAATCCTACCACTATGGCCGCATCGAGAACCTGTTCGCGGGAGGCCATATCGAGACGCCTGTCGGCGCAATGGATTTGTTCGTCCATCCAGCTTCCGCGGCCGGGCCGGATTTAAAGCAGGTAATACTTGGTTCCGAGGGGCGTCTGGGCATAGTGACGCGTGCCACGGTGCGTGTAAGGCATTTACCTGAATACGAGGCCTTTTATGGTGTTTTCTTTCGCACCTGGCAACAGGGCGCTTCAGCCGTCCGAACAATCGCCCAGTCCGGTGTTGGCGTTT
>Ga0209777_10004618_pt1 | contig 16184 bp, 9 predicted proteins | sample FrelakmetHBP12HB_FD_187147 | JGI IMG/M metagenome (GOLD analysis project Ga0209777, IMG submission 187147) | Freshwater lake sediment microbial communities from the University of Notre Dame, USA, for methane emissions studies -HBP12 HB (SPAdes)... | ecosystem: Environmental > Aquatic >...
GCTGACGGTCAAAGGCGGTCTGATGCTCAAGGACTGGTGGGAGAAGCGAGGCAATCAGGAACTCAAGGGTCTAACCGGGATGGAGCCTTTGGACATTGCCGGCCGCCTGCCGATGTACTGGGCATCCGACGTGAAGGCAGCTCTTGCCGGCAAGTCGGCAGTCATCTTCCTGGATACCTACGATGCGCTGACCGAAGCCGAACGGGTGGAAGGCAAGCTGCGGGAGCGCGAGGCTTGGGTCAGGGAACTGGTGGCGCAGTTGCCGGAGGTGCTCTGGGTCATCTGCGGGCGGGAACAGCTCCGCTGGGAAGAGGCCGACCCGGAATGGGGCCGTGCTCTCCAGCAACATCTGATTGGCGGCCTGAGCGACAACGATGCCCGGCAGTTCGTGACCGCCTGTGGTATTGACGCCCCGGCGATTCAGGACACAATCGTCACGAGCAGCCAGGGCGTGCCGTACTTTCTTGATTTGGCCATAGACACCTGGGTAGAAATCAAGGAGAGGCAGAAGCGTCAACCGGTGACCCAGGACTTTGCCCACACCCGGCTGGAGACGTTTGACCGGTTCCTGCGCCATCTGACTCATCCCGAGGTCGAAACGCTGAAGGTCCTTTCGGTCCCCAGGTTCTGGGATTACCCGCTCTGCGAGGCCTTGGTGACGAAGTTTCAGACCGGCTTTTCGCTCACGGCCTTTGCCGATTTGTGCCGGTTCTCGTTCATCAGCGAAGGCTCCGCGGCCGGCACCTACACCATGCACCAGCTCATGCGTCAGAGCCTGCAGGAGCATCAGGCCCAGGAACTGAGAGACCGGGTGCACCGGTTCATGTTTGACTCCTACTGCCGCGAGCTGGCCGGTATTCGCCCGGGTGATATCGGGGCCAGGCAGCGCGAGGCGCTCACCGAGGCCGCCTATCACGGGAGCATCGTACTGCCGGCCCACGAGTTTCTGGACTGGTTCCTTCCCTGCGCGGACACCTTCAAGCAGGCCGGCGAGCTCAGATTCCTGCTTACGGTAATCGAGCCGATGATGAACTGGGTCGAGAATCAACTGGGTCCTGAGCGCCCCGAGTTGGCGCGAGTTCTGCACTTGATGGGCAGAATCAATCACTACTTGGCACGATTCGCCGAAGCCGAATCTGATTTCCAGCGGGCTTTGAAAATCAACGAACAGGAGCTGGGCCCGGAGCACCCGGTAACCGCGCGGAGCCTGTACGGATTGGCCGAGCTGTACTGGCGTCACGGGGAACTGACCCGCGCGGAGCCGCTGTTCCGGCAGGCGCTGGCAATCCAGGAACGGTCCGAAGACCTGGACCTTGCACAGACGGTCAGTGATCTGGGCGCGCTATGTGACGATCGCGGTCGCTTCGCTGAGGCCGAGAAGCTGTGTCGGCGGTCGCTCGGCATCCGGGAGAAACTGCTCGCTCCGGACAGTTGGGCGCTGGCGGAATCGCTCAACCGGCTGGGAAATCTCCTCACGACCCAAGCCCGGTACGCGGACAGCGTGCCGCTGTACCGCCGCGCACTGGAGATCTACGAGAAATGGTCGGGGCAGGACTCACCCGAGGTATGCAAGGTTCTGAACAATCTGGCGATAGTCCACGGTTTTTGGGGCCAAACGGCCGAAGGCGAGCAGCTTTACCGACGCGCGCTTGCCGGCTGGGAACGGATGCTGGGTCCGGACCACCCTGACGTGGCGCTGGTCCTGGGCAATCTGGCGGATCTACTTCTCGACCAGGGCCGCCTGGGGGAGGCGGAGCCCCTGGTCACGCGGGTCAGCGCGATCACGGAGCAGGCCCTGACCCATGACCACCCGCTCGTGATTGAAGCGACGCGTCACCTTGCGCGCGTGCGCTGCGCGCAGGGCAGACTGGACGAGGCGGAAACCTTGGGATTGCAGGCCCTGGCGCTGACTGAGAAGATTCAGGGTCCGGCCCACCCCAACGTGGCCTACTGCCTGATGAGTCTGAGCGAGTCGTACGTGAAGCAAGGCCGCCTTGAAGAAGCCAAACAGGCGCTCAAACAGGGACTGGCGGTTGGCGAGAAGTTGGTGGGACCTGACCATCCCGAAGTTGTGAAGATCGTGGACCGGCTGGCGAAGCTCTATGAGTTGATGGGCCGGACCGCGGAAGCCCGGGAGCTTGCAGCTCGGGTCCAGACCGCCCGGGCGAAGGCCGGATCGCGGGCGGCGGGTGGAAAATGAGGGACAGCGACTCTTTTCGGCACAGAGATGAGACCCAAAGACCGCGAACAGCTTACAGCCGACAGCTTACAGCTAACGGCCAATTGGAACGATGAATGCGGAATGACAAGAACGGCTGGCGGGTAAGAGTGGAAAGAGGATACGCATGAGGAACGATTCCAGCGACGTTGGCGAGTTCGAGAAGTGGTCGCGTACGTACGAGAAGTCGTTCCTGCAGAACTTCTACTTCGACCATATCCACCGGGCTGCGCTGAATCTGGTGGCACGCAGCGGTGACGGACACGTCCCGGAGAGTATTCTGGACGTTGGCTGCGGGACCGGGCGGCTGCTGCGCAAAGCCGGGCAGCGCTGGCCCGCAGCTCGGCTTGTCGGTGTGGACCCGGCGCCGGGCATGATTGAAGTTGCCCGCCGCCTCTCCCCCAGCGCAACATTCTACACCGGCTCGGCCGAGTCTATCCCGTTGCCGGACGCGTCAGTGGAGGTCGTGCTGAGTACGATGTCGTTCCACCATTGGCAGGACCGGGGCACGGGCGTGCGCGAGATTGTACGCGTGCTTCGCCCTGGCGGTTGCTTCTGCCTGGCTGATGGCGCGCCGCCGGGTTTCCTGGCGAAGCTCTTTCATCACATGCAGGGCAACAGCTTTACTGCGTGGCGGGCGCTGTTTGAGCCAGCCGGGCTGGTTGTCGAAGGGAATGGACGCCGACTTCTGGGTCATGTGATAGTGATGCTCGGGGTGAAACGCGTGTGAGCGAACTCGTGGTCCGCACTTTCAGTCTTACCAAGCGCTATCGCGGGGGCGTCCTCGCGCTTGACCGGGCCGACCTGCGAATCGAGCAGGGCGAAATCTACGGTTTTCTCGGGCTTAACGGAGCCGGTAAGACGACCGCGATTCGCATGCTGCTGGGCATGATTTCACCGACCGCGGGCTATGCCGAGCTGTTCGGCCGCCGCGTCCATGCCGAAGCGACCGAGCTGTGGCGCCGGGTGGGCAATCTGGTGGAGGGCGCGACCGCGTACCCCGGTCTCTCGGTGTACGAAAACCTTGAGACCGCCCGGCGGTTGCAAGGTGTGTCGGACCGAGGCGCGGTCAACCGGGTTATCGAGCGGCTCGGCTTGCGCGAGTACGCAGGTCGGACCGCGCGAACCCTGTCGCTGGGTAATCTTCAGCGTCTCGCACTGGCTCGCGCGTTGCTTCACGAACCGGAACTGCTTATCCTTGACGAGCCGGCTAACGGGCTAGACCCGGCCGGCGTCATTGAAATCCGCGAGCTGCTGCGTGCGCTCGCGCGCGAGCGCGGCGTGACGGTCTTGATGTCGAGTCACATCCTGGCTGAGGTTGACCGGCTGGCTACGCGCATCGGGATCGTCCACCGGGGCCGGATGATTGAGGAGAAGTCGGCGGAAGAGATTGAGCGACTGCGGAACCGTCGCCTCGAAGTCGGGACTCGGGACTTGTCGGCTGCGGACGCTGCCCTCCGGGCGGCGGGCTTTGAACCGTTCCCGGTGCGCGATTCCGACCCGACCCGGCTTGAACTCCGCGAAGCGCGGGCGCTTGATGCGCCTGACTGGATAGCAAAACTGCTCACCGACGCAGGCGCGCCACCGACGCATCTCGCCGTCGCGCAGGAGGACCTTGAACAGCACTTCATGCGGCTGACGCAGGATGCCGAATCGGGGAGCACATGAAGCGATTCTTCGCGGCGTTTTCGGTCGAGGCCCTGAAGGCCCGCCGGTCGCTTGTGCCATGGCTGGTGGGCGTTTTTGCCGCATTCCCGGCGGTCATGCTCGGGTTCATGATGGCGATCAAGAAGAATCCGCTCCTGGCGCAGCGCGTCGGCCTGCTCACCGAAAAGTCCCGCATGCTGGCCGGAGCTGCGGACTGGCCGACTTTCCTTGGACTGCTCGGGCAGGTTATGGGTGGCGTCGGCGGAATAGCGTTCGCGATAGTAACCGCATGGGTGTTTGGCCGCGAGTTTATTGACCGTACCTGCCGCCTGGTGCTGGCGACCCCGACCAAACGCTGGGCGATAGTCCTGATGAAGCTGGCGGTGGCGGCGATGTGGTGCCTGTTGTTGACCGTCTGGATGGTCGCGCTCTTCTTTGTCATCGGCGCGGTCGTCAGGATGCCCGGCTTCTCGTGGCAGTTGGCGCGTGAATCCGCCGTGGTTACGTTGCGCGTCGCGCTGCTCTTCCTGGTGCTCCAGCCGGTAACCGCGCTCGTGGCGTCAATCGGACGCGGCTATCTTCTGCCCATCGGGTTGGCCCTGGTCGCCATGGTTGTCTCGCAATTCATCGGCTCCACCGGCTGGGCGGCTTGGTTCCCTTGGACCGTCGCAATGTTCAGCGGAACGCCGGGTACACATGTGGCTGGGGCGAGCATTCTACTGGTCATTTTGACGGGAGTGGCGGGCGGGGCCGCGACCGTGTTCTGGTGGGAGCGCGCGGATCAGGTCTCCTGAGCCAGAGCGACAACCCAAAACTCAGGGCTTGGGATTCCGCGTGCAAAGCACGGAACGCAGACAAGAACAAAGCATTGTATAACAAAAAGTTGCTGTTGTTGTTGGTATGTTAGTTTGGTGTAGCTCTGCATAACGTGTTGAATTACAGTAGGTTACGAGACATCGAGTGTTGGAAATCAGTGTTGTTTGGGTAGGGACTCTGGTTGACAGTTTTGGCCGAACTGAAGTTTTCCCGGCCGAATCGACCGGAAGTTAACCGGTTATCCCCACTATGAGTTGTTTGATGCGTTCGTCGAAGTCCGAGTCGGTCTTCCGCAGGTCCTCAATCTTAGACAGGCTGTGCATCACTGTCGTGTGGTCTTTGCCACCGATAAGACCTCCAATCTCCTTTAAGGACAGCTCAAGTAGATTGCGGTAAAGATACATCGTTATCTGCCGCGCCAGGGTAACGCGCTGGGTTCGGGCCCGGCCCTTGATCTCCGCGGGCGAAACACCGTAGCAGGCCGAGACTTGGCTGATGATTGTTTCACGGTTGATGCTGGGCTGCTGAGGAAGCAGGTCCTTCAGGGCCTTGGCCGCGAGCTCAGTCGTGAGCTTGTACCCGTTCATCGAGGCGAGCGCGATGATGCGAATCAGGCAACCTTCCAGCGCGCGGACGTTGCTGGTGATCTTGGTCGCGATGTACAGGGCGACGTCCTGCGGCAAATCGAAGCCCTCGGCCGCGGCGTTGCGTTTGAGAATGGCAACCCGGGTCTCAAGGTCGGGCGGCTGGAGGTCAACCACCAGCCCGGAAGCGAGGCGCGAGGAAAGCCGTTCCTGCAGGGTCGGTATCTCCCGGACCGGCCGGTCCGAGGTAAAGACAATCTGTTTGCCCTGGCCGTGCAGGTGATTGAACAAATGGAAGATCTCTTCCTGCAGGCTTTCCTTGCCCACCAAGTAGTGAACGTCGTCGAGCAGCAGCAAGTCCTGGCTTCGGTATTTGTGCTTGAAGTCCATCGTACTGCCGGATTCGATAGCGGAGATGAGCTCGGTGAACAGGCTTTCCGCCGGGGTGTAGTAGACTTTGAACCCGGGCCGGGTTTGCAGCAACTGATTGCCGATGGCCTGCAGCAGGTGGGTCTTGCCCAGGCCCACACCGCCGTAGATGAGCAGGGGGTTGTACTTGTTCCCCGGCGACTCGGCGACCGCCCGGGCCGCAGCGCAGGCAAAGCTGTTGCACTCGGCCACGATGTAACTCTGGAACGTGTAGCGCTCGCGCAACCGGGTGTTTTCGGTCGCGGTCGTGCGCTTGCGCTGACTGGCGACTATCGGCTGAGCTGGTCCATTGCCGATGCGGAACGCGATCTTGAAACCGTCACCCAAAGCGTTCCGTCCGGCGTCGTCGATGGCCGATACATAGTACTGACCAAGCCAGTCCAGGAAGAAAGAATTCGGCACCTCGACCAGCAGGAGGTCATTTTGCAACTCCACGCCCCGCGTCGGGGCAAGCCAGGTCTCAAACGCCTCGGCCGACACCTGTCCTTTTAGATGCTCAAGAACCTTGTGCCAGAGCGCGTCCGGGCCCTGACTCATATGACCGCCTGAATCCTGAGCCGCCCGAGTCGGGCAACTCATGCCGAATAGTCCTTGCTCACATCTTCAACCCAACCGTTCCACATCAGTTTTCCACATCCTTTTCCACATTCCTTGCCGCGTAAGCGACGCAATATAAAGCCCTTACGGGCGAACAGAAAAACAATCCACAACGCAGTTGTTCTCAGAGTTGTACTAGCAAATGCGCTGCGATTGTAATAGCTCCTGTGGTGATGTCAAGTGGAAAAATCGGTTTCACGTGAAACGAGAAGATTGAGCCGGCGCGGAGCGCGAGATTCGAAGCCCGGACCTGAGCTGCTACTTGGCGCCGCGCCGTACGCAAGCGTCGGCTACCACTGCCTGGCCGAAAGAGAGCCCGCCGTCGTTCACCGGGAGGGCGCGGTTTGTGTAGACCTTGAACCCGGTTTCGGTCAGCTCCTGCTCGAGCCCGGCGAGCAGTATCCGGTTCTGGAACGAGCCGCCAGAGAGACAGATGGTCTTGGTGCGTCCGGCTTTGGCCAGCGTCCTGGCGGCCGCCGCGAGCGCTTGGATGAACGTCGTGTGGAAACGCCGGGATACTTTCGCGGCCGGCGCCCCGGTACTCACATCGTCAACAATGCGCTTCAGCCAGTCGGCCGGGTCGAGAATCAGCATGCCGGACGAATCAAAGCGGAGACTGTCCGGCGTGAAGTAGGACAGCTTGTCCTTCGGCTCAGCGGCAGATTCGAGCATCGCCGGCGCTTGACCGTCATAGCTGGCCTTGAGACAGATGCCGGTCATGGCGCTCACCGCGTCGAAGAGGCGTCCGGCGCTGGACGTGAAGACGGTATTCTCCTCAAGATGCAATTGCGGGGTCACGGTCTTGCTGTCGGCGATCGCCGGCACCCGACTCAGGGCTGAACCGCCGAAAAGGTAGACCAAGTAGCCGGCCGCAATCCTGAGCGGCTCAAGAATCGCCGCCTCTCCCCCGACCAGAGGCAGGTAGCGCAGGTGCCCGACCCGCTCAAAACTCTTCAGTCGGGCCAGCAGGAATTCACAACCCCAGATCTTCTCGTCAGTGCCGAGCCCGGTTCCGTCCAGGGCGATGCCCAGAACCGGTTCCGGCAGGTTGTGCTCAGCGATTACCGAGGCAATGTGGGCGTGGTGGTGTTGGACCCGGACCAGCGGGCGGTGGCTCTTGAGCGACAGGTTCTCGGCGAACCGGGTCGCGAGCATATCCGGATGCAGATCACAGGCGACGAGTTCAGGTTTGATATTGAACCAGCGCTTGTACGCATCCAGGGTGTGCTCAAAGAAGGCAATTGATGACGCATTACCCATGTCGCCGATATGCGGGCTGAGATAGACTTTGTTGCCCGCCGCGAGGGCAAAGGTATTCTTGAGTTCCGCGCCGCAGGCGAGCACCGGCTTGAGCTTGAACCGCTTCCGGTCGAGCAGGATGGGCTGAGGAGCATAGCCCCGGGAACGGCGGAGGAGTAGCTGAGGACCGTTAGCTGGCGCCGGGCGACTGGCGGAATGGCGCTTGTGGCCTGTGGCCTGCGGCTGATGGCTGGTCGGCAGCAGCACCGAGTCGTCACAACGGTGGGCGATTGGGCGGTCGTTGAACAGGATGTAGTCGACCACCGGGCCGAGCCGGGTTATCAACTCCGGCAGTTCGGATATGACCGGTTCGTCCTTCGGATTGGCGCTGGTCATCACCAGCGCGCGCAGAGCCTGGGCCGGGTTTAGGGGCTTGAACAGCAGGTGGTGCAAAGGCGCGTAGGCGAGCATCACCCCAAGCCTATCCAGCCCGGGCGCGATAGTCTGCGGAATCTCCCAGCCGGCAGTCGGTCTCCTGGTTCTAAGTAGGAGCACAATCGGGCTCGCGATATCCTCAAGCAGCCCCTTCGCGTCCGCATCGACCACGCAAAACTGCCGGACGCTTTCGGTGTCAGCGCACACCAAGGCAAGAGGTTTGTCCGGGCGATTCTTTCGCCTGCGCAACTCGGCAACCGCGGCTGCGTTCAGCGCATCACACGCCAGATGAAAGCCACCTAAGCTCTTGATTGCCAATATCTTACCATCAAGTAACAACTTGACGGCGGTAGCCAAGGCGTTGGTTTCGTCAAAGGCCTCGCCATTGGCGTGGAGCAACGAAAGTTTCGGTCCACAGACCGGACAGCAGTTGGGTTGCGCGTGGAAGCGGCGGTTGGCCGGGGCGTCATACTCGGCCTGGCACTGAGGACACATTTTGAACTGCCTCATCGTTGTTCTGGGACGGTCATAAGGGAGCGAGAGAATGATCGAATAGCGCGGCCCACACTGCGTGCAATTGGCGAAAGGGTATGAGTAACGGCGATTGTCGGTGCCGGCTATATCCTGCTGACATTCCGGGCAGCAGGCAAGGTCAGGAAGGATGTCAATCGCGTTTGAATCGGAGTAGTCCGCAGTCTCGCTGCTCTTGATGATGAAGCCGACCATTCCGGTCGGTTTGACTTTCGCCACCTTCATGCCGGTGATGCGGGACAATCTAGGCGGAGCGTCCCTCATCGTTTGAACAAACTCTGCCGATCTTTTGCCCTCGATTAGTATCTCGACGCCCTTGCGCGTGTTAGCAACTGTTCCGTTCAGCTTCAACTCGTGGGCAAGGCGAAAGACATATGGTCGGAATCCGAGTCCTTGGACTTGGCCGCTAATGTCGATTCTGAGGGCCGTTCCGACGCGGCGCGTTGTCAACAGCTCCCCTGTTTCGTGCCGGTCTCTTCGATTTCAGTTTCCGGGAGAAGCTCGTCAATCTCCTTGTCCTCAAACAGGTTCTTGCCGTCCTTCTTCTTGGTCAGAATCGCGAATATCAGGGTCATCCCGGTATTCCAGACTGCCGCGCCGTACCCGATAACGAACAGCAGAACAGCGTATGCGGCAAAACCGACCAGCAACGCCGCGATGTTCTGGCCGACGCCGTCGGCGAGCAGCTCGCCCGACAGAAACGTGCCGTCGCTCGCGCCGAACAAACGGTAAAGCGGGCACCACGAAGGCAGACTGAGGCGCAGGTAGTAAGGCCCGCCCGAGGCGATATTCGCGATCTTTGCCGGCGCGAAGACGTGCAGCACACCGCTGCCGTACTTGACCGCAACCAGCGTGAACCAGCCGAGTATCCCCGTTGCCAGGATACTGAGCACTCCGAGCACGACACTGTAGACAACGAGCCGCCAGGGCTGTTCACCGACGCACGAGAATACCTCAAATAGCGTGTCAAAGGAGTCATTTCGGGTCAGGCCGGCAACAACCGGGACCAGGAACAACGAAAAGACGAAGACAACCAGCAGATAGACAACGAATAATGAGGCGGCGAATGCCGGGATGGCAAACAGACCAAGCATCAGGTCACCGAATACCGGTATTGCCCCAATCAGACTCAGGATGAGTCCGAGAACAGTGATGAGGCCGGCGAAAAGCACGGGCATGAGCGGTGCCGCCACCAGCACGCCGAACCGGCTGAGCGCAAACCTGAACGCCTCTTTGACCTCGAAGAAGTCGTCGCCCTTGAGCTGCTCGATTGTCACCTTGGCTACTGCGGTCGCGGTGACAAGGGCGACTGCCAAGAACCAGAGAATCCCGATTCCCCAGATTATCCAGGACCACCAGTGCAGGTTAATCGTTGCCTCAGGGGACGCGAAATACGGGTCAAAGAACGGTATCAGGGTGAACCGCTCCCAGACCGCGGCAACCGGCACGCCTGACGCAAGATAGGCAAGGTAGGTGAGCAGGGTGTACCCGACGCCGCCGAGCACAAGGCCGACCGACTGCATCCAGATCTTCTTTGCCGAAAAACCCAACCGGCAAGCGCGAAACAGGTCCCTATAGTTCCAGTGCATGGTCACCATTCAAACCTCCGAGACAGGTAAGGGCTGACCCCAGAGGCCACCCGAACATCTGTTACAATACATTGAAAAGCGCAAACTTGCGCATCGAAGCAAACTCTGGTCAGAGAGAATACGGACATCCAGCCAATCCTTGCCGACACGGCTTCACCATTGAGTCTCACAGGTTTCGACTCCTTTGCGGCAGAAGAACGCACTACCGCGTGATCAGTGGTGAATACTACGGGATAGACAGCGCTTTGTCAATAGCTAATCCGCAACGCATAGCCAACTTAGGAGACATCGTTGCGCCAGACATCATCGTCGACACTCGACAAGTAGCCTTCATAACCACCCTCGTACGTTTCACGTGAAACATATGTTGTGGCGTGTTCCTAGCGTATTGCCGATTGACAGGCAGGCTCCGGGCGGCTACGATTCTTGGTAATGGCCGACAAGTTGAACAAGCCCCTGCTGATAGGTATCGGAACGACGTTTGACTACACTTTGCCGCTTGAGCCTATGTGCCGGATGATTGCCGATGCCGGATTCCGCGCGATCACCATCGGAGGTGGCGATATTGCCCATTCCGGATACGACGCTGAATCCGGGCGCAGGACCCTGCTCGGTAGCGTCGGTCGAAGCGGTCTCCGAATTGACTCAATTCATGCCCCGTTCGGACCGGAAGCCGACCTGTCGGTGCCCGACGTACGGACCGAGATGCCGGCACTTCTTGCCTCGGCAGCAGGCCCGGGAGTCCATTCCGAGGTTGCCGCGGTTCAGCCACCAGCGGCCCAGGAACCGCCAGGCGCGTCTTCCGAGCCCCACGAGCCTCGGCTGTCCGCTTCCAGATACAGCTACAGCCCGGACGACAGGCGTGTGCAGGCGATTGCCAAGACAAAGATGGCGGTCGACGCGGCAGCCGGGCTGGGTTCAGGTATTGTGATAGTCCACCCGTGCGACCGATTCCCGGCCGAAGAGACGCGGGCGCGCATCAGCGCGGCAAAGGACAGCCTGAGACAACTGGTTCGCTACGCAGCCGAGCGCAATATCCGACTCGCCCTGGAGAACCTGGCCTCTCCCCTCTCGATGCAGGTCTTTGAGGCAGTCCTGGAGCATGTACCGGAGCTTGGCGTGTGCTACGACACGTCCCACGCCCAGATTGCTGGCGACACGTTCGGTATCATGGCGCGGCATGCAGACCGGATTATCGCCGTGCACCTCTCGGACAACCGGGGCGCGAACGACGACCACATGCTCCCCTTTGAGGGTGTCCTGCCCTGGGAGGAATTCGCGTACTACCTGCCGAGACTCAAAAATCTCGGCTGTTTTATGCTGGAGGTCGAAATTCGCGAATCGTCATTCAAGGACCGGGGTGAGTTTCTGGTAGAAGCATTTCGCCGGGCCCGGCAGGTGCTGGACTTGATTCCTGCTGACCGCCGGCCGTCGAGGACTCGAGCGCGTTGACATTCAGTCCCGGCGGCCTATCATGTTGGCGCATATGATTGCCATCCCCAGGAAGGACCTGCGCTTGGAAGATGTCCAGGCGGTTGCCCGTGGTGCGCGAATCAGATTATCACCGCTAGGCCACCGGCTGGTCGGTAGCGCCCGACGACAGGTCGTTCAGATGCTTGAAACTGGTAAGCCGGTATACGGCGTGAATACCGGTTTCGGCGCGCTGGTCGATACTGCGATACCGGTGGACCGACTCTGTGAACTGCAGAACAACCTGGTAATGAGCCATGCGGTCGGAACCGGGAACCTGCTCGCGCGCAAGGAAATCAGGGCCGCGATGTTCCTGCGCGCCAACATGCTGAGCAAAGGATATTCCGGGGTTCGGTGCAAGCTGGTTGAGCACTTGGCCGAGATGCTGAACCGGGACGTTGTGCCGGTCGTTTATGAGTATGGTTCGGTGGGCGCATCCGGGGACTTGGCGCCGCTGGCGCACATTGCACTGGCGGTCATCGGCAGGGGAGAGGCATTTTACAAGGGGAAGCGCATGAACGGCAAGGTCGCGCTGGCCCATGCTGGGTTGAAACCTTACCTGCTGCAACCCAAGGAAGGACTGTCACTGGTAAACGGCACCGAGGTCATGGCCGCGCTGGCCAGCCTTGCCTGCCTGCGCGCAAAGGAATTGGCTGACCTCGCCGACCTTGCCGGCGCGATGTCGGCCGCAGCCTTGGGCGCCAATTCAAGGGCATTCGCCACCAACTTGCAGCGCCTGAAACCACACCCTGGACAACAAGTCTCGGCCCGAAACATGAGGGCATACCTTGCCGGTGCCCGGCCAGCGCCAGGGCGCATTCAGGACGCTTACTCAATCCGCTGCATTCCACAGGTCCACGGCACGACGCGCGACGGGATAGCCTTCGCCCGAGCGGTCATTGAGACCGAAATCAACTCAGTCACAGACAACCCGCTGATCATCAACGAAGCTTCGATCTCGGGAGGTAATTTCCACGGTGCAGCAATCGCCTTGGCGCTAGACACGATGGCCATCGCCTTAACTCAGGCGGCAGTCATTTCTGAACGCCGGACGTTCCGCCTTCTGGACCACAAACTGAGCGGACTGCCAGCGTTTCTGGTCCAGGATGCAGGCACAAACTCCGGCATGATGATAATGCAAATCCTTGCATCTTCGTTACTTACAGAATGTCGCCTGTTATCAGCTCCAGCCTCGGTACTGTCGGTTCCGACCTCTGCCGGGCAGGAAGATGTGGTCTCAATGGGGATGAACAGCGCTTTGAAGGCTAGGCGAATTGTGGACTATCTGACCACGATTCTTGTCGTAGAATTGATCTGTGCAGCGCAGGCGTTGGAGCTCTCCGGAAGAGCAACTCCGGTCAGCCTTAGAAGAGCGTTTCGGAGAATACGGTCGGTCGCGCCGTTCCTGGAGCGCGACCGGGAACTGCATCGAGACATCGCTCGGCTAAAGGCAGTCGTCACCGACTTGGTCTAAGCAGTCAGACAGGCGTAGCGAGGAGAAACCCAAGCGCACTATTTGGCAGGCATCTAGTTTAAAGAATAGTCCGAGAGGCGAGACCTCTCGGACTATTCTCTCACGTCTTGTTGCGACTATTCCGTGTATAGAACCTTCACAACCGACTTCTTTTCCGTGGAGGTCAGGCGCGCGAGATAGATGCCATGGGCCACTTTACCAGGGAACCAACTCGCTTCTCCCGCTCGCGCCTCGATGTGCGCCAGCTTCCGGCCATCGATTGAGAAGACGTCGACTGAGAAGTACTCGGGCCCATGGAAACTCACCGCTCGGGCAAATGGGTTCGGCGCTACGGCGAACTGCCGGGTGCAGACAAGGCGTTCTGCGCCTCCGACGGCGCTGGGCTGGGCCGGGAGCTCGGCGGCGTAGATGTTCCAGTAGCCGCGGAGGTCCGACGCCCAGGTGACCCAGATGTTGCCGGAGGTGTCAGCCCCGATGCTCGGGTCGTAGTTGTCTGAGGTGCTGTCGGTGATGAGGTCAGGCAGAGTCCAGCCGCCGTCGTAGTGCGAGGCATGGATGGCCCATGCGCCGGTTGAGCCGGTCTGCCAGCAAGCCCAGACGGTGCCTGATGGGTCAGTGGTGACCGATGGCAGGAAATCGTTGGCCGGGCCGGAGGTGAGGGCCTGAACCGGCTGCCAGGTTGAGTCAACCCGGCAAGCGTAGTAGATGTGATTGGCGCCGGCCTGCCAACCGGACCAGAGTACCCAGATGCTGCCGTTGCCATCCACGGCTGCCTTGGGCGGGCCGTCACTGCCCAAGGTATCGAGGTCGAATATGGGTTGCCACGTGCCGTTGTACGTGCGGCCCTGAATTCGGAGCCGGCCGTTGGCCTGCGACTGCCAGAAGACCCAGGGGTGATTGGCGTGGTCCACGACGACGCAGGGGTCAATCTGGTCAAGGGAGTCGGCGGTGAGTCTTACCGGGGTGGTCCAGGAACCGCCGTTGGCAGCGCTGGCGGCATAGATGTCGCCCTGTCCGTTGCGCCAGCTCTTGAAGGCGCACCAGACTACGTTGTCGGTGCCCGAGGCGAGCGAGGCCTGTTCGTCGTGATACCCAGATCCCGCGCCGACGCGCTGAAGGTTGGACCAGACGTCGTTGTAGTAGCAGGTGCTCCAGACTCCGAAGTGCTCGTAGCCTTGCTGGTCGTAGTCCCGGAAGCTCTGCCAGGCGACCCAAAACCGGCCGCTGGCATCGGTGCAGACAGATGAGAAGAGGTCGTAGTAGTCTTCCCAGGCGATGGACTCGGGTCGGGAGAAACTCGACCCGTTGAAGCTGGTCATATAGTTGTCGGACCGGACAATCCGGCCGGAGTCGAAGACAATGTGGATTTTGCCTTGCGAGCTGCCGATGACCGGCCGGCCGTTGACGAAATGGGTGGTGTCGAATGAGTACTGAGTCCAGTCCTGAGGCGCGCTCGGGACGTAGTGCGGGTTGCCGACACGAGCAACCGGCGGGCTGGTGCGGTTGACCTTCAGCGTCGGGTCGCCAAGGATGAGGGTGGCCGAGAACATGTCGTAGTTACTCTTGTGCCATTTGAGGAAGGCGTCGCCGAGGCAGGAGTCGTTGCCCAGCGCGCTGTAGATGTCCGAGAGGTCGTCAACCGCGTACATGGTCTGGGAGGAAGCAATGACGCCCTGGCCCCAGGGCGGCGCGAAGAGGTACCAGTTGCCGAGGTTGTCGCGTTCGGTGTAGCGGGCGCACATGCAGGCGTTGAGGAAGTAGAATGCGGCATGGGGCGCGAGCGCCGGAATCTCGAAGTTGAAGACCGAGCCGCCGCCCGGAATCGAGCCGTTGATATCTAGGAAGAATGTGTTGACCCAGGGTGAGGAGTGGGATACGAGGTGGACGAAGGCATAACCCTGCAGGAGCTGGTGCTTGTAGTTGTAAGACGTATTGGACGAGCCGGCGGCCATCGTCGTTATGTTGGTGAACAGGTCGCTCATGCCGTGGTCGTCACTGTAGAAGACGTTGTTACAGACTAGGCCCCGGGCGGGTACCGGCAATTGCCCGGTCCGGTATTGGTGGTTGCGCTGGAAGTAACTCTTGATCAGGTGTTCTTCGGTGTCGTAGGTCAGGCGCGAAGCATAGATACGGCCCATCCAGATTACCGGGGTGGCGTCGCCGGTCCAGTTGTTGTAACGCCCGGAGCCGTCGGCGGTGAACGTCGCGTTCAGGGCAGTGAAGAACATGTCCAGTGGGTAGTCTTCGCCGGAAGTTCCGTCGGTCCACCATGCCACCGGCAGGTCGCCGACCATTACCGCGCCGACCAGCCCGGAGTCGCGGTTTGCCAGCAGGATGCTTTTCAAGTTCTGCGCGCGTCCGCCCGAGGTCGTAATCACCTTGGACGAGAAACCCTGCGCGGACAAGTCGCTGGTGTAGGTCGCGAGTTCACTGTCGATTGCGGGATACAATGCCGAGTTGACCAGGATTACCACCAACTGGCTGTAGCTGCCCGCGCTCGGGTTTCGTTCGCCGCTTCGCGCGACCGGCAGCGCCTGAGCGGTAACCTGCGCTTGAAACTGAACGTCAGCCTGCGTGGCGGCACACTCCTGATAGCTTGTCGGCAACCGGCCCTGCGGGTCGTAATAAGGGATGACCTGAAAGGCTTGGGTTGAGACAAGGAGAAGAACGGTCAAAGTCATCATACTTCCACCTCCAGTATCTCACGATTCTAGCGCTCCTCCTGCCGGTGTCAAGAAACCCGGGAGTCGGAGCAGGGACGCCAGACAGCAGGAACAGGGAATCAGTCGGCATCCGCAAATCGCCATTCTGAACTTGGTTCTTGTCGCCTCGTTCTGAAATTCTGATTTTGCTTGACTCGCGGCGCCGATTTGGCATAGTGATGGGAGTGAAAACGCGTGTCGCGGTAGTTTGTCTCGTGCTGGCGTTGCTGGCGCTGGTGGCGGTGCTGGGCCTGCGTCGCGGGGCTCAAAGCCCAAGGAAACCGTCGGCAGGGGAGATCGGTCGGCGCGGGGAAATTCTGGACCGCGAGGGTGTGGTGCTGGCGCTGGACAGCGCTAGGCCCGAAGCCAAGGCGCAGAACAACGAACCCGACCAAAGGTTCGAACGCATTTACCCGCTGGGCGAGACTGCCGCGAATCTGGTTGGCTTCGGGC